>R03__coassemble_369_pt1 | contig 26861 bp, 26 predicted proteins | sample R03__metabat2_low_PE_040 | metagenome-assembled genome bin R03 | reverse complement strand
CAGTTATCAGTTTGTCGTCATCTCCGTTTAAGAAGATGCGGCCACCCTCTTTCATGTCTTTTAACATTTCTGTCTTTTCTTTTAAGATCCCATCCCTTGATTTCAGGAATTCCAGATGGGCTACACCGATGTTGGTGATCACACAGACATCAGGAGATGCAACAGATGATAGCCTACGCATTTCGCCGAAATGATTGATGCCCATTTCAAGGATCGCCACCTCCGTGTCCTCGGGCATGGCGAAAATGGTAATGGGAAGACCCCATTCATTATTGAAGTTTCCTAATGTTTTGTGCACACGGAACTTCTGTGCCAGGACAGATGCGATCATCTCCTTGGTGCTGGTCTTTCCTACACTTCCGGTGATGCCGACCACCTTGATGGGGAGAGAATCCCGGTAAAGCTTTGCCGTGTCAAGAAGCGCCTGCCCGGTGTTTTCCACCAGGATGTAAGGAAAGTCCGTCTCTCCCAGATCTTCATGGGAAATGACGCACAAAGCCCCCTTCTTTATGGTATCAGGAATGAATTTATGGGCATTTACCTTCACACCGTCAATGGCGATGAAGAGGAAATCTTCTTCCACCTTGCGGCTGTCGATGGTAACACCGGCTACTTCTTTTTCTAAAACAGCAGCATTGCCGTGAAATTCCCCGCGGCATGCTTTTGCTATATTTGCAATTGTCAGATTTTTCATATGATCTCCTAGCGGTAACGTGCTTTCATGGATTCTTCGATGATCAGCTCACACAGCTCACCGTATTCGATGCCATCATTCTTGGCTGCAAATGGAAGCAGGGAAGTAGCTGTCATTCCAGGCAATGCGTTGACTTCGAAACAATAGATGCTGCCGTCGTAGTCATCTACAATGAAATCGGCCCGGGCATATACGTCCATGTGGAGGGCTTTGAAAGCTTTCTCACAGGCTCGTTTGATCTCATCCTGTTTTGCCTCGTCGATAGAAACCGGCGGGCAAAGTTCCGTGGCACCGCCAGACTGGTATTTGTTGGCATAATCATAGAGACCGTCCTTTGGCACAAGCTCGATGAGAGGAAGCGCCCGGCCGGCTATGATCGCGCTGGCAAATTCCTTGCCTTTGATGAAAGGCTCCACCAGCATCTCTGTCTCATCGCCTGCCACAAAGGATTCATAGATCGCCTTGTCATATTCTTCTTTGGTATTCACAATGTATACGCCGATGGAGGAACCGCTGGCATTTGGTTTTAATACCACAGGAAGATGCAATCCCATTTCTTCCAAGGTAGTGCCTTTGGTCTCTGGTGTGAGGATCGTTCCTGCAGGAGTAGGCACACCGTTTCTTACGAACAGATCCTTGGCAATCTGCTTATCCATGGAAAGGGCGCAGCCAAGAGAGCAGGGACCGGTATACTTGATTCCAAGTACATCAAAGGTGGCCTGGATCTTGCCATTCTCACCGTCGGTTCCGTGCATAGCCATAAATGTGATATCCGCCATCTTACAGAGATTGATGACATTGGGCCCTAAAAGGCTGTCGCTTTTGTCAGGCCTTGAAGCCTTTAAGGCCTTCAGGTCAGGCGCCACTGTGGAAATGCCCTTGGCGATGGATACGCCGCCGTCCGCTGTGTCAAACAGTTCGTCTAACTTATCTTCATCATACTCGATTCCCATAAATGAATCCAAAAGATAGGCCTTATGTCCGCGCAAGCGGAGCGCTTCGCAGATTCCCTTTCCTGAGATCAGTGATACATCTCTTTCCGGGCTTAATCCGCCGGATAATACAATAATTTTCATAAATTTATAACTCCTTTACTCAACGGAAGCCTTGGATAAAAGCTCCTGTTTAACATCAAATAATTTCTGCGAAAGATCCACATAGACCTTGTGCGGGTTAAAGAGACGCTTGGTCTCATCCCACAGAGTATCCTTCTGCTGCTTACAAAAGGCCGCAATCTCCCTGACGGTAGGAGACTGATAGATGCATTCCCCATTCTTAAAGATAGGGACAAGAATCTCCTTCATCTCGTATGTGCCGCCGTGAAGTTTTGTCTTCTTCCAGGTATCGATGGGATGGAAGATCGTCAGATCTTCATCTGTGTTAAATTCCTCACCCACAAAACAGATCAGATCTGCCCGCATTTTCCCGGTCTCTTTGTCGTAGATGCGGAAAATAGTCTTGTTGCCTGGGTTTGTGATCTTCTCCGTATTTTCGGAAACTTTGATCTTCGGTATAAATGTACCGTCTGCATCTTGAATGGCAGCCAGCTTATATACACCGCCAAAGGACGGGCAGTCCTTGGAGGTGATCAGGTTGGTGCCGACACCCCAGGAATCGATGGCAGCGCCCTGGGTCTTTAAAGCGTCCAGAAGATATTCATCCAAGTCATTGGAAGCACAGATGGTTGCATCCGGGAAACCGGCCTCATCCAGCATCTTGCGCGCTTTCTTGGAAAGATAAGCCAAGTCACCGCTATCCAGGCGGATACCGAATTTCTTTAAAGGTTTGCCTGCTTCCTTAAATTCCCTGAAAACGCGGATCGCATTGGGAACACCGGATTTTAAGGTGTCGTAGGTGTCCACCAGAAGCGTACAGTTATCCGGATATAATTCCGCATAATAACGGAAAGCCGAATACTCGTCTGAAAAGCTCATGATCCAGCTGTGGGCGTGAGTTCCCATGACAGGAACATCAAACAGCTGTCCCGCAAGCACATTGGAAGTACCGACGCAGCCGCCGATCATGGCTGCTCTTGCGCCGTAAAGACCGGCGTCCGGTCCCTGGGCTCTTCGAAGACCGAATTCCATGATTCCGTCTCCCTGGGCCGCATGCACAATGCGGGAAGTCTTAGTGGCGATCAGGGACTGATGGTTGATGATATTTAAAATGGCAGTCTCCACAAGCTGTGCTTCCATGATAGGAGCTACAACCTTGAGAAGAGGCTCCTTGGGAAATACAACTGTACCTTCCGGAATTGCATAAATATCACCGCTGAAATGAAAGCCCATGAGATAGTGTAAAAAATCCTCATCGAAAATGCCAAGGCTTCGAAGATAATCCACATCCTCATAAGAAAAATTCAGGTTCTTGATATAGTCAATGACCTGGGCTAAACCTGCGGCAACCGAATACCCGTTGCCGCATGGATTTGCGCGGAAGAAAACGTCAAATACAACGGTCTCCGTCTGCTGTTTCTTATAATAACCCTGCATCATGGTAAGCTCGTACAGGTCGGTGAGCAGGGTCATATCCATCTTGTTCATATTGTTCTCCTTATAATTTGGTTATTAAGATATCAGAGATTTATTTTTGTCAAGCATTTCTGCGATGATCTGTTGGCAAAGTTCATTTACTTTCTTCTTCTCGGTCCGATCCATTTCATCCATGTAGATGGGTTTGCCATACTCCACAACCACCTTGACCTTCCTGACTTTAGGAAACTGTGCTTCCCAGATGGCTTGCGTGCCCGAGATGGCAACCGGGATGATCGCGCAATGTCCCCGCTCTGCAATCTTAAAAGAACCGGCATGGAACGGCAGGAGTGATCCTTCCTCTCCCTTGTTTCTCGTGCCTTCCGGGAAAATGAAAATAGAAATCCCTTCCTTTACCTGATCGATAGCCGTGAAAATGGTCTTGGCTCCTTCCCTTGGATTCTCTCGGTCTAAGAACAGACAGTAGAGACGCTTCATCCAAACCCGCAGGATAGGCGCTTTGAGAAGAGATTTCTTTGCTACGAATCCCGTCAGTCTCTTGCATCTTCTGTAGGTGACCAAGATATCCGTCATACTGCGGTGATTGGCCACGTAGAGGACCGGCGCATCCGGAATATTTTCCTCACCTATGTAAGTGATGTCTGTGCCACAGATAAAAAGCATGCAGCCAAAAGCCCATTGAACGATCCGAAGGGAGTGAAGATCCGCCCGTTCTTTGTTACATTTGCGGACAACCCATTCAATAAAGAGAAGAGGTAATCCCAGGATGAAATAGAATCCCAAAAAGATAACAATGATAATAAAACGTATCATATCTGCCTCCTAATAACGTCCGTACAGCTTGGATAAGTCACTCAGCTCTTTGGCAATCTCCGGTAAAAGCGCACCCTTCTCGTAGCGGTAGCTCCAGTTGCCGGCTGCTTTTCCGGGTGTGTTCATACGACCTTCGCTTCCCACAGAAAGGACATCCTGCAGCGGGTAGATCGCAAAGGCGGCAGTAGAAGACAAGGCAAGGGCGATAAGCTCCCAGTTGATCTTAGCTGCAGCGGTGCATCGCAAATACTTTAGAAGCTTTTCTCTGCAATCCGTGCGCAAACCGTCATACCAGCCGATGGTGGTATTGTTGTCGTGGGTTCCTGTGTAGCAGACACAAGTCGGATTCTTGAACTGGTGGGGCAGATAACTGCTCTCGCCGGTTCCCTCAAAGGCAAACTGCAGAACTTTCATGCCCGGGAAGTGGAAATGTTCCCGCAATGCATCTACTTCAGGTGTGATGATCCCTAAGTCTTCTGCAATGATAGGAAGGTCGTCTCCCAGCACCTCCTGCACCCGTTCAAACAACTCATAGCCAGGGGATTTGATCCACTTGCCGCCGGTGGCATCTGTGTCCCCGTAAGGAATGCTCCAGCAAGCCTCAAAACCGCGGAAATGGTCGATTCGTAAGATGTCTACATTCTTTAACTGGGTGCGGATGCGGGAAATCCACCAGGCAAAATGATCTTTCTTATGCGCTTCCCAGTCATAATGAGGATTGCCCCACAGCTGGCCGGTAGCTGAAAAATAATCCGGCGGAACGCCTGCTACGCTTAAGGGATAGCCCTTGCTGTCCAGCCTGAACAGGTGAGGGTTAGCCCACACGTCGGCAGAATCCATGGATACAAAGATAGGGATATCGCCTATGATCTTCACATTGTGGGCATTGGCATAATATTTTAACTTCTCCCACTCATAGAAAAACATAAACTGAATATACTTGTAATAGCCGATGGAATCCGCAAGACGGACCTTCAGTTTCTCTTTAAAAGCTTCCGTAGGTACGCGGTACTCATCGTCCCACTCTAACCAGCTTATACCTCCGTTCGCGTCCTTGATGGACATAAAAAGCGCATAGTCATCGATCCAATGCTCGCTCTTTGCAAGGAATGCTTCGTAGGCGCCTCTAAGGACCCAGTCCCGCTTTAACATTTCCGGGAAACGGGTGTAAGAAAGCTTAAGCTTAGCAGTTTTCCAGGGAATGACAAATCCATACTCCACCTGCTTGGTGGAAAAAGGTGGACAATCCGCCACTTCGTCCTCTTTTAAAAGCCCCAGCTCGATCAGGTGGGAAATGCTGATAAGAAGAGGCTGGCCTGCAAACGCAGAGAATGACTGGTAAGGAGAGTCTCCGTAACCGGTATGTGTCAAAGGTAAGATCTGCCAGATCCGCTGTCCGGCAGACTCCAGAAAATCTATGAACTGGTATGCTTCATCCCCCAGCTCGCCAATTCCATAGGGTGACGGAAATGAAGTGGGATGCAAAAGCACACCGCTTAAACGAATGTCTGTGTTCATGTGTGAAAACTCCTTTCCGCAATAGTATACAATAAAAGCGTTCAGTTTCCTAGAGACTAAAAAGATTTGATTTTTTTACTTGTCAGTGCTACAATGCGAATGGAATAAATATTGTATACACAATACAATAGACAATATACAGAGTGCAAAATGCAAAGAACAATGCACAATATACAAAGGAGCGATGCCTGGTGCAGCTTTTGCATGAGGAGACCGAAAGAAAGTGAGGCGCTATGCAGGAATTAGAACTGAAAGCTTTGGGAAAGATCAATCTGGGACTGGATGTCACCGGCCGCAGAGAGAATGGCTATCATGATGTGCGTATGGTCATGCAGACGGTGTATCTCTATGATCTGGTCACTTTGACTAAGAAGGATGAGCCGGGGATCACCCTTTCCTGCAATTTGAAATTCCTTCCTACAGACAGCAGTAATCTGGCTTACAAGGCGGCGGCTCTTTTAATGGAAGAGTTTCATATTAAAAAAGGATTGCATATCCATTTGCAAAAAAGGATTCCTGTGGCGGCAGGCATGGCCGGAGGAAGTGCCAACGCAGCGGCAGTCTTGTTTGGTGTGAACCGCATGTTTGAATTAAAATTATCCATGCAGCAGCTGATGGAGCGGGGCGTAGGCTTAGGTGCCGATGTTCCATATTGCATTATGCGGGGGACTGTGCTTGCGGAAGGCATTGGAGAAATCCTGACGCCGCTTGATCCTTGCCCTGACTGTACGGTGCTTTTGGCCAAGCCCGGGATTGGAGTGTCTACAAAGGCTGTCTACGAACAACTGGATGGAAAGGATGAGATTGTCCATCCGGATATCGATGCCATACTAAGAGGAATCAAAGAACAGGACATTTATCAGGTGGCAAAGTCCATGGGAAATGTTTTGGAGGATGTAACGATTCCTATGCACCCTGTGATACAGGACATAAAAGATGTGATGATGGAGCAGGGAGCGCTGAACGCCATGATGAGCGGCTCAGGCCCCACCGTATTTGGTTTGTATGACGATAGAGAAAAGGCCCGGTCGGCAGCAGATGTGCTTAGAGAGAGCGGACTGGCAAAGCAGGTCGCAGTGACCGGCATTCACAGAGCAAGGAGGTAAATGCATGAAAACACCGGATTTTACAGTAAATATGAATGAATTCCTTCCCCTTCGGGATGTGGTTTTCAATACACTCAGACAGGCAATCTTAAAAGGGGAATTAAAACCCGGCGAACGGCTGATGGAGATCCAGCTGGCTAATAAGCTGGGTGTCAGCAGAACCCCGATCCGTGAAGCAATCCGTAAACTGGAGCTGGAAGGACTTGTGATCGTAATCCCAAGGCGAGGGGCGGAAGTGGCTGATATCACGGAGAAGAGTCTCAGAGATGTGCTGGAGGTTCGCAAGGCATTAGAAGAACTGGCAGTGGAACTGGCCTGCGAACGGATCACACAGGAGGGCATTGATAATCTGCTTAAAGCAGCGGAAGAATTTAAGCACGTTTTGAAGACCGGTGATGTGACAGCAATCGCCGAGGCGGATGTACATTTTCACGATGTGATCTATTTCTCTACGGACAACGACCGTCTGATCGGACTCTTAAGTAAACTGCGTGAGCAGATGTACCGCTATCGTGTGGAGTATCTGAAAAATGAGTCCGTCTATCCGGTGCTGATAAAGGAACATCAGGAAATCATCGATCATATCCGCAACAATGAAAAGGAGCAGGCTATCGCAATTACCTGCCGCCACATTGACAACCAGGTTGAGACTGTGACCAGCAAGATCAGAACAAAGAACAGCTGAGACGGTAAAGCCCGGAAAGTGTGATGTTAAATATGAAGGAGATACAATGAATTTAATAGATGAATTGGGAAAAAGAAGAAATCTCACTGTCGTAAAGGAAGTGGAGTTTGGTGTGTACCTTGGGACCAAGGATGAGCGGGTGCTCCTTCCAAAGAAGGAAGTACCGGTTGGGACAGAGCTGGGAGATCCGATCGAAGTCTTTTTATATAAGGACTCAGATGACCGGCTTATTGCCACCACTCAGATGCCGAAGATCACACTGGGAGAAATCGCTCTTTTGAATGTGAAAGATACAGGAAAGATCGGTGCATTTCTTGACTGGGGATTGCCAAAAGATCTGCTGCTGCCATTCCGTGAGCAGACCAAGAAAGTGGAGAAGGGGGAACAGGCGCTGGTGTCTCTTTACGTAGATAAGAGCAAGCGTTTGTGTGCAACCATGAAGCTTTATAATCGCCTGGCTTGCGATAGCCCGTACAAAAAAGACGATCAGGTGGAAGGCATTGTCTACGAGATTAGTGACAATTTCGGCGCATTTGTGGCGGTGGACAACATGTATTCCGCTCTTGTCCCAAAGCAGCAGATACCTAAAGATATCAAGGTTGGGCAAAAGGTGCACGCAAGAGTGGCGCAGGTTAGAGAGGACGGAAAGCTTACCCTGAGCGTTCGGGAGAAAGCATATATTCAGATGGACGCAGATGCCTTACTGATCCTTCGCAAGATGGAAGAGATGGGTGGGTCACTGCCATTTACAGATAAGGCGGACCCGGATGTGATAAAGGCAGAATTCGGATTGAGCAAAAATGCATTTAAACGGGCAGTTGGACGACTTTTAAGCCAGAACAAGGTAAAAATTAACAAAAATTCTATTGACTTTTTGTAGAAAGTGCATATAATTGAGGCTGTAAAGGGAAAATAGAATGTTTAAAAGAAAGGAGTCTTAACGATGAAGATTAAGAACGTAACAAACATTGATGCATTTTTTAAAACAGTTGATGAGTGTGTAGGAACCGTAGAATTAGTTACCGGTGAGGGCGACCGCCTGAACTTAAAGTCAAAGCTGACACAGTATGTTTCACTTGCCAACATTTTCTCAAACGGCGCTATGATCCCGGAGCTTGAGATCATTGCTCACGAGAAAGAGGATATGGACAGACTGATCGATTATGTTGTCCGTGGCTAAGCTGTGTTCCGCTTAATTGAATAAGGAATAAAAGCTTCCGATAGAAGCTGACAAAACCGGTGGCAAATGCCGCCGGTTTTTTGTATAATAAAACATATTGATTTGGATGGAGAAGGACCATGAGTTTCGCACATTTACATGTCCATACGGAGTTCAGTCTTCTGGATGGATCCAATAAAATTAAAGAATGTATTGCCCGGGTGAAAGAATTGGGAATGGACAGTGTGGCAATCACAGATCACGGCTGTATGTTCGGCGTGATCGATTTTTACCGCGCTGCCAGGAAGGAAGGCATCCACCCGGTGATCGGCTGCGAGGTGTACGTAGCTCCCGGTTCCAGATTTGACAAAGAGGCCGGCTCCGGTGATGACCGCTACTACCATCTGGTACTGCTGGCGGAGAATCAGGAAGGCTATCAGAACCTGATGAAGATCGTTTCAAAGGGGTATACAGAGGGCTACTATTACAAGCCTCGCGTAGACCTTGAGGTGCTTGCGCAGTACAGCAAGGGAATCATAGCCCTAAGCGCCTGCCTGGCAGGCGAGGTGCAGAAGAACATTGTCCGTGGCATGTATGAGGAAGGTAAGGCAGCAGCCCTCCGGTATCTGCATATTTTCGGCGAAGGGAATTTCTTCCTGGAACTGCAGGATCATGGAATGGCAGAGCAGCAGTTGGTGAATCAGTCACTGCTGCGTATGTCCCAGGAGACAGGCATCGAACTGGTGGCCACCAACGATGTGCACTATACCTATGCAGAGGATGAGAAAGCCCATGACATCCTGCTGTGCATCCAGACCGGCAAGAAATTGATGGACGAGGACCGCATGCGGTATGAGGGCGGTCAGTATTATATTAAGTCGGAAGAAGAGATGAAGGCCTTATTCCCTTATGCGCTGCAGGCATTGGAGAATACGGAGAAGATTGCGAAACGCTGTCAGGTGGAATTTGAGTTTGGTGTCACCAAACTTCCGAAATATGATGTACCGGAGGGGTATACCTCCTGGGAATACTTGAATAAATTATGCTATGAAGGTCTCAAGAGACGGTATCCCAATCCGTCTGCAGAGCTTAGAGACCGTTTGAAATATGAGCTGGACACCATTCAGTCCATGGGTTATGTGGATTATTTCCTGATCGTGTGGGATTTTATCCATTATGCAAGAGACCACAAGATCATGGTGGGCCCGGGGCGAGGCAGTGCGGCAGGCAGCATCGTGTCTTATTGTCTGGAGATCACCAATATCGACCCCATCCGCTATCAGCTCCTGTTTGAGCGCTTCCTGAATCCGGAACGAGTGTCAATGCCTGATATTGATGTGGATTTCTGCTATGAGAGACGGCAGGAAGTGATCGATTATGTGGGCCGCAAATACGGAAAGGATCAGGTGGCACAGATCGTTACCTTCGGAACCCTGGCTGCCAGAGGTGTGATCCGGGATGTGGGGCGTGTGATGGATCTTCCGTATGCATTTGTGGATTCCATTTCCAAGACCATTCCAAAAGAACTCGACATCACCTTGGCTTCTGCACTTGTCAAGAGCCAGGAGTTAAAGAAAATGTACGATGAAAACCCGCAGGTGAAAGAGCTGATCGACATGTCGATGCGACTGGAAGGATTGCCAAGGCACACCTCCATGCATGCGGCAGGTGTTGTGATCACTCAGAAGCCGGTGGATGAGTACGTCCCGCTTTCTTTGGGGTCGGATGGGTCAGTGACGACGCAGTTTATCATGACCACATTGGAAGAACTTGGTCTTCTTAAGATGGACTTTTTGGGACTGCGTACTCTGACTGTGATCCGGGATGCAGTTGCTTTGGCAGAAAAGTCCGCAGGACATGTAATCGATATCAACAATATCGATTATGATGATAAAAAGGTATTGGAATTGATCGGCTCAGGAAAGACCGATGGCATTTTCCAGTTAGAAAGTGCGGGGATGAAGAGCTTCATGAAGGAGTTGAAGCCTCAGAGCCTGGAGGATATTATAGCCGGCATTTCTCTTTACCGGCCGGGTCCGATGGATTTTATCCCCCAGTATATCAAAGGCAAGAACCATCCGGAAGAGATTACCTATGATTGTCCCCAGTTAGAGCCGATCTTAGCGCCTACTTATGGCTGCATCGTCTACCAGGAGCAGGTGATGCAGATCGTGCGGGATCTGGGCGGCTATACGCTTGGGCGGAGCGATCTTCTGCGCCGTGCCATGTCCAAGAAAAAGGGCGATGTGATGCAGAAGGAACGGCAGAACTTTGTCTACGGCAATGAGGCTGAGGGTGTGCCGGGCTGTATCGCTAACGGTATCAGCGAAAAAGTGGCCAACAAGATCTACGATGAGATGATCGATTTTGCCAAGTATGCCTTTAACAAATCCCATGCAGCAGCCTATGCCGTGGTCTCGTACCAGACCGCATGGCTGAAATGCTACTATCCGGTAGAATATATGGCAGCACTTATGACTTCCGTGATCGACAACACTTCAAAGGTAGCGGAGTATATTTACAGCTGCAGGCAGATGGGCATCGATATCCTGCCACCGGATATCAACGCAAGCGAAGGAAGTTTTTCCGTAGACCATGGCAATATCCGATACGGGTTGACCGCTATCAAGAGTGTGGGCCGCCCGGTGATCGAGTCTATTCTGCGGGAGCGAGAGGCTGCCGGCCCGTTTAAGAATCTGAAGGATTTTATTGAACGGCTTTCCGGAAAAGAAGTGAACAAGCGGACGCTTGAGAATTTTATAAAAGCCGGTGTATTTGACGGTCTTGGAGGGACCAGAAAACAGTTCATGGTGGTCTATGTGCAGATCTTAGACCAAGTGAACCGGGAGAAAAAATATTCCATGACCGGTCAGATGTCTCTTTTCGATCTGGTTGGAGAGGAAGATAAAGCTGAGTTTGACATTCCCCTTCCCGATGTCGGGGAGTATGAGAAAGAGACCAAACTTGCATTTGAAAAGGAAGTGTGCGGCATTTACCTGACCGGACATCCCATGGAGGACTACGAGGAAAAATGGCGCAAGAGCATTACCAAGACTACGCTGGACTTTCAGATCGATGAGAAGAGTGGCAGACCCAAGGTCCATGACGGTATGAATGAGATCGTGGGTGGTATTATTACCAACAAGACGATCAAATATACCAAGAACAATAAGACGATGTGCTTTTTGACCATCGAGGATTTGATGGGCACGGTGGAAGTAGTGGTGTTTCCTCGTGATTATGAGAAGGCGAGCCGGTATCTGGAAGAGGACAATAAAATCTTTGTAAAGGGCCGCGTCTCCGAGGAGGATGACGCACCGAGTAAACTGATCCTGGAGAGCGTGATCCCGTTTGACGCTACGAAAAAAGAAGTGTGGCTGCAGTATAAGGATATTCAGAGTTACCAGAATCAGGAAGCTGACCTTTTTGAGATGATCAAGGAGTCAGAAGGCAATGACGCTGTAGTGATCTACTGTAAGACGGAGCGGGCCATCAAGCGCCTTGGCATGAATCATAATATAAAAGCAGACCAGATCACATTGGAGGTCCTCTATAGCCTCCTTGGAAAAGATAATGTCAAGGTCGTGGAAAAAGGGTTGTAAAAAAGACCACGCGGAATGTGATCTGTAAATTGTGTGATAAAAAATTTCCAAAGCAACAACAGGAGGTGTTTTATATGGCAGAGAAGAGAATGCGCACCATCGGCGTGTTGACAAGCGGTGGAGATGCGCCGGGTATGAATGCGGCAATCCGTGCGGTGACAAGGACGGCCCTTGGAAAGGGACTGCAGGTCCGAGGGATCCGCAGAGGTTATCAGGGACTTTTGGAAGAAGATATCATTGATCTGAACGCCCGTGATGTGTCAGATACCTTACAGAAGGGCGGCACATTTTTACAGACTGCGCGCTGCCAGGAGATGCGTACAGAGGAAGGACAGCAGAGGGCAGCAGCCATCTGCAAGAAATATGGGATTGACGGACTGGTAGTGATCGGCGGTGACGGTTCTTTTAATGGTGCTATGAGACTGGCGGAATACGGAGTTAATGTGATCGGTATTCCGGGAACGATCGATCTGGATATCACGTGCACCGATTATACGATTGGGTTTGACACTGCAGTCAACACGGCCATGGAAGCCATCGATAAGATACGTGACACGTCAACCTCTCATTCCCGCTGCTCGATCATCGAGGTGATGGGAAGAGAAGCCGGATTCCTGGCTCTTTGGTGCGGGATCGCCTGTGGCGCAGAGCGGGTGCTTGTGCCGGAGGAGAAGGATTCTATCGATGAGGCTGAGATCGTGCAGGATATGAAAGCCTGCCGTGAGAGAGGTAAGAAGAACTATATCATCATCAATGCAGAAGGCGTCGGCGGATCTTTGGAGCTTGCCAAGCGTCTGCAGGAAGAATCCGGCATTGAGACCAGAGCGACCATCATTGGTCATATGCAGCGAGGGGGAAGCCCATCCTGTCGCGATCGCATGATGGCATCCATGATGGGATCTATGGCGGTTGACCTTTTAATCTCAGGCGCCAGCAACCGGGTGGTCTGCTACAAAGCCGGACAGTTTGTGGATTATGACATCAAAGAGGCGCTTCAGATGAAGAAGGGTCTGCCGAAAGATCAGATCCGTGTTGCAAAAGAACTGGCATTGTAGGTGTGAATATGACAAAAGATATTCTGATAAAAATTTCCGGTCTCCATATAGGAGAACCGGATCCTAATATTGATGGCGACAATGAGCCTATTGAGGTGACGGCACCGGGTCTTTACTACAACAAAAACGGGAAGCACTACGTCCTTTACGATGAGTTCGTGGAAGGCGTGGAAGGCGCCATTAAGAATACGGTGAAATTCAGAGAAGATGAGTCTTTGGAGATTATCAAGAGCGGCATTACCAATTCCCATATGGTATTTGAAAACGGAAAGATCAATGTGTCCAATTATCAGACGCCTTACGGCGATCTGCTGGTGGGAACTTACACGAAAGTCTTCAAGTCTCAGGTGGAGGAGGATAGGATCTTTGTGCACGTGGAATATGAACTGGAGATTAACGAAGAAAAGGTAGCCGACTGCGACATCAATATGGAAATCGTGCCGGTTGAAAAATGAGCAGACAGCGCCATTGCGTGCCGTGCAAAAGCAAGATTTTGACTTTACGCGTCGCTATCAAAAATAACCCCATCTCAATGGAGATGGGGTTATTCATTATATCATGTATTGTTCCTATTTGTTTCTGCCAAGGAGCTTGTCTGTGAAAGAACGTTTCTTTGGCTGAACCAATCCGCCGCGGACACCGCGGACAGCTGTGATGTAGATGCCGGAAACAGTTGCTTTTACCTCTTTCTTAAGGGGGATCAGCGGATATACATTAACGTCACACATAAACGTCATGATCCTTGGACCTACTTTAGCTTTGACAACCGGTACCTTTGACCACTTTGCATACCAGGGAGTCTGCTCATAAATGATAGACGGGAGATCGGCATTTTTTAAACGAACCTTCTTCTTATCAATGACAAGAATGGAAATGGTCTGCGCAACCGCTGCCATCTGCTCTGCACTTGCAGCCTGCTTCTGGTCTGCTTTTTTTCCGACAAAATATAACCCAACAACTGCTATGATCAGGACAACCATGATCACAAGCAAAATAATAGTCAACTTACTCACTAATATATCCTCCTCTATACTTTAAGTCATATAGCAAACTACATTTTAACATCGATTTGTACTATGCGCAAGTGTGAAATTTCTGTGAAAAGAGATTTGCCAAAATCCTTTTCATTGAAAAGAAGGCATAAATATGGTATAAAAGAATGGGTTTTCGTATCCGATGAGAATATGGAAACCATTAACAAATGTAAAAGAGGTAGAAGAATGAAAAGACATTTAGCAATTCTTTTGGGCGCCGTTATGACATGTTCGGTAGTAATGTGCGGCTGTCAGGCCAGCAAAGGATTAGAGAATGAGTATGTGACGATCAAGCAGTATAAGGATCTGGAAGTCGATCAGGTGGAAGAGGTCGAAGTGACAGATGATGATGTGGAAGAACAGGCGCAGACTGAACTTAAAGAACTCGCGGAGGAAGTTGAGATCACAGACCGTCCAGTAGAGAACGGTGACTGGGTATATATTGACTATGTGGGAAGCTCCAACGGAACAGAGTTTGAGGGTGGATCTGCAGAGGATTACGCACTGGAAATCGGTTCCGGTACATTTATTGATGGATTTGAGGATCAGATCATTGGTCATGAACTAGGTGAGACATTTGACATTGATGTGACCTTCCCAAGTGACTATTCTTCTTATGAACTGGCAGGAGCAGATGCTACTTTTAAGATCACCATCAACAAGATTATTTATGATGATGTTCCGGAGTTGACAGACGAGATTGTTCCGGAACTTGCTTCCGCTGGTGATGCGACTACCGTGAACGATTATTATAAGAACATTCGTGAAGATCTTCAGAGTGAAAATGAAACGGAATACCGTCAATCATTGCTGGATGAAATCTGGGAAGTGCTCTCAGATGAAGAAAACTGTGAGATAACATCATATCCGGAAGGAAGACAGGATGAGATCAAACAGGACTATATTGATCAGTATACAAGCTATGCAGAGGCCTATGGCATGACATATGAAGACTTCCTTACAGATTATATGTCAACAACAGTGGAAGAATTTGAGGAAAGTCTTGACGAATACGCAAAAGAACAGCTGGAGCAGGAAATCATTATCGAAGCAATTGCTGACAAGGAAGGCATTGCAGTAACTGATGACAATTACGAGACAGAACTTCAGCGCCTGGCAGATGAGAATGGCTATGAATTGGATGACCTGAAAGAAACCTATGCTGATCAGGAAGACGTTTTGAAGTCTGCCTGCCTTAATAATCTTGTCGGCGACTGGCTGGTAGATAATTGCATTCAGGTTGCAAGCTAATATGAATTGGTTTGGATTGTTCAAATGTATTCTTATCATCGCATGTATGCTGGCTGCGTATCTGGTGGTGATGAATTCCAAATGGAAAGCGAAATTTGAGGAGTATCCTTTCCTGTTATTTGGCATTATCATTCTTGCACTGTGTGTGGTGGGAATCTTGATAAGACTTATTTTTGGCATTTGACGGCAGGAGGAGAAAAATGGAAAGAGAGTTAGTCGTTGTCATTGACTTTGGCGGTCAGTATAACCAGTTGGTTGCAAGACGTGTCAGAGAGTGCAACGTGTACTGTGAAATTTATTCTTATCGGACACCGATTGAGAAAATCAGGGAGATGAATCCAAAGGGAATCATTTTGACTGGCGGTCCCAACAGCTGTTATGAGGCTGATTCGCCGACGTATACAAGGGAGCTTTTTGAACTGGGTATTCCGGTGCTTGGTCTTTGCTATGGCATGCAGCTGATGCAGCATATTTTAGGCGGTAAAGTGGAGCGGGCAGAGGTGCAGGAGTATGGGAAAACACCGATTACGGTGAATCCGGCATCCCCATTGTTTGCTGATGTCCAGGCAGAAACGGTGTGCTGGATGAGCCACTTCGATTATGTAAGCCGGCTGGCAGATGGATTTGAAGAGATCGCCCATACCAAAGATTGCCCTTACGGTGCGGTTGCTGATACGAATCGGAATCTTTATGGCATTCAGTTCCATCCGGAAGTGCTTCATACGCCGGAGGGAACAAAGATGATCTTTAATTTCGTGCGTGGTATCTGCGGTTGTGCAGGTGACTGGCGGATGGATTCTTTTGTGGAATCACAGGTTCAGGCAATCCGCGAAAAGGTAGGCGATGGGAAAGTGCTGCTTGCCCTTTCAGGTGGAGTGGATTCCTCTGTATTGGCAGCTCTTCTTGCAAAAGCGATCGGAAAGCAGCTGACTTGCGTCTTCGTGGATCATGGCCTTATGCGTAAAAATGAAGGTGATGAAGTAGAGGGTGTATTCGGACCGGACGGAAGTTTTGATATCAATTTTATCCGTGTCAATGCGCAAGAGCGTTACTATGCTAAGTTGGCAGGAGTTACGGAACCGGAACGTAAGCGAAAGATCATTGGAGAAGAATTTATCCGTGTATTTGAGGAAGAGGCTGAAAAAATCGGAAAGGTGGATTTTCTGGCGCAGGGAACCATTTACCCTGATGTTGTAGAATCCGGACTTGGCGGTGAATCGGCAGTTATCAAGTCCCATCACAATGTGGGCGGTCTTCCGGACTATGTTGATTTCAAGGAAATAGTGGAGCCTCTTCGCAATTTGTTTAAAGATGAAGTGAGAAAAGCCGGACTAGAATTAGGGCTTCCGGAGTTCTTGGTATATCGTCAGCCATTCCCGGGACCGGGACTTGGCATCCGTATCATCGGTGAAGTGACAGGAGAAAAGGTGCGCATCGTTCAGGATGCAGATTACATTTACCGCTCAGAAGTTGACAAAGCTGCGGCAGCCTATAAAGAGGAACACGGCGAGGAAGCACCATGGATGCCGAATCAGTATTTCGCAGCGCTTACCAATATGCGGTCTGTCGGAGTAATGGGTGATGAGAGAACTTACGATTATGCAGTGGCAATCCGCGCGGTGAAGACCATCGATTTTATGACGGCAGAGGCAGCGGATATTCCATTTGAGGTGCTGCAGGTAGTGATGAACCGCATCATCAAGGAAGTCAGAGGTGTGAATCGGGTATTCTATGACCTGACTAGCAAACCGCCTGGAACGATAGAGTTTGAATAAAACATCAAAGCTCTGCAAACCGTGTAAATAAGCGGTTTGCAGAGCTTTTTTAAATTGCAATGGGTACATTTTGGGTACAGTTTTTATTCTGACATATTTTTACGCGGTGATTTAATTTTCATTCTTAGGATGAAGTCCCATCTGATCCATAATCTGATCATGAGATTGCTGGATGGCAAGTCTGTCCGGCCAGGATTCAAATTCAGGATAAATGTCCATCCATAAATTGAAATCATTTTCTGCTTTTAACAGAGCGTTTGCCCGTTCTGTTATATCTTTTATCTGTTCGCATTTTTTAATTTCGTTCTGAAATTCTTCATATCGTTCAAACCAAGATCTCATTAGTATGAGACTTCCAAAGCTAATGGCAACCTGATCATTGCCATCTTTGTCCTTGTATTCAATCATTTCCCCACTGTATGCGCGAAAAACCTGAAATAACTTGTGCATGGCTTTTATTCCATCAAAATCTGCACCGGTTAACGCTTCTACATTAACATGAAGTGCTGTAGCAATGGCTTCCAGATTTTTTTGTTTGGGATTGCGACGGCCTGATTCATAAGCGCGGATATACGCTTCACTCACACCAATTTCATCTCCAAGTTGTTTTAAAGTGAGTCCACGTTCTTTGCGAATACGTCGAATATTTTCTCCTATTGTCATAGTCAGCACTCCTATCTGTTTGATTTTTTAAAAATGGTAAAAACGTATCATTTGAATAAATATTATATCAAAAGATACGGAATTTCAAGTAGAAAATGTTGACACGTATCAAAAGATACGGTATTATACAAGAAAACGTATCAAAAGATACGTATACACATGGAGCTATTTCATGCGAAAGAACCTTGAAAACTGAATAAGACGCAATCGGTTACATAGGAAAGAGCGATGTGGAACTCACGCGATGACACTTAATAAAGTAGAGCGATAAATGAGGATATCCCAAATAGAGCATTGGAAACTCTATCGCGATGACAGCCAAAATGATACTCCTTCTCAGCCACAGCTTGAGCGGTGAAAATCCGTCGCACGTAATGGGAGAAGCTTGGGGGATTCCCGGAGATACGAAAAAACGTATGTGTGATGAAATCCAATCATCAGGCCGATTGTTGGTGTTAACACGTTAATTTTGATTAGTAATGAAAGGAAATAATTTATGCAGGAAAAACTTTATTATACTGCCGCGGATGTGGCAGGAATGATGGGCGTAGGAAGAACTACTTCTTACGGCATTGTAAAACAATTGAATATGGAACTTAAAGAAAAGGGATACTTGGTTGTCAAAGGCAAGATTCCGAAAGACTATTTTGACGAAAGATATTTCGGCGGATCACATAGAAAGGTGGTGGCTGTCTAATGGCTTGTAATGCAAAAAAAGATGCAAACGGTACCTGGCATATTCAGTTTCGATATACAGATTGGACCGGGACACGACGAAAAACATCTAGAAAAGGATTTAAAACCAAGAAAGAGGCAGAGGACTGGGTGATGCATTTTATTCTCCAGCAAGCTTCAGATCCAAGAATGAGGTTGAATGATTTTTGGGAAATCTACAAAGAAGATATGAACTATCGTTTGAAGGAAACTACCATGTCGAATAAGGAATATCTCATGAAAAGTAAGGTGCTTCCTTATTTTGGAGATTTGCCAATCAATGAAATTACTGTTCCGAGGATAAGAAAATGGCAGGGAGAAATGATGGCAAAAGGATACAAGCCAACATATTTGAAAACCATTAACAATCAGCTTTCTGCAGTTCTGAATTATGCGGTTAGTTTTTATGAATTAAAGGAAAATCCTTGTAAGAGAGCTGGATCAATGGGAAAGAGTAAGGCAGATGAGAGACCGTTTTGGACTTTGGAAGAGTTTCAGACATTTTTGGAAGCTGTCAGTGATAAACATGAATCCTGGATAGGCTTCCAGATTATGTTCTGGACAGGAATAAGAGTAGGAGAACTTTTAGCCCTCAAGGTGGAGGATATAGATTTGAACAATAGAACGATTCGAATCGATGAATCTTACAGCAGGCTTGGTAAAAAAGATATAATTTCTACTCCAAAAACAGAAAATTCCAATAGAGAAATAACGATTCATGAGGAACTGGCAGAGGATTTGAGAGAATATATGTCCACGCTATATCGACCAAGAGCAAAATCAAGGCTGTTTCCTGAAAAAACGAAACGCTTTTTTGAACATGAAATGGATCGTGGTATTAAAGCCAGTGGGGTAAAACGTATTACCGTCCATTGCCTGAGACATTCCCACGCATCTATGTTGGTGAATATGGGATTTAATCCAATGGAGATATCTAAAAGATTAGGCCATGGTAGTGTGACTACAACTATCGAAACCTATTGTCATGCATCAATGGATGCTCAGATCAAGATAGCTGATGCTTTGGGAAGTATAGGAGGAGGTAATACTGGTGCCGTGTAAAAGAGAAGCAAGACAAAGACATAATACAATCGCGTTCTGGTTAAGCGATGAGGAGAGGCAGCTAGTAGAGGCTAGAATTAAAGTTGCTGGAATTCCTAAGGGGGAATATTACAGGGCAGCTGTTCTTGGACAGTCGGTAGAGATTGTTGCAGGAAGATATAAATCTGAACGTTTGGCTAAGGTACTGGAAGAGTTAAGCCACAAATTGAAGGGAAGTGATTCTGCTGAATGGAAGGAGCTTCAAGTGATATTGCAGGAACTACTGTCCTTATTAAAAAAGTAAAAATGCCTCTGCTGACAACAGAGACATTTCGTAACACATCAAAAAATCTATGCAGGCTCTGACAAAGCCTCATGGAACAGTAACTAATTCCGATTCATCAGGATAAGTCTGCCCATATGCACGTATTTTCACAAATATTATAGCAAAGGCAGCCCCTGATGGAAAGCGGAAGTTGAAGAAATATTTCGTAGATAAAAGGAGTAACGCCTATGTATAAGAATTTTTTTGAATATTACATGCGTACAGAACCACCGGACATTGAACATAAATATATTTTTATCGTGAGTCGTCTAGAGCTGGCGCAGAACATTTTATTTGCAGGGTATCAGGCAGTCTGTATTCGTGAAAGAGATGAGCTTTCGTACAAGCTTCAGGAGTTTCTTGATTATATGCAGGAAATAGCGCTTACAGGGACTAACCAAACAGCCTATACATATGTAATCGCAACTGAATACAAAAAGGCAAATGATGCCCTGGAAGATTTTATGAAAAGCGAATATCTGACCTATCGAACTGGATGGAAGCTTTTTAAAGATAAGGAGCATTTAGAAAAAACAGATTGCATGGATGAACTTAAATCCACACTTCGCAATTTCATCTTCTCATATGAGACACCACCAGAATTCTCAGATGAGCTGAATGAGTTTCATGATATGGATGAAAATGGAAAAGCGACAAGGGTAATTGATCTGAACATTGCAGAGTATCTGTTAAAGGTTGCACCGTTTTTTGTAATCGATGAGATCCCTTTCGTATATGAGGATGGAATGTATTACCAGGATGCGAAGGGAATCAGATTGAAGGCGAAAATACAAAAGCTGATTTATAGAGATAAGGTTACGCAGCCAACAATTAACCGAGTGTATCAGCTCCTTATAGCACAGCAGTCGGTACAGAAAGATTTTGACGATCTATACAATTATCCAGAGTATTGGGTGAATTTTAAAAATGGTTTTTATGATCCGATAGAAAAGAAGATGATAGATCACAGTCCAAAATATTTATCAGTGAATCAGATTCCATTTGAATTTTACCCAGATGAATTTGAAAAGGTGAAAGAAAATTGTGCAAGCATCAGAGCGTACCTGGATTTTTCAATTCCTGATCCGATGGAAGAAAAAATGATGTGGGAATATCTGGGTTATAGTATGACAAGCGATACACAGTTTCAGAAATTCATGATGCTTTTGGGTGATGGTGGAACTGGAAAGTCTGTAGTGATTGATATGTTCCAGAACATAGTCGGTAAGAAAAACAGCTGTCATATTTCATTGCAGGATCTGAACAAACGCTTTTATGCAACAAATCTGTTTGGAAAGCTTATGAATTCCTGCGGTGATATCCCATGTAAGGCTATGGAGACAACAGACGTTGTTAAGAAGGCTACAGGAGAGGACATGCTTATGTATGAACGCAAAAATAAGGACCCATTGTTCTTTCATAGTCATGCAAAGTTATTGTTTTCAGCAAATGATATGCCTGAAAATCTGGAAGAAAAATCAGATGCTTTCTACAGGCGACTACTTGTTTTGGATATCAATCGCAAAATTCCAAAAGCGAAAAAAGATACACAGTTGAAAAAGAAGATTTGCCTTGAACTGGATTATGCCATTCATATGGCCATGCAGGCGCTTTCTGAACTTTATGAGAGAAAAGAGTTTACGGAGAGTGACCACAGTAAGGAATGCGTGCAGATCATTCAGAGGGCTTCTGACAGTGTGAAAGCATTTATTGAAGAGAAGCTGGTTAAAAAAGATGACTCCAAAATAGAACGTTCAGCCATATATCTTCTTTATGAAAAGTATTGTGAGGATGCAGATCGTAAGCCCCTTGGCAAGAAGAAATTCTTTAGTGTCATGGAGAGGAAGGGATTTACACTTCGCAAGACGAATGGAATTTTTTACTTCCTGGGTGTGGCGGAAAAGGAAGAAGAATTTATGGAGATTGATGATTCGGTGGAACTGCCATTTGATTGATCACATCGAATCGCATCGGAATAAACAGAGGCTGTAATTGTCATCAGGGTAAAAAGGGCAAAAAGGGCAGAAAAAATCTATTGATATAAAAATAATAGATAGGAATGAAATGTTTTTGTGAATGCAAAATATTTGCCCTTTCTGCCCTGAATGCCCTGATAACGAAGTATGACAAGCAGCCGATTTCCGAGTAAAACGAGGAATGCTCTCCGCATAGGAGTCTCTCTGAAAGAGTCCTGCGGAAGGCAACTCTCGGTAGAGCCCACGTCACTTTGCAGCGTAGATGAAAGTGTCATAATGGGTTATTACACTTTGAAAAAAGATGTTTTGATTTGTTGATACCCGTTATGGGAATGAAAGGAGAGATGCCTATGGCAAGAGGCGATGGAATCCATCGTGTAAATGTAAGAAATGTAAATTTGACAGATAAAGAAATTGGAAATGCTCAGAAACATAATGAGCGAGAAAAAGATAGTTATAGAAATGAGGATATTGTATTAGAACGATCAGAATGGAATGTTCATTATAAGGATCCTGACGGAGATTACAATAAGGTTTTTAATCAGATGGTGTCGGATGGGGTGATTTCAACCAGAGGACTCAAGGTAGATGCAGTTAAGTATGGTGAATTAGTATTCGATGTAAACTCAGCATATTTTTATAACCATGGTGGGTATGAATTTGCAAAGCAGTTTTATGAGGATGCGTATAAAGCAGCTGTTGAGATCGTAGGAGGAGAACAATATATCCTGTCAGCTGTTATGCATGCAGATGAGAAAAATCAGTCTATGTCAGAAAAATTGGGAGAGGATGTTTATCATTATCATCTTCATGTTGTTTATATACCAGTTGTTGAAAAACAGGTTCTCTGGTCAACACGTTGCAAGGACAAATCTCTTGTAGGAACTGTTAAAGAAACAATCATGCAGGTCAGTCATAGTAAAAAATGGATTTCGAAACCGGCAATAGATGAAAATGGAAATCCGATTTTGCAGAAAAACGGAAAACCTGTTTTGAGAAAATCCTATAGTGTTCTTCAGGATGATTTTTTTCGTTATATGAGAGATGCAGGATATACGGATGTGGAAAGAGGAGAAAAAGGAAGCGATGAGGAGCACTTGACCGTAACACAGTTTAAAGTTCAGAAGGAGCAGGAACGTTTGACAGAGTTGCAGCATCAGAATCAAATGCAACAGCAGCTTATGGATCAACTTCAAAAGCAGTCCTCCGAGTTGACAGAAGGAATTGCTGATCTACAGCAAGAAAATGAAGAACTTCAAAAAAAGACAGGTGCTAAGAAAAAAGAGTTTAACAGAGTCAGTTCTAATCTGGATGCGGTGGAGGCATATGCTTCTGAATATTCCAGGGATCCGGATGAATGGTTGCCGGAACCTAAAACTATTGAAAGTGCTAAAGCTTATCGAAACAGAATCATTCCAATACTCAAAAAGCTATGTGTTAAGTTGAGAGCCATATATGCGAAGTATATTTCTTTGCGTGATGAGAATAAAAAGCTAAATACAGAGATAGACCGATTGGAAAATCTTTCAGATAGAAGGCAAGGCACTATTAATTTTCTCAGGAACGAAAATGAGGAACTTAGGGAAAAGGCAAATGATCTTGCAAGAGTCAGAGGCCTGGCGGGAGATCAGGCTGTGGATCAGTTGATAGCCGAAGCAAAATATCGAGAGGAGATGGAACGTCAGGCAAAACGTATGACCAAAAACAAGCGTAGACAATATGAAATTGATTTGTAAAAAAGTAATGAAACTTATATCATTTATAAAAAACTTGTAACGTTTTCGATTGTGAGTTGTCTTAGTAATAGAAGGAGGAAAAAGATGGATATTGAAAAAATATATAGTGAATATTTTTCTGTAGTCTATGGATACATTTTATCCATCTGCAGGGATTCTCTGACGGCCGAAGAGATTACACAGGAAACCTTCTTCAAAGCAATGAAAAAGATAGATGACTTTCGCGGAGAATCAAGTCTTAAGGTGTGGCTTTGTCAAATTGCAAAAAATACATTTTATAATTATGAGAAGGCAAAACAAAAACTGGTTGAGATTCCAGAGAATTATGATGAAAGTATATCTTCTCTGGAAGATGACTATATTAACGCTTTTGATTCGAAACGCGCTCATAAAATACTTCATAATTTGAAGGAACCGTATAAAGAAGTGTTTTCGTTGAGAATATTTGGAGAATTATCTTTTTCAGATATTGGAGAACTGTTCAGCAAATCTGATAGCTGGGCACGTGTAACATATTACAGAGCTAAGATGATGATCAAGGAGGAAATGGAAAATGAAAACAATCACTTGTGATGTTGTAAAAGATTTAATTCCATTATATGTAGATGATGTTCTGTCTAGTGACAGTAAAATGCTGGTTGAAGAGCATATGCAATCATGCGAAAAATGTTCCGAATATTGTATGGCATTATCAGTGGGAGTTGGAGATAATCCAGCAAAAGTAGAGAATGATAAGGCTGTTATAAAGAAAATAAAAAAGAAGATCAATTATAAGAGGTTGATCACAGCATGCGTTTCTGCAGCTGTTGTTGCTGCTCTTTCACTTTCGATATTTTATGCTGTTTTTGTCAGAGAACAGTATTTGCCTTTTGCGGAGACAGGGGTATATGTTGAAGATGAGACTATAAAAACAAAAAATGAGTATCAATGCTTCTACGGTTATGAAGACCCGGATGATAAAAGTGTGTTTTATATGTATCTTTCAACAACGTCATATCACAAACATCAGCAAAAGGATGCTCCTACAGAGATGTTTCATTTAAGCGATTCGGACAATACTATAAGTACCATTTATTATATTCCGGAAGAATATTTGGACGATTTTGAGAATTACTCAAGAGGATCTAATCATGATTTGACGGATGAAATGTTGAACGAGCTAAAAGATGTAGCTCCTTTATTATGGAGTGCAAATTGAAGATAACGAACATTAAAATTGGTGAGGGTGTCAGGTTCGATTCTGGCACCCTTTTGACACATTATATGTTCAATTTAAGGGCGCACCATAATGGTGACAAGTATATTTCAGGTGGTGCTTGAGATAATACGTCACATACGAGATACTATAATCACATCTGCAGATGAAATATTTGAAAGGAGCAGATTTGATATGGTCGAATTTGGCGAACAACTAAGACGAGCAAGGGAATCCAAAGGAATGACACAGCAGTCTCTTGCCGAACAATTATATGTAACAAGACAAGCAGTATCTAGGTGGGAATGCGGAGACCGTTATCCGGATCTATTAACTACAAAGAAGATTTCTGTCATCTTAGATGTGAGTCTGGATGACCTGTTATCTGGAAACGAAATGAAAAACATTGTAGAAAGAAATCCTGTTATAGAAAAAGGGTTTGCAAACAGTATCATGATGATTCTATATGGATTTATTGTACTATCATTTTTGATTACTCTTGTGGACATTATCATCCGTTTTCCAATACAAACAACAGCAATAGATTACAGTGATATTCAAATACTGGCTGTTAATGTGGTTGGGTTGGGCATTGTGATATTTGCGTTTGGATATGGTCTGGTTCATGCAATTAGAGGAATGTTATCTCCGAGTCGTATGGGAATAGTCATTTCTTTATATTTCTTATCAATAATACTGATTCGAAGTGATTTACTGGTGAGTCAGATTACTCGAAGATTGTTGCTATGGAATATTGTGTTTATGATTCCAGCTCTTTTAGGTGCGATTGCAGCAATCCTGTTTTTTGTGAAGAAAAGTCAAAAGAAGGTTTATCCGATAGTTGTGGTTGCGGCTACTGGATTTGAAATGATAAGAGTGATTATTTCTGTCTATCAATTATTAACATATGCGGATCAGTTTTATTCTTTGAACACCACTTTTGATATGTTTCTTAAAATATGTGTTGATATCTTGATTGTTTATCAGGTATATACTTTGTACATCAAGCGAAAACGTGGATCTGATGAGAATAATGATTGATTTTTCTTCTGTTTAGGGTATACTATAGTTAAGTGGTTTCCTTGCCACGCAAAATGGGAACTTTATCAGATGGGAGCCTTACCATATAAAATAAATAGGAACTTTATCAGATGGGAGCCTTACCATATAAAACAAATAGGAGCTATATGAGACGGGAGCCCTACCGAGCAAATAAGGAACTTAGAGCTGTGCTACGTATTGTGCGTGGCACAGTTTTTTACTTTTTTATAGGAGAAGTACCGGATGAAAAAGCTTGATTTATACTATATAGATTTGAAATATATTAGGAATTTATCAAAGGCGGATGATAATGTAATGTCTATTTCACCGCAGAGAGGGAAAGAAAACAGACCATTTGTAGGAGTGATTGTTCTTGTAAACGGAGCAGAGTATTGCATTCCGTTAACCTCGCCGAAAGATAAGTTTAAAACGAAGAAAAGCCAGCTGGATTTCATTAAGATATTTGATGAAAGCAGAAGGGATGACAATAATCAATTTAAGCTGATTGGAGTATTAAATATAAATAACATGATACCTGTTGCAGATGCAGTAATCCAGAAGGTTGATCTGGCAATACATAAAAATGATTCACCTGAGGTTAAGCGAGCCAAAGCTTTAATGCAGAAGCAGATTTCCTGGTGCAGAGATCATGTGGATGTAATTTCTAATAGAGCACAGAAAGTATATGATCTGGTTGTGAACACACCAGAGAAAAACAAGAATCTGACCAAACGCTCATCAAAGTTTCAGATACTGGAAATTGAGTTGAAAAAATTTCTAAATCGCTTATAATCATCATATATTCGTTGGGTACATTTTGGGTACAATAGGTTTTGAACGACCTGAACAGAATATAAAAACGTATCAAATGATACGATTTTGAGAACAGAAAGAACTGATAAAAACGGTTTGAATTTATAGAGCAATCGAAATGGAATAATTGCAGAAATCCCGAAAAGCCTTGAAAACACTGGGTTTTCTGAAAT
>R03__coassemble_340_pt1 | contig 28005 bp, 24 predicted proteins | sample R03__metabat2_low_PE_040 | metagenome-assembled genome bin R03 | reverse complement strand
AAACAGAATAAATAGTAAGCTTGGGAGGTAAAATATATGTATTCAGAGAAAGTAATGGACCATTTTCAGAATCCAAGAAATGTGGGAGAAATAGAAGATGCAAGCGGTGTTGGCACAGTAGGTAATGCCAAGTGCGGCGACATTATGCGCATTTATCTTGATATTGATGATAACCAGATTATTCAGGATGTGAAGTTTAAAACATTTGGATGTGGTGCGGCTGTTGCTACGAGCAGTATGGCAACTGAGTTGGTTAAAGGAAAGACGGTGCAGGAAGCTATGGAAGTAACCAACAAAGCAGTAATGGAGGCATTGGATGGTTTGCCGCCTGTAAAAGTTCACTGCTCATTGCTCGCAGAGGAAGCAATTCATGCAGCTCTCTGGGATTATGCTCAGAAAAACGGCATTGAGATTGAAGGTCTTTCAAAACCAAAATCAGATATTCACGAAGGCGAAGAAGAGGAAGAAGATGAGTATTAAAATTGGAGCTTTTTATGAATAATAAAAAAGTTGTTGTTGGAATGTCGGGCGGTGTCGATTCTTCGGTTGCCGCCTTTCTTCTTAAAGAAAAAGGATATGATGTAATCGGCGTTACCATGCAGATTTGGCAAGATGAAGAGCCTCTGAAAGTACAGGAAAACGGAGGGTGCTGTGGACTCAGTGCCGTAGATGATGCCAGAAGAGTGGCTGCCATGCTCAAAATTCCTTATTATGTAATGAACTTTAAACAGGACTTCAAAAAAAATGTGGTTGAATATTTTGTGAAAGAGTATCAAAATGGAAGAACGCCAAATCCTTGCATTGCCTGTAACCGTTATGTAAAGTGGGAATCATTGTTGGATAAAAGTCTTGCCATTGGAGCGGATTATATTGCAACCGGTCATTATGCAAGAATTACAAAGCTGGAAAATGGACGGTTTGCGATCCGCAATTCTATGACCGCAAAAAAGGACCAGACTTATGCACTTTATAACCTGACTCAGGAACAATTGTCCAGGACATTAATGCCGGTAGGAGATTTTCAGAAGGACGAGGTCAGAAAAATCGCAGAAAGTGCAGGTCTGCCTATTGCAAATAAACCGGATAGCCAGGATATTTGTTTTGTGATGGATGGTGATTACGGAACATTTATTGAAGAATATACCGGTAACAAATCCGTTCCGGGGAATTTTGTGACTTCTGATGGATTGGTTGTAGGACGACACAAAGGCATCATTCATTATACGGTTGGTCAGCGTAAAGGGCTGGGGTTATCCCTTGGAGTCCCGGTATTTGTGCTTGAGATCAGACCTGAAACAAATGAGATCGTTATCGGCAGCGACGCGGATACTTTAAGTTACACTGTTCGGGCCAATTGTTTGAATTTTATGGGCATCCCGGACCTGACTCAGGAACGAAGAGTCTGGGCAAAGATCCGCTATAATCACAAGGGCGCATGGTGTAATGTAAGAAAAACAGGCGATGACGAGATCCTTTGCACATTTGAAGAACCTGTCAGAGCAATCACACCCGGGCAGGCGGTCGTACTGTATGAAGATGACTACATACTTATGGGTGGAACTATCATAGGAGATAAATAAATGAGACCAGACATAAAAAAATCTTATTTTCCGATAGATTATCATATGCATACCAATTTTTCGGCTGATGGATATAATGAGCCGGAAGAAATGATTCTTGCTTCCATCAACAAAGGTCTTCGTTCTATCTGTTTTACCGATCATCAGGACAAAGAATTATTCGAGGATGGGCGTGAATTGATCTTTGAACCAAATGCATATTTTAATGCTTTAATTCCACTGAAAGAAAAATATGCAGATCAAATCCAAGTCCGGATAGGAGTTGAGATTGGTATGCAGCCTCATCTTAATTCATATTTCGAAAAGCTGACCAATGATTATCCTTTTGATTTTGTTATTGGTTCCAGTCATACGATCAATGGAATCGACCCGTATTACCGGACGATATTTGAGGGACAGAAAGACGGAACAGTATATGGATGGTATTTTAAAGAATTATTAGAGGATGTGCTTGTTACCGCTGATTTTGATGTATTAGGACATTTAGATTACATTGTTCGTTATGGTTTTCAAAGGGAAAAGGAATATTCCTACAAGCTTTTCTCCGATGAAATAGATGCTATATTAAAAGCTGTCATCGAAAAAGGCAAAGGTATTGAGATAAATACGGCAGGTTTAAAATATGGTTTACCGTTCGCACATCCCCATTTAGAAGTAATAAAACGCTACAGACAGCTTGGAGGCGAAATCATTACTGTTGGTGCGGATGCGCATAAAACGGAGCATGTTGCATACGATTTTCATGTTGTAAAAGATCTGTTAAGAGAAGCTGGATTTGCATATTATACAGAATTTGTAGAAAGAAAGCCTTATTTTTGTGCAGTTGAATGAAATGATTAAAATGCACTTGAATTTTTGTATTCTATTTAGTACAATATTTTAGGTTGGTAATTCCTGTTTACAGGAATTTCACAATAGAACTGCATGTCAGTATATAAACAAACTTTTAGGAGGAAAATTAATCATGGCAGTAAAAGTAGCGATTAATGGTTTTGGACGTATTGGACGTCTTGCTTTCAGACAGATGTTTGGTGCTGAAGGCTATGAAGTAGTTGCAATCAACGATCTTACATCTCCAAAGATGTTAGCTCACCTTTTGAAGTATGACTCTTCACAGGGTAAATATGCTTTAGCTGATACAGTTTCAGCTGGCGAGGATTCAATTACAGTTGATGGAAAAGAGATTAAGATTTATGCATTCCCGGATGCAAACAATTGCCCATGGGGTGAGTTAAATGTAGACGTTGTTTTAGAGTGTTCAGGTTTCTATACATCTAAAGCAAAAGCACAGGCTCATATCAATGCAGGTGCTAGAAAAGTTGTTATCTCTGCTCCGGCAGGAAACGATCTTCCTACAATCGTTTACAATACAAACCACGAGACATTGAAGGCTGAGGATACAATCATTTCTGCAGCTTCTTGTACAACAAACTGCTTAGCTCCAATGGCAGATGCTCTTAACAAACTTGCTCCAATCAAGTCTGGTATCATGTGTACAATCCACGCTTACACAGGCGATCAGATGACACTTGACGGACCACAGAGAAAGGGTGACCTTAGAAGATCTCGTGCAGCAGCAGTTAATATCGTTCCTAACTCAACAGGCGCTGCAAAGGCTATCGGTCTTGTTATCCCAGAGCTTAACGGCAAATTGATCGGCGCAGCTCAGCGTGTTCCAACTCCTACAGGATCAACAACCATCCTTACAGCAGTTGTAGAAGGCAATGTAACAGTTGATGAGATCAACGCAGCTATGAAAGCAGCTTCTAACGAGTCATTTGGTTATAACACAGATCAGATCGTTTCAAGCGATATCGTTGGTATGAGATTTGGTTCTTTATTTGATGCTACACAGACACTTGTTAATCCATTAGACAATGGTACAACAGAGGTTCAGGTTGTTTCATGGTATGACAATGAGAACTCTTACACAAGCCAGATGGTAAGAACAATCAAATACTTCTCAGAATTAGCTTAATTCAGACTCACAAAAGGGTCCGGTCTTTGTGGACCGGACCCTTATTTTTAAATAACGGAGGCAATACATATGCTTAATAAAAAATCTGTTGATGATATCAACGTAAAAGGTTTAAAAGTTCTTTGCAGATGTGATTTTAACGTGCCGCTTATTGATGGCAAGATCACAGATGAGAACAGACTTGTTGCAGCTCTTCCTACTATCAAAAAACTTATCGCTGATGGCGGAAAAGTAATCCTTTGCTCACATCTTGGAAAAGTTAAAACAGAGGAAGATAAGAAGACAAAAACTTTAGCTCCTGTAGCAGCTCGCCTTTCAGAACTTCTTGGACAGGAAGTCAAATTTGCAGCTGACCTTGAGGTAGTAGGACCGAATGCCAAGGCTGCAGTAGAAGCTATGAAAGACGGTGATGTGATTCTTCTCGAGAATACACGTTTCAGATCTGAAGAGACAAAGAACGGAGAAGCATTTTCTAAAGATCTTGCTTCGCTTTGCGATGTCTTTGTCAATGATGCTTTTGGTACAGCTCACCGTGCTCATTGCTCTAATGTAGGTGTTACAGAGTATGTTGATACAGCCGTTGTCGGTTACTTAATGCAGAAGGAAATTGATTTCCTCGGAAATGCAGTTAATAATCCGGAGAGACCTTTTGTTGCTATTCTTGGCGGTTCAAAAGTTTCAAGTAAGATTTCGGTTATTGATAATCTTCTTGACAAGGTGGATACACTTATCATCGGTGGCGGAATGTCTTATACATTCAGCAAAGCTCAGGGCGGATCTGTTGGCGGATCTCTTCTTGAGGCTGACTATCTTGAGTATTCCCTTAACATGATCAAGAAAGCAGAAGAGAAGGGTGTTAAGCTGTTACTCCCAGTTGATACAGTGATTGCGGATGATTTCTCTAATGATGCTAATACACAGATCGTTAAGGCCGGCGAGATCCCGGATGGATGGCAGGGACTTGATATCGGACCAGAAACAATCAAGATTTATTCGGAAGCTGTAGCTGAGGCTAAGACAGTTGTCTGGAATGGACCTATGGGTGTATTTGAAATGCCTAATTTTGCAATTGGTACAGAAGCAATCGCAAAAGCTTTAGCTGATATTGATGCTGTAACTATCATCGGTGGCGGTGATTCCGCTGCAGCTGTAAATCAGCTTGGCTATGGCGATAAGATGACTCACATCTCTACAGGTGGCGGTGCTTCTCTTGAATTCTTAGAGGGCAAGGAGCTTCCTGGTGTAGCAGCTGCAAACGACAAATAAATAAAAGGAGATTAATACAATGGCAAGAAGAAAAATTGTAGCAGGTAACTGGAAAATGAACAAAACTCCAAGCGAGGCTGTAGCTTTGGTTGAGGAGTTGAAACCTTTAGTAGCAAGTGATGATGTCGATGTTGTATTCTGTGTACCGGCAATTGATATTGTACCGGTTGTAGAGGCTTGCAAAGGCTCTAACATCAAGGTTGGTGCTGAGAATATGTATTTTGAGGAGAAGGGTGCTTATACAGGCGAGATCGCTCCGAATATGCTTGTTGATGCAGGTGTTTCTTATGTAGTTCTCGGACATTCAGAGAGAAGAGAGTACTTTGGCGAGACTAATGAGGATATCAATAAGAAAGTCTTAAAAGCATTTGAGCATGGAATCACACCAATTATGTGTTGTGGTGAGACTTTAGAGCAGAGAGAGCAGGGCGTTACTATGGACTTTATCCGTCAGCAGGTTAAAGTTGGTTTGCAGAATGTTACACCTGAGCAGGCTGCATCAATGGTAATCGCTTATGAACCAATCTGGGCAATCGGTACTGGTAAGACTGCTACAACAGAGCAGGCAGAAGAGGTATGTGGCGGAATCCGTGCTACGATCGCAGAAGTTTACGATGAGGCAACTGCAGAGTCTATCCGTATCCAGTACGGCGGATCTGTGAACGCTGGAAATGCAGCTGAGTTGTTCGCACAGGCTGACATTGATGGCGGACTTGTTGGAGGTGCTTCTCTGAAAGCTGATTTTGGAAAGATTGTTAACTACAAATAATCCGAAAGTTTGTTTTTATTGTAGGGAGCATGTTGTCGTGCTCCCTACAATTTTGCTGCTAAGCATCCGAAAGATACTGTCAGCGACGGACTCTATAGTTTGTAAAGTTCCGGATGGAATTGCAGATGCAAGTCCATATGGTTATGATTTAAAAGGAGATTGATTTTATGAGCAAAAAGCCAACAGTCCTTATGATTTTGGACGGATATGGTCTTAACGATGAAGTGAAAGGAAATGCTGTTAAACAGGCAAATACTCCTGTTATGGATTCGCTTATGGATGAGTATCCATTTGTTAAAGGAAATGCCAGCGGACTCTTTGTCGGACTACCTGATGGTCAGATGGGAAACTCGGAAGTTGGACATTTGAACATGGGAGCCGGAAGAATCGTTTATCAGGATCTTACGAAGATCACGAAATCTATTAATGATGGCGATTTTTTTGAGAATAAAGCTCTTCTTTCCGCTTGTGAAAATGTAAAGAAAAACGATTCGGCTCTTCACCTTATGGGACTTGTATCAGATGGTGGAGTACATAGTCATATCGAGCATATTTATGGAATCCTTGAATTGGCAAAACGTCAGGGAATCGATAAAGTATTTGTTCACTGTTTCTTAGATGGAAGAGATACGCCTCCGGCTTCAGGTAAAGGTTATGTGGAGCAGTTAGTTGCTAAAATGGAAGAAATAGGTGTTGGTCAGGTCGCTTCTGTTTCAGGCAGATACTATGCGATGGATCGTGATAATCGTTGGGAGCGAGTTGAAAAGGCCTACAATGCTCTTGTGAATGGTGTAGGAGAGACTGCTCCAAGCGGTCCGGAGGGAATACAGGCTTCCTATGATAAGGATGTGACAGATGAGTTTGTACTTCCTACAGTTATAATGAAAAATGGCGCCCCGGTTGCTACAGTGAAGAATAATGATTCTATTATCTTTTTCAATTTCAGGCCGGATCGTGCAAGAGAAATCACAAGAACATTCTGTGATGATGAATTTTCCGGATTTGATAGAGGCGAAAGAATTCAAACAACATATGTTTGTTTTACGGAATATGATGTAACAATTGCTAATAAGCAGGTTGCTTTTGTCAAGGAAGAGATTACGAATACATTTGGTGAGTTCCTTGCATCTAAGGGACTCAGACAGGCGCGTATTGCCGAGACTGAAAAGTATGCCCATGTTACTTTCTTCTTTAACGGCGGTATTGAAGAGCCTAATGCAAATGAGGACAGAATTCTTGTTAAATCACCTAAAGTAGCAACATATGATCTGAAACCTGAAATGAGTGCATATGAAGTTTGCGATAAACTTACTGCTGCAATTGAATCAAATAATTATGATGTGATCATTATCAACTTCGCTAATCCGGACATGGTCGGACATACGGGAGTTGAGGCTGCCGCAATTAAGGCAGTTGAAGCGGTAGATGAGTGTGTTGGAAAAGCTGTTGAGGCACTTAAGAAGGTGGATGGACAGATGTTTATCTGCGCTGATCATGGAAATGCTGAACAGTTGATTGATTACGAAACAGGAGCACCGTTTACAGCGCATACAACTAATCCGGTGCCATTTATCCTTATCAATGCTGATCCAGCGTATAAGCTTCGTGAAGGTGGGTGCCTTGCTGATATCGCCCCTACTTTAATCGAACTTATGGGAATGGAACAGCCGAAAGAGATGAAGGGAACTTCGCTTTTGGTTAAATAGTTGTAAATTTATGTATGAAAAAGGAACTGCTTATGCAGTTCCTTTTCTTGTTTAACGCAGCGTACCAAAAACGCACCAAGGGTTTATTTTATTGCTTAATCTTCATTTAGTACATTTTTATGTGCTGTTGACAACATTAACTTCAAACGATTCAATTGATTGACTTCGCTGGCTCCTGGATCAAAATCGATGGCAACAACATTAGACTGTGGATATTGTCTTCTTAATTCTTTAATAACACCTTTGCCGACAACATGATTAGGAAGACATGCAAATGGCTGGATACAGACAATATTCGGAGCGCCGGAGTGGATAAGCTCTAACATTTCACCGGTCAAAAACCATCCTTCACCTGTCTGATTTCCTAGTGAAACAATGTCTGAAGCCATAGCACCAAGTTTGTCTATTGCAGCCGGAGGCGTAAAATGTTTACTCTTCTCAAAGGCTTTTGAAGCCGGAGAACGGAACCATTCTACTGCTTTTATTCCAAGATTAGCAATCGTCGCTTTTTTCTTTTCAAATCCTAGTTTTTCGACCTTAAAGTTCTGATTATAGAAGCAGTACTGAATAAAATCTATAAGATCAGGAACCACAGCCTCAGCCCCTTCACTCTCCAAAACATCAACCATGTAGTTGTTAGCGGCAGGAAGGAATTTTACCAAAATTTCACCAACCACGCCAACTCTAGGCTTCTTAATATCTAAAAGCTCTATATTTGTATCAAAGTCTTCTATGATCTCTCTGCAAAGTTTTTTAAATTTACTACGGCTTGGGTATCCATGAGAAACAAAATCACAGACAACTTTTTTCCACTTTGCATGCATAGCATTTACAGAACCGGGTACGGATTCGTAAGGTCGTAATCTGTAAACACATTTCATGAAAATATCTCCAAATACAGCAGCATACACACCTCTGAGCACAAGAATCGGGGTCAATTTAAACCCGGGATTCCCCTCCAGGCCGCTTAGGTTAATGGAAATAACCGGAATCTGATCATATCCGGCTTTTTTTAAAGCTCTTCTGATAAAACCTATATAATTTGAAGCACGGCATCCGCCACCGGTCTGTGATATGATGACAGCTATTTTATTAACATCATATTTACCGGAAAGAATAGCATCCATAATCTGGCCTACAACCATCAAAGAAGGATAGCAGGCATCATTATTAACATATTTAAGACCCACATCAACCGCACGCTTATTATCATTTGGAAGGACTTCAATATTATAACCAGAAGCTCTGAAAGCAGGTTCGATCAATTCAAAATGAATAGGAGACATCTGCGGACAGAGAATGGTATAATTCTTGCGCATATCCACAGTAAAAGGATTTTTATTAATCTCTGTAGTATGGATTTCTCTGCGCTCATTTCGCATTTCCCTAACGCGGATTGCGGCCAAAAGGGAACGCACGCGGATTCTGGCAGCTCCTAAGTTGTTTACTTCGTCAATTTTAAGGGAAGTATAAATCTTGTTGCTGCGGTTTAAAATATCAGCGACCTGGTCCGTTGTAATAGCATCAAGGCCACAACCAAAAGAATTCAGCTGAATCAGATCCAGATTATCAACACTTGCAACAAAACGGGCAGAAGAGTAGAGTCTGGAATGATACATCCACTGGTCCAAAACATTCAGCGGGTGTTCTGCAGGCTGAAGGTGAGATATAGAATCTTCTGTAAGCACGGCAATGTTATAGCTGTTGATCAGTTCCGGAATACCGTGATTCACTTCCGGGTCAATATGATAGGGACGTCCTGCAAGAACAATACCGCGATTGCCGGTTTTGTTTAAATATTCCAGTGTTTCCTCGCCTTTGCGCTTCATATCCTCCCGACATGACTCTAATTCCATCCAGGCTTTATGAACAGCATTCCTGATTTCGGAATTACTTATCTTATATTTATCACCCAATTCTTCGATCAGACGATAGCAGATGGTATCTTCTGACTCAAAATTAATAAATGGATGCATAAAATCAACTTCGCCTTTAACAATCGCGTCAATATTATTGCAAATATTCTCAGGATAAGAAGTGACGATAGGACAGTTATAATGATTATCTGCTTCTTTAAATTCCTTTCTCTCGTAAGGAATACTTGGATAGAATATATGCTGCACATTGTTATTGATCAGCCACTGCACATGACCATGCGCTAATTTGGCCGGATAACATTCCGACTCGCTGGGAATGGAATCAATGCCGCATTCATATATCTTTCTTGTAGAAAGAGGTGAAACTTCAACACGGAATCCAAGTTCGTTAAAAAATGTAAACCAGAACGGATAATTTTCATACATGTTAAGAACCCGAGGGATACCAATAGTACCACGTTTGGCTTCTTCAATCGACAGAGGCTTATAATTAAAATAGCGGTCCAATTTATAGGCAAAAAGATTTGGAAGTTTATTCTTATTTCTTTCTTTACCAAGACCTCTTTCACAACGGTTTCCCGTGATAAAACGTCTGCCGCCGCTGAAGTGATTGATAGTCAAACGGCAATTGTTAGTACATCCCCGGCATTTGGTCATAGTAGTCGAGTACTCCAAAGCTTCAATGTCTTCAATTGAAAGCATGGTTGTACCTTCGCAGTCAACATAGCGTTCGCGAGCAATAAGAGCAGCACCGAAAGCACCCATGATACCAGCAATATCCGGACGAATCGCATCGCACCCGGCAATCTTTTCAAAGCTTCTAAGAACCGCATTATTGTAGAAGGTGCCCCCTTGTACCACAATGTGGCTGCCAAGCTCTGAGGCGTCAGAGACTTTGATAACTTTAAAAAGCGCATTTTTAATGACAGAGTAAGCAAGACCGGCAGAAATATCAGAAACTTCAGCTCCTTCCTTCTGCGCCTGCTTTACTTTAGAGTTCATGAATACCGTACACCTGGTTCCAAGATCGATAGGATGTTTGGCAAAAATAGCCTCCTTAGCAAAATCCTGAACTGAAAAATTTAAAGATTTTGCAAATGTTTCAATGAAAGATCCGCATCCGGATGAACATGCCTCATTTAACTGAACTGAATCGACAGTTTGATTTTTGATCTTGATACATTTCATATCCTGACCACCAATGTCAAGGATACAATCTACATCTGGTTCAAAGTAAGAAGCCGCATAGTAATGACTGACTGTCTCAACTTCTCCCTCATCTAACAAAAGGGCCGCTTTTATGAGAGCCTCGCCGTAACCGGTAGAGCATGAATGTACGATGCTAACATCCTCCGGTAGTTTTGAATAAATGTCTTTGATGGCACGAATGGTCGTTCCCAAAGGGTCTCCTTCGTTATTGTTATAGAATGAGTACAAAAGTGTACCGTCCTCACCGACCAAAGCAGCTTTTGTTGTTGTCGAACCGGCATCGATTCCCAGAAATGCCTTTCCTTTATAACTTGAAAGATCACCTACTGGAACTTTGTGCTTGGCATGACGGGCTTCAAAAGCATCAAAATCTTCCTGCGTCGCAAAAAGAGGTTCCATACGGTCTACTTCAAATTCCATCTTGATCTTGCCTGCCAGACGCTTTTGCATCTCTGACAAGGAAACTTCTACCTCAGATTTTGCATTTAAAGCAGATCCGATGGCTGCAAACAGATGAGAATTATCAGGAGCAATGGTATGTTCCTCGTCCAGTTTTAAAGTACGCACAAAAGCAACCTTAAGTTCAGATAAGAAATGGAGAGGACCGCCAAGAAATGCCACGTGTCCACGAATCGGTTTTCCGCATGCAAGACCGGAAATGGTTTGATTGACAACAGCCTGGAAGATAGAAGCTGCCAGATCTTCCTTGGCAGCGCCTTCGTTGATCAACGGCTGAATATCAGATTTGGCGAATACACCGCATCTTGCAGCAATGGTATAAAGGGCCTGATAATTTTTGGCAAGCTCATTAAGACCTGCGGCATCTGTCTGCAGAAGAGAGGCCATCTGATCGATAAATGAGCCGGTACCGCCGGCACAGACACCATTCATGCGCTGTTCTACATTACCGCCTTCAAAATAGATAATCTTTGCATCCTCTCCGCCAAGCTCAATAGCTACATCTGTCTGGGGAGCGTAATCCTGAAGCGCTGTGGAAACAGCGATAACCTCCTGTACAAATGGAACTTGTAAGTGTTTTGCCAAAGTCAGGCCGCCTGATCCTGTGATGACAGGAGAGGCATTGATCATGCCAAGCTTATCTATGGCTTTAGCCAAAAGTCCTGACAGCGTTTCCTGGATATTTGCAAAATGTCTTTCATAGTCAGAAAATACTACTTCATTGTCATGATTTAAAATGGCAATTTTAACGGTGGTCGAACCGATATCGATTCCCAATGTAAATAAATCATTCATAAAAAATAAAACTCCTTTAAAAAGAATATATAAAACATCTTTAACTCTAACATTATAAAGGATTTAACCTGATTTAGCAATGTTACAAGACGTTCCAAGATATGAAAGAATTATAAATTTGACGTTGAAATAGAGAAGTAGTAGAATCAATTTAGTTTTAAATAAGGAGATAAAATTGTGAACTGGTTAGATAAGTTAGAAAGAAAATACCACAGATTTGCGATCAAAAATCTTATGCTCTACGTGATCATACTCTATGCTCTTGGCTTTGTAATTTATATGGTTAATCCGTTTTTTTACTATTCCTATCTGTGCCTGGATGCGGAAGCAATTTTACATGGGCAGTTGTGGCGTATGGTCACATTTATAATCAATCCACCTTCCTATAGCATCATTTGGCTTGTGGTGGCCCTTTCTCTGTATTATTTCATCGGAAAGCAACTGGAAGCAACCTGGGGGAGTTTTAAATTTAATGTATTTTTCTTCTCGGGGATGTTGTTTCATGTTTTGGCAGCTATCATTGTATATCTTATAACAGGTGTCGTTTATCCTTTGGATACGACATATCTAAACATGTCTCTTTTTCTGGTGTTTGCAGCCCTATACCCGGATGTACAGTTTATGGTCTATTTTGTGATACCTGTAAAAGGTAAATGGCTTGCTTGGATCGACGTAGCTTATATTGGGTATGCAATCGTTCAGGCATTTTTACCGGCATACGGCGGAAGCGCCTATGGGATTTATTATAAGGCAAATGCGATCGCGGCAATTGTATCACTTTTGAATTTCCTGATCTTTTTTATGAGTACAAGGATGAAGCGTTATTCACCATCTCAGGTAAAACGCCGTCAAACCTTTAAAAAAGAAGTAAAACATAATAGTCCTGTGCAAATGTATGGAGGGAATGTATTACACCGTTGCGCAGTGTGTGGCAGAACAGATAAAGATCATCCGGAACTGGAATTTCGATACTGCTCGAAATGCAATGGGAATTTTGAGTATTGCCAGGATCACTTGTTTACCCATGAACATGTAAAGTAAAAAATAGAAAACAAAATAAATCCCGAAGGGTAAATTCCTTCGGGATTTTCTATTGACAATATACAGAATGTATTATAAAGTGTTCCTTGCAAGAACCACTAACAATGTGATGACAGGTGAGAGTTATGGAGAATAAAACATTTGTAGAACATTTGATGGATTTTCATTTGACCAGACAGGAAGCAGGTATTTATGAATGCTTGCTTTCCGAAGGAAAAACTACGGGATATGAGGTGGCAAAACAGCTTGGAATATCCAGATCTAATGCTTATAATTCTCTTGCGAGTATGACTGAAAAAGGCGCTGCAAATCTTGTGGAAGAGGGTACTACAAGAAAATATGTCCCTGTGCCTTTGGAAGAGTTTTGCAAGAATCATATCCGTATGCTGGAAGATACCATGTATTGGCTGAATGAACATAAACCGGCAGAAAAGACTCACGTAGAAGGATATATAACAATTGAAGGATCTGAAAACATTCTCAATAAGGTCAGAAACCTTTTATCCAAGGCTGAAGAGCGGGTCTATATTTCCTGCTGCCGTAATTATCTTTTGTTGTTTCTTCCTGAGTTGGAACAATTAGTCCGCGCAAGGAAACGAGTTGTCATCATTACAGATCAGCCGGTTTCTATCAGCAGTGCGCGGGTTTATGTCGGTGGTCCCAAAGGAATGGAGATAGGTGTGATCACTGATTCCAAATACGTCCTCAGTGGTGAGTATGGAGAAGGAAGCATCAACACATGTCTGTATTCTGGTCAGAAAAATTTTGTGGAACTATACAAACGTTCCCTTTCAAATGAAATCAAACTTTTAGCGATCAAGGAGGAAAAATAATGGGAAAGACACCATTTGTAACAAAGCAGCAATTGGATGAGATCATTAAGACTTATCCTACTCCCTTTCATTTATATGATGAAAAAGGGATTCGTGAAAATGTAAAAGCTCTGAAAGAAGCATTTTCATGGAATCCGGGTTATAGAGAATACTTTGCAGTCAAGGCAACTCCAAATCCGTTTCTGATCGATATTCTAAAAGAATATGGCTGCGGTTATGATTGCTCGTCATATACAGAGCTTATGCTTTCCGATGCGATTGGTGCAAATCCGGGAGACATTATGTTTTCATCAAATGATACTCCTGCTGAGGAATTTGCGTATGCAAATGAGCTGGGTGCAATCATTAACCTTGATGATATCACCCATATTGACTATCTTGAAAAGACGATTGGTAAGATTCCTGAAATTATCAGCTGTAGATACAATCCGGGCGGACTTTTTAAGATCAGCAATGACATCATGGATAATCCGGGAGATGCCAAATATGGCATGACGACTGAGCAGCTGTTTGATGCGTTTAAGATTTTAAAAGAAAAAGGAGCAAAAGAATTTGGTATCCATGCATTTCTGGCTAGTAATACAGTGACCAATGAATACTATCCGATGCTTGCTAAAATCCTGTTTGAAGTGGCAGTTAAACTCCAAAAAGAGACAGGAGTACATATTAAATTTATCAATCTTTCGGGTGGAATCGGAATTCCTTATAAACCGGATCAGGAGCCAAATGATATTAAAGCAATCGGTGAGGGCGTAAGACAGGTATATGAAGAGGTCCTCGTTCCTGCCGGTATGGGGGATGTGTCCATTTATACAGAGCTTGGACGTTATATGATGGGACCGTTTGGATGTCTTGTCACTACGGCAATTCATGAGAAACACACACATAAGGAATATATCGGAGTCGATGCATGTGCTGTCAATCTGATGCGTCCGGCCATGTATGGCGCCTATCATCACATTACGATCAGCGGCAAAGAAGACGAGCCATGTGATCACATGTATGATGTGACAGGATCTCTTTGCGAGAATAATGACAAGTTCGCAATTGATCGAATGCTTCCGAAGGTAGATAAAGGAGACCTGGTTGTCATTCACGACACAGGTGCCCATGGATTTGCTATGGGTTACAACTACAATGGCAAGTTAAAATCTGCTGAACTTTTACTTAAAGAGGATGGAAGCGTGCAGCTTATTCGACGCGCTGAAACGCCGGCAGATTATTTTGCAACCTTTGATTGTTTTGAGATTGGGAAGAAATTGATAAAATAGAGGTTGTAATTCATTTTTTCATATGTTACAATAACTTTCGGCTCGAAAGAGTCGAAGATGCAGGAGTGGCGGAACGGCAGACGCAGTGGACTCAAAATCCACCGGTGGTGACACTGTGAGGGTTCAAATCCCTTCTCCTGCATTTTTATTTTGGTAATATTGTTTAGGACGAAACTCTATGTTGAGTTTCGTCTTTTTTTATGCCTGGTACATTTGCCAAGCTTTTTCTTTTTATAAAATAATGCTATAATACCTTCGGAAATAAAGGAGATTTCAGCCATGAGCGAGAAAATATTATTAATTGACGGACATAGCATTTTAAATCGTGCATTTTACGGTCTCCCGGATCTGACCAATGCCGAAGGTTTACATACCGGAGCAGTTTATGGTTTCCTGACAATGATGTTACGCTTTATAGAGGAAGAAAAGCCGGATTATCTGGCAGTGGCTTTTGATCTGTCAGCACCTACTTTCAGGCATGAGATGTATGAGGCTTACAAAGGCACTCGAAAGCCAATGATGGACGAACTTCGACAGCAGGTACCGGTGATAAAAGAAGTTCTGACATCTATGACAATTCCTGTGGTATCAAAAGAAGGATTGGAAGCTGATGACATTTTGGGTACGCTATCCAGACGGGGAATGAAAAAGGGAATAGATGTTGTGATCCTTTCAGGAGACCGCGATCTTTTGCAGCTCGCCACGGATACGGTTAAAATCCGAATTCCGAAAACCAGACAGGGAAAAACCGAGGTGGAAGATTATCTTGCGGAAGACGTCAAAATGCGTTACCAGGTTTCTCCGGTGGAGTTTATAGATATGAAAGCGCTCATGGGTGATGCATCAGATAATATACCAGGTGTGCCTGGCATTGGTGAGAAGACAGCAGCTAAGATCATAAGCAAGTATCATTCCATTGAGAATGCCCATGATCATGCTGAAGAAATCAAACCCCCAAGGGCTTCCAATGCGTTGAGCGAGCATTGGGACTTAGCTGTTCTCAGCAAAACATTAGCTACCATATGCTTGGATGGGGATTTTCCGTTCGATTTTGAAAGCGCAAGGTTAGGCAATATTTATACAAAGGATGCCTTTGAATGGTGTAAAAAACTGCAATTCAAAAATCTTTTAAGCCGTTTCGATATAGAGGAAGCCCCGGATAAAGCTGAGGAGTCATTCACTGTCATTTCAGATTTGAAGGAAGCGGAGAACATTTTTGCTTCTGCCGCATCAGCTCAGCGATTTTCGCTTGCTACAGGTATTGATGAAGAAGCAGTGCTGCCTTTATTTGCTTCGGAGGCTTTGATATGTGGAATTTCCCTTACCTTTGATGCAAAAAAGACTTATTTCATTGAAGTTAATGACAAAATATCAGCTGATTGGATCCTTTCACAGGCTCAGACTCTTATTGATTCTGATGAACATCAGGAGAAGATTGTGTTTGGTCTGAAAGATCTCATGAAATATTTTTCATTTCGTGAGGATGCAGTGATATTTGATGCAATGATCGCCGCATATCTGATCAATCCTTTGAAGAGTGATTATGAGATAGAAGATGTGGCAAGGGAGTATTTAAATCTGCTGCTTCCGGAAAAAAGAAATGCTAAGATCAATCTCTGTTATGAATCTTATATTTTATTCCATTCAAAAGATATACTTCTGGATAAATTGAAGGAAATGCATATGGAAACACTCTTTTCGGACATTGAAATGCCGTTGGTGTTTGTTCTGCATGAAATGGAGAAAAACGGTATCAAAGTTTTCGCTGATTCCCTGAAAGATTACGGTTTAAAGCTTGCTGATCGTATCAGTGAATTGGAAGAAGAAATCTATGATCTTGCAGGTGAGAGGTTTAACATTAATTCTCCTAAACAGCTGGGAGTGATACTGTTTGAAAAGTTGAAGATCAAGGGTGGAAAAAAGACAAAATCCGGGTATTCCACAGCGGCGGCTGTCCTGGAGAAACTAAGCGTTGATTATCCCATTGTGAATCTGGTGCTGGAATATCGGCAATATACAAAACTGAAATCTACTTATGCAGATGGTCTTGCTGCATTCATTCAGGAAGACGGAAGGATCCATGGGAAATTCAATCAGACCATCACTGCAACAGGACGTATCAGTTCAACGGAACCAAATCTTCAGAATATACCGATTCGCATGGAACTTGGCAGGCTGATCCGTAAAGTATTTGTTCCTGAAGAGGGATATATTTTTACAGATGCAGATTACTCACAGATAGAGCTGCGTATCCTTGCACACTGTTCCGGAGATGAAAATCTGATAACGGCTTATAAAGAGAGCCAGGACATACACAGACTGACGGCTTCCCAGGTGTTTCACGTGCCGTTTGAGGAAGTAACACCTTTGCAGAGAAGAAATGCCAAAGCCGTTAATTTCGGTATAGTTTATGGAATAAGCTCTTTTGGTCTATCCGAAGACCTTAGTATCAGTAGAAAAGAAGCTGCAAGCTATATTGAGAGTTACTTTAATGCATACCCGGGTATCAAGACATTTTTAGATAAAACCGTGGCAGACGCAAAAGAGAAAGGATTTGTTTCTACGCTCTATGGCAGAAGACGCCCGATTCCGGAACTTTCATCCGGAAATTTTATGCAGCGACAGTTTGGTGAACGAGTGGCAATGAATGCCCCCATACAGGGCACGGCAGCTGATATTATGAAGATTGCTATGATCGGTGTTTATCGACGCCTGAAACAGGAAAATTGTAAATCAAGACTTCTTTTGCAGGTTCATGATGAATTACTGATAGAAACGGAGCTTTCAGAGAAAGAAACTGTAAGGCAGATCCTTACGGAGGAAATGGAACAGGCAGCGTGCCTGGCTGTACCTATGCTCGTTGACGTTCACGAAGGTGAAAACTGGTATGAAGCAAAATAACGATTATTTTTAAGGAGAAGCAACTTGAAAGTTATCGGAATCACAGGTGGAGTAGGGGCTGGCAAATCCATGGTCCTGAATTATTTGAAAGATAAATACAACGCATGTATTGTTTTGACTGATGATGTAGGAAGAAATCTCCAAAAGAAAGGTGAACCCTGTTATGAGGCTCTTTTAGCTCATTTTGGCAATGAAGTCCTTGATCGAGATGGGAACCTTGACAGAACTGCATTTGCAAAACGGATATTCAGTGATCGGGAGGCACTTGCATTTACGAATAGCCTGATCCACCCGGCCGTAAAAGCTGAGATCATCAAAGCAATAAAAGCGAAGAGAAATGAAGGATTGCCTTATTTCTTTATTGAATCGGCGCTGCTTATTGAAGACCATTATGAAGAAATCTGCGATGAGTTATGGTTTGTGCATACAGATGAACTTACTCGTAAGAAACGTTTGAAAGATCAGCGTGGATATGATGAGGAAAAAAGCAATTCCATTATAAAACAGCAGTTATGCGATGATGAATTTATGAAAAACTGCGATCGAGTGATTGAAAATAGCGGTTCGTTTGAACAGACAATGCATCAGATTGATATCATGATCAGTGAATTAGAGGAGACAGCAGATTGAGACTATGCAGCATTGCCAGCGGCAGTTCCGGAAACTGTATATATACGGGGAGTGACAAAACTCATATACTTATCGATGCCGGAATCAGTAAAAAAAGAATAGAGGAAGGGCTCTCAAAGCTGGAAATAAAAGGCGAGGAACTTTCCGGGATTTTTGTGACCCACGAACATGCCGATCATATTCAGGGGTTAGGTGTCTTTTCGAGAAAATACCATGTTCCTATCCTGGCAACAAAAGGGACTATTGCAGGAATCAAAGCATGTAAAACTTTGGGTAAAATGGAGGAAGACCTCTTTGTTGAGATACCTGCGGATACTCCTTATCAGATTGGGGATCTGATGGTGAATCCATTTCATATATCTCACGATGCGAACGAACCTACCGGCTATAATGTGTACTGTCAGGATAAAAAGGTGACGGTTGCAACGGATCTTGGTACATATGATGCCTACACTGTAGATCATCTGAAAGGGACAAATGGACTTATATTGGAAGCGAACCACGACATTCACATGCTTGAACTTGGACCATATCCGTATCATTTGAAAATGCGAGTGGCTGGAGATAAAGGTCATTTATCAAATGAATTGTCAGGAAGACTTCTTTGTGATATACTACATGATGATTTTTCGGCTGTATTTCTTGGGCATTTAAGCAAAGAAAACAATTATGAAGCTTTAGCCTATGAAACAGTAAAACTGGAAGTGACTCTCGGGAACAATCCTTACCAGGGAGATGAACTTCCGCTAAAAGTTGCAAAAAGAGATGCTATTTCGGATATAGTTACCTTATAGACAACGGAGGTTATATATGAAAAAGAGTATTATTACAGTTGTTGGAAAAGATACAGTAGGCATTATTGCTAAGGTCTGCACTTACTTAAGCGAGGCGAATATCAATATCCTTGATATTTCACAGACGATCGTGGATGGGTATTTCAATATGATGATGATCGTGGATATAACATCCTGCAATAAAGATATTGCCGAAGCATCGGAGGAGCTTGTGGCTTTAGGTGAAAAGGTTGGCGTACAGATTCATTGTCAGCGCGCTGAGATTTTCGAGAAGATGCATCGTCTTTAAACCGGTATTGGAAAGGAAATCCTATTATGATCAGCTCATATGAAATCAGAGAAACACAGGCGATGATCGATCATGAAAATTTGGATGTGCGTACCATAACCCTGGGCATCAGCCTTTTGGATTGTATCGACTCAAACTTAGATCGCCTTAATGAAAATATATACAATAAAATCACTAATATGGCAAAGGATCTGGTCGCAACAGGCGATGCTATCGGTCGAGAATTCGGTGTTCCAATCGTCAATAAGAGAATATCAATAACGCCGATCGGTCTTGTGGGTGGAGCGGCTTGCACCTGTCCCGATGATTATGTGACCATCGCTCAGACTTTGGATAAGGCGGCAAAAGCGGTTGGTGTGAATTTTATCGGCGGTTATTCAGCCTTAGTCTCAAAAGCAATGACAAAAAGTGATGAGAATTTGATTCGATCGATTCCAAAAGCTCTGGCGTCGACGGATGTGGTTTGCAGTTCCGTTAATGTTGGTTCTACCAGAACAGGTATCAACATGGATGCTGTCCGCCTCTGCGGTGAGATCGTAAAAGAAACAGCAGAAGCTACGAAGGACAAAGACTCCTTAGGCTGTGCTAAACTGGTTATCTTTTGTAATGCCCCGGATGACAATCCGTTTATGGCTGGCGCTTTCCTTGGAGTGACGGAAGGAGACGCAGTTATCAACGTAGGGGTCAGTGGACCGGGCGTAGTAAAAAATGCGATCGAACAAGTAAGAGGCCAAGGCTTCGAAGAACTTTGCGAAACCATAAAAAAGACAGCTTTCAAAGTGACAAGAGTCGGTCAGCTGGTAGCAGGCGAGGCTTCTGCACGTCTGGGAGTTCCTTTTGGAATCGTCGATCTTTCTTTAGCCCCGACTCCGGCTGTAGGTGACAGTGTTGCCGAAATATTAGAGGAGATTGGGCTTGAGCGTGTCGGTGCTCCGGGTACTACGGCGGCACTTGCTCTTTTGAATGATCAGGTGAAAAAGGGCGGTATCATGGCATCTTCCTACGTGGGAGGTTTGAGCGGTGCTTTTATTCCTGTCAGTGAGGATCAAGGTATGATCGACGCTGTAAATGCCGGTTCCCTTACGTTGGAAAAATTAGAAGCAATGACTTGTGTTTGCTCGGTGGGTCTTGATATGATCGCTATTCCCGGAAAGACGAAACCATCGACTATTTCAGGTATAATTGCCGATGAAATGGCAATCGGAATGATCAATCAAAAGACGACAGCGGTACGTCTGATTCCAGTCATTGGAAAGGACGTTGGAGAGTGCGCTGAATTCGGAGGCCTTTTAGGTTATGCACCCATCATGCCTGTCAATGAATTCGACTGCAGCGCATTTATTAACAGAGAGGGAAGAATTCCTGCGCCGGTGCATAGTTTTAAGAATTGATTTAATTTAAAACTGTATGTTTAAATTAGCTAAGAGGAGATCACTACATGAGTAAAATTGCAGTTGTAACTGACAGTAATAGTGGAATTACGCAATCAGAAGCAAAAGAACTTGGGATTTCAGTCCTTCCGATGCCTTTTTTTATTGATGAAAAGCTGTTCCTTGAAGACATTACATTAACGCAGGAAGAATTTTATAAAAAGATTTCTGAAGATGCTGAGATTTCCACTTCTCAGCCGGCACCTGGGGATATCCTTGACCTATGGGATCGTTTGTCAAATGATTATGATTCGATCATTTATATTCCTATGTCTAGTGGGCTTAGCAGTTCTTGCATGACAGCCAGGATGTTGGCCGATGAATATGATAAATGTAATGTGTTTGTGGTAGATAATCAGCGCATATCCATTACCCAGAGGCAGTCGGTTATGGAGGCTATGGATATGGTCTCTAAGGGCTTTGATGCTAAAGATATCTACGATGTGTTGATGAAAGAAAAGCTGAATGCAAGTATCTACATTGCTGTTGATACCTTAAAATATCTGTTGAAGGGCGGACGTGTGACACCGGCAGGTGCAGCATTAGGCGCTGTTCTTAATATTAAGCCTGTTTTGCAGATTCAGGGCCAAAAACTGGATGCATTTGCCAAAGTCAGGGGAATTAAAGCAGCGAAAAAGAAGATGTTGAATGCGGTTGAAGAGGATATGAACAATCGCTTTAAGGGGCAGGATGTTTTGATCCATGGAGCCTATACTTGTTCAGATGAAGAAGCGGCAAAATGGAAAGAAGAAATTGAAACAAAATTTCCAGGATATGAGGTGCGCCTGGATCGACTTTCTTTAAGCGTCAGCTGTCATATCGGACCTGGCTCTGTAGCAATTGCCTGCATTAAAAAGGCAGACTATTAGCCTTTATATGCGTACGATTTTCTGAGATTTTTCGTGTATAAAAGGAACCTGATATTTATCTGAAAGAACAGAATGATACAGATTTGATGCAAAAACCATCTCTGAAAAGTTTTGTTCATCGATTTTTGTAACAAGCGGAATAAGGGAGTGCTTTTTCAAATGTGAAAGCACTTCTTTTTTTTCGTCTCTGAAACCAAGAATCCGTGCGTTGCAGACTAGAGTTTCCATATCTTCCTTGGAAAAGTTTTTTATATCCAGCAGAATATGAAGTAACGCTCTTCTGACATGTGATTCGGTAACATTTTTTGTACTTATGAGCGAACAAAATTGTGAGAATCCGATAAAGTTATTTCTTTGATTCAGAATACGATTCGCCAGCTCATCGTTTATATCCATGATTGAAATCAGAGAAGTTTTTGTTTTTTTAAGCAAACAAAATTTTAGTAGCAATGAAAAGTCATCAGCAAAAAGCGGCCCGCTGGTATGCCATGAATCAAGCAGTATATCTAATGAATTGTCCGGAATTGGGAGTGAACCAAAAGACGCTGATCCGTGCAGACTCTTACGAATAGCGGTGGCTGAGCTGATATGCCCGTTTAACTTGTTGTCATGGTAATCCGCTCCAATACGCTTTACAGTTACAGGAATAATCTTACTTTCCGTTACCGATAAAGCCTTTAAATACTCAATCCCAAGAATATTGTTGGGTAAAGCAAGCAGTGAATCAAGCTCAAGATCAGGACACAATGAGCGAAGGGCAGACTGTCTTGCCTTCGGAAATGAAACTCCCTTTTTAAGTTCTTCTTTCAGTGCACTTTTAAATTCATCCGGCTCATCATTGAGAAGAGCAGAAATGTTCTTAAGGTCTTCAAGCTTCCCGGATTCACTTCCAAAGACCAGATAATCAATACAATCCAGTTGATTTATAAGACAAATGCAACCCAATGCATAAAGTTCTGCGCTGGCGGTTGCAACAGAAACGGGTATTTCAATGATTAAGTCAGCTCCCCCAAGGAGAGCAGTGCGGGCACGCATAAATTTGTCAAAAACAGCAGGTTCGCCACGCTGTACAAAATCTCCGCTCATAAGAACCAGGACTGCATCTGCTCCGGTTAATTTTTTTGCCTGTTCGATCAAGTATTTATGTCCGTTGTGAAAAGGATTGAATTCTGCTATGATGGCTGCTGTTTTCACAAAATATCCTCATTTCTTTCTTGTTAGTGTTATGACTTTGTATTATAATAACTCTATCTGAGAAAAAATGAAAGGAGTCTTTAAGTCATGGGATTTATTGATGAAATTAAGGCAAAAGCAAAAACTAGTGTTAAAACAATCGTTTTACCAGAGACAGAAGATATCAGAACTTATGAAGCGGTTGAATCTGTGCTGAAAGAAGGAACAGCTAAAGTTATCCTGATCGGCAGCGAGGAAGAAATCGCAAAAAATAAGGGGGACTTCGATATTACAGGCGCAACAATCGTTGATCCGGCAAAGAATGAGAAGACAGAAGCTTATATTGCTAAACTTGTTGAGCTCAGACAGAAAAAGGGTATGACAGAGGAGCAGGCAAGAGAACTTCTTCTTAATAATTACTTATATTACGGAGTAATGATGGTTAAGATGAAAGATGCTGACGGAATGGTTTCCGGCGCTTGCCATTCAACCGCTGACACGCTGAGACCATGCCTTCAGATTTTGAAGACAAAACCAGGAACAAAACTTGTTTCTGCATTTTTCGTTATTGTAGTTCCGGATTGCGATATGGGAGCTGATGGAACATTTATCTTTGCAGATTCAGGACTTGAGCAGAATCCGGACCCGGAGAAGCTGGCAGCGATTGCTCTTTCTTCTGCAGATTCATTCAAACTTCTTACAGGTAAGGAACCAATCGTAGCTATGCTTTCGCATTCAACAAAGGGAAGTGCTAAGCATCCGGATGTAGACAAAGTTGTAGAGGCAACCAGAATTGCAAAAGAGAATAAGCCGGCAGATCTTCTCCTTGACGGCGAGTTCCAGCTTGATGCTGCTATCGTACCGGAAGTTGGCGCTTCTAAGGCACCCGGTAGTCCTGTTGCAGGAAAGGCTAACGTTCTTGTATTCCCTGATCTTGATGCAGGTAATATCGGTTATAAACTTGCTCAGCGCCTTGGAAAAGCAGAGGCTTATGGTCCTTTAACACAGGGCATTGCAGCTCCTGTAAATGATCTTTCCCGTGGATGCAGCGCAGCTGATATTGCAGGTGTTGTTGCCATTACAGCTGTTCAGTGTATGGCAGAAGAAGCTTAATCATAAGAATCGGAGGATTTAATTCATGAATGTTTTAGTAATTAACTGTGGTAGTTCATCCTTAAAATTCCAGCTGATCAACTCTGATACTGAGCAGGTTCTTGCAAAAGGACTTTGCGAAAGAATCGGAATTGATGGAAGTCTTACATATCAGCCGGCAGGCGGAGAGAAGAAAAAATCTGCTCTTGCAATGCCTACCCACAAGGAGGCAATCCAGTTTGTGATCGATGCTCTGACTAATGAGACAACAGGTGTTGTTAAGAGCCTTGATGAAATTGGAGCAGTTGGACATCGTGTAGTCCATGGCGGCGAGAAGTTTGCAAGCTCTGTTGTTATCACTGAGGAAGTTAAAGCAGCAATTGAAGAGTGCAATGACCTTGCTCCGCTTCACAACCCAGCTAACCTGATCGGTATTAACGCATGTGAGGCTTTAATGCCAGGTACACCTATGGTTGCTGTTTTTGATACTGCCTTCCATCAGACAATGCCTGAGAAAGCTTATCTCTATGGACTTCCGTATGAATATTACGAGAATTATAAAGTAAGAAGATATGGTTTCCACGGAACCAGCCATAGTTTCGTTTCAAAGAGAGCTGCAGAATTCCTCGGATTGGATATTGATAATTCCAAGATCATTGTTGCTCATCTTGGAAACGGAGCTTCCATTTCAGCTGTCTTAAACGGCAAGTGCGTAGATACTTCAATGGGTCTCACGCCTCTTGAAGGTCTTGTTATGGGAACCCGTTCCGGTGATATCGATCCGGCAATCATGGAATACATTGCCAAGAAAGAGAATCTTGACATTGCTGGTGTTATGAATGTACTCAACAAAAAATCCGGTGTGCAGGGAATTTCAAAAGTTTCTTCTGACTTCCGTGATCTTGAAAGCGGCATGAACGAAGGCAACGAACTTTGCAAGGCTGCAATTGAGGTTTTCAGTTACAGAGTGGCTAAATATATTGGTTCTTATGCAGCTGCTATGAATGGTGTTGATGCCATTGCTTTTACTGCCGGAATCGGTGAGAATGCACCTCTGGTACGCAAGCTTGTAACAGATCAGCTTGGATATCTTGGCATTAAGGTTTGTCCTTGCTGCAATGATGTACATGGTGAGGAAAAGGTAATCTCAACTGCAGATTCTACAGTTAAGGTTGCTGTTATTCCTACAAACGAAGAGCTTGCGATCGCTCGAGAGACAGTTGCTTTGGTTTAAGAAGATTTTTGTTGACAAACAGTTTTTCCGTGCTATAATGGGTTAGGTATGAGTGGGAGTAACAATATGTTATTAAACCTGTCAGATGTTTTAAACGAACAGCATAAGCCCATCGATGTTTCTGTTGTGCTTGATCTGGATGCTTTTTCTTATGGTGGTGAAGAATTTGTTTTCACTGATAAGTCAGATGTGCATTTGGTGATACATCATTTAAAAGAAAAGCAATTTTCAATTAATGGTGAATGCAGTATTACAGTGAAATCAAGATGTGACAGATGTCTGACTCCTGTAGAAGTTGCAATGGATCTTATTTTTGATAAAAAGATTGATCTTATTGCGGCAGAAGGAGAAGAACTTGAAGGATTTGACGAATCATACTACATTAACGGATATTTTCTTGACGTGGATCAATTTATCTATGGAGAGATGCTGATGGGGTGGCCGACGAAGATTCTATGTTGCGAAGACTGTAAAGGTATTTGTAACGTATGTGGTCAAAACCTGAATTTGGGATCTTGTGATTGTGAAGATACAAGTCTTGACCCTAGAATGTCTGTTATCCAGGATATTTTTAAGAATTTTAAGGAGGTGTAACCTATGTCAATTTGTCCAAAGAATAAATCTTCTAAAGGTAGAAGAGACAAGAGAAGAGCCAATTGGAAAATGAGCGCTCCTACATTGGTAAAATGCAGCAAGTGTGGCGAATTAATGATGCCTCACAGAGTTTGCAAATCTTGTGGTTCATACAACAAAAAAGAAATCATTGCTCAGGATTAATTTAAAAGATGATTTAAAAGACTTTCGGGATTTCCCGAAAGTCTTTTTCGTTTTCCATACCCGCGTCGAAATGTCCGATGGGCCTTTTAACTTGGATATTGATTTTTGAGCATGTGTTTAGTAGAATAATTCTATATGGCTAGGAGGTGTTTTATGTCTGATTTAACAACAGTTGTAGTTGACGCCATGGGTGGTGATCATGCTCCTGCTGAGATCATTAAAGGTGCTGTCATGGCGCTTAATGATAATCAAAAAGTAAAGATTATTTTAGTTGGTCTTGAAGATGTAATTTTGACTGAACTTGGAAAATATACTTATGACGATTCGCGTGTTGAGGTCTTACATACTTCTGAGGTTATTGAAACGGCAGAACCCCCGGTGATGGCCATCCGAAGAAAAAAAGACTCTTCGATTGTTGTAGGCATGAGGCTTCTTAAGGATAACAAGGCGGATGCATTTGTTTCAGCAGGAAGTACCGGCGCGGTTTTAGTAGGAGGTCAGCTTTTGGTTGGCCGTGTTAAAGGTGTTGAGCGAGCGCCCCTGGCCGTTCTGGTTCCGACTGCAAAGGGATTTTCTCTTTTGCTTGATTGTGGAGCAAATGTAGATGCAAGACCGGATCATTTATTGCAATTTGCCAGAATGGGTAATGTATATATGCGAGAGATCATGGGAATAGAAAGCCCGAAAGTCGGCATTGTTAATATCGGTGCAGAAGAGGAGAAAGGTAATGCCCTTGTAAAACACGCTTTTCCTCTTTTAAAAGCCGCAGATGATCTCAATTTTATCGGAAGTCTTGAAGCAAGAGATATTCCTTATGGTCTATGTGATGTTATGGTCTGTGAAGCTTTTACCGGAAATGTGATCCTTAAAATGTATGAAGGTGTCAGTTCCGTTTTGATCTCTAAGATTAAAGAAAGCCTGATGTCCAGCCTTAAGACTAAGATCGGAGCTTTGCTTATCAAGCCTGCTTTAAAGCAGACCGTGAAGTCATTTGATGCGTCTGAATATGGTGGTGCGCCTCTTCTTGGACTTAAACATCTGGTCGTTAAGACTCACGGAAGTTCCAATGCAAAAGAAATTTGTAACACCATTAAACAGTGTGTTTCATTTGCAGAGCTTGATATTGCAGATAAAATTGCAGCTAATATATTAATTGATAAAAAGGAAGATAATAAGGAGGTTTAGTAATGGAATTCGAAAAATTAAGAAGCATCATTTGCAATGTTCTGGACCTGGAAGAAAGTGATGTGACGATGGAAAGTAAGTTTGTGGATGATCTTAATGCAGACTCTCTTGATTTTGTAGAGATCATTGTTGAGATCGAGGCTACTTTTGATCTTGTCTTTGATGATGAAGCGGCTGCAGATATTGTCACAGTTGCGGATGCAGTAGAAAAAATAAAGGCAGCAATCGCTTAATGAAAAAGCCCTTTACATGGGCTTTTTTGATGCAAAGGAAAATGCTATGAATCAAGATTTACAAAAATTGGAAAATTTAATAGGATATAACTTTGAAGATAAGTCGTTGATATGCCTTGCCTTGACTCACAGTTCTTATCTTAATGAGCATCATTTGCCTAAGAATGAATGCAACGAACGACTGGAATTTTTAGGAGATGCAGTATTGGAACTTATATCCAGCGACTTCCTTTTTCGAAGAGACCTCGACATGCCGGAGGGAATTCTTTCAAAAACAAGAGCGGCACTTGTATGTGAACAAGCGCTTGCACAAAGTGCTAGAGAATTAACCTTGGGCCAGTTCTTGCGCCTTGGAAAAGGTGAAGAGCAAACCGGCGGAAGAACCAGGGAATCAATTACTTCTGACGCAGTAGAAGCAGTGATCGGTGCTATCTATTTGGATGGTGGTCTTACTAGTGCAAAAGAATTCATTTATCGATTTATTTTAAATGATATCGAAAAAAAGCAACTCTTTTATGATAGTAAAACTATTTTACAAGAAATCGTGCAGAAACAATTTTCAGAGCCTTTAAGTTATAGACTTATAAGTCAGGAAGGGCCGGAACATAGCAAAG
>R03__coassemble_297_pt1 | contig 30068 bp, 27 predicted proteins | sample R03__metabat2_low_PE_040 | metagenome-assembled genome bin R03 | reverse complement strand
GTAATCATAAATTCAGCACTGTTATTAAACTGGAAAATGAAATAAAAAATGAACCGGCAAAAAAGGAACAAAAAAGTCAGGTCTGGGAGATACCAAACCTGACTTTTATCTATTCTGATTTTTATCTGTTTTGAACTTCAATTACACCATTTCCATTTATTCAAGTCCAATTCCTTCATCCAGGCCCAGCATAATGTTCATATTCTGAACGGCGGCGCCGGACGCACCCTTGCCAAGGTTGTCAAAGAGGGCAGTAACAGTAGTCTGCTCATCGTTGCCACATACGGCAATTTCCAGGCGATTGGTCCCTGCCAATGTGTTGGCGTAAATGGTTCCCCGCTTCTCCTCAAATGGAAGGACCTTTACAAAATGTTCATCTGCGTAGTACTCCGAAAGTTTCTCGCAGATATCACTTGCCGAAGGTGTGCCATTAAGCAGACGGTTCTGCAACATGATGGTGCCTGCCATTCCCTTGTAATAATCATCCACAACCGGCAGAAATACAGGGGCGCATGTAAGTCCTGTCATCTTAGTCATCTCCGGAATGTGTTTGTGCTTCAACGTAAGACCGTAAATGCCCGGCGCGCTAAGTTTATGGTCCCTGCCTTCTGCCTCGTAATCAGCAATCATCTTCTTGCCGCCGCCGGAATAGCCGGTGAGAGAGAAGCAGGTGAGAGGATAATCCTTTGGAAGAATCCCCATACGGATCAGAGGAGCGGCAACAGAAATAAGTCCTGTTGCATGACATCCCGGATTGGCAATGCGCTTACCTTCCCGGATGGCCATACGCTGTTCTTTTGAAAGCTCCGGAAAACCATATACCCAGTCAGCGTCTGTTCTGTGGGCAGTAGAAGCATCGATCACACGCACATTCGGATTGTCAATCAGAGAGACAGCCTCAATGGCTCCTGCATCGGGCAGACACAAGAATACAATATCCGCGTTGTTTAAATATTTTCTGCGCTCTTCTATATCATGTCTTTTATCTTCAGGGATGCGAAGAAGCTCTAAGTCATCCCGTGCACCGATCCGTTCATAAATCTGCAGACCGGTGGTTCCACTCTGTCCATCAATATATACTTTTGTCTTCAAGGTAAGTACCTTCTTTCTTTTTAAAATCTTTTATTCGCCCCATTTTATCACAAAAATGACTGGATTAGAAGAAAAGCGAAAAGATTATTCCAATTCCGGTCTTTTATTTGTACGCATTTTCCTTTAAAATATAAAAGGATATACAATTAGATGAGTATAAATTTTTATGATCAGCAAATTGCAGGAACAATAAGCTGTCCTGCATCGGACACAGGGAGATAAGTGTTATATGTTACACAGGCTAAAAAATATCCTTTTGTATATGGGACTTGAGAAAGATGAATATATGTCGGTTCGGGATGACATTACGCTTAGCAATCGAAACAGCGTGACAATCTATTCCGTTATCGTTATTATCGGATTTGCAGCCATCTTGCTGGTATCCCTTTTGGGCATCGGTAATTTCACGGTTAAGATTTATGCAGGCGGGCTGGCAATTATGCTGGTCATATTCGGATTAAATTATCTCGTTGGAAAGAAGTATGCTCCTATGGTTATTTTTTGCAGCTATTTCTTCATTATGGCACTGCTTTCCGTAGGTATTTATATTGCTGTAGTTTTAAGCCCGAATTCAGCAGTAGCTTCTTATCTGGCATTCCTGATGGGAATGCCGGCACTTTTCTGTATTAATCCAATCGGGTATGGATTGATAACTTCGATCATGGGCGGTATTTTAATTGTGATGCTCCGTGGCGTTCAGGTGGGAGATACCCTGGTCAGCAATGAGGAGAATATCATTATATATACGATAGCAAGTTTTGTGATCGCTGCTTACTTAATGTACGTCAAGGCATCAAGACTTTGGAGTGAGCAGTTAAATACCTATCTTCTTGAGAAGGATCAGATGACAGGCATCTATAACAGGCGAAGTTATGAGAAGATGTTAAATGAGCTTCGCAAGGCAAGAAGCCGGACGGCAGTTGTGGCATTTGACGTCAACGGACTTAAGCGGACAAATGATACCCTTGGGCACGCAGCAGGTGATGAACTGATCTGTGGAGCTGCAAGTTGCATTGATAAAGTATTTTCAAAATACGGCAGCTGCTTTCGAACCGGTGGCGATGAATTTATGGCTATTTTAAGTAATCTGACTGAGAATATCGATGAGATCACTGCTGAATTTGACGCAGAAGTTGCGTCCTGGAGCGGAAAACAGGTGAAGAGTTTATCGGTTTCTTACGGCGTGGTGACAGAAGATAACTCCCCGGAGATGAATATGGACGACATGGTCAATGAGGCGGACCGGCTGATGTATACAGCAAAGGCCAACTACTATCGTGCCAGCGGTATTGACAGACGAAGGAGATAGAAACTTTGCCATGATTTCAAAAAGACGACTTTTATTGTGGATTTTGGGATTTGTTATCGTCTGTTTTGGCGATTCGCTAAACTATACAGGCGCCGTTGGAGTAGCGCCTTATGAAGCCGTGATTTTGACACTGAATTATCTGACATTTATAAAAGTGGGTACGATTTCCATTGCTTTTAACCTGACGCTGGTGGCAGGACAGATCATCGGAAGCAGAAAGATAAAACTGCAATATATCCTGCAGATCCCCTCCGGCCTTTTGCAAGGCGTATTGATCAATTTCTTCGTGTACAATCTCTTTGCTAATCTGCCGCAGTATATGCTGGCAAGAGAGTGTTATATGCTTTTTGGTATTATGATCTCTGCTACAGGGGTCGGACTTATGATGGTGGCTGACGTGGTTCCTAATCCGCTGGAGGGATTCTGTCAGGTGATCTCAGAAATCCTCAAAAAAGATTTTGCAAAGATGCGCCAGGCGATGGATATTGTCTTTGTAATATTCTGTGTGGGAACATCCCTGTTGCTTCATGTGGATTTTGCAGTGCGTGAAGGCACCGTTCTGTGCGCATTGATCTTTGCCCCGATCATGGGAATGGTGATGAAGAAGTTTGAAAAAATATGATATAGTAACAGCCCCCGAAATCGGTTATAATTAAAGAAAAATCGTAATCTAGGAGGTATTGATTATGGGATGGAATGAAGAATCAAGATTTTCAAAGGCATCTGGACGGGCATTGCCATATGTTGTAATGCAGGTTACATTAAAAGAAAAGTTCCTTGGAACAGGATCCGGCAATCTGACAGACCTGGAAGATGTTATCAACGAGCAGGTGGAGAAAGGTTATCGCCTTCACACTATGTCAACTTCCAATGGTGGAAGCAAAGGATTTGCCGGTGGTGACAGAATCCAGGCAACGCTTGTATTTGAGCGTTTGGATATGAGATAAACGGTTAATCTGAAGTTTTCAGAATGAAAAATAATCGCTCTGCTTTAGGCAGGGCGGTTATTTTTATGCCTTTAAAATTCACTATAGTAACAGTCTCTTAAATCGGGTAAAATGGGAATGGGATACTGAGATTATGGAGTTAAAGATGAAGAAATCACAGCAGATTACATTGCTTATCAATATGTATTTAGCTATTGCAACTTTGGTCATCGTTGTAATTGGTGTGGTAAAGGGAGCCGGAGCCGGTCAGGTTGGAGATAACATGTATGGTCTCGGATATTTTAAGGCTTTTACGGTTGACAGCAATATTTTAATGGGAGTCTGTGCGCTGGTTTATGTTATCTATACGTGCAAAGCTTATCAAAGGTCGAAGCTTTGCGAGAGAGATACGCATGTGGATAGAAACATACGGATGACTCAGAAGGCGGCAGGTCATGGGGTTGAAATGCAGATGGCGAGACCCATCCGAATCTTCTACCTGGTGGGGACAGTCGCTGTGCAAGTCACATTTTTGACAGTGCTTCTTTTCCTTGGCCCAATGGGAGCAAGAATGGCAGGAATAAAAGGCTTCCTGTCTTTCTATACAGGAGATATGTTTTTCTTTCATCTGCTTCATCCAATGCTTGCCCTGATTACTTTTTTCCTGCAACAACCAAAGTGCAGGATCAGTAAGGCGGATTGCCTTTGGACAATCCTTCCTGTTTTTATCTATTCCATGGTCTATCTTATAAATGTTGTATTTCTCAAGACCTGGAATGATTTTTATGGATTTACATTTGGCGGAAGATACATAGTGGTTCCGTTTGTTATATTGATCATATATAGTCTGGCTTACGGTCTGGGAGCAGGCATCAGCAAGATAGATGCCCATATGCGAAAGTAGGATTGACAGGAGGAAACGTATGCAATTAAGCACAAGAACAGAGCAGTTTACGGATTCAGTCATCAGACGTATGACGCGAATTTCCAACGAATATGATGCAATCAATTTATCTCAGGGATTTCCGGATTTTGATCCGCCAAAAGAAATCACGGATAGACTGGCAGAAGTGGCACCAAAAGGACCGCACCAGTATGCCATCACCTGGGGCGCTTTAAATTTCCGGGAGGCAGTGGCAAAGAAATATGAACATTTTTCCGGGCTTGCCATTGACCCTGATGAAGAAATCGTGGTCACTTGCGGCAGCACGGAAGCTATGATGGCATCTATGATGAGCGTTGTCAATCCGGGAGATAAGGTGGCTGTATTCTCACCTTTTTATGAAAATTACGGAGCTGACGCAATCCTTTCCGGGGCAGAGCCAATCTATATTCCCTTGACACCGCCGGATTTCAAGTTTGATCCGGCTAAGATCGAAAATGCATTTGTACAGGGAGCAAGAGCACTCATCCTGTGCAATCCATCTAATCCTTGCGGAAAGGTGTTTACACGTGAAGAACTGGAGATAATTGCAGAGCTTGCTATCAAATATGATGCCTTTGTGATCACGGACGAGGTGTATGAACATATTGTGTATGCACCTCATAAGCATGTCTATATGCAGGCGCTTCCCGGCATGCGGGAGAGGACCATCGTATGCAATTCCCTGTCTAAGACCTATTCCATCACAGGATGGCGCCTGGGCTATGTGATCGCCTGCCCGGAGATTATAGACCGGGTGCGAAAAGTCCATGACTTTCTGACTGTAGGAGCGGCAGCACCGTTGATGGAGGCTGCGATGGCAGGCCTTGAATTTGACGATACTTATTACGAGGAACTGGCGTCTCATTATGCACATATGAAGAATTTATTCATTGGAGGCTTGGAGAAGCTTGGCTTTTCCTATACAGATCCTGAGGGTGCTTACTATGTTCTGATGGATGTAAGTGAATTTGGAGTAAAAGATGATACAAAATTCTGCGAGTGGATGATAAAGAATGTAGGCGTGGCAGCAGTGCCTGGCTCAAGCTTCTTTAAAGAAGATATAAACAACTACATCCGTTTCCATTTTGCCAAGAAGGACGATACCTTAAATGAAGCACTGCGCCGGCTGTCACATCTTAGAGAAAAGGTCGAAACGGCGCAGGATATTGACTGGCGATAGGAGAAAAGAAGATATGAAGCGCTTTTTCGCATTGACGGATCTGGTGTGTGTGATCCTGCTGAGTGCCTATGCACTTAATCTTAAAAGAATATGGAGCAGCTTACCGCAGACATTGCCAAGTCACTTCAACATACGTGGTGTCCCGGATGCTTATGGGAGCAAATGGATGTTGTTATTTGAAATGGCACTCGGGATTCTGCTGGTACTTATGTTGGCGGTTTTGGAGCATTTTCCAAGATTCTACAACCTCCCGGTTAAGATGACAGAGGAAAACAGAGACCATCTCTACAAGATTGGCGGAGGAATGCTGGCAATACTTAAAGTCTTATTAGCCAATCTGTTTATCCTGATCGGATATGGTTCAATAAAGGAAAGCCTTCCTCTCTTGCCTTTCATTGCGCTGCTTATAGGGATCCTTATCGATGTTGGCGGTGGGATTGTGTTAATGGTAAGATAATAAGCAAGTTAATAAGCAAGTTAAAGGAGACGGTTCAATGGAAAATTCCGAGCTTAGCTTGTATTTGACAGTTAAAGGTGACAGATTAATTGAAGCCGCGTTTGCTTCATAGAAACGATAAAATATATAACGGAGTTCACTTATGGCTTCCATTCCTATTTACAAGGGCAGAAAAATCAATAAAATACTAAGCCTTATATGCCTGTCTTTAGCGGGCGTACTTCTGCTGGCGGCAGGTGTCTGCATGCTTTTGCACCGGGAAGCTTTGAGCTACACATGCCTTATCGTGGCACTGATCTTTGGCGGTTTTGGTGCGCTGTACGGAATCCTGTGGTTTTACTTTGGACGCAAGGAGAGAAGCCGCCAGAGACAGATTGCAGAGCAGAGAATGGACGCGCATAAGGCGGGCGCAGATTTGGTCGGTCCCCAATCCGGATGTGTTGCAGCACGTATTAGTGCAGGCTCAAATGCTAAATCAGCTTCCAATATCTATCGGGAGTTCATCATCCCGAAAGATCAGCTGCTAGAGCTTGCCGGCAGGCGCTTTAAAAAGATTGTACGCGGTCTTGTAATAGCCGGTGGCGTCGTGTTTTTTCTTATCTATGGCATTCTGTTTTTCAGTACAGGTTTTTGCGGGGTAAAGCACTTGCTGATCGTACTTGTATTTTCATATGCCCTTACCCTGCCGGGTTGCGTGATACAGGGAAGTATTTATTACAAGTACAAGTGTAAACTGCCGGAGAGGATCGCTTTGTTTTCCGGTGGTATGAGTGTGGAGGGACAAGGCGCTGATAGACATGCCCATCGGACGCAAGAGAGTTTTGCTTATCAGACCACAGATAGACATATTTACCATACCCACGAGATCCGAAAGATCACTGTTTCCTCAAAAAAGCTTATGAATGCCAATTCGCCCAATGTTTTCCGGGCGCTTAAAATTACGCATGTAAATGGTGAAGATACATATCTTCTGGATTTCAGGAGCAACAACGGCGATTCCTGTAAATGGGAGGAATACGGGTCCTTGGTGGATGCGTTGGAGCAGTGGGCGAACAGGGAACAGGTTTTATTTATGATCGACTATATGAATTGATACGAGGGAGATATTATGAAATTTTTAGGAAAAGAGCTGAAGGATCTGATCGTGACCCTTCCATTTGCAGACGGAACGGTACTGGAGTGCGGCGTGTTTGCCTATTTTGAATTGGAGGGCAAAGAATATTTCGCCCTGCTTCCTTATGACGCGGATAGGAAGCTTGATTTTTCTCAAAGCTTTATGATGTACCGCGTAGAGGAAGGGGAAGACAAAAATCCGCTGATCCTCTACATTGAAGATGACGCAGAGTATGAGGCGGTTGCGAACCATTTTTCCAAAGTGTACTTGCAGCGGGCGTAAGAAATGATGAGAAGAAGACGATCGGCGGTCATTCCCTTGGGGGAGCGGCAGCAGCCATGGATTTAAGTGATCATGCAGCAGGAGCAGACGGCAGATTTAGTGGCAGAGTGGCTGGTTACCGATGCAATTTGAATCCGAAATTTCGGATCCAGAGCATCAGCAACCGGCCACTTTTGGTTTTATATTCAAAAAAGATTCAAAAAAATTTTAAAATATTGCACTTTTCATGCGGAAGTTGTGCGGATGTAACGCGTATTCGTTGCGTTTTCCATGCAGACAGAATGCTATCCTTTATTCATAAAATAAAACGAATCCAACAGCACAGATTCGATAGTGGATAGCAAACACATGAAAGGAGAATTATCATGAAAAAGAAAATGACTTTAGGGTTGATCGTAATGACGATGGCGATCAGTTTATCACTGATCCAGGGAAAACCCGCACACGCAGCAGGAAATTCCTATAATATCTGGATCGGCGGCGAACAGGTAACCGATGAAAATGCATCGGATATTTTGGACGATGGAGGAAGCATTTCCTACAACGCAACAACAAACACACTGACATTGAACAATGCGGATGTATACGGAGAGCAGACGGAAGAGGATGTTAATCTAGGTGGGATTCCTAGTATCGGTAACGACGGACCGTTCCAACAAGCATATGGATACATCCATGCAACCCAGGACCTGAATATTAATGTGATTGGCACGAACTATATACAGTCATGGAGTTGGAACTATAGTTCCGTATTTTTGATAAATGGAGATGTGACGTTTACCGGAACGGGATCTCTTGATACATCACAGGGGAGTTCACTTACACTTACTGATAGTAAGCATTGTTGGGGCAGCTTTGGCATTACAGGCGACTGTACTATAACAGGACCTACTATCAAGAGTCATTATTATGATGCCGGTGGGGATAACGATGGCAGTATTGGCTTATGGGTAGACGGCAACCTGGTGATGAATTCCGGCAAGCTGGACATAACATCTAGAATAGATTCAGCTATTGAAGTTAGAGGCAACTGTACTGTCAACGGCGGAACGATTGAGACTAAACATGATTGGAATGCATTGGACGTGGGCGGAACCCTTACCATCAACGGCGGTGATATCACAGCAGAAACCAATCCGGAGATTGATCAATCCGATGTAGCTGCAATTTGTGCCAACAAGTTGGTGATCACAGGTGGAACCGTAAAAGCTAAGGCGGGCGGAAACTTTGCTGCTACGATTAAGTCATATAGTGAGCCAACTTTGACAGGGGCAGCAATCACTACACCGGCAGGACAGAAATTTATCAATACCAGCTCGGATGCATATTGGAGTATTCTTAAAGCAGGCGCAACAGAAGCCATCATCAATGAGTGGACAGATGAGTGTGATTGTACATATTGTGATGCGACAAACCTGGCACGTGAGGTTGTCATCAGTCCGGTGCATGTATGTGCCAACAATCTGACAAAACATACAGCAGTGGAGGCAACTTGCACGAAGACAGGCGCTAGTGAGTACTACAGCTGTACATGTGGAAAGTACTATTCTGATTCAGCTGCTACCAAGGAAATCTCAGAGAACGCATGGGTTACAGCTAAGAAAGCTCATGAGGTAGAAGCAGTAGAGGCAAAAACAGAGACCCGTACAGAGGCAGGCAATATTGCATACTATCGCTGCAAGAACTGTGGAACTTTCTTCTCAGATGAAACATGCAGCACAGAACTTACAGAAGAAGATGTAACTATTCCGGCAAACCCGGATATGATCTATGGAACTGCAGAATACAGCGTTGCTAAGACCCAGACTTACAACGGAGCAACCATAGAAATGGTAACAGCAGTGAAGGGCTGTACCGTAGAAAACGGATCAGCCATCGATGCAGGAACATATACAGCAACTGTAAAGCTGGAAGATGGCTATACATGGGAAGACGGAACTACCGCTGACAAGCAGGTAAGCTATAAGATCAACAAGGCTGAGCAGAAAGTAAAAGTTACCACAGTCAACAAGAGTGTAAAGAGATCAACCATCCGTAAAAAGAGCGTATCTTTCAAGAATATGATCGTGGTCAAAGGAAACCAGGCAACACCTGTATTTACAAGGATCAAAGGCAACAAGAACATCACAGTTTCTAAGAACGGCACACTGACATTTAAGAAGCATTGGTGTCCATTCTACTTAGGAAAGCATTACGTAAATGTAAAAGTAAAAGTTCCGGCAACAAAGAACTACAAAGCTTATGAGACAACAGTAAGAATTTACGTAAATGTAAAATAATTTAGAACGGGTGCAACTGAATATAATTCCCAGGCATGTGTTTTTAGTGAAACATAAAACCTGACGAAAATGTGCTGAGGCGGGTATAGCGATATACCCGCCGTTTTCTTGTGCCTGATTGCATTTAGGAATTGAAAAAGTACTGCATTTGCAGGTATAATACACATATAAAAATGTCCGAGTTTTGTGGATATGCTCGGGGGGTAGCATGATAGCAATTGCAGTAGACGACAACTTGATAGCATTGGAGCTTATGACCTTACAGTTAGAACGCACGAAGACCTTCAGAGAGATTAAGGTATTTTCGACTCCCGGAGAGGCAATCGCGTGGTCTTTGAAAAACCAGGCAGATGTTGCATTTCTTGATATTATCATGAATGAGATGAGCGGTATTGACCTGGCACAGGAACTTCGGGCTATCAATCCGGATATCAAGATCATTTTCTGCAGTACTTCTGAGGATTTTGCCATGGATGCTTTTCGCATACATGCGGACGGCTATCTGACAAAACCTGTCACGGAAAGTGCCATTTTAGAGGAACTTTCCCACATGCATCTTAAGGATGATGATAAAAAACAGGAGACGGATAAGCTTTATGCACAGTGTTTTGGAAATTTTGAAGTCTATTACAATGACACGCCGCTTCATTTTAAGTATCAGAAGTCCAAGGAACTGCTTGCTTATCTGGTGCATCGAAACGGTGCTACCTGCTCCAACCGTGAACTTGCTGCAGTGCTCTATGAGGACAGGGAGGACTCGGATTCTCTGCAGAGTCAGATCCGTACGTTGATTGCATCTTTGAATAAGACACTTCGGGAAGTGGGACAGGAGGATGTGCTTTACAAGACACGGGGCGCCATTGCAATATTGCCGGAGAAGATTTCCTGCGATTATTATGATTTTCTGAAAGGAATGGAAGCGGCAAGACGTAAGTATTCTTCTGAGTATATGGCCCAATATCCGTGGGCGGATGTGACGGCAGCTTATCTGGAGAGAAAGAAATTTTAACAACTAAATGAGTTGTGTAAGGTGAGACAAGTCTTATGTTATATGATTACCAATATACCGTGATCGCGGTGCTTGTGACAGTGGTGCTGATGATATTGGTCTATCAGCGCAAAAGCTACTCTTCTAAGAGTAACCGCGTGTTCATGAGTCTTCTATATGCAAATTTACTGGCGGCTGCGACGGATGTCTTTACATTCTGGACCATTTCATATCCGGAACGATATCCGACATGGGTCCTTTATGCCTCAAATATTATCTATTTGTGGCTGTTTGGAACTGTAGCGGCCACTTTTTTGCGCTATATCACCACTTTGGTGGGAGAGATCAGGGTCGAAAAGGCCGGGATCATGCAGTATCTGTTTATGGTGATCACAGAAGGCGTTCTGCTTCTTACAACCCCCTGGACTCACTGGATTTTCTATTATGATGACCAGCTTACCTACCGCCATGGTTCTCTGTTTGTGATCATGTATATTTTGCCTATTGCACTGATCACCAATGGCATTTTGTTTCTGCTTAAAAGAAAGCGGCAGTTCAGCAATTTCCAGCGCCTGACAGCAGGTACCATGTTTGTTATTGCGATCATTGTTGCCGTGATTCAGATGTCAATTCCAAAAGCGGATATGTTCCACATGATGAGTGTGCTGATTCTGCTGTCGGTTTACGTTGTCTTTGAGAATCCGGCATACTATACATATCACGCCACCCGCTGCTTTAATGCGAAAGCATTTTATGAGGAAGGTCTTCGACTAAAAACTCTCAATAAAGATGCGGAGATGCTGCTGGTAGGTGTGGCTAACCGTCCCAGATCCCATGGCGTACAGGAAGGTATGGTCATTACACGGCTTATGGACACGGTGGCAGAACGTCTGCGAAAACATTTCGGCCGCAGTGTATACTGTCTTTCTGACGGAAAATTTGTCATTATCATGGGACGGAATAAGAAAGATTTTTCCGGCGCCAGAGCGAAGATCGCTGAGCTTTTCTCAGACCCTGTGCTGGTGGGAGATGAATATATTCAGGTAGAGATTCTGACAAGAAGCTTCCGCTTTAAGGATACGGAGATTGCGGAAGACTTTGTGGACCATTTGATCGAAGGTATTCAGCAGACATCGGTGGAGCGGCTGTTTACTGTGCCTGACATTTCAAGTTTGTTTTTAAGCCAGCATGAGTATCGTGAAGTGGAGGATGCGATAGCCAACGCAATAAATCATAACCGGTTTTACATGCTCTATCAGCCGATCTTCGATGTGAAAGCAGGAACCTTTCATTCAGCGGAAGCTTTGCTCCGTATGCATGACCCGGACCTGGGAGAAGTGCGCCCGGATGTATTTATCAATATTGCGGAGCGAAACGGAAGTATCCTGCGCATCGGCGAGATGGTCATGGAGATGGTCTGTGAGTTTATCAACTCGGATGTGTTCAGAGACTCTTCACTTGAGTTTGTAGAGGTAAATGTAAGTCCGCAGCAGCTTTTACACAAAGGGTGCGGTGAGAAGCTGGTGGAGATCTTAAAGGCGCATGGTATTCCTGCAAGCAAGTTAAACCTTGAAATCACCGAGTCGTCCCTTGATTTTTCCGAGCCCTCTGTGCTGCACAACATCCAGGTGATGGAATCCTATGGGCTCACCTTCTCTATCGACGACTACGGCACCGGATTTGCTTCGGCAGATTATCTGTATAAGCTGCCGATCACCATTGTGAAGATCGACCGCACGATCCTTTTGCAGGCTATGAAGAATCCTTCTGCCATGCTGGTGTTTAAGACCACCATTGACATGGTCAAACGTCTGGAGAAGAAGGTGGTTGTAGAGGGCGCTGAGGACGCGGAGATGGTTGAGACCATTGCGGGGGCCGGAGGTGACTACATCCAGGGCTATTATTATGCAAGGCCCATGAGCAAGGAAGCATTGGAGAAGTTTTTGATTCATGAGTAGAAGAAACGTAGATATGCTATCGGGGCGGCTTGCCCCTAATATAATTTCATTCGCGATCCCCATTGCAGTGACAGGTATATTGCAGCAGTTGTTTAACGCAGCAGACGTCGCAGTAGTGGGGCGTTTTGTCGGTAAGGAGGCTATGGCGGCGGTAGGGTCGAACAGTTCTGTCATCGGTCTTCTGGTGAATCTGTTTGTGGGCATTTCTATGGGTGTTAATGTGGTCATTGCCCAGGCCAGCGGACAGAATAATCCGGAACGTATAAAAAAGACGGTCCATTCCTCTATTCTGGTGGCACTCATAGGCGGGGTCTTAGTGACACTGATCGGTGAAGTAGGTGCGGTCCCTGTGGTGGAGCTTTTAGGTGTGCCGGACTCAGTGGCCCCGATGGCTGTGCTTTATCTTCGCATTTATTTTTTGGGAATGCCTGCTAATTTCCTCTATAACTTTGAGCAGGCCATATATCGGAGCCGAGGTAATACCAGGCTTCCGCTTATGGTGTTATCAGCAGCAGGGGTCCTGAATGTGATCTTAAATGTGTTCTTTGTGGTGGTCGTGCATCTGTCTGTGGCAGGGGTGGCGCTTGCCACCGTAATTTCCAGCACCTGCAGTGGACTGACGCTGCTGTATACATTGATGAAATCGGATGATCTGATTCATGTGGATATTGCCTGCCTTGCACTGGATGGAAATGTGCTGAAGGAAGTTATGCGTATTGGCATTCCTTCCGGAATTCAAGGCATGGTATTCTCCCTTTCAAATATTGTACTGCAGTCTGCGATCAACAGTCTGGGGGCAACCATTATGGCGGCCTCATCTGCAGCCTTTAATGTGGAGATTTTTGCTTATTACCTTATGAATTCTTTCGCTCAGGCCTGCACAACATTTGTAGGGCAGAACCACGGGGCGGGAAACAACAGCCGCTGCAGAGAAGTGCTCAGAAAGTGCATTCTGCTTGATTTTGCATTTACGGCTACGCTGTGCCTGCTGATCATTCGTTTCAGCGCTACGTTGCTGGGGCTCTTTAACACGGACCCGGCGGTTATTGCGGCGGGGCAGACAAGGATCCTGTACGTGTATTTTGCCTATGCCTTTAGTCTGATCCAGGATAACTTTTCCGGTTATCTTCGGGGATTTGGCATTTCCTCAATCCCGGCTATCAGCACAGTGATCGGCGTGTGTGGCACCAGAATCACATGGGTGTTTACAGTATTTAAGAGAAATCCATCTTTCGGGAAACTTATGCAGTGCTTTCCTCTAAGCCTGTTTGCAACGGCCGTGGTGATGGTGGCGCTGACCTGGATCATTGCACCTTCAAAGAAAGCGCAAAAGAAATAGTTTTTCTCCGGATTATCAGCACTTTATCGGAAAGTGTGATATAATATATGTCGCAGAACGAGTCTGCAAAGAATTGTACTATATGTATTGGGAGGATTTAAAACATGGCTAAAATTACAGAAGGCTATATGCCGTATCTGGGCTATCAGACTTACTACCGTATCGTCGGAGAGAGAAAGGATAATGGAAAGGCACCGCTTATCTGTCTTCATGGCGGACCGGGATCAACACATAACTATTATGAAGTCCTTGACAACGTGGCAGATGATGATGACCGTATGATCGTTATGTATGATCAGATCGGCTGCGGTAATTCTTACCTTGACGGACATCCGGAACTTTGGAATCAGAAGGTTTGGTTAGATGAGTTAGATGCGATCCGTGAGCATCTCGGACTTGATGTGTGTCATATCATCGGCCAGTCCTGGGGCGGTATGATGCAGATTGCATACGCTGTTGATTATAAGCCACAGGGTGTGAAATCTTTTATCATTTCCAGCGGACATCCAAGCAGCAGCCTTTGGGAAAGAGAAGGCCTTCGCCGTATCAAGATGATGCCACAGGATATGCAGGATGCTATCAATCATGCTTTGGAGACAGGCGATTTCACAGGTGAAGCATATGACGCTGCAGTAGCTGAGTATATGGACAGATATTGTAACTATTGGTTAGGTGAGGATGCGCCGGGGTGCTGTAAGAGACCGAAGAAGTCAGGATCTGAGTCTTATGTAGAAGGCTGGGGACCGAACGAGTTCGCACCTACAGGAACACTGAAAGATTTCGAGTACATCGACAGACTTGGTGAGATTGAGATCCCATCACTGATCTGCTCAGGTATTTCTGATCTCTGCTCACCATTGGTTGCTAAGACAATGGCAGATGGTATCCCGAATTCAGAGTGGATCCTCTGGGAGAGAGCAAGACACACTTGTTTCGTAGACAGACATGATGACTACTGTGTAAAACTCATCGACTGGATGAACAAGCACGACTAATAGAAAAGATGTAGATCAACAGATTTACAGAATAGACGTAAAAAAACCCGGCCATGTTGGCCGGGTTTTTAACATGATACTTGGAAACTTTCATTGACTTTAATGCCGTCTCCATATCTTTAATTTGGCAGCCTCTCTCTCCAGCTCTTCCCTGAAATCCGGGTGGGCAATGGAGATCAGCCGTTCTGCCCGCTCCCAGGAAGAGGCACCTTCTAAGTTGACAACGCCGTATTCTGTGACGATAAAATATACCTGGCTTCTGGGGGAGGTAATGATCTCGCCGTGGAATTGAGGCACGATGCAGGAGTGGAGATTTCCCTGCTTGTCGCGGTAGGTGGAATTTAAACAGAGGAAGGACTTGCCGCCTCTTGAGATGGAAGCGCCCTCTAAGAAATCCAATTGCCCGCCGGTTCCGGAAATCTGCCTGGTTCCGACACTTTCTGCGCTGACCTGCCCAAAAAGGTCTACGCACAGACAGCTGTTGATGGATACCATATTGTCAATCTGGCCGATGATCTCCGGCTTGTTGACATACTCCAAAGGATAGCCTTTGATGCTGGGGTTGTTGTCCAGCCAGTCATAGAGGGCGGGAGAACCGATGGCAAATCCCATGACACTCTTCCCACGGTTGATGGTCTTAAAGCGGTTCGTAAGCTTCCCGGCCTCGTGCAGTTTTAAATAGGCGTCTCCGCAAAGCTCTGTGTGCATGCCAAGATCCTTTAAATCCGACTCCGCGAAACATTTGCCAATGGCATTGGTCATGCTGCCGATACCAATCTGCAAGGTGGCTCCATTGACAATATAAGGGAGAATATTCTCCGCAATCTGTACTTCCGTATCTGTGATGCCGTGAGAGAGCCATTCTTTAAATGGCTCGTGGTGTCCTTCCACAACAAAATCCACATCATCAATATGAATACAGTCATCGTAACCGCCTCGTACGTAAGGAAGGTTTTCGTTGACCTCCACAATGACGGTCTTAGCCTGCCTTAAGATTTCAGCTGCCGTACCGGTATTGATGGAAAAATTAAAAAATCCGTGCCGGTCCATAGGTGGGAGGCTGATCATGGCCACATCCACATCAATGAAAAAATGATAATAAGCCGTCAGGTTATGGAAGACCATAGGCGTAAAATATCCAATGCCCCGATCAATCAGCTTCCGCTCATAGGAAGAACAGTGCCAGGTGTGATAGATAAAATGCTCCTGGGAAGGATCGCATTCCGCTGCCAGAATCGGCCCAGGGAGCATGTTGCCGCGGATCTTTACATCCGTAAGCTCGTCCCGGCGCCGGCTTAAAGCCTCGTCCAAAAGCACCGGCATGGAAGTGGCGGTGTTGTAATCCACCCAGTCCCCGCTTTTGATACAGGATACCGCTTCTTCCGGTGTCCGCAATTTCTTTTGATATTCTGCATAATAATCTCTCATGACATACCTCGCATGTGATCATTTTCTATCGAATCTTCTACTATCATTTTATAATAAAAAAAGCAGACCTTAAAGCCTGCTTTTTAAATATTTTAATCGGATCACTCATTGTTAAAACGGGACAGAAACTGTCTTGTCCGTTCTTCCTTCGGATTGGCAAAGATTTCTTTCGGATCCCCCTGCTCTACGATGTATCCGTCATCCATGAAAATGAGCTGATCTGCCACATCTCTTGCAAATGCCATCTCGTGGGTGACGATGATCATAGTGGTATTCTTCTCCGCCAGTTCCTTGATAACGCGAAGCACTTCGCCGGTAAGTTCCGGATCCAGTGCGGAGGTGGGCTCGTCAAAACAGAGGATGTCAGGATGAAGTGCCAATGCTCTTGCAATAGCTACACGCTGACACTGTCCGCCGGATAGCTGGTGCGGGTAGTTATTCATTCGATCGGATAATCCCATCTGAGAGAGCAGTTCTTTTGCATCGGTCTCAATCTCTGAAAGAATCCGGGCTTTATCTGTCTTGTAGTCCGGCAGCTCCTTTGCCTGCAATTGCCTTGCTAACATCACATTTCCAAGAGCAGTATACTGCGGGAACAGGTTGAAATTCTGGAATACCAGTCCAAAGTGTAAACGGTTCTTTCGAATCTCTGCTTCCTGCTTAGTTTTTTGGTCTTTGCCGTCAAACAAAGATTCACCTTTGACCTTGATGATTCCGTCATCTGGTGTCTCAAGGAAATTCAGACACCGAAGCAGGGTGGTCTTGCCGCTTCCCGATGAACCGATCACAGAAAGCACCTGACCTTCCTCAAGAGAGAAACTGATGTCTTTTAATACTTCCGTTTTTCCGAAGCTTTTTTTGATATGTTCTACGTCTAAGATTGCCATAAGAAAGCCCCCTCTCTATCGGAAATAATCCAGTTTCTTCTCAACTCTTGCAAGAGCAACCGTCAGGATACCGTTGAAGATCAAGTAATACACAGCTGTGAAAAACAGTGGCCAGATGACACCGGAAATACCATAGGCGCCTTTCATAAATGACTGGCCGGCCCAGATGACTTCCTGCAGCGCAATGATCCTGGCAAGAGATGTATCTTTGACCAGAGTCAGAATCTCGTTGGAGATCGGCGGTACGATTCCCTTGATCATCTGCAGGAGTTTTACTTTAAAAAAGCATTGGCTTTTGGTCATGCCAAGCACCATACATGCCTCGTCCTGACCAATGGGGATTCCCTGGATACCGCCACGGAAAATCTCGGAAAAGTAGCAGGAGTAATTTATTATAAATGCCACACAAGACGCTGCAAAACGGCCGGTTTCCCCGCCGCCCCAGACCGGATTGTGGAGTACCAGCCCCGGGAAATAGAAGATTACCAAGAGCTGGATCATCAGAGGGGTACCTCTGACAACCCAGATCACAAGCTTTACAAATGCTTTAAGTGGCTTGAATGAGCTCATGGATCCAAAGGAAATGATAAGTCCTAAGGGAAGAGCTCCTAAAAGCGTCACGATAAATAATTTCAGTGTCTGTATAAAGCCCACATTTAAGGCTGAAAATACGATTGGAAACTGTTCCAGAAATGTGCTCATGTATATGCCTCCGGATAGCGGATTACTGTTCTACGATGCTTCCTTCGATACCATACTGTGCGGCAATCTCTGTCATAGTACCGTCTGCGTACTTCTCTGCAAAGAAGTCATTTAACATCTGTGGAAGATCAGAGCCTTTACGGAAGCCAACGCCGTACTCTTCATCAACCAATGTGATAGAAGCGGAAAGCTCGGAGAAGTTTGTTCCCTCACCGACCATGGCAACTGCCATCAGATAATCGATGATCGCAGCGTCAGATGTGCCGGCCTTAACCTCTGTCAATGCGTCAGCCTGGGTCTTGACACCGTTAACGGCGAAACCATTATCCTCAGCGGCAGCAGCGCCTGCGGAACCTTCTTCAACGGCAAATGTAAGATCTTTCATGCTTTCGGCATCTGCATACTGATCAGCTTTGTCAGCAGGAAGGACAACGACCTGGGAGTTATTGCTGTATGGATTGGTGCAATCCATAGCACTTGTAACTTCATCTGTCAGTGTCATACCGTTCCATACGCAGTCGATGGTTTTTCCGTCAAGCTCCATGATCTTGCCGTCCCAGTCGATCTCTACGAACTCTACGTCAACGCCAAGACTCTCGGCAAATAAAGTGGCCATATCTGCATCAAAACCGATCCAGTTGCCGTCGGCATCTTTGTAATCCATCGGCTCAAAGTCTGTGATTCCTACCACCAGTTTGCCGTTGGCGATCACATATTCCGAATCGGTCTGCTCTGTCTCTTCTTTTGATCCGCAGGCTGCCATGGAAAGGACCATAGCTGCAACCAGCGCGATCGCTACTAATTTCTTTTTCATTTTCTTCTCCTTTTTCTTTACATATTAAGCCACCATGTTTTGATTCATTGTGCTAACATGGTAGCACTTTACCAAATAAAAGCACTCCTAAGATAGTATCATGGATGTAGGAATCGTGTCAACCAAAGAAAGTGCAAGACGAATCCTGTTAAAACGTGTATAATGAGTATTGATCAAGTTGGAGAAATTAAAAGCAGGGCTAAAGCACGAAGATGTTGTGAAACGTGTGGCGGCAGAGGATTTTTATAAAGGAGGTACTTTAAGATGTACAGTTTTGATGTTGAGAAGACGAAGAATGAAGTGGTTCAGTGGATCCGGGATTTCTTTGAAAAAAACGGTCCTGGATGTAATGCCATTGTAGGCATTTCCGGTGGTAAGGACAGCTCGGTGGTGGCAGCTCTTTGCGTGGAAGCCTTAGGGAAAGACAGGGTTATCGGTGTGCTGATGCCTTGCGGCGTGCAGAAAGACATTTCCGCATCCAAGCTGTTGGTTGAGCATCTGGGGATCCGGAATGTAGAAGTGAATGTGGAGGCGGCCGTCAAGGGACTGACAGAAGCCATTGAGGCAGGAAAAGTGGATAACGGTATGGAGCCGGTTGCATTTACGGCTCAGACCAAGACCAACCTTCCCCCAAGAATCCGTATGGCGACTCTCTACGCGGTGGGACAGAGCATGAACGGCCGTGTGGCTAACACCTGTAACCTTTCTGAGGACTGGGTAGGTTATTCGACCCGCTATGGGGATGCAGCCGGGGATTTCAGCCCTCTGGCAAAGCTGACAGTGACAGAGGTTAAGCTGATCGGACATGCACTGGGACTTCCCAAGGAACTGGTAGAAAAAGTGCCGATCGACGGACTTTACAGTGGTAAGACAGATGAAGATAACTTAGGATTTACCTACGCAATGCTGGATGAGTACATCCGTACCGGCGTGATCACAGATGAGGAGAAGAAGGCAAAGATCGATGGCATGCATGTGAGAAATCTCTTTAAGATGGAGATGTATCCTATGTATGACCCTAAGATCAACACAGCAATTTAAATATGAAATATCAATGCAAAGGCAGGACGAACAAGCTCCTGCCTTTGCCAAAATAGTATAAGAGGATATATGAAGGTACAGTATATTTGTTCTAAATGTAATAAAAGTGCAGATGTGACAGTAAGGGAGCCGAGATGTTCCTGTGGCGGCTTGTGGAAACTTTCTTATGAGATCCCAGATTACAGGGATGATCTGATTGACAAAAAAGAGTGGAGCCTGTTTCGATATCGCGCATTTATGCCGCTTACAGATGATATATGGAGAGGTGTGACTATGGGAGAGGGCATGACGCCTATCGTCCGCTACGATGAGGACCTGCTTCTGAAGATGGACTACTATATGCCCACACTGTCATTTAAAGACCGAGGCGCTGCCGTTCTGCTTTCCCATTGCAAATCCATCGGCGTAGAGAGCGTTGTACAGGATTCTTCCGGAAATGCGGGGAATTCTGTGGCGGCTTACGCAGGACGAGTAGGGATTGACTGCGAGATATTTGTGCCGGAGGGTACATCCCCAAAGAAGATTGACATGATCCTGTCACATGGCGCAAAAGTGCAGGTGGTGGAAGGGTCGAGAGACCATTGCGCGGATGTGTGCCGTGCCAAGGTGAAAGAGGAAAATGCATACTATGCAAATCATGTGTACAATCCCTATTTTTATGAAGGAACAAAGACCTACATATATGAAGTGTTTGAACAGCTTGGGCGGATTCCGGAGTATATTTTTGTGCCCCTTGGGAACGGAACGCTGTTCATCGGAGCGGTTCTGGCATTGGAACATTTGCTAAGGAGTAATGTCATTGATCACATGCCTCATGTTGTGGCAATCCAGAGTGAACGCTGCGCCCCATTTGCAAAAGCCAAGGAAATGGGATTAAAGGTTCCTGCAAAAGTGGAGCCTGAGAAGACCCAGGCAGAGGGAATCGCCATTGGAGTCCCTATGCGGGGCGAAGAAATCTTAGCGTATATCTATCGCTATGATATGGAGATTGTGGAGATTCCTGAGGAGTATATTCTTCCTGCAAGGGAAAAACTTGCAAAGAGGGGTATTTACTGCGAACATACTACGGCGGGGAATCTTGCGGCGTATGAAAGATACTGCGAATTACATGGAGAGATTTCAGATGCATTGATCTGTATGTGTGGTGCAGGATTAAAGTCGGATCACTAGGAGGAAGACATGAAATATAGAGTGGTTGCATTATTTACCATTGGAATACTGGCGGTGGGTCTTGGGGGCTGCGGCAGTTCATCGGATGAGCAGTCGTCAGGGAGCACGGTAGATGTGCCAGTGGGAGAATCCCATATTATCTATGTGGCGGAAGATGGAGACGATGAGGGAGACGGCACTGAGAGCGATCCATACGCCACGATCCAGAAGGCAGTGGACAACATGGCACCGGGAGATGAAGTGATCGTAGAAGAGGGAACGTATGCCCCTTTCACTGTGACTGCGGCAGAATCCGGCAGTGAAAATGGGTGGAGCATGATCCACGGAGCGGATGACGCAGAGGTTGTGATAAGCCGGGAAGTGCTGACACCGGCAGCCACTGAAGAAGAGGCAGATCAGGTGGAGGATCAGGTAGGAATTCATATGATCAACACCTCTTACATTTCTCTTTATAATTTTGAAGTGGTGGGCGGCACCCACGGCATTTATTATGAAAGTACCGGTGAACAAGGCGAAAATGAACTCTCTCATATTCACATTTCCGATTGCATAGTGCATGATGTACATGGCACCCACGGCATTTGCGTATATGCAAGGAATGACCTGGCGCCGGTCACGGATCTTGTGATCGAGAACAATCAGGTGTATGACTGTACTTTAGGGTCCAGCGAATCTGTGGTGGTGAACGGCAATATCGATGGGTTTAGTATCACCGGCAATGTGATCCATGACAATGACAATATCGGTATTGATATGATCGGCTTCGAGGGTACGGCAGCCCATGAGGAAGGTACTGATTGTGATAACGTTTTCGATGCAGACTTTGTGAGAAACGGAGCATGCTATGGAAATGTTGTTTATAATATCAGCGCTGACGGGAATTATGCATACTTAGAAGATGGGGAATATGATCTGTGCGCCGACGGTATTTATGTGGATGGCGGGCAGGATATAGAGATCTATGAGAATTTCATTTTCAACTGCGATATCGGACTGGAAGTGGCCACGGAGCACAGCCCTTTGGACAATGAGATCTTTGAAGTCAGCGGCATGAAGGTCCACGACAATGTGATCGCCGGCTGTGTTGGGTGGTGTGGTATCTGCTTTGGCGGGTACGATGCGGACTTAGGTTTTACCCACGACTGTGAATTCTACAATAATACGCTGGTTGACAATGATACACAGTTTGGTGTACAGAGAAGCTATGACAACAAAATCTATAATAATGTAGTCGTAGGCGGGTGGACTGCTATGGAACTTAGCGAGGACATTGCCCCGGAGGATATGGATAATGCATTTAGGGATAATGTGTGGAGCGTGGATGATAAAAAGGAAGTTGCCCGCAGTGAAGCTTTGAGCGGATTTACCTCCCTTGTCGAAGGGAAGGGTTCGTCCTATGTGCCGGCGGATGAGTATATAGAGATTTACGAGCAGCTAAGCGAAGACTAGGTGAAAGCTGTCTCCCAAAGCATGTAAAAGATTGGGGAATAAAATGGATACAAGAGAAATTCTGGAACAGGTAAAAAACGGGACCATGTCTGTGAAAGAGGCAGAGAATTATTTCCGCAGAGAACCCTACGAAGAACTGGGCTTTGCCAAGCTTGATATGCACAGAAATGTGCGGCAGGGATTCGGCGAGGTGGTGTTCTGCAGCGGAAAGGCAGACGAACACCTGCTTAAAATTTTCGAGCATCTGTATGCGGCCAACGGCGAGGTTATGGGAACCAGAGCAAGTGACCATCAGGCAACGCTTATAAAGGAACGGTTTCCGGAAGCATCCTATGATCCTATCGCAAGAATCTTAAAGGTGGAGTCAGAAGAGTCTGAGAAAAAAGAGAAAAAGGGACTGATCGCCGTCTGTACAGCGGGAACAGCGGATGTGCCGGTGGCAGAAGAAGCAGCGGCGACGGCTGAATTTTTCGGCAACCGGGTTGAGCGGCTTTACGATGTGGGTGTCAGCGGTCTGCACAGGTTATTTTCAAAGCTGGACATTATCCAGCAGGCCAACTGTGTGGTGGCAGTGGCCGGTATGGAAGGTGCTCTTGCCAGCGTAGTCGGCGGGCTGGTGGATAAGCCGGTGATTGCGGTGCCAACGTCCGTGGGATACGGCGCCAGCTTCGGAGGCGTGTCAGCGCTTCTCACCATGCTTAACTCCTGCGCCAATGGGGTGGCCACTGTGAATATTGACAACGGATACGGGGCCGGCTATCTGGCGGCTCAGATCAACCTGGCCATTGTGAACGGAGGAAATGAGTAATGGGTACCTTATATTTGGAATGCATATCCGGCATCAGCGGCGATATGACGGTGGCGGCTCTCCTGGACCTTGGCGCAAGTGAGCATGTATTGCGGGAAGGATTAAAAAGTCTCCCTCTTACAGGATATGAGATACAGATAAGCCGCGTGAAAAAAGCGGGAATCGATGCCTGTGATTTTGCGGTGATATTAGAGCAGGAGAATCATGATCACGATATGGAATATCTCCATGGCCCAGAAGAACACATGCACGTTCAACATGAGCACGGTCACGGCAATCATGAGCACGAGGTGGAGAATGCAGAAGAGCATGCCCACGGGCATGACGGGCACGACCACGGGCATGAACATCACGAGCATCGGGGGCTGCCTGAGATCACCCGGATCATCACTGCAGCAGAGCATGTAAACGAGGGCGCCAAGACGCTGGCACTTCGTGTTTTTGATATATTGGCGGAGGCGGAAGCCAAGGCTCATGGCACCACGAAGGAAAAGGTGCATTTCCATGAGGTGGGAGCGGTTGACTCCATTGTGGATATTGTGGCGGCGGCCATTTGCATAGAAGACCTTCAAGTGGAAAAGGTGATCATACCGGCGCTTTATGAAGGCTGCGGCACCATCCGCTGCCAGCACGGCATCCTGCCAATCCCTGTGCCGGCGGTGGCAGGAATTGTACAGGCCCATAAGCTTCCCTTGCATATCACAGATGTGCAGGGAGAGTTTGTCACTCCCACAGGCGCTGCCATCGCAGCTGCTATAAAGACGGAAGAGAAACTTCCGGACCGGTTTACCGTGACAGGAGTGGGCGTCGGAGCAGGCAAGAGAAATTATGAGAGGCCAAGTCTTCTTAGGGCCATGCTTATCGAGGAGTCGGAAACCTTCGTGAGTGAGGATAAGATTGTCAAGATGGAGACCAACATCGACGATTGTTCCGGAGAGGTGTTAGGCTACACCATGGAACAGCTGTTTGCGGCCGGAGCAAGAGATGTGCATTACATGCCGGTATTCATGAAGAAAAACCGGCCGGGCTATCAGCTGCATGTGATCTGCACAGAAGATAAGATGGCGGCCCTGCAGCAGATCATTTTCAAAGAGACTACCACCATCGGCATCCGCGTAATGCGGATGGACCGGGCTGTACTTGACCGGGAAATGCAGAAAATCTCCTGCGTTTACGGGGAAGTGCGGGTGAAGGTGTGCACCCTCCCTGATGGCACGAAAAAATGTGACCCGGAGTATGCGGATGTGGCGGCTTGCGCCAAGGATAGTGATGTGGCGTTTCGGACAGTATACGAGGAAGTTGTAAAGACATGGAAGAAAAGAAACGATCATTAATTTCATATATTGCACAGATGACAAGGGGAAATGTGGCGCTTGCTTTTTCGGGCGGCGTGGATTCAGCCTTGCTTTTGAAGCTTTTGTGTGAGGCGGCTAAGGAAAACCATACAGAAGTCTATGCCATCACCATTCAGACCAGGCTTCACCCTGCGGGGGATCTGCCGGTGGCCAGACAGGTGGCAGAAGAAATGGGAGCCCATCATCTGGTGATCGAAGTAGACGAGCTTTTGGAGGCTGGGATTGAGGACAATCCTATAGACCGCTGTTACCGATGCAAAAAATGCCTGTTTCAAAAGGTGATCGCAAAGGCAAAAGAGGTGGGAGCGACGTTTATTCTGGATGGGACCAATGCAGACGACCTTACCGTTTACCGCCCGGGTATCAAGGCGCTAAGAGAGCTTGGGATTGAAAGCCCACTTGCTGTATTTGGATTTTCCAAGGAGGAAGTGCGTGCCCTGGCAAAAGAATATGAGGTGTCTGTTGCAAGCCGTCCTTCCACCCCCTGTATGGCCACAAGGCTTCCTTACGGAGCTTCCATTTCCTACGAGCTCCTTGCAAAGTTAGATGAGGGAGAGCGGTGGTTTAGAGAGCAGGGATATTACAATGTGAGGCTTCGGTTCCACGATCCGATCCTCCGCATAGAAGTGGATGCAGATACCATGGTACGGTTGGTGTCCGATCGCTTTTTGGTTATATCTCGTATGAAGGAAATCGGCTTTTTTTATATCACTTTGGATCTGGAAGGATTTCGCTCCGGAAGCATGGATTTGTTTGTGGAAAAAAGCAAATATCCGGTTGAGAATTTTAAACGAAAATACTAGAATATTTCAAGGGAAAACCAAAAACTATGGTAAAACAGGGAGCGGAAGTTTGCATATCCGACCCATTTGCAATAGGAGGACATGTTATGGATTACGCAAAAGAATCACTGAAAATGCACTATGAACTGAAAGGAAAGATCGAGGTGACAAGCCGTGCGGCGGTAGACTCAAAAGAGGCGTTAAGCCTTGCCTACACCCCGGGTGTTGCACAGCCTTGTCTTGAGATTCAGAAGGATATTGATAAGAGCTATGAACTGACCAGACGCTGGAACACGGTGGCGGTGGTGACAGACGGAACTGCCGTGCTTGGACTTGGGGATATCGGCCCGGAGGCCGGAATGCCTGTTATGGAGGGCAAATGTGTTCTCTTTAAAGCGTTTGGTGATGTAGATGCCATTCCGCTTTGCGTCCGCTCAAAGGATGTGGACGATATCGTCAAGACCGTTTCACTTCTTGCAGGAAGCTTCGGCGGCGTGAATTTGGAGGATATCGCTGCTCCCAGATGCTTTGAAATCGAAAAGAAATTAAAAGAGTGCTGTGACATTCCGATCTTCCACGATGATCAGCACGGTACAGCTGTCATCACATTGGCAGGAATCATCAATGCGCTGAAGGTGGTCGGCAAGGATCTGAAGGATATTAAGATCGTAACTTCCGGAGCCGGCGCTGCAGGCATTGCCATCATCAGACTTTTGATGTCCATGGGCCTTAGAAATGTGATCATGACAGATAGAAAGGGGGCCATCTACGAGGGCCGCGAGGGCTTGAATCCCATCAAGGAAGAGATGGCTAAGATCACAAATTTCAATCACGAAAAAGGAACACTTGCAGAGGTGATAAAAGGTGCGGATGTGTTCATCGGTGTGTCAGCCCCCGGAACACTGACAAAGGAAATGGTGCGTACTATGGCTAAGGATCCGATCATTTTCGCGTGTGCCAACCCGACACCGGAGATTTTCCCCGAGGAGGCCATCGAAGCTGGCGCTGCGGTTGTATCCACAGGACGTTCCGATTATCCGAATCAGGTAAATAATGTTCTCTGTTTCCCGGGAATTTTCCGTGGCGCTTTGGATGTTCGGGCTTCTGATATCAACGATGAGATGAAAGTGGCAGCAGCCTATGCGATCGCAGGACTGGTAAGCGAGGAAGAACTTTCCGCAACCTACATCCTGCCGGCGGCATTTGATCCGCGTGTAAAGGATGCAGTTGCAAAGGCCACAAGAGAGGCCGCTGTTAAGAGTGGTGTGGCAAGATGCGAGTATACAGAACAGTAAAGCGGCCGGCAAAGGACATTTTCAAAATGCGTTAAAACATGTGAGAGACGCATGTGAGGTGTGAAAAGATTATGGATGTTAAAGAAATCGTGATCCGTCAGCGGAGCTATTTTCACTCAGGGGCAACGCTTCCTGTGCCATACAGAAAAGCAGCTCTGAAAAAACTGAAAAAATGCATTGAAAAGAATGAAGGGGAAATCGCGAAAGCAATCCGGGCAGACCTTGGAAAAAGCGGGTTCGAGAGCTATATGTGCGAGACCGGCATGGTTCTTTCTGAGATCAGCTACATGTTGAAGCACATAGATCAATTATCGAAGGAAAAGCGGGTCATGACACCTATAGCCCAGTTTTCTTCCAGAAGCTATCAGAAACCATCTCCTTACGGCGTAGTGTTGATCATGAGCCCCTGGAACTATCCGTTTATGTTAAGCATCGATCCGTTGGTGGATGCTATCGCAGCGGGAAACACGGCTATCATCAAACCTTCGGCCTATTCCCCGAAGACAAGCGAGCTGATCGCCAAGATCATCCGGGAGTGCTTTGCCGAGGAGTATGTGGCAGTGGTCACAGGAGGAAGGGCTGAAAACCAGGCTCTTTTGAATGAGCATTTTGACTATATTTTCTTCACCGGCAGTCAGGCTGTGGGAAAAGAAGTGATGCGAAAAGCAGCGGAGCATCTGACTCCGGTCACGCTGGAGCTTGGGGGCAAAAGCCCCTGCATCGTCACAAAGGAAGCCAATATCCGTCTGGCAGCCAAGCGCATCGTGTTCGGCAAATATTTAAATCTCGGTCAGACTTGTGTGGCCCCGGATTATATCTATGTAGAGCGCAGCGTAAAGAGCGCATTTATCCGGGAAGTAAAGCATCAGATCCGCAAGCAGTACGGACGGGCACCGCTTCACAATCCAAACTATGGCAAGATGGTCAATGAGAAGCACTTTAACCGGGTGCGCTCTCTGATCGATCAAAAGAAGGTGATCTACGGCGGCGAGATGAGCGCAGAAAAGCAAAAGATCGCCCCTACAGTGATGGATGAGGTTGATTTTTCCGATGCCATCATGCAGGAGGAGATTTTCGGCCCGGTTATGCCGATCCTGACTTTTGATTCCGTTGAGGAAGTGGTAGAAAAGCTTCACAGCATGGCTTCTCCGTTGGCTCTTTACATCTTCACGGAGAATAAAGAGGAAGCCGATTATGTGCTTTCAAACTGTAAGTTTGGGGGCGGCTGTGTCAATGACACCATCATCCACCTGGCAACGACCGGGATGGGATTTGGGGGTGTAGGAGAGAGCGGCATGGGCGCTTACCATGGAAAGAAGGGGTTTGATACATTTACCCATTATAAGAGTATCGTGGATAAGAAAACCTGGATCGATCTGCCCATGCGCTATGCGCCATACCGGAAAATATACGATAAACTGATACATTTATTTTTGAGATAACAATGAAATAAGGCCTGTCCTATCAAACCAGCAAGTCTCAGCTATCCTTGTTTACTTTTGGTTTCATTTGCACTGGTTCCATTCCAATGCGTAAACGCATGGATTTCACCAGGCAAGAAACAAAGCAAACGAAGGAAGCTTTCGCCACAGCATAGTTTGATAGGACAGGCCTTATTTTTTTATCCCAAACAATCTTGTTGGTATTATGGGACATTTTCATGTATAATGTTATATAAGTATGCGAAGATATAAAGGAGCAGAAAATATGCCAGTTTTTGACTTTAAAGATACGCCGGATCCGAAGGAGGAATTTACATGTACATATACGGTATATTCTTCCAATGCGGGAGAGGCTACAGCGAAGCGCCCGATGGTGGTCTTGGATAATTCAAAGAGACAGTGGAAGCACCATTCCTGTGGTGTGTTCTCCAACCAGAGCAAGAAGACAGCCTTTGAGTTTGAGGAGGCGGATGGCGTAATGAGCGCCGATATCCTGAAAGTGGATGCCAGATTTGTGAATCTGATCAAGTGGCTTGGGTCAAACCATATTGCAGTGCGTTTGTCAGGTGCCAATACCAAAGATGGCTATGCGGTGTATAAGATCCGCGAGACAGCTTTCGGCGGCGGCTCCAAGCTTTCGGCTGAAGATGGATTTTTGCAGTTTATGATCGAGCGGCTTTTGGCAAGCCATGCGCCCAAGGAAGAGGTCCCGGAGGATGAAGAACTTGAGGAAGGCGATGATATGAAGCTGACTTCCCTGCAGTCTATCACTGATTTTATGACCTGTGCGGGAAGAACTTTGCCGGACAATATCAGACTTTGGGCAAGACGCAACCTGGCGGTGGCTCGCTCCCATGAGGTGACGCCGGAGGAGCGAAGACACGCCCAGCGGGCACTTTCGCTTATGATGAACATTCAGTGGAAGGGTAATTATTTCGAGTCTATCGATCCGGTGGAGGCCAGAAAGATCCTGGATGAAGAGCTTTATGGCATGGAACAGGTAAAACAGCGTATCATAGAGACCATTATCCAGATCAACCGGACCCATACACTGCCGGCATACGGACTTTTGATCGCAGGCCCGGCAGGAACCGGAAAATCGCAGGTTGCCTACGCAGTGGCAAGAATCTTAAAGCTCCCCTGGAGTACGCTTGATATGAGTTCGATCAATGACGCGGAACAGCTGACGGGAAGTTCCAGAATCTACTCCAATGCAAAGCCGGGAATCATCATGGAGGCATTTGCACAGGCCGGAGAGTCCAATCTGGTATTTATCATCAATGAGCTTGACAAGGCAGCATCCGGAAAGAGCAATTCCAATCCGGCAGATGTGCTTCTTACACTCCTTGATAACCTGGGATTTACAGATAATTATATTGAGTGCAACATTCCAACCGTGGGGGTCTACCCAATCGCCACGGCCAATGATAAAGATAAGATCAGTGCACCGCTTATGTCACGGTTTGCGGTGATCGATATACCGGACTACACACCGGAAGAAAAGAAGATCATTTTCACCAGATTTTCTTTGCCGAAGGTTTTGAAACGCATGGGTATGGAAGAACATGAGTGCAAAGTGACAGAAGAAGGTCTGAAAGCAATCATCCAGTGTTATAAAGACACCACCGGAATCAGAGACCTTGAGCAGGCGGCTGAGCACTTGGCAGGAAATGCCCTCTACCAGATTGAGGTAGATCATGTGACAGAGGTTACATTTGACGCAGCAGCTGTAAGAGAATTGCTATATTAAGCTGCCATACATCCAAAAGAAATGACACACACATTTTGACTTGAAAGGAGTAACACTATGGCTTATTTAGGAGAGAACATTAAGAAGTTGGGATTTGGTCTGATGCGTCTGCCAAAGATTGGTGAGGAGATCGACGTTGAGCAGACAAAGAAGATGGTAGATATGTTTTTGGAGGCAGGATTTACCTATTTTGACACGGCCTGGGCTTACAACGGCTCAGAGGAAGCAATCAGAAAGGCTTTGGTAGAGCGCTACCCGCGAGAGTCTTATCAGTTTGCCACTAAGTTAGCAGCTTGGATCG
>R03__coassemble_273_pt1 | contig 31809 bp, 26 predicted proteins | sample R03__metabat2_low_PE_040 | metagenome-assembled genome bin R03 | reverse complement strand
GAAGCACCCCTGCATCTCCCTCTATTATCAGTCTTTTTTTGTTTCCCTGCAAGAAAAATAGCAGAATTCTTATAACAATGTGCAGATGGGATTGAAAAATCCCGGGAAATATAGTATCCTTTTATTAGAAAATTTTTAGACTGCAGTCTAAAAAAGCTGATGGAGAAGCAATGAACAATATTACCAATATTCAGAAGTTTTCAATCCATGACGGAGATGGGATCCGGACAACCGTATTTTTCAAGGGCTGCCCCTTGAAGTGTCTGTGGTGCCACAATCCGGAGACCCAGCGGTTCGAGCGGGAACTGCAGGTAGACTCCGAAAAATGCACCGGCTGCGGATCCTGTGCTTTTGCCTGCAAGAATGGCGCTATCACTATGGTGGACGGCAGGCCGAAGCTTGATAGAGAGAAATGTACCCTCTGCGGCAGATGTGTCAATTTCTGCGTACAAGGTGTCCGTGATATCGTGGGATCGGAATACGAGATCAAACCTTTAGTAAAAGAATTATTGAAAGACCGCATGTTTTACGAGGATTCCGGCGGAGGTGTAACACTGTCCGGCGGCGAAGTTATGGCCATGGACATGGACTATATCCTGCGGCTTATAAAGGCCTTGAACAGAGAAGGCGTCTCGGTAACGATCGACACCTGCGGCTTCTGCAAATGGGAACGATTCGAGATGGTGCTTCCCTATGTGGATACTTTTTTATATGATGTGAAATGCATGGATCCTGAACTTCACAAAAAATATATGGGTGTGGATAATGAGCTGATCTTAGAGAATTTAAAGAAGCTTTCAAGTGCAGGTGCACGGATCTACATCCGTATCCCAACCATCAAAGAGGTCAACGGGACCAGGGAAAATATGCAGGCGACCATCGCATTTTTAAAGGAGAATGACATTCATCCCGCATGCGTCAACCTTCTGCCTTATCACAACACAGGCAGCGGCAAGTACGCCAAGGTGGGAATGAAATATGAAGGCAATGAACTGACTGCGCCAGACACGGAAGAGATGAATGTATTTGTGCAGATGTTTAAAGACGCAGGATTTACCAATACCAAGATAGGAGGATAGATATTATGGCAAAGAGAGGCATGAACGAAAGAATCCAGAAGCTTCGTGAGATCAGTGTTTCCACACCGGTCCACATCGACTTGGAAAGAGCAAAGATCGAGACAGATTTTTACAAGGAAAACGATGGGAAATATTCCATCCCGGTGATGAGAGCAATGGCTTTCCGAGAGTATTTTTCAAAGAAGACATTGTACCTTGGGGACGGGGAACTGATCGTCGGTGAGAAGGGAAAAGACCCGCAGGCTTCACCTACATTTCCGGAGCTTTGCTGCCACAGCGTTGAAGACATGACTGTCATGAGCGAGCGTGAGCTGGTTTCCTTCCACACAACAGAGGAAGACAGAAAGCTGCAGGCAGAGGAGATCATTCCGTTCTGGAAAGGCAGAACGATGCGTGAGAAACTCCTTGCAAATATGACAGAACAGTGGCACGACTGCTACATGGCCGGTATGTTCACAGAGTTTATGGAGCAGAGAGGACCGGGACATACTTGTGGCGGTGAGCAGGTGTTTACTACAGGATACGGCGATTATAAAGAGAAGATCAAGAAGACTATGGATGCCCTTGATTTCTTAAATGATCCGGAAGCTTATGACAAGATGGAAGAGTTAAAGGCTATGGATATTTCCTGTGATGCAGTGATCATCCTGGGCAAGAGATACCGCGAGTTGGCTCTTTCTATGGCTGAGAAGGAGACAGACGAGACAAGAAAGGCTGAACTTATGCAGATCGCGGCCAACTTAGAAGTGGTTCCGGAGCATGCGCCAAAGACCTACTGGCAGGCAATCCAGCTTTACTGGTTCACACATCTGGCAGTTACCACTGAATTGAATCCTTGGGACGCATTCAGCCCGGGCCGTTTGGATCAGCATCTGATCAAATATTATGAGGCAGACACAGAGGCAGGCATCTTAGATGATGAGAGAGCATTAGAGCTTCTGGAGTGTCTGTGGGTGAAGTTCTACAACCAGCCGGCTCCTGTTAAGGTTGGTATTACTTTAAAAGAGTCGGCAACTTACACAGACTTTGCCAATATCAACACCGGCGGTGTGACACCGGATGGAAAAGATGGTGTCAATGCGGTTTCTTACTTAATCCTTGACTGCATGGATGAGATGAAGCTGGTACAGCCAAACTCCAATGTGACCATTTCAAGAAAGACACCGACTAAGTTCTTAAAGCGCGCCTGCGAGATTTCAAGAAAGGGCTGGGGCCAGCCTGCATTCTATAACACAGAGGCACAGATGATGGAACTCATCAACGCAGGTAAGTCACTGGAGGATGCCCGCCGCGGCGGTTCTTCCGGCTGTGTAGAGACAGGCGCATGGGGATCGGAGGCATATATCCTGACCGGATACCTGAACATTCCGAAGGTGTTCCAGCTGACACTCTTCAATGGTTTTGACAATGAGTCAGGCAAGCAGCTTGGTCTTGAGCTTGGCTACGCAAAAGACTTTAAGACATACGAAGAACTTTGGGATGCATTTGCAAAGCAGTTGAAGCACTTTATCGATATCAAGATCCGCGGCAACAATGTGATCGAGAATCTGTATGCAAAATATATGCCGGCACCATGCCTGTCTGTAGTGACCAACGACTGCATCAGCAATGCCAAGGACTACAACGCCGGAGGCGCCAGATACAACACCAACTATATTCAGGGTGTTGGTATTGGAACCATTTCCGACTGCCTGGCAGCAGTGAAGTACAATGTTTATGATAAGAAGAACTTCACTATGGAAGAGCTGATCGAGGCTATGGAACACAACTATGAAGGCTACGATGCCATTTATCATATGGTTCACGACCTTTCGCCTAAGTATGGCAATGACGATGACTATGCGGATTCACTGATGCAGGACGTATTCAACCTGTATCACGATCTGATCACTGGGCGCCCGAATATGAAGGGCGGCAAGTACGGTGTTGATATGCTGCCAACTACCTGCCACGTATATTTTGGTGAAGTGATCGGCGCGACTGCAAACGGCAGAAAAGCCCATTTGCCTGTATCAGAGGGTATCTCTCCGGAGAAGTCCGCCGATACAAATGGACCGACAGCGGTTATCAAATCCTGCTCAAAGATGGATCACTTGGCAACTGCAGGAACACTTCTGAATCAGAAGTTTACGCCGGATGTAGTAGCAGGAGAGGAAGGCCTTGACAACATGGCCAGCCTGATCCGTTCTTACTTTGCAATGGACGGACATCATATCCAGTTCAACGTTGTTGACAAACAGACACTGATCGAAGCCCAGAAACATCCGGAAGACTACAAGGATCTGATCGTCCGCGTGGCAGGATACAGTGATTTCTTCCGCAATCTCTCAAAGACCTTGCAGGATGAGATCATCAACCGGACAGAGCAGTCATTCTCGTAAAGAACATATTCACATAGAACATATTTATAAAGAACATTTGGTAAGAGACCGGGACTTTTTAAGTCCCGGTCTTTTTGCGCCGGCGGGTAGTCGAAGGCATGACACCTGCGGCAATGTTTTTGAGGATCCCAAAACGGACCATGAAATTGAAAAGGAAAATCATTATGAAGAGGCTTGAAAATGAGACAAAATGAAATGAAAGAGGAATGGGAAAAGCCCAAAATCGATGTAATGAAAGTCATTTTCACTATTATTGATAAATAAATTTCATTAACAAAATAGGGTTTGACGATGGTCTGTTGAGGGGTTTATAACAGAGTGAAACAAAGAAAAAATGACGGTATTTTGAATCAGTAAACAACAGTTAACAATGACAGTGAAGACATATTCTTCAGGAGGTAATGACTATGAAGTTAGGAAACATTTCAACATGGAAAAAAGTAGGAACATTTGCAGGTGGTGTGCTTTTCGGTACAGCAGGAATCAAGATCCTTTCAAGCAAGGATGCAAAGAAGGTATATACAGGAGCTACGGCAGCAGTTCTTCGCGCTAAGGATTGCGTGATGGATACTGCCACATGCGTACAGGAGAATGCCGAGGACATTCTTGCAGGCGCTAAGCAGATCAACGCAGACCGCGAAGCGGTTGAAGCTGAGGCAGAAGTAGTAGAGGAAGTTATCGAGGAAGCTTAAAGCAGCAATGAAATTTAAGATCAAACATGAGATTAACGGCCGTATCCGCGTGCATCTTCCAAAGAAGAAGCTGACCTTTTCACAAGCGGATACGGTGCAGTACTATCTTGAACAGCATGACAACATAATAGAAGCGAAAGTCTATGAACGGACTGCTGATGTGACCATCACATTTGTGGGAGACAGGCAGCGGGTGCTTCGGTTGATCTATGATTTCGATTTTGGAAATGTGTCTGTTCCGGAGGACGTTATCAAGAATTCCGGAAGAGAGTTAAATGCATATTACAAAGAGAAACTTATCAACCGCTGTGTGATCCGTGCGGGAAAGAAATTGTTTCTTCCGGCATCAATTCGGGCTGTGCTCACCGGTGTGAAGTCGGTGAAATACATTTCCAAAGGCGCCGCTTCCCTTTTGAGGGGCAGATTAGAGGTCAGTGTTCTTGATGCTACGGCCATCGGTGTGTCTATGTTAAGAAATGATTTCGACACAGCGGGTTCTGTCATGTTCATGCTTGGTATCGGCGAAATCCTAGAGGAGTGGACCCACAAGAAATCGGTGGGAGATCTGGCACGAAGCATGTCTCTTGGAACCGGTAAGGTCTGGGTGAAGACGGAGAATGGCGATATCTTGATGGAGAGAAGTCAGGTGCAGCCGGGAGATCTTGTGATCGCCCGCATGGGCAATGTGATTCCATTCGATGGTGTAGTGGAAAGTGGAGAAGCATTTGTCAATCAGGCATCTATGACCGGAGAGTCGGCGGCAGTCCGCAAGGCTTACGGTGCTTACGCTTACGCCGGAACCGTCATCGAAGAGGGGGAGCTTGTGATCCGCGTGAAGAAGACCGGCGGAACCACTAAGTACGAGAAGATCGTGTCCATGATTGAGGAGACGGAAAAATTAAAGTCCTCATCGGAGAGCAAGGCAGAGCACTTGGCCGATAAGCTGGTGCCATATACATTGGCAGGAACTGCACTTACCTATCTCATCACACGGAATGTGACGAAGGCGGTTGCGGTTCTGATGGTGGATTATTCCTGTGCTTTGAAGATGGCAATGCCGGTGACGGTGCTTTCCGCTATCCGTGAGGCCAGGGATTATGATATTACCGTCAAAGGCGGCAAATACATGGAAGCTATCGCAGAAGCAGATACGATCGTGTTTGATAAGACAGGGACGCTTACAAAGGCTTGCCCAACATTTAATCAAATCATCGCATTTGACGGGCGTGATGAAAATGAAATGCTTCGCATGGCAGCCTGCTTAGAAGAGCATTTTCCTCATTCTGTTGCAAAGGCGGTTGTGGAAGAAGCTGTAAGACGGGGATTAGAGCATGAGGAAATGCATTCCAAAGTGGAATATATCGTGGCCCACGGAATCGCATCTGAAGTGGAAGGCAAGAAGGTTATCATAGGAAGCCACCACTATATATTTGAAGATGAAAAGGCAAAAGTAAAGCCGGAGGACGTGGAGCGATTCCTGGCAGTGCCGCCGGAGTATTCCCAGTTGTATATGTCTATCGATGGTGTACTCTCCGCAGTGATCTGTGTGGAGGATCCGATCCGCAGCGAGGCAGCAGCAGCAGTTCTGGCGCTTCGGGAGCTTGGAATCAAGCAGGTGGTCATGATGACCGGTGATTCTGAGCGGACAGCGAAGGTGATCGCAGCTAAGGCAGGCGTAGATGTGTATTTTTCGGAAGTGCTTCCGGAGGATAAAGCCACATTTATCGATAGAGCCAGAAAAGAAGGCCACAAGGTGATCATGGTGGGCGACGGGATCAATGACTCGCCGGCGCTTTCAGCGGCCAACGTAGGCGTTGCTATAAGCGACGGGGCAGAGCTTGCCAAGGAGATCGCTGATGTGACGATCGCGGCCAATGATCTGCACGAGTTGGTTGTGATGAAGCGACTGTCCAACCAGTTGATGAAGCGGATCAATTCAAATTACAGAAAGATCGTTTCTTTCAATACAGCTTTGATCGGACTTGGTGTGCTGGGCGTAATCCAGCCTACCACATCGGCACTTTTGCACAACGGATCCACCCTGTTGATCACAGTGGACAGTATGAAGGATCTGCTTTAGAAATCTGCTTTAGGAAGAAGCGGATAATGGCGGTCGTGGACCGGCATATTATACACACACATGAACGAAAAGGAACAGGGGCGTATCGCTTTAATAGCGATGCGCCCTGTTGTTTTATTTTTCCACTTCCACGCCCATTAACTTCAATGCGCCGTAGACTTCCGCCTCAATAGCAGTGGTGATGCAATGCTCGTCCACATACAGGTTGGCGGCGTGCAGAGACCCAGGCTCAGACCCTGGAATCTTGGATCCGATATAGATAAGGAAGGCTCTTGCAGCGTGGCAGAAGCAGGCAAAGCTGTCGGCTCCCAGCGTCGGGTTCGGGGCAATGACAACATGCTCTTCTCCGAAACGCTCTTTAAAGTCTTCTGAGAGAATGGCGAACAGTTCCGGATTATTTTCAAGGGTTGGGTAACCGTCGTTAAAAGTGATCTCACAGTCACATCCATAGGCAGCGGCAGTGCCTTCGCAGATACGTCGGATCTCATCTTTGATAAACGGCCGATTTTTCATCTCCAGCACCCGGATGGTTCCGGCAAATGTGGTGGTATCGGGAATTACATTGATAGCAGTTCCTGAATTAAATTTGCCCACAGTGATCAGCGCAGATTCAGCCGGATGTATGCGGCGGGTGATGATGCTCTGCAGAGAAGTCACCATGGCGCAGGCGCATACGAGAGGATCAAATCCCAGATGGGGGTAAGCGCCGTGGCAGGATTTTCCTTTTACTGTCACAGAAAACTCGCAGCAAGCCGCATTCATAACGCCGGGGATAAAGATGATCTTGTCAGAATCATAAATGGGATAAATATGGCTGGCGATGATATCTGTCACATGAGGGTCCTCAAGACAGCCTGCTCCGATCAGTCCGTCTGCGCCTCCTTCTGTCTCCTCCATGGGCTCAAAGAGGAGAACCACAGATTTCGGAAGTTTATCTTTCATTTCATTTAATACGCGGGCTGCCCCAAGAACGGCTGCCATATGCACATCGTGTCCGCAGGCATGCATAACTCCGGGAATCTGGGAAATGCACGGGATATTCGTCTGCTCGAAGATGGGAAGCGCATCCATTTCCGTTCGCAGAGCGATGGCGTTGTTTTTATCCTGCCCCTCGATCAAGGCATAGATACCATGACCGTAAACATTACTTCTATAAGGGATGCCAAGGGCATCCAGCTCCGCCATGATTCGGCCGGCGGTTTCTTTTTCCTGTCCGCTAAGCTCCGGGTGAGCATGCAGGTCGTGACGGATCTGTGTACTTCTTTCCGCGGCATTGCAGATGGCAGATTGTAGGTATTTTTTCTCGATCATCATAGGAAAACTCCTTTCAAGCTATATATTAAAAAGTAGTTTATGAAAGGATCCTGAGTTTATTATCAGAAGCCTTTTTATTGCTGCTGGTGTATGCAATCTTTCCTTCAGCGATCAATTCATCAATGACAATTTTAAATGTTTTTGATACGCGGCCGGAATATCCGAGCCTATTGTACAATTCAGCAGCAGACATTTCTTCTTGCATCAGCCGATCCACGATCGCCTTTTTTATTTCGGGGCGAGAGGAACGTTTTTTTCGCACCGTGGTTGGAGCATCCCCTTGATCTGCAGGTAAAAATGCGCTGTGAATGGGCACGATCACCGAAAAATAACTGCGATCTTCGTCCGTCAGGAAGGTAGGTAGCGGCGAGCCGTTTTCTTCAATTTTTCGCAGTGCAGTAGGGATTCCGGTATTCCGTCCTTCTACTAAATGCAATTCTTTGAGAAAATCTCCTATCCTGCGGTTGCGATAGCGCCGGGTGCGCATTTGGAGATTCTTTATGTCTTCGTCAGAAATAGAGCGGTCGGGTCCCGGAACACTTGTAATCTCAATCTTGTCTTGCTCAATTCGGATCGTCACCGGTTCATGAAGCTGGTAAGACCTGTGATAAATGGCATTTGAGATGAATTCTTCCAGTGCCTCATAGCTATAATTCATGATCCTATCAGCCTCAGCCCTGCCGGAGCGCTTGAATATCTTTTCGGCAAGGACATGATTTTGAATATAGTTTAGGGCAGATTTTAACTGCTCATCAATTGGTCCTTTAAAAATGCGTTCTTCCATTCCCTGACCGGTTGGATCGGGGATATTTACCATTTCTATCTGCGTATAAGGGAAAAATCTCTCCGGTGAGTCGTTAAAGAACAGAAGCCCCACATTCAGCGGCTTGAAATATTCATTTGGTCCATCTGCAATACGCAGATTTTCGGCGATCGTCTCCACACTTAACTGATGTATGTCTGTGAGAAGATTACTGTTTACATTTTCAAGATAATTCCGCAAGAGAGGGAATTTTAAATCCTGCATTTCCGCTTTGGGATTAATACGGTCATCAAAAGGAATATTATTGGATAACGTCATCAGTTCTTTTATATCTGTGACACTTGCCTCTATTGTGCTGGACAGTTTCCGGATGTAATAGATTTTTTCACTGTGCTTGGCAGATGGAACTTTCGGACATGCATAGGGTCTTTCGTATCCGCCGGGACACCAGATCAACAGCAATGTCTTTCCCTCAAAATAAACAGGTTCTGACTGGGGAATGTAGGCGGGACGTAAATATTTGCAATATTGAAGCAGTTCCTTTTGGATTCCGTCTATGGCTGAAGGGTCAAGTCCGGTTACAGGTCGTACAAGTTCTCCATCCAGCTCCTTGGCGCCGATCACAATATAGCCGCCGCCCCAATTGTCCATATCATTGGCAAATGCACTGATCGTCTTCAGTGTTGTGTCAGGATTCCATCCTTCTTTAAATTCAATCCTCGCCCATTCGACAATGTTTTCAGTAAGTAATTTATCTATAGTGATTGGGATAGCCATCTAAAGATACCTCCTTGTAGTTCATGCGATTCACATGCGATTAATTATAGTCGCATGTTAGTCGCATGTCAATTATTAACACATGGATTGCCGCACGCTAATTGCTTTCATATGGGCCATGTGTTTATGGGAGCATGTCGGAGGAAAGAAAAATGTGATTGACAAATGCACAAATAGCTCAACCGTGCTATGATAAGGGAGATGATTGCTGATAAGGCAATAGTTGCAGTCCATACATTTTTAATCACAGAGGAATTGACTATGAAGAACTTAGGATACTACAACGGAACATTTGGACCTTTGGAGGAGATGACAGTCCCTATGAACGACAGAGCCTGCTACTTTGGCGATGGCGTCTATGACGCAGGTCTGGTGCGGGATTACCACGTGTTTGCCATGGAGGATCATTTGAACCGTTTTTACGGAAACGCTGAGAAATTGGATATTCAGGTGCCGATGCCAAAGGAGGAGCTGCGGGACTTGATAAATGAACTGGTATTGAAACTGGATCAGGGAGATCTGTTCCTTTACTACCAGGTGACAAGGGGAACAGCCATCCGGGACCATACATATGAGAGGGGCGTTGGAAACTTATGGATCACCATCAAGCCTGCCACCATCACGGATGGCAAGAAGCCGATCGGGCTTATCACCACGGAAGATCAGCGTTTCTTCAAATGCAATATCAAGACATTGAACCTGCTGCTTAATGTGCTGGCAGCCCAGAAGGCAAAGGATGCAGGCTGCACGGAGGCCGTGTTCTATCGTCCGGGGGGAAGAGTGACAGAGTGCGCTCACAGTAATGTTCACATTTTAAAAGACGGTGTACTGCATACAGCTCCGTTAGACGAACTGATCCTGCCAGGTATCACACGGGCACATATGCTGAAACTGTGCGATCAGATGGGGGTCCCGTATGTGGAGGAGCCTTTCACGGTTGAAGATTTAAAGGCAGCTGATGAGATCCTTGTGACCAGTTCCACCAAGTTCTGCATGCGCGCCGACAGACTGGATGGAGAGCCGGTAGGCGGAAAGGATCTTAAGACATTTGAAAAGATCCGCAGTGCTCTCTATGAAGAGTTTTTAGAGGATACGAAAGCATGAAAATAAGCCGCATCATTCTGTGTGTTCTTATTGCCTCACTCCTTTTGCCCGGCTGTGGAAGCGGGACCGAACAAGAGGAAGATACATCGGTAAAGACAGGAGCGAAGCTGGTGATCAATGCAGATACTAACAGCGGGGGAACACTTCCCCAAGGCGTGGATGCACAGGGCATCTTTCACTTTGTGGATGCATTTGGAGAGTCCTATGAGGTGGAATATCATGCCGATTGGCCACAGCATTCCTATGAACCGGATGGATTTGTGCATGATGGGTATGCCTGTACTTATGAAGACGAGAATTACCTAAGCCGCCTTGGCATCGACGTGTCCCACCACCAGGGAGATATCGACTGGAGTCGGGTGAAGGCGGCCGGTTATGATTTTGCGATCCTGCGCATCGGATACCGGGGTTACGGCGCGGAAGGTAAGATCTGTCAGGATGAGCGATTTGAAACATATGCAAAGGGCGCCTTGGAAGCGGGTCTTGACATTGGTGTGTATTTCTTCTCCCAGGCGGTTTCAGAGGCGGAAGCGAAGGAAGAGGCAGAGGCCTGCATCGGCTGGCTTTCCGAGGCCGGCATTTCTGCTGACGACCTTGCTTTCCCGGTGACATTTGACCCGGAAAGCATTCTGGATGAGGAAGCCCGGACAGACGATGTGAGCGGCCAGCAGTTCACTAAGAATTGCATCGCTTTCTGTGAGGAAATGAAAAGGGAAGGCTATCAGCCTATGATCTATGCCAATATGAAATGGGAAGCATTTATGCTGGATCTGTCCGCACTGGAAGACTATCCCATCTGGTATGCGGACTATGAGGAGGTACCCCAGACGCCCTATGCTTTCTGTATGTGGCAGTACGCGGAGGATGCTTCTGTAGACGGCGTAAGCGGTGCGGTGGATACGAACCTGTATCTGGAAGCAAAACAGTAAAATATGAAAACTATTAAAAGACCGATCGGCGATCTGATCTGCCCCTTGTCTACGTTAGGGGATCATATCAATGCGCCGATCGGTCTTTCTTCTTGCTTAATCCATGTCAGATGGCATGTCCATCTGACATGCACATCACAGAATTTTCACTAAATTTTCACGAGATACTTCATATTTCACCACATTTTCTGCTTATTTTAAATGTGTTGGCATTTTACATGCCGACGGCCTGGAGCAGGCAGCAAATAATCCCGAAATGCTGCCACCGTTGCTTTTGGTGATAATAAGATAAATCAAGCAGGAGGGAGATTTTTTATGATTGAGATCAGCCATCTGGTGAAGACATACGGCAAACACAAAGCCGTGGATGATCTTACACTGACCGTGGAACCGGGGAAAATCTATGGGTTTCTTGGCCCTAACGGCGCCGGAAAATCCACGACCATGAACATTTTGACAGGCTATATCGGTGCCACTTCCGGAGAAGTGAAGATCAACGGCCACGATATTTTCAAAGAGGCAGAGGAAGCGAAGAAATGCATCGGTTATCTGCCGGAGATGCCGCCCCTTTACGAAGACATGACGGTGGGCGAGTACCTTGCGTTTGCGGCAGAGCTTAAGGGACTTGACAAGGACCTGCAGGAAGACTTTGTGGACGAGGCGATGGAGCTCACCAAGATTACAGATAAGCAGGATCGTTTGATCCGCAACCTGTCCAAAGGTTACAAACAGCGTGTGGGCATGGCCCAGGCAGTGCTCGGTTATCCTGAGATCATCATTTTAGATGAGCCTACGGTAGGACTTGACCCCAAACAGATCATTGAGATCCGTGATCTGATTCGCCGGCTTGGCGAGAAACATACGGTCATCTTAAGTTCTCATATCCTGTCGGAAGTCAAAGAAGTGTGCGATTACATTTTCATTATTTCCCAGGGAAAGCTGGTGGCTTCCGATACTACGGAAAATCTGCTGCAGCAGACAAACGGACAGCAGACCATTGAGCTTGTGACTGACGAGGAAGAAGCCCCATATGTGGAGACCCTTGAAAAGCTTGACGGCGTAGCATCTGTGGAGACCCGGGGAGAAGAAGGGCAGGATAAGACGATCACCATTACAGCAAAAGAGAATACAGATATCAGAAAACGCGTATTTAAAGCGCTGGCGGCAAATAATCTGCCAATCCTAGAGATGCGCAGCACATCCCGCACTCTGGAGGATATTTTCTTAGAGCTTACAACAGAAGCAGAGAGCGGAAAGGAGGCAAAGCATGATCGCGATATTTAAACGGGAGTTTAAATCCTATTTTCAAAATATAACCGGCTGGATCTACCTGGCGGTTGTGATGGCTGTGTTCAGCCTCTATTACTTTGCCGACAACTTAAATTACGGACTTCCGCAGATCTACTATGCCATCGACGGTATGGCATTTATCTTCCTGATCCCGGTGTCAATCCTGACCATGCGTTCCATCGCAGAAGACAGACGGACCCGCACAGACCAGCTGATCCTGACTTCACCGGTATCCGTTGGAAAAATCGTAATAGCCAAGTACCTGGCTATGGCTGCAATCCAGTGGATCGTAGTCCTTATCATGGCATTTATGGCGCTGATCCTGGAGTTTTTAGGAGACGCACCTACCAAGCAGAACCTGTTGGCCGTATTTGGATTTGCGCTCTACGGCATGGCATGTATCGCCATCGGTCTGTTCGTATCATCCCTGACGGAGAGCCAGATCATTGCCGCTGTCCTTTCATTTGCAGCCCTGTTCGTAGGCTACATGATGCCGGGTATCATCGACCTGGTGGGCGGATCGGACAATATCATCGGAAAGATCCTTGGGTGCTACGATCTGGAGTCTCCGCTGGAGACATTCTTTGACGGTGTGCTATCGGTTTCCGGGATCATTTATTATCTCTCCATCACGGTGCTGTTTATATTTTTGACGACTCAGTCGATCCAGAAACGCCGCTGGCAGATCACCAGCAAAAAGATATCCGCAGGTGTATTTTCCACCGGATTTATCGCCATCGGCGTGGGCGTAGCCATCGTGGTGAACCTGATCGTGGCAGAACTTCCGGATTCTATCACATCCATCGATATGACAGCCCAGAAACTGTACTCTCTTACCAGTGACACGAAGGAGTATCTGAAAACACTGGATAAAGATATCACCATTTACTGTATTGCTTCGGAGGACAGTGTGGACAGCACAGTTTCAGAGACTTTGAAGCATTATGAAAATGCATCGGATCACATTACGGTGGAATACAAAGATCCAACACAGAATCCCACCTTTTACCAGCAGTACACGGACAGCTCCATTTCTGCAGGAAGCCTGATTGTTGTCTGCGGAGAGACAAGTAAGGTGGTGGATTACAATGACATTTTTGAATATGAAATCGATTACTCCACCTATTCAAGCACCATCACCGGGTACGACGGTGAGGGGCAGATCACTTCCGCTCTTCAGTATGTGACAAATGATTCTATGCCGAAAATCTATGAAGTGACAGGCCACGGAGAGACCGCTCTTGAAGGCGGCTTTTCGGATGCAGTGGCCAAAGCCAATATGACACTTTCATCTCTGAATCTGATGGATGTGGACAGCATGCCGGAAGATACGGCCTGTCTGATCATCAATGCGCCTACCTCGGATTTCTCGGAGGATGACGCCGAGAAAGTCATGGACTATGTAAATGGAGGAGGCAATATTCTTGTCACCACCAGCGCAGAAGTGACGGACGGTCTTCCGAATTTTGACAAGATCCTTTCTCTGTACGGGGTGGAGACCATGACAGGTATGGTGGCAGAAAGCGATTCTTCTATGTACTATGAGAGTCCGTTCTACCTGCTGCCGGATGTGGAGAGCTCCTCTTACACGGAAAACACATCGGAAAGCTATATTTTCGCGCCTTACGCGATGGCGGTGGAATGCCCGGAGGACACAGACGAGATCACCTACACCAACCTGTTGACAACCTCTGCAAATGCAGTGCTTAAGAAAGACTATCAGAATGCCACCAGCTACGATTATGAGGACGGGGATGAAGTGGGGAACTTCTCTCTTGGACTGGCAGCAGAGAAATATATCGATGATGACACCACATCTACCATGGTCATTTATACCTCATATGTGATGTTCACCGATTCCGCAGATGACATGGTCAGCGGCAACAACTGTAACCTGTTTGGCTCTACCATTTCCTCACTTGTGACCACAGACGGAAGCGAGAGCGCATCGGTTGTGATCCCGGTGAAGGATTACGATGTATCGCAGCTTACAGTGGCATCATCGGTACAGATCCTGTTAGGTGCCTGCCTGATCGCACTCATTCCGATCATCATGCTGATCACAGGTGTCAGCATCTGGCTTAGAAGGAGGAAACAGTAAATGACAAAGAAACAGAAGAAACAGGCGCTGTTTGCACTCCTGCTGCTGCTCATCTTGGGAGGAGCCCTGGCCGGCGTCAAAATCTACAATTCCAAGGCGGAAGAGAAGGAAGCGGCCGAAGCAGAGGCTGAGAAAATCTATGCCGATGAGACTAAGGTGGATGAGATCACCTCCATAAGCTGGCAGTATTACGATGATACCATCGTTCTCACGAAAGAAGACGATACATGGGTCTGTGAGGACCATCCGGACTATGACATAGACACGGATAAAGTAGAGAATCTGCTTGGATATCTGGCACCTCTTGAGGCAACGGACACCGTGGATGAACCGGAGGATCTATCCGTCTATGGATTTGACACGCCGACGGAAGTGATCACTTATGAAACGGATGAGAAGAGTGTCACCCTCACCTTTGGTATGGAAAATGAATTCACATCGGATTACTATCTGCAGACATCTCTGGATGATACCATATATTTAGTCGGCAGCGACTTGTTTACAGCATTTGACTGTAACGCAGAATCTCTGACAGTGGATGAGGAGACAGAAGAGTAATAAAAATCAAAATAGGGAAAATGGACGAAAGGCATGGCTTAGGCTATGCCTTTCTTTCGCTTTACAGGAAAGACCGCCTTTGGCGTTCTCTTTGATTTTGGCTGTGTCTGCTTCGCCTCCGGTAAAAGGAATTTCCAGAGGAATCCTTAAAAATACTAGTAGACCGGGGGAAAAGCGGGTACAATAACCATATCTAAAGGATAAATAGTATCGCACAGGTCATGCCTGTTGTTGGAGAGGTGCAGGGATGAAGGCGCTTATAGAGGAACTTTACAGAACATCCGATATTACTGATGAAGGAATCAAAATGCTGCTGGGGCAGGACGCATGTGATGAGGAACTGTTTTACGCAGCAGATGCAAGGCGCCGCGAAGTCTACGGAGCGAACGTCTACTTGCGGGGCCTCATAGAATTTACCAATTATTGCAGGAACAATTGTTACTATTGCGGCATCCGATGTGGAAATCAGAAGCTTACCCGTTACCGCCTGACTAAGGAGGAAATTCTCCTTTGCGCAGAGGAAGGGTACGAGCTTGGATACCGGACCTTCGTCCTTCAAGGGGGCGAAGACCCTTACTACTCTGATGAGACCGTGTGCGATATTGTGAGCACCCTTCATGAGCTTTATCCGGACTGCGCCATCACCCTGTCTATCGGTGAGAAGGAAAGAGAAAGCTACGAAGCTTACTACCGGGCAGGGGCGACCAGATACCTTTTAAGACACGAGACGGCAAGGGAGGAGCATTACAAAAAGCTACATCCATCGGGCATGCACCTTTCTAACCGCAAGAGATGCCTCTATGACCTGAAAGAAATCGGGTACCAGGTGGGGGCAGGCTTCATGGTGGGTTCTCCCTTTCAGACGATAGATGATCTGGTGGAAGATCTTCGGTTTTTGCAGGACCTAAAGCCTGAGATGATAGGCATAGGCCCGTTTATAACGCACCCGGATACGCCCTTTAAAGCCTGTCAAAACGGAAGTCTTCAGCTGACACTTCGGCTGATCGCCATTCTTCGGCTTATGTTCCCTTACGCGCTGATTCCTGCAACCACAGCTCTTGGAACCATCCATCCGGACGGACGGGAAATGGGACTGAAAGCCGGCGCCAATGTTGTCATGCCCAATTTATCGCCGGTTGACGTAAGAAAATTATATAGCTTATATGACAATAAGATCTGCACAGGGGCAGAATCCGCCCAGCGCAGGGAGGATTTAGAACGGCGGGTGGAACATATCGGTTACCACGTGGTGACTGCCATCGGCGATTGCATCAATTGGAAACGGAAATAAACAGGATAGATATTATGCAGCTTTTGTAAATGAGGAGGTGCAGGGATGCGTAAACGAGGAGCACGTAAAAATGTACAAAACGGTGAACCCTTGACAGGCAGGAAGAATAAAAGTCACAAAAAATCGGTCCGTGTAAGGATCGGACTTCTTCTGGTGCTTGTCTTATGTGCGTTGTCCTTTGGCGGCTGTGGCGGAAGCGGTGTGACAGATGGAGGATCGGATGAGATCGACGGCGTCGCAAATGTGGAGACTTACGGCGCAGGAGCAGGGGTTAAAGACAGTGAAGAAGTGGAAATAAATGCAAAGACCCTGCCAAGTCTTGCCACAGAGTACAGTGTTTATGATATCTACGATTCAGCCGTTGTATTTAACGGGTTGGGACAGCTTATCAAAAGCGACGACATCACCTATACGGCAGTTTCGGACATACTGACAGGGGAGACCTTGTATTATGTGGCTGAGAAGCGAGAGTATACAAAGACCGGCGAGTATGACTATGATACAAAGGTGCAATCAAGACTCTATGACGCGGACGGTGAACTTTTAAGAGACTGGGAGGAGACCGTCTATGGGGAGGCTTTGGGTCAGTGGATCGTTTCCCATGAATATTTCGGCATGGAAATGGAGACTGAAGATGGGGGGCCGGAAGGTGTGCTCCTGAACTTAGAGACAGGCGAGGAACTTTCCGATGTGCTTTATCTGGAGGTACTTGGCAATTCCCATGTGGCAGCAAGCGGCTATCAAGGGGGTATCACAGGCGTACTGGATAAAAACGGAAATGTAACCGCAGGATTTCCACTAAAATTAGAACAAGGACTGGAGCCCTATGCCTGCGGCAACTATATCATAACCTCTGAGGGGGATGAAGGTGATTACAATAACTATATTTACAATGCAGAGGGGAAATTCCTTGGAAGCATTTCCCATGTGGAAGACTCCTATATGTATGATGGCGGAATCATCGGCGACTATGTAAACTGTGACGGAGGCATCTATGAGCCTTCAAAAGGGGACGGCGGAGAGCTTACGCCAATATTTAAAGAAGAATGGGTCAACTATTTTGACGGGGAAGTGGCTCTGGCTACAGATGCGGATGATGAGGCCATTTATCTGTATGATGCCGAGAGTGGAGAAAAACTATCCGGTCCCTATGAGACCCTTGAGAGGGACTTTTTCTCCTGGGAGAATGAAACTGCAGAGACTAAGGCAGAGGCTTTTTACGCTGTAGAAGATGGGGAACTTTTGAAAATTTCAAGAGAAGGTGAAGTCCTTGCCACTTCAGAAGTGGGCGACGTCACTTATATGACCACCTATGCAAATGGTGTGGTCTGCGGAGATGAAGAGTGGACAAAGGCGTGTCTCCTTGACGGTGATCTGAATGTGGTGATCCCTTACGGAACATACAGCGATATTTTTTCCGTGTGCGACGAGTCAGAGAATGTGCTTTTCGCCGGGTCTAAAAATATTCATGAATACACATCTCTCTATGACTTGATGGATAGAGAAGGAAATGTGCTTTTGACCGGTGTTTCCCAGTTCTCGTCAGCAAAGAACGGGCTTATCGGCATCCTTCGGGGACAGTCTGTAGGCTTGATCGATTACAAGGGAGAGTGGGTCGTCAAAATGGCGAAGTACGACCTGTACAACGGAGATTAGCAGAAAAGTGGTCAGGAGAAACGGAGATTAGGAGGAATGTTATGAAAAAATACAGAAAGATAGTGAAAAAATTTCTTGCGGGGGCACTGGCGATTGTGTGTGCATTTTCACTGATCGGGTGCGGCTCTTCAGGCTCCGGGTCCGGTGCATCGGATAGCTCAGCGGACGTATCGGATAGTTCTACCGATCCTTCGGGCGGATCTGGTGATAACGGGGAGAAGGTATCCTTGCATATCGATGGGTACGACAATGAGAATATCCCACGCTTAGACGGATCGCTGGCAAATGAGCCGCTTCTGATCCGGATGATGAGTGAACTGACAGACACAGATGCCGATACAGCGGAGACATACCTGGCAGACAGCTTTGTAAACGGTGGTACTTCCACCAGCTGGGGGAAGCTTTTGTGGGATGAGATGGATCTGATCATTTCCTATGAGCCACCGCAGGAGGTAAAAGAGGAGTACGCAGAGGATTTTGAGAATCTGGAAATCGATCCGCTGGGACGGGACGGCCTGGTGTTCATCGTCAACGTGAACAATCCCATTGAGTCTTTGACCATCGATCAGATCCGGGACATTTATACAGGGAAGATCACTGACTGGTCAGAGGTAGGCGGTGAGAAGGGCGAGATCAAGGCTTTCCAGAGAAATTCAACTTCCGGAAGCCAGACCCTCCTCAATAAACTGGTGATGAATGGAGAAGCGTGCATGGAGCCGGAGGAAGACCTTCTGGTTGGAACCATGGGAGAACTGATCGAGCAGGTGGCTTCCTTTGACGGCAGCGGCAGCGCCATCGGATTTTCGGTTTATTACTACGCAGATAAGATGAAATCAGATCCGAACCTGAAGATGATCAAGGTAGAAGGGGTAGAGCCTTCCAATGAGACTATTCAGGATAACAGCTATCCCCTGGTCAACGATTTTTACATAGCGATCCGGGCATCCGAGGAGGAGAAAAGCCCGGCCAGAATGCTACGGGACTGGATGCTTTCCGATGATGGAAGGAAGCTTTTGGAAGAGGAAGGATATGTGTGGGCAAGAGATGACATGGAGGCGGCGTCAAACGGCGCCGGGAACCCATTCCGATAAGAAAAGGTAATTGTTAAAGTAAAAGGGATGTATCATATATAGGGATACATCCCTTTTTATTTTATGCTGTAATAACTTTTTCTTATTAAATTATCAAAAGAAAGAAATAGCAATTGCGTCGGATTTATTGACCCGTCAAAACTGGCGTGCTACCATTTTTTTGGAACTCATGACACCAGATGGCAGACAGATGCTTAAAAACTTTTTAAATGTGCAATAAAAGGAGTAAGAAACAATGATCAAAGAAGCAATTGTAAAGATCGTTAACAAAGAGGACCTGACGTATAAAGAAGCCTACGACGTAATGAATGAGATCATGAGCGGCGAGACAACGCCTACACAGAATGCAGCATTTTTATCGGCTCTTTCCACTAAGAGTGCCAAGGCAGAGACCACCGATGAGATCGCCGGCTGCGCCGCTGCCATGCGGGAGCATGCCATCCAGGTGGACACAGGCATGGAGGTGTTCGAAATCGTAGGAACCGGCGGTGACAATGCCCAGAGCTTTAACATTTCCACCACATCCGGAATCGTTGCGGCAGCAGGCGGTATGAAAGTGGCAAAACATGGCAACCGGGCAGCCTCTTCCAGATCCGGAACTGCAGACTGCTTTGAGGCGCTTGGGGTCAATATCAATCAGAGCCCGAAGCGATGTGTAGAGATGTTAGAGGAGGCAGGCATGTGTTTCTTCTTTGCCCAGAAATATCATACATCCATGAAATATGTAGGCGCCATCCGCAAAGAGCTGGGATTTAGGACCGTGTTCAATATCTTAGGGCCCCTCACCAACCCAGGGAAGCCAAGCATGCAGCTTTTGGGGGTATATGATGACTATCTTGTGGAACCACTTGCAAATGTATTGGCAGGGCTTGGAGTAAAGCGGGGCATGGTGGTTTACGGCATGGACAAACTGGATGAGATTTCCATGAGTGCGCCGACAAAAATAGCGGAGATCAAGGATGGATGGTATCGAACCTATATCATTAAACCGGAAGATTTTGGATTCACCCGTTGCAGCAAAGAAGAGCTGGTGGGCGGAACCCCTGAAGAAAATGCGAAGATCACCATCGGTATTTTAAAAGGCGATAGGGGACCGAAGCGGGAGGCTGTCCTTATGAACGCAGGCGCGTCTCTCTATATCGGCGGAAAAGCAGAGTCTATGGCCGAAGGAATTAAGATGGCAGCTGAACTTATCGATTCCGGAAAAGCCTATGAGACATTGCAGAAAATGATCGAAGTTAGCAATCGCCCGGAAGAGGAATCATGAGCATGTCTATCTTAGATGAGTTGGCGGCGTACGCCAGACAGCGGACAAAATTTAACAAGCAGCATGTCTCGGAAGAGGAATTAAAGGCAAAGGCCTATGCTATGAAAAAAGGTGATTTCGCATTTGAAAATGCGCTCAAAAAACCTGGTATTTCCTTCATCTGTGAGTGTAAGAAAGCATCTCCTTCCAAGGGGCTGATCGCTTCGGATTTCCCATATCTTGCAATCGCAAAAGAGTATGAAGCAGCAGGGGCAGACTGCATTTCCGTGCTGACGGAGCCCAGATGGTTTTTGGGAAACGATATATACCTTCGGGAAATCGCAGCTTCCGTATCCATCCCCTGCATCCGCAAAGATTTTACGGTAGATGCGTATATGATCTACGAAGCAAAGGTGTTAGGTGCGGCAGCAGTGCTTTTGATCTGCGCCATTCTGACGGAAGAGCAGATCGTATCCTACATCCGCATTTGCGATGAGCTTGGGATGAGCGCATTGGTGGAGGCTCATGATGAAGAAGAGATCCGCATGGCACTAAGGGCCGGCGCCCGGGTGATCGGTGTCAACAATCGGAACCTTAGGGATTTTTCTGTTGACACTGAGAACAGCAGACGGCTTCGGGAGCTTGTGCCGGAATCCGTGCTTTTCGTATCGGAGAGCGGCGTAAAGGGACCGAAGGATATCCGGGATATTGCAGCTATCGGCGCTGATGCTGTACTGATCGGCGAAGCACTTATGCGGGAGAACGATAAAAAAGAGATGCTTGCCAGATTAAGGTCGGCAGCAGGGAACTGAGCGCCTGAATAAAAGCTCTTAGAAAAGCATCAGGTTTGAAAGCTTACAAAAGCAGGAGGTGAGAATCGTGACCAGGATCAAATTGTGTGGCCTTAGCCGGGAAGAGGATATCTTCAGCGCCAATATGTACCGTCCGGATTATATAGGCTTTGTGTTCTGGAATAAGAGCAAGCGGTGTGTCACCGGGACTCAGGCGGCGAAACTAAAACGGCTGCTGGATAAGGACATACAGGCGGTCGGAGTTTTCGTAGATGAGGATGTGGAAGTTGTGGCAAAGCTTTTGAAAGACGGTGTTATCGACATCCCCCAGCTGCACGGAAACGAATCGGAAAGCTATGTGGAAGCACTTCGGGAAAAGACAAAAGAAGGAACGAAAATTTTCAAGGCGTTTATCATTCAGACAAAGGAAGACGTGGAAGCAGCCAATACCAGCAGCGCTGACATGGTGCTTTTAGATTCCGGAAAAGGAAGCGGCGAGCCTTTTAACTGGGACCTGCTAAAACAGATAGAGAGACCTTACATCCTGGCTGGCGGATTAAATATGGATAACCTGGCGAAAGCCCTTAAAACCCTGCATCCTTACGGTGTGGACGTAAGTTCAGGCATCGAGACCGCCGGCAAAAAAGATCCTGAAAAAATGAAAGTATTTGTAGACTGTGTGCGCGGTTTCGGCAGAGACCGGTGATGAATGATACAGATAAAAAAGAGGAAAAACAAATGACCAATCCAAAGGGGAGATTCGGCATTCACGGAGGACAGTACATCCCGGAGACATTGATGAATGCCGTGATCGAATTAGAAGCAGCATACGAACATTATAAAAATGATCCGCAGTTTAACGCTGAACTTAGCGAACTGCTCAATGAATATGCAGGACGCCCCTCGCGTCTGTATTTTGCCAAGAAGATGACAGAAGATCTTGGCGGGGCGAAGATTTATCTGAAGCGGGAAGACTTAAACCACACCGGCGCCCACAAGATCAATAACGTATTGGGGCAGGCCCTGTTAGCGAAGAAAATGGGAAAAACTCGTCTGATCGCTGAGACCGGCGCAGGACAACACGGCGTGGCGACCGCAACAGCGGCAGCGCTCATGGGCATGGAATGCGTGGTATTTATGGGAGAAGAAGACACAAAACGACAGGCGCTAAACGTATATCGCATGCGCCTTTTAGGAGCGGAAGTTATCCCCGTAAAGACCGGCACCGCAACTCTTAAGGATGCCGTGTCTGAGGCGATGCGGGAATGGACGTCGCGGATAGCGGATACCCATTATTGCCTGGGATCAGTCATGGGACCCCATCCATTTCCAACGATCGTCAGGGATTTCCAGGCGGTGATCTCCAAAGAGATCAAGGAACAGATCCTAAAAAAAGAAGGACGCCTTCCGGATGCAGTGATCGCATGCGTAGGCGGTGGCTCCAACGCCATCGGCGCTTTCTATCATTTTATAGAGGATGAGCAGGTGCGCCTGATCGGCTGTGAGGCGGCAGGCCGGGGCATTGATACCTTTGAAACTGCAGCTACTATAAACACAGGGCGGGTCGGCATTTTCCATGGTATGAAATCCTACTTCTGCCAGGATAAATACGGTCAGATCGCGCCGGTGTATTCCATTTCTGCCGGCTTAGATTATCCAGGAATCGGACCGGAGCACGCTCATTTGCACGACGTAGGAAGAGCGGAGTATGTGCCGGTAACCGATGATGAGGCGGTCGACGCATTCGAATATCTGGCAAAAACAGAAGGAATCATCCCGGCTATCGAGTCGGCCCATGCAGCGGCTTATGCTATGAAGATCGCGCCATCTATGGAGAAAGATCAGATCATTGTCATCAATATTTCCGGCCGAGGCGACAAAGACTGCGCAGCCATCGCCCGTTACAGAGGGGAGGATATTCATGAGTAGAATTCAGGAAGCCTTTGCAAATGGCAAAGCATTTATTCCATTTATCACCTGCGGAGACCCGGATCTTGAGACCACAGCCGCTGTGGTCCGCGCCTGTGTGGCAAATGGTGCAGCTCTTATAGAGCTTGGTATTCCCTTTTCTGACCCGACGGCTGAGGGACCGGTGATCCAAGGGGCCAATCTGCGGGCGCTAAAGGGCGGCGTGACCACCGACAAAATATTTGATCTGGTGAGGGACCTTCGGCGGGACGTGGTAGTACCCATGGTATTTATGACCTATGCAAATGTGGTATTTTCCTATGGGGCAAAGCGTTTTATTGCTGCATGCAGAGAAATTGGGATAGACGGATTGATCCTGCCGGACCTTCCGTTTGAAGAAAAGGAAGAGTTTCAGCCCATTTGTGATGCATACGATGTGGACCTGATCTCTCTTATCGCACCCACTTCCGAAAACCGGATCGCTATGATTGCCAAAGAAGCAACAGGCTTTATCTATGTGGTATCAAGCCTTGGGGTGACAGGAACCAGAAGTGAGATCAAGACGGACCTAGCTTCCATTGTCAAAGTGATCCGAGAGAACACAGACGTTCCCTGTGCCATTGGCTTTGGCATCTCAACGCCACCTCAGGCAAAGAAAATGGCAGCTGTATCTGACGGCGCCATCGTAGGCTCAGCCATCATCAAGCTCCTTGCCAGATACAAAAAAGAGGCAGCGCCTTATGTGGGGGCTTACGTGAAAGAAATGGTGGAAGCGATAGAAGAGTAATAATTAAAAAAAGTATCCTCAGAATTCCTGGCTGTGCTATAATGAGATAAATATCGCGCAGGATCTATCGGCGAAAAAAGCTTGACGGGAAGTGCAGCAGAGATGAGAATCTGTAGACAGACAGACAGACAGACAGACAGACAGACAGACAGACAGACAGACAGACAGACAGCGGTAGATAATGCTGTCTTAACAGTATGCGCATGCGCAGATCATAGAGATAACTTTGAGAATAACACCACTATTGGGGCAGAGAGACCCTGGTAGTGGTGTTTTTTGTGTTAAAAAATCCGAAGGACTGCCGATGGAAGGTCTTGTAGGTAATGTAAAAAGGAGGAAGAGTTTTATGACACGAAAAGAATTTAAAAAATTTGGCTGGGAGCAGACGAAACAAGAGTGGGACGTTATTATTTTCGCATTGCTTTTGGGATCGCTGATTTCAACATGGGGCGGGATTCTGACGCTTATCACGGCAGCAGTTGCAGCAGTTACTAGTGTTGTTGGAGTGTTGTTGGGTGGTATTTTCGGAGCGCTATCAGCAGCAGGAAGTTCTGATATGGGTATCGATTATTCAGGTGGTACTGGATATGGCATGTCATCTTTTAGCGTTTTTTCGACCGTATTTAAGATGCTTTCAAGTTTCTTGCTTGCTATTGTAATCGCAGCAATCCTTTGTGTTGTAATCATGCTGATGTTTGAAATGACTTACTACATCATCATGAAAAACCCGGCGATCAAACCGATGGTTGCGATTCGCTCCAGCATCGAGATGATGAAGGGACATAAAAAAGAGCTCTTGCTTCTCAAACTTTCTTTTATCGGTTGGGGAATCTTATGCATGGTTTGTCTGCCGGCACTGATCTGGGTAGCTCCTTATTATAAATGTACAATGATCAAATGGCAGCACGATCTATATGAAGAGGCTGATCTTCCTGAAATTTTTGCAAAAGCAGGAATGCCGCTTATGACAGAGCCGGCATCAGAAACTGCAAAAGAGCAGGAGGCTGTAAATGCAAGGTTTGCCCAGCCGGGAGAGCAGGTAGCTCGATGCGCAAAATGTGGAGCGAAACTTCCAAAGGGAGCAAAATTCTGCGGTAAATGTGGATCGCCACAGTAGGAGGAGCCATATGTTCTGTACAAATTGTGGAAAGCAAATTGAGGAAGGGAATCCCTTTTGTCCTTACTGCGGACGAGAAATAGAGGACGCCGGATTTGATCTCGATGCTTTTTTGAGTCGCTTGTTCGGATCGGAGGGAGAAACAAAAGAAAATGCTCCGGTTGAAAGCTCTGCCGGTGCACACGAACCGGTAAGACCCGGAACAATAGGACAACAGCCAACGAAAAAGGCTGCAAAAGAGCAGAAGCGACAACAAAGACATGAAAAAGTCTCAAAAGACAAGACGGATTCCGAGAAATTAAGGCCGGTTATTGTAAGCATAGCAGCGGTTCTTGCTATAGCAGTTATCGGATTATTTGCATTTAAAATGATGCAAAAAACGGAAGTGAACCTGACAAATTATGTCATTGCACCTGAATTTGCAGGAGAAGATGGTGAAGGGACTCTGGTCGCAGAGGCAGAAGTAGACTGGGATAAAGTCAATGGAATCTGCAAGGCTTATAAAGAGAAGAAGGCAGATAAAATAAAAGCTTTATTCCAGACAGTGACCTGGGAGACAACCCCTTCGCAAGGATTGTCTGCCGGCGATACATACGTAAGTAAAGCTACTTATGATAAAGACCTGGCAAAAGAACTGCGGATTGATGTGACGGCGACAGTGAAAAAAGGAACCGTAGAGACATTGACCGTGATTTCTGATAGCTCGGATGTCCAAAGTACCTCCGAAACAAATGATAATAATGTTGAAGTTGTTGAAGATAACAGCGACAATAAATATTTCTTCCAGAACGAATACATCCTTCCTTATAGTGATTCCTATAATTATAGTTTAGCGGAAATTGAGAACGCCGGGTTGTCGGATGTGGATACGAGACTGGCAATCAACGAATTATATGCCAGATATGGTTACATTTTCAGTAAGCCATATTATCAGAATTACTTTAATTCCTGCAGCTGGTATTACGAATCTATCAATGGGGATGACTTTAATTCGAACGCGTATTTTAATGATTACGAGCAGCATAATAAAGAAATCCTGCTGAAATATGAGGAAGAAATGGGATATCATTTCGACCCGGGATATTAGAGGAGACGGACAAATGTATTGTACAAATTGTGGAAATGAAGTGGAAGAGGGTAACATATTTTGTCCCTTCTGCGGAAGTAAAATTGAGGAAATCGTAGAGATTATTCCACCGGAAGATCTGATCTCAGCCAAAGATTTAGAGGAAATTCAGGTGGAGAAAGCTGCGGTTGAAGAAGAACTTCTCGAATCTGAAGAAATAGAGGATTCAGCAGACTCTCCGGATGTGGAGGAAGAGGTACAAGAACTTACAGATTCTAAAGTTCCTGTAGCCCTTGTTGAAGAGACGACAGAAAAAAAAGAGTTAACGCCAACAAAAAAAGAGGAAAAGCCAGGCAAAAAGAAGCGTAAATGGCTGATCATCGGTGGAATCATTGCCCTTGTCATAGCGTGCGCTGTTGGCATTTTCCTGTATTTGAATCAGACAACAGAGGTTGACCTGACGGATTGTTACGTAAATCCGGAATTTGGCGGCGGAACCGGAAAGGCAACGGTCATAACGGAGGCAACTTTAAATCCGGTCAAGGTAGAAGAACTGCTGTCTTCTTATAAAGATGAGAAGGCAGAGCAGATAGAAAAAGTGCTGGATACCGTGTATTTTAAGACATCCCCAAATGAAGGAATTGCCAATGGAGATGAATGCACGATCACTCTTTGTTATGATGAAGATGTGGCAGAGGAAATGAAGGTGACTTTTGCAACGACGGAATTTACAGTTGAGGTAGAAGGACTTCCGACAGAGTACACGATCACATACGAGCTCAACGGCGGTAAGAATGCAGAGGCGAATCCGGCAACATATCTGTCTGATACAAAAGGATTCAAACTGAAAAATGCAAGCGGCAAAAAATATGCGAACTTTGCCGGCTGGTATACAGACAAAGACTTTAAGAACCGAATCAAAAAAATTGAGGCCGGAACCACCGGAGATATTACGTTGTATGCAAAGTGGAAGCCGTATCAGTATACGATAGAGTTCTTAGATGGAAACGAGAATAAGGTCTCAGATGATATGGTCTGTGAAGTTGGAAAAAGCTATAAGCTGCCTGCTTCTGTAAAAGGGTATTATTTGAATTATTGGGCAGATCCAGAATTAGAAGATAGAGAGGGTTATGATAGCGGGGAAACCGTAAAAAATTTATCATTAAAAGATGGCGATGTGATTAAGTTATACATCGAAGGAGAAAAAAATCTAACAATGAGTAAGGAATGTACTATCGAGCCTTATACCGTTTGGTGGTATGATTTTTCCGAAAATACACTTGATGTGATTGGCGATTTTTATTATGCAGATGGCGGAAGCTACATCGGTTACGGAGAAATGAAATATACAGCAAATTCCAGCACAAAGTATTACGATCTTTACTTAGGCGACATGGGAAATGGGTACGAGGAGGAACTTACGCAAATCAGCAAAAGCGAATTTGTAGAAAACCTGGAGTGGAGTTTTTCTGAAGTAAGTATGTCTTTAGTTCAAATAAAAGTCAAAAATGGCACGATTATTAAAGCAACGATAATGTATTGATAATTTTGAAAGATTTCCCTTTTTCATTCCAATTAATATAAGCTATAATATGCATAGGCGGTCGAAAGTTGTGGAGGATAGTAGCAGTGCTTGTATTTCACGGAAGTAAAGTAATCGTAAAAAAACCAGAGATAAGAAAAACAAAATATAATAAGGACTTTTATTATGGATTTTATTGTACGCTACTTGAGGAGCAAGCATTCCGTTGGGCAGTACGTCTTGACGGAAAAGGAATTCTCAATGAGTACGAATATACAGAACTACCGGAACTTAAGATATTAAGGTTTGCGGAAATGACCGAGGAATGGCTAGATTTCATTGTTGCATGCCGCAACGGGAAAAAGCACGGATATGATATTGTAGAAGGACCAATGGCAGACGATCAAATCTACAACTATGTTCAGAATTATATAGATGGAATGATTAGCCGGGAAGCATTTTGGGATTTGGCGAAATTCAAGAAGCCCACACACCAGATTAGCTTTCATACTAAAAAAGCATTAGAGACATTGACATTTATAAAAGCAGTGGAGGTTTCGGATGAAGGATAATGCTTTATTTTACACTTGCAGTCTCATTGAATATATTGGTAGAAAGAAATGCAGAGACAGGGCTGCGGTAGTTCGTAAGCTTGGAAAGAAAAGGATTGCAAGACTTTATCGAGATGCAGATGTTCTCCATTGCGAACCTATTGAAAAGGTATCAGATGAATGTATTGGCATGGCAAGAATCTATAAAGGCAAATTCGATAACGTAGCCACCTGTAGATATGCGATTCCTGATTATTGGGACATTGGGGATGTGTACTGCCGACTGATATCAGACGTAAAAGGAGATGACCTGGTAGAGACGTTGTACGAGGTTTATCAGTCAAAGCTAAGTTGTGGGATTCAAAATTTTAATTCAGCATTGTACTATCAGCCACGTGACTTGCTGAAAGAAGCGTACTTAGAAGAAAAAAGCAAACAAAACGGAAAAATAGTCGAGATGACGATTGCCCCATGCTAGAACATTAAAGGGAAATTATTAAAACAGCCACCTAACCTGAATAGGTTTGGTGGCTGTTTTATGTTGCTATGAACGTTTAAAAATTCACATTACGTACGACATTATGGATGTTATTTTTTAAAATAAATTGATATTTCCCCCAAATAATATTAAAATTGGGAGAAAGAAATGCATACATTTGATTATGGCAAATATAAAGAACACACCTGGGATAATGAGATATTATCTTATGTGTCTAAAATCCATGAGTATCGTGGAAAACAGGAATTATATATTAGGCAGAAGCCTGTGGAGTTAACGCGACTTATGGAAATTGCAAGGATACAAAGCACGGAAAGCTCCAATCGTATTGAGGGAATTGTCACCACGAAACCAAGGTTGAAGGAACTGATGGAAGATAAGACGACTCCGCATAATAGAGACGAGGAAGAAATTCTAGGCTATAGAAATGTTCTAAATCTCATCCACGAGAACTATGAAGTGATTCCTGTCAAGCCGTCTTATATATTGCAGTTGCACGGGGAAATGCTCAAATATACGACATTTTCCTATGGAGGCAAATTCAAGACCGCTGCAAATGAAATTGCGAAGAATTATCCGGACGGACACAAAGAAACTTTATTTACACCACTTGAACCTTATGAAACACCGGGAGCCGTAGAAATGCTTTGTAATGAGTTTAATAAGGCAATCGAGGAGGAGGCTGTGGATTCATTGATTCTGATTCCTATGTTTATCCTGGATTTTCTGTGCATCCATCCCTTTAATGATGGAAATGGAAGAATGAGCAGACTTTTGACATTGCTCCTTCTGTATCGAAGTGGTTATGCTGTAGGACAGTATATAAGTATTGAGAAAGTCATTGAAGACACGAAGGAAGATTATTATTCAGCTCTGGCCATGTCAGATAGGGGATGGCATACTTATGAGAATGATCCAAAGTGCTTTATTAAGTACATGCTGGGTGTTATCCTGGCTTGCTACAAGGAGTTTGAAGCACGAATAACTATTGCGGAAAAGGCGGGCGTCAGATCAACCTCCTACGATATCGTCAGGGAGTATGCTGTCAGTGTAATTGGAACATTTACCAAGCAAGAAGCCCTGGAACATTGCCCGAGCCTGGGAAGCTCATCTGTTGAGGCTGCGCTAAAGAAGCTTGTAGAGGATGGAACACTGACACGATTGGGGGCAGGCAGGAAAACGCATTATGCGAGGTCGGAAAGTTTATAGTTACAGGAAGATGACAGTGGATATCAGGCAGTTCAGGGTAGTTTAGAAACTCCGCTTCACCTTGTAAAACCCAAGATTTTAAAGTATAATTTTAATATCAACATTGACAAGGAGTACACGGATATGACATGCTCAATCAATCAATCAATCAATAGCAATACTTATGAGCCTGTTTCAGTGTGCGCCGAATTAGGAAATTAACCGTAGGATAATTACGTCCTGCGGTTTTTTATTGCATCAGAAGGAGGAGGTTTTATGAAAAAGAAATTATTTAGCATAATGCTGGCTCTGGTGTTGATGGCAGTTATATTCCCTGTGACAGAAAGTACTGTTTATGCTGATGATATGATTGCGGCGCCGGTTGTTGAGGGGACTGGAGATGATGCCATTGTGACCTGGGACTGCATTACATTCGGTAAATATGACGGGAAGAGCATCAAGTGGAGAGTGCTGGATTATGATTCTGAGACGGGAGAGGCATATCTGCTCAGCGACAGTATCCTGAAAAGTGATTATTTTGATGACGAATCCAGTGACTGGGACAGCTCATATATCAGAAAATGGTTAAACAGTACAGGAAATTATTCCTCATCCGGATTCAGGGCAGCTCTGGGAACTGAGGAGGCTGCAGCTATATCAGGTGATATTGTCCTTCTTTCTCAGGAGGAAGTCTGTAATGCTGAATACGGCTTTGTAAATAACGCGGCCAGGAAGGCAAAGGATCAGGCAGGGTATGCTTCAGACTGGTGGCTTCGCACGTCTGTGGAAGATACAGATCAGTTGGTCGTTGAGGTGAATTTAGACGGCAGTGTGCATACGACCGGTGTTCTGATATATTACTGGGATGAAGAGGAAGGATATATTTATCAGGAAAGCGGAATTCGTCCGGCGGTGCACATAAACCTTGATTCCTGTGATCTGTGGTCATATGCAGGTACAGTGAACAGTGAGGGCGTTGTAATCGCTGCCGGCAGCAGGACTGAAGTGCAAATCCCGAAATTCATGTCGGCATTACCATACTGCGGTAACAATATTGCCTGTATTACAGATGGGGAAGGTTATACCGTGACCGGAAATATTGCGCGTGATGTCGGAAACTACACAGTGGTGCTGTCACTGAAAGAGGGATATATATGGTCAGACGGCACAACAGAGGACAGGGAGATTCCGTGGTCCATAAGTGCATACCGCATCAGCTCCTTTGTTCCGGTGCTTTCGTCGTCATCCTATATATACAGCGGCAGTGCAAAAAAGCCGACGGTAACGGTAAGCGGACAGCTCTGGGGTGCAGATTATACTCTTATGGATAATGAGTATACAGTCTCCTATTCAGATAATATCAAAGTTGGCACAGCTACAGCCACTATAACTGGAATCGGTAATTACACCGGCACGATTACAAAAACTTTTAAGATCATTCCAAAGACTGCCGCCATCAGCAATACTACGGTTGGAAAGAGGAAGCTGACAGTCAAGATGAAAACCAAGGCAACATCTACCGGTGGAAGTGCCTACCAGATCGCATATAAGCAGAAAGGTACAAGTAAATGGAAATACACCACAACCACTGCTTATTACAAGACTCTTACAAAGCTTACCAAAGGCAAATATTACTATGTAAAAGTCCGTGCATACAAGAAAGTAAGCGGCAAGACCTATTACGGAGCATGGAGCAAGACCAAGCTAAGTAAGAAGGTAAAATAAGAATAGAATTAATCGAGAGAGGGCGCTTCCAAGAGCGTCCTCTTTTTTACAGAGCTTCCCTACTATGCTAACGATAGCTCAGGAGGTATCTCCTGTTTCGTAAAAAGCTTCCGTGCCGCGTTACTTGCGGCGCCACATTTTATGATGTACAAATGACAGAAATAATGACAGGATAAATGCCAGAATAAATGCGGTAGACAGACAAATTATAGATGTCTTAAAAGATACCCATATATAACAATATCGGGAATTGCGCTGAAAATAGGTAAATCTGAAGCAACCGTAAACAGGCACCTGAAAGGA
>R03__coassemble_271_pt1 | contig 32027 bp, 31 predicted proteins | sample R03__metabat2_low_PE_040 | metagenome-assembled genome bin R03 | reverse complement strand
ATGAAAGAGGGTGGCCGCATCTTCTTAAACGGAGATGACGACAAACTGATAACTGTAGGCGAGACCAAGGGCGTTCTTCCGCAGTTTTTCGGCCACGGCGATAATGCTGCTGTCTATGTGACAGGCGAAGAGCCACTGGGACTTAAAGGCACTGCCTGTACGATCCACCTGCCGGATGGCAGCTCATTTGCGTGTACAGTACCGGTTCCCGGGAAACACATGGTCATGAACGCTTTGGCAGGTGCATCCATCGGTCACGCCTTAGGCCTTACTGCAGATGAGATCAAAGCCGGTATTGAAGGTCTTCCTTCTATCCCCGGCCGCAATAATATCATCAACACCGGCAACATCATCCTGCTGGATGACTGCTACAATGCAAATCCGGTTTCCATGAAGGCATCCATGGATGTGTTAGATCTTGCAATCGGAAGGAAAGTGGCCCTCCTTGGAGGCATGGGTGAGCTGGGAGATGACACAGAAAAAATGCACTATGAGACAGGTGCATATGCCGGAGAAAAGGGGCTCGATGCAGTCTATGGCATCGGCGAAGCAGCACGGGCCATTGTTCGCGGTGCAAAAGAAGCTGGTGTCAGGGAAGCACTCTGGTTTGCCTCCAAAGCCGATTTCTTAGGTCATGCCGATGAGCTTATAAAAAGCGGTGATAATATTCTGATCAAAGCATCCCACGGCGCCGAATTTCCGGAGCTTGTGGAAGCTCTTAGAGAGAAGTAGCAACCTTTGAACGTTAAAAGAGCTGCCCATACGGCAGCTCTTTTTTTACGCTTTTTACTCTGCTTTTCGTCCGGTCTTGTAGGCCATAAGCATCAGCTCCAAAGTCTGTTTATCCACGCTTCTGTACTTTAAATGATAATTTAAATGCTGCAGAAAATCCAAAAATGCGTTTTCCTCTTCCTTACTCATGGGCTCATCCGCCTGCGGCATCAGCATTTCGTGAGCCAGGCTGGTGGTAAGGTAGCCCTCATTTGCAAAGATCAGGCGATCATCCATCTCCGCATCAAGCGCATCACTCATACACTGGATGGGCTTTCTCCGGAGAATCCAGTAGGACTCATAAGCCAGGATCTTAGACTTGTCGATCTTGTCGATCTTATGAAACTCCTTCAGTCTGAAAACATCCACAAAATAATCCAGCACCACCTGCTGCAAAACTGCACGGTTGACGTAAAGTTTATCCTCCATTCCCCGCTCTTCGATATATTTTGTCATCTTGTCATAGATAAATTTAAAGCGGTTGGCAATCTTCTCCTGTCCGAAATAATCTACCACCTCGCTGTAACTCAAATAATTTTCCCGCATCCTAATCCTCCAAAAGTGCACATATTTTCTTTCCGTTTGCCGACTGTAAAAATGTTTTATACGACTCAAAGTCTGCTTCTTCCAGTTCCCCCGTATACTGGGTATAACTCTCCTGCAGCACTTCCATTCCGATATCTCCGTTGTCCAGACGAAGAAGCAGGTTATCTGCTCCCTCTTCTGCCTTCTCTGACCGGAGAATCTTTGATTTTTTCATCACTTCATTGATATCCATCTCTATCTCCTAGAACAACTGCCGCATCTTCTCTTCCAGGTCCATGTCTTCATCAATGGATCCCTGCACCGATCGATAGTTGCTGACTGCGTCTTCTTCCTTGTCTCCTGTCTCTTTAAAATCGTCCTCTTCATAATAAGAAATGAGCTGATCAGCTGCATTGGCCAGGTTGCTTAATATATTGATATACTCCTGCTTACGCTTGTTAAACTGGTCATTTGGATACTTCATCACGTGGTCGAACTCCAGCCACCCTTCCTCAAAAAGGGACCTCATCTGTACTTCAAAATACACTTCCTTGTAACGGATGATATAGTGAATGGAACGATAATTGGCCTTGGAGCTGTCCAAACGAAGGAATTCATCCCTGTAAAGCTTCCTATCACTTTCCGAGGCAATGTAAGCCACCGGCCGTTCAGCGTGATAACTGCAGTCCGGTCCCTTCTTGACAGCCATCACTTCTTCCGCATATTTATCGTAATTTGTGATCAGGTCCGCCTGCCTTTTGATATAACGTTCCGGAATATTACGGAATACCTGCATCATGTCCTCATGAACGTTTCTCCAGTTACGGCGATCCAAAATAATGATGCGCACACCGATCAGATCCGTCACGATCTTCTGATAATTGTCCACAGTGATCTTCTGATACTTAGCAGGATTTCGATAGGTACCCCGGATGATCTTGGCGATCAGATGATCCGGTTCCTTGGTCCTGCTTCGGATAGAATGGACGTCCCCTGTCACGCCTTTATTCAGCGCTCCCAAGATCTCTATCCGAAGTTTATCAAGCTTTGGATACCACTCCAGATAGTCATAATAGATCTTCTCCAGCTCCTCCATAGGGATCGCACAGTTTTTTACTGATTTATCGGAAATGTTCATTGCATCCTGCACGCGCCGGATATCAAATTCCAATTGCTTTATATTTTTTGGCATTCTGTATGTCACCTTTCTCTTATCTGCCCTAAAATCCTTGTAAAGAATACCAATTTTGGAACATATTTTCAACAAAATGCCTGTTTTTTTAGGTTTTCTTAAGTTTTCTCTTATCATTTTTACTATTTTGTAGTATAATGATGAATATGTTTTTTGTACTTTAAAGCAATAAAGCGTGCATCGCTTTAAATTGTGAAAGTCACCGTGGAAATTTCCACACTAAGCAAGACTAGATTTGAAAGGAAGACAAAACCAATGGGAAATTATTTTCAGCCGGAAATCGAGACCATGGAACGTGCAGATCTTGAAAAGCTGCAGAGTGAGCGTCTCGTTGAAACAGTGAAACATGTATATGCCAATGTGGAGGTATACCGCAACCTGATGGATGAGGCTGGTGTTAAGCCGGAAGACATCCATGGAATCGAGGATCTTCATAAGCTGCCATTTATCACAAAAGATATGTTAAAGGATGCTTATCCATACGGAATGCTTGCTGTTCCGCTTTCTGACTGTGTGCGTATTCAGTCCACATCAGGAACCACCGGTAAGCGTGTAGTTGCTTTCTACACAATGGATGATGTGCTTGTATGGGATCAGTGCTGCGCACGTGCTATCGTTGCTGCAGGCGGAACCAAGGATGATGTTGTTCACGTATGCTACGGATACGGTCTGTTTACAGGCGGTCCCGGACTCAACGGCGGTTCACATATGGTTGGAAGCTTGACGCTTCCAATGTCTTCAGGTAATACAGATCGTCAGTTACAGTTCATGACAGATCTTGGCTCAACAATCCTTTGCTGCACCCCTTCCTACGCTGCTTACCTGGCTGAGTCTGTGATTGAGCGCGGACTTCAGGATAAGATTCAGTTAAAGGCCGGTATCTTCGGAGCAGAGGCCTGGTCAGAGGAGATGCGTAATGATATCCAGAACAAGCTTGGTATCAAGGCTTACGATATCTATGGCCTGACAGAGATTTCCGGACCTGGCGTTTCATTTGAGTGCGAAGCTCAGGAAGGCATGCATGTCAATGAAGATCATTTCATCGCTGAGATCATCGATCCTAAGACAGGAGAAGTTCTTCCGGATGGACAGCAGGGTGAGCTGGTATTCACATGTATCACTAAGAAAGCATTTCCACTTATGAGATATCGTACAAGAGATATCACTTATATTACACGTGAGAAGTGTAAGTGCGGACGTACCCACGCACGTATCCACCGTCTCATGGGCAGAACCGATGACATGATGGTCATCAAGGGTGTCAATGTATTCCCGTCACAGGTTGAGGAAGTTGTCATCAACCACGGTATGGATCCAAACTATCAGCTGGTTGTCAACCGTGTCAATAACTCTGATACACTGGATGTCAACGTTGAGAAGTGCGGCGATCTGATCGGCGCTGATGATGCAACGATTGCTGCAAAAGAGCGGGAGCTTGTTGCAGGTCTTAAGAGCATGCTTGGTATCGGTACCAAGGTTCACTTAGTGGAGCCTAAGTCCATTGCCCGTTCCGAGGGAAAAGCAAAGCGTGTCATCGATAACAGAGAGAACCTCTACAGCAAATAAATCAGACAACGATTTAAAGAGCGGTCAGTTTTGACCGCTCTTTTTTTGCGCTGACACCAAGCAATGCCGCAGTGATTCTTGCGTCAATGGCATTTTTTCTTATACAATGTTCTTTTTTGTATACGAATTGTATTTTTCCGTACAAATCAGGGATAAATTTGTACAATTTCCGTGCAAACTTTCAACCAATCTCTCAAAAACTATGATAGAATAATCAAGGATTTTGATTTTTATTTGGATTTTTGTGGAGGTATAACTATGAGTAAGAATGCAGAATGCATCGCTAAGCTTGGGGACGCAGGCTTATTTGAAGATGCAAAACATGAGGAGCGCTTTTCAAAATTTATGGAAAGCTACGGCGATAAGCCTTTCTTTAACAAGGGTGTGTGCACCTGTATGTTTATGTCATCTATGGATGATGCGCATACAGCCATCCTTTCAGAGACATTAAAGAGCATGTCTGATGAAAATGAGGAGAGCACCAAAGGAATGCAGTCAAAAGGTGAGAACTTGGCTTCTTTCTCTTCCAACGATGAGGCAGTGATCTACAAACTATCAGTTTCTTTCGTTGCCGGCAGACCTTTCTTCGTCACAGATGATAAGATTGAAAGCTTATCGGACCATGCAAAATATGTTATCGAGCAGAGCCTGAAGGCAAATCAGACGATTGCTCCTGTATTTGCATAAGTCCTTTAGTTGATAATCTGCGAAAGCTGCCATCGGCAGCTTTCTTTTTGCGTTGGTAACAAGGGTGTGATCAGGCATCAGCCAGTCACATCCTTAAATTTTGCCCTGCTTTAAAAGATTTGCAATACTCCTTGTGTTAAATTATTACCAATTTTCTCAAATACTATTGACTTTACACCCCTATATAAGCTACCATTAGTTTGATTTTGGTTTTTTATTAAACAACATTTTATTTGGGAAAAGAGGTAAAAAAATGGCAGTAATTGATTTGACCAAACATGGTATCACAGGCACGACTGAAATCGTTTACAACCCTTCTTACGAGACATTGTATGAAGAAGAGACCAAGGAAGGTCTTGAGGGTTATGATGTAGGTGTCAACACCGAACTTGACGCAGTTAACGTTATGACAGGTATCTACACCGGACGTTCTCCTAAAGACAAATATATCGTAATGGACGAGAACTCTAAGGACACAGTTTGGTGGACAACAGATGAATATAAGAATGATAACCACCCAATGAGTGAAGAAGTTTGGGCAGAGGTTAAGAAGATTGCTAAAGATGAGCTTTGCAACAAGAGATTATTTGTAGTTGACGCATTCTGCGGCGCTAACAAAGATACACGTATGGCAATCCGTTTCATCATGGAAGTTGCTTGGCAGGCACATTTTGTAAAGAATATGTTCATCCAGCCAACAGCTGAGGAGCTTGAGACATTCGAGCCTGACTTCGTTGTTTACAACGCATCAAAGGCTGCTGTAAAGAATTACAAAGAGCTTGGCATGAACTCAGAGACATGTGCAGCTTTCAATATCACAAGCCGCGAGCAGGTTATCATTAACACATGGTACGGCGGCGAGATGAAGAAGGGTATGTTCTCTATGATGAACTACTATCTCCCACTGAAGGGCATCGCTTCTATGCACTGCTCGGCAAACACAGATATGAACGGTGAGAACACTGCTATCTTCTTCGGTCTTTCAGGAACAGGTAAGACAACACTTTCTACTGATCCTAAGAGACTCCTGATCGGTGATGATGAGCACGGTTGGGACGACAACGGTGTATTCAACTTTGAGGGCGGATGCTATGCTAAGGTTATCAACCTTGACAAGGAGTCAGAGCCGGATATCTACAATGCGATCAAGAGAAATGCTCTTCTTGAGAACGTAACAGTTGCAGCTGACGGAACCATCGATTTCGCTGACAAGTCAGTGACAGAGAATACCCGTGTTTCTTATCCGATCGATCACATCGAGAAGATTGCTTCTAAGGTAAATGGCGTTTCAGCAGGTCCTGCTGCCAAGAATGTTATCTTCCTTTCAGCTGATGCATTCGGAGTACTTCCTCCGGTATCTATCCTGACACCTGAGCAGACACAGTACTATTTCCTTTCAGGATTTACAGCTAAGCTTGCAGGAACAGAGCGCGGAATCACCGAGCCAACACCTACATTCTCAGCTTGCTTCGGACAGGCATTCCTCGAGCTTCACCCAACAAAATATGCAGAGGAGCTTGTAAAGAAGATGGAAGTTTCAGGCGCTAAGGCTTATCTTGTTAACACAGGATGGAACGGAACAGGCAAGCGTATCTCTATCAAGGATACACGTGGTATCATCGATGCAATCTTAAACGGCGATATCAAGAATGCTCCAACCAAGACAATTCCTTATTTCAACTTCGAAGTTCCTACAGAACTTCCGGGTGTTGACCCTGCCATCCTTGATCCTCGTGATACATATGCTGATGCAGCAGAGTGGAACGCTAAGGCAGAAGATCTTGCAGCAAGATTTAACAAGAACTTTGTCAAGTACACAACCAACGAGGCTGGTAAGGCACTTGTATCTGCAGGCCCGCAGTTATAAGAATTGCTGATGTAGCAATAAAAACAGGCCCATACTATACTCCACAACCTGAGCAAAGCTCAATGGTATGTGTCATATAGTATGGGCCTTTATTACACCTGATTTAATCCTATGCCTGCGGAATCAGATCGTCTACTTCCTTATCCCCAAAGGTGTCTCTCCAGGCTTTGTTGAACATTTCCATGGATTCGTCGGTGGATGGATGCGCGATGAAGCGGTCAAACATCTCAGGTGTAATGGTCACTGCCTGACACCCAACGACTGCCAGGTCCTTTAATTGCTCCACGGTCCGGAAACTTGCCCCCAGTACCTTGCAGTTGTAATTGCCATTTTCAAAGATATCTACCATCTCCGCCACAGCCTTGATTCCATCTGCGCCCAGATTGTCGATGTGACTGACATAAGGAGCCACATAATCGGCACCCGCCTTTGCGGCCATATATGCCTGCATGGTGGAGTGGACCACCGTTACACAGATTTCAAGTCCCAAAGCCTTACAGGGAGCGATCGCTTTATATCCTTCCTTCACTGCCGGGAGCTTGACCACCAGATTTTCACCGAAATATGCCTGTAAATTTTTCGCTTCTTTCATCATCTCTTCTGCTGTTTCACCGGTTACCTGGAAGAATACTTTCAGATCATTTTCCTCTACAAATACCTTATACTCTTCCATCATCTCCGCCACCGGTCGCTTGGCAACGCTTAAGATTTTCGGGTTGGTTGTAAAGCCATCGATCGGATAATATTCAGCCACTTTCTTTACCACATCAAGGTCTGCAATATCCACAAATAATTCCATGTCATTCCTCCTATGAAATCAATTTTTTCACTGAAACAATTATATTGTCATGTTCCACATCTCTAGGCTCAAATTTCACCAGATGGAACACAAACTGCATCTCTAAGCCGGCGCCAAATGCTGCGATCAGAGTCCCAACGCCAACCTTTCCGCCAAGAAGCCACCCAAAAAGTGTGACTGTCGAAAAAACGACAATATTGACAACGCCGATAGGCACCTTCTTCACAAATTTTCCAAGGCCCACGATAAATGTATCCCTCGGCCCGCAGCTTTCTCCCGCAGACATATAGACATACTGTCCATAAGACATGATGAGGAAACCGACCACCATGTAAAGGATACCGATCCACAAATTATGCTGCTTCGGACAAATATTAAGCCATCTGAAAAAATCTGTCATATATCCGAAAAGGAATGCATCCACAAAGGTGCCAAATCCCATCTGTTCCCGCATCAAAAGATCAAACACCAGGACCAGACAGCTGACGATCACAAAAGATGTGCCGTATGGGATCCCCGTCTTGCCTGCGATTCCCATAGCCAGCGTATCCCAGGGAGCCAGACCGATATTGGCATTGATAGTAAGCATTACTCCAAAAGCTGCAATGAACAATCCCCAGGTTGCCCTTATATATCTTCTGATCGTATCTTTTCTGTCGTTCATCTGCTAAACTCCCCATCTCTTATCTAATACACATCTATCCAAGGATACCACAATTTCCCGGAAAATAAAATCACCGGAAAATGATTCCTCATTTTCCGGTTTAAGATTTTACCATGTTCAGACATCTGTGAAGATGTATCCGAAAATATAGGCCAGAGCTTTCGCACTCACACACCCTTACTGCTGTTCAAAGATAAGGGAAACACCTGAATAGTCAAGGGCTAATGTGCCATCTTCCTGCGCTTCAAGGTCAAGAGTCTCATCAGAGTCATCAGAGATTTCAACACCTGTCTCTGTCTCATCCCAATATCCGGAATTCTCTTCACCCGCTACATCAACAATGCAGCTGCCATCTGCGTTAAGTGTAAGAATAAAATCCCCGCCAATGATCGTTGGTACATCCACTTCCACGCCAAGATAAGAAGCTGTTGTTCCTGCCCAGTCTCCCAGATACTTGCTGTCTGCATATTTCTCCTTGCTTCCGCATGCGCCTAAAAAGACAGTCGCGATCAGAAGCAATGCAATTGCAGCTGCCATACGTTTCATCTTTTTCATAATTTCTTCTCCTCATAGATTTTTACTGTTTTTGCAGCATTTCTACTGTAACCACGAAAATTATAACATTTATGCTACCCTCTAACAAGCATGAATCGCGCATTCTTGACACATCCGGCGCTTTTTGTTATCATCGGTTTAAATCGTTAAAGTGTGTAGACAAAGTTGTCACCGCCCCGGCAAGTTTATGGGACGGTGTTTTGCGTTGCCAGGTATCCGAAGGCAATCGCAGTGCAGATTTCATAAAGGAGTTATATTATGGAAAATGAAAAGAAGTTGACCTTTCGGGGCGGCATCTATATGTCCCTCGTTCCGATTGTGATCTACGTGGCGTTTTGTATGCTGCTGTTTATCGGCTTTAAGGCTTTTAATATGGAAGCTTTGGCTGTAGGCGGCTTTCTGGCCCTTCTATTGAGCGGTCTTCTTTGTACCAGCTACAAAGACTTCTGGGATTCGGTGATCGGCGGTATTTCATCGGTCACCTGCGTATCCGTTGTTGTTATCTTACTGCTGGTGGGTATGTTCTCATCACTTATCAAGACCTGCGGACTTTCCGGTGGATTTGTATGGATCGCCAATACCCTCGGAATCAAGGGCGGCGCATTTGTGGCCTTTACATTTATCGCCACCTGTATTGTGTCCACGGCGACAGGATCGTCCATTGGCACCATGTTCATTGCTTTTCCAATCTTTTATCCGGCGGGAATTCTCCTTGGAGCCAATGAAATGTTCATGGCAGGCTGTATCGTATCGGGGGCTATCTTCGGTGATAACTTAGCTCCGATTTCAGACACGACTATTGCTTCCTCTTCCACCCAGACATTCCGGGACGGAAGACCGGCTGATATCGGCGGAGTTGTGGCCAGCCGACTCAAGTATTCCGCCGTTGCAGGTGTCATTGCAATCGTAATCTTTGCCATCTTCGGCGGTATGGGTGGAACCTATCAGGGCGGCACTGTTGACGCTGCTGCCAATCCTATGGCTCTCATCATGCTGATCCCGGTTGTCATAATGCTTACTGTTTCCACCAAGACCCGCAACATTTACCTTGGCATTCTCGTTGGACTTTCTTTAGGAACTATTGTGGGGCTTGTATCCGGGCTCTTCCCATTCAGTGCTGTATTTGCAAATGATGCGGCCAACAATGCTGCCGTTGGCTTCTTGATCGATGGTATCAACAATATCCTGCCCACCTGCGCATTAGTCATCTCTGTTTTTGGCATCATGGGCGTGCTCTCAGACGCAGGTATGATGGAACTGATCGCAGATAAGATCCTTAACAGCAAGATGGGGCAGACAGAACAAGGAGCAGAACTTCTTTGCATGATCGGCATTGCCGTCACCACCATTCTGGTAGGCGGTGTGACCAGCGCTTCCATCTTAGCCTTCGGACCGATCTTAAACCGCATCGGAACCGCCAAGAACATTCACCCCTACAGAAGAGCCAACCTCTTAGACGGAACTGCCAATTCCCTGCCGGCCTGCATTCCGTTTTTAAGCGTGTTTGTGTTCATTGGCGCAGCTCTCTCCGGTCTTTCACCGGTGGTTGTGGCAGGCGGAACTATTTATGCATTTACTCTCTTTATTGTATTTCTATTTGCAGTTATCACTGGATGGGGACGTAAGAAAGAGGTAGAATAGATGTATAAGCAGCCATGAGAAATATTTCATCTTTTTCAGGCTGCAATTATAAAAGGAGATTTCCCATGGGCGATACATTTGTACTATATGATTTGAAAGTGGAAGTGGTTGAAGGTGATAAACCTATGGTCTGCAGCCACAAAGTGGGCGACTACTTTCTGGTGGAAGGCGAAAATCTGGTATTTCCTGCAGGCAGTCAGTTCTCCATGTATTCCTTAAGCGCATTGCTTCCGCTCTTGCCGGCCAAGCAGCGGGAACTTCACAAGAATGACTGGATGCTTTCCGACTGCGAGATTGCCTGCCCGGACCCCAACTGCGGAGCCCGGTTTAAAATAACCCGCACGAAAAAACGTATCTTAAGCCACGCAGCATGCACAGTGGTGCCGGTGGCTTGTGACGAACCTGACAAAGAGTAAGAGGAGAATTTAGCATGGAACAGAAAACCAGGTTTAAAAACGGTTATACATTCAATAAGATCATCAATGGCTGCTGGCAGCTTTCTGCTGAGCATTGTCTTATGGGCACTTTGGATTACGATGACGCGATCCGGGCTTTCCATATGTTAGTGGAACGAGGTTACACCACTTTCGACTGCGCTGACATTTACACCGGCGCGGAGGAAGTGCTGGGGCGATTTGTAAATGAGCTGAAAAGCACAGGCAATTACCACGAAGAAGATATTCAGATCCACACCAAATTTGTGCCGGACAAGGACGTGCTTCCTGTGATCAACATGGAATACACGGAAGGCATCGTGGACCGCTCTTTAAAGCGGATGCATCGGGAGGCATTGGATCTGGTACAGTTTCACTGGTGGGACTTTGACGTGCCGGGCATGATGGAGACCGCCTTTGACCTGGTCAAGCTGCAGGAAAAGGGAAAGATCCGCAATATCGGTATGTGCAACATGGATACGGAGCGTTTAAAAATGATGGTGGATGCCGGCATTCCGGTGGTTTCCAACCAGGCGCAGTATTCTATGTTTGACCGCCGCCCGGAGCAGCAGCTGTTGGATTACTCTGAGGCTCATGGCATCTACACATTTGCATTTGGAACACTGGCAGGCGGTTTTTTGGACGAGCGTTATATGGGAAAGACCTACGAAGCGCCGGAGACCCGCTCTCAGGTTAAATATATGCAGATCATCGAGGATTCTCTTGGATGGGACGGGATGCAAAAGCTTCTGCCTGTTCTCAAGAAAATCGCCGACAAATATGACGTGGCTATCGCCAATGTGGCAACTCAGTATATTCTCCGCCAGAAGAGTGTGGGGGCTGTCATGGTGGGCACACGGAATTCTAAGCATATTGATTCCAACATCCGCACGCTGCAGTTTGACTTAAGCGAAGAGGATATGCAGACGATCCGGGATTTTATCTTTGCTTATCCGACTCCTGAAGGTGACTGCTACTGGCTGGAGCGTAACTCCGACCGCTATAAGGGCATCATCCTGACAGACCGCAACGACGTGGATCATTAAGCCCCGAATAATGACTAAGAAAGCTGCAGATTTACTCTGCAGCTTTTATTACATACAATTGGTAAATGGCCATGGCCACATCCTCTGCCGACTCTTTTTTCCCATTCTCTTCCCATTTTAAGAAGCTGTTCAAAAGACCTCCTGCATATGAATAAAGCAGGTAGAAAGACAGTTCCTTCTGCGTCTTTATATGTTCCTCCATAAACCGGTTTACTCCATCGATCATTATGGAATAGAGATTATTCCTGGAAAGTGTCAGAAAGAACTTGGCGTACCGGTCAAAAAATTTCAGGGAATATACGATATGTTCGTACTCCATATAGGTGTCTTTTGTCTGTTCCCGCACCGATTGTTCCATATATTCCGTTACAATGATGTCCAGATAATCATTGAGAGCCGCAAACGGCGAATCATAATATTTGTAAAAGGTCATACGGGCAACGCCGGCACGCTTGACAATGGCTGACACTTTGAGTTTCTCAAAAGGAGTCGTCTCAAGCAGCTCAATGATAGCCTCCGATATGCACATTCTTGTAAACTTAGTCTTATAATTCTGGGAAGTCTTAACGATCATTCTTTATCACTCCGAAAATGTACAAAACGCTTCGTTTTGCTTATTGTATCTTACCATGACTCCGTCTAAAATTCATGTAGTAACGAAAACTATGTTGCCGGTCCTTGTTGTCCGGCCTTTTAGAAAGGGTATTATATGTACAAAATTATTTCTGATTCATCCTGCGATATGGTCGAGTATACAGGTATTGATTTCACTTCTGTCCCACTTTCCATCTCCACCGGTGAGAAAACCTACATCGATGATCGAGCCATTGATGTGCACGATATGCTGGATTATCTGGCTGAATACAAAGGCCGTTCCTACACTGCCTGTCCCTCTGTAAATGCATGGCTTTCCGCTTTTGGAGACGCAGAGGAAATCTACGTGTGCACCATGACCAGCGGTCTTTCCGGAACCTTCAATTCCGCCAGTATCGCCATGGGCATCTATTTAGAAGGGCATCCGGATGCAAAAATCCACGTCTTTGACTCCCTTTCTACCGGTCCAGAGCTTAGACTACACATCGAAAAAGTGATAGAATTAAAGGAACAGGGAAAATCCTTTGAAGAAATTGTAGCTTATATGCCGGAATATATCAAATCCACCCGGCTGTTTTTCAGCTTTTTCTCTCTTCACAACTTTGCCCAGAACGGACGAGTGAACAAGGTTTTAGCCTCCGCCATCGGCATGCTTGGAATTTCCGTTTTAGGCACTGCCAGCGAAGAAGGGACAGTAGAGTCCATCGGCAAATGCAGAGGCGATAAAAAGGCTGTTTTCGGGCTTTTAAACGAAGTGGTAAAGTGTGGCTGCATCGGCGGAAAGATCCGTATCTGCCATGTGGAGAATGAAAAGCTTGCAGCACGTCTTGTAAAAGCCTTAACTGTCACGTTCCCGGATGCCGATATCAAGTGTTACCCGGCCAAAGGCATCTGCAGCTACTACGGAGAACGCGGTGGCCTGATCGTCGGCTGTGAGACAGAAGGTGTTTCCTGAGTAAAAGTAGGAGATAGAACTATGACTTTACGCGAAGAAGCGGATATGATCATCAAAGAATCCATAGATGCCGTCCTTCCGGATACTGCCGTGAAAAATGCGTTAAAAGAACTGCCGGCCTATAAAGGCAATCTATACCTCATCGCCATTGGAAAAGCCGCCTGGCAGATGGCACATGCGGCAGAAGACTACCTGGGAGATCAGATTCACTCCGGTATTGTTATCACCAAATACGGGCATGCAAAGGGCGCGCTTCCTCACGTTGCTTGCTTCGAAGCCGGTCACCCGATTCCGGATGGGAATGGGTTTGCGGCCACTAAAAAAGCCATAGACCTTGTGAATAACTTAAGCGAAGATGACCTGGTCCTCTTTCTCATTTCCGGAGGAGGGTCTGCACTTTTTGAATGGCCGCTCATTGAAAGCGATGAGCTTATATCTGTTACAGATACCCTTCTTTCAAGGGGCGCCAATATCACAGAGATGAATACGATAAGGAAGCGGCTTTCCGCCGTAAAAGGCGGCCGCTTTGCAAACATATGCGCGCCGGCCAAAATCTTTTCTATTGTATTAAGCGATATTGTGGGAGATCCTTTGGATATGATTGCATCCGGTCCTGCCTACCCGGACAGCTCTACTGTTAAAGATGCACTACAGGTTGCAAAGAAATACAAGTTGCCTCTTTCCGATAAAGCTTTGGACTGCCTTAAGAGGGAAACCACCAAGACATGTCCGAATGTAACGACGCATATTACCGGTTCTGTTAAGCTTCTTTGTCAGGAGGCCGCAAATATCTGTGGGCGTCTGGGCTATGAACCAATGATTCTTTCAACCTCTCTCTCCTGCGAGGCAAAAAAAGCAGGAGTATGGATTTCTCGCATTGCAATAAGTGAAGCAGAAACCAGGCATCCCCTTGCCTTTATCGCCGGTGGTGAAACAGTCGTTCATTTGTCTGGAAAAGGGCTTGGAGGCCGCAATCAGGAAATCGCTCTTACGGCTGCAGAAAGAATTGCAGGCCAAAAAAATATCGCCATATTTTCTGTGGGGTCAGATGGCACTGACGGTCCCACCGACGCAGCCGGAGGATATGTAGACGGAGATAGTTTTTCCCGCATGGAAAATGCCGGGATCCGCGTGAAAGATGCACTGAAAAATAACGATTCCTTTCACGCCTTGAAGGCTTGTGACGGACTCATAGTGACAGGCCCCACCGGGACCAATGTAAATGATCTGACCGTGGCACTTGTAAGATGTAATATGGAATAAAAAATAAGAGCCTGCTCGACTCCTTGAAATCAAAGCATTTCAAAATTTTGTCACTTTGTGAAACGCGGGTGCTATCAGTAGTGTGGCAATTATGCTTCCGGCCAGAAACAGGTAAGTATTCAGATGCAGCCGCTGCAGTACAATCATCGGAAGGCGCTGCAGGATATAAATCTCAAAAGTATATTTTCCAAGCCAGGAAAGCGCTTTGTTGCCAATCGATAGTCTTGCGGTCAAAAGCACCACAAAGAGGACAAAAAGGATTGCTTTACATTCCGTTCCCAGAAGCCACAGCGGTGCAAGGATGCCGACGGTTTCCCATGATTTCTTGAACACCAGACCATAGCATAAAACAAATCCGATGCCGGACAGCAATAGTCCTGACAAATATAGGCGATTATTCTTTATCTTCTCCGTTATACCCTCACTGCATAGGGCAAACAGCATTCCGAACGGGTAACAACATATGGTGTTGTACCAGGTACCCTCTCTTCCCCTCGCGATAAACAGCAGGCAATAAACCACAGACAGTAAAAATACCAGAAATACGATCGTCCTTTCCCTTGTCCTTCCTGCCATTTTTTCTGTCCCTTTACAGGCAGTATAACTTGCCAGATACATCGTAAGAATAGCGAAAATGTACCAGTTACTGTTGCCAAGCGAGGCCAGGCCTATATAGGAAAGCAGAATCTTTCTAAGACTGTATCCTGACTTTAAGACAAGGCTTAAGATCAGGTATAGAGAAACTGCCAACGCATACTGAAACCAGACATGAAATGCTCTTTTTTTAAGTTTCTTCTCATATTCCGGTTTCTTCTGAATGGATTTCATAACTCCAAAACCGGAATAAAAAAGAAATGTGGTCACGATCATTTGTCCTAAGGCACTATCTGCGAATCTAAAAATCCGATCAACCCCGGAAAGTGTCAGATATTCTCCAAAATGACGCATGAACACAAGCATGACAAATATACCATTGATCATGGTGGTCTGTGCCTTGTCTAAATAAGACTCATCGTATGGTTTTTTCCGCGGCGAAATACCAAATAAGGAAATTCCTGCCACCAAAATCAAAAGCAAAGTCATACTTAACTTTCCCCTAACTGTTGCAAAATATGCCGATAGATCCTCTCTCTGTTCTTTCCGTCTCTGAAGGTAAAGAATTCGCTTACTCGTTCTCTGTATTTTTCTTCCATCTGACAATTCTTATGCACGTAATCAATCACCTGCTGACAAAGGGTATCGTATTCCTCAACAACAGGCCCAAATCCATCCCGGACGTAATCATAGTCTCCCCGTTCATAGGAATGATTTTCAAAGATTGCCCCATGATCGAACTGGTAGTAAATAACCGGTTTCTCCAGGTATGAAAAATCATAGACTATGGAAGAATAATCGGTGACCAAAAGGCTGCTTTCCGCAAACATGTCCCTGTATGAGCGGTCGTACAGCATAACATCCTCATCCAATTCCAGCACATCTTCAAGGTCCTTGATCATCGGGTGCAGCCGGACACACAGCCGGTACCCCCGCAAAGTAAGTTCCTTCTTTAACTTCTGATCATGTGTGATCTTATGTAACGCTTTAAAATAATCACTGTTTTTAAAGCCTTCCCTCCGCGCCTCATGCGTTCCGGATGATACGTCAAATGACGTCCGCCAGGTAAAACATATGCAGATCAGCTTATCATCCCTGTTTTCAAGCAGATCAAATCTGGCAGGTCCTGTCAGCCACAGATGATCTTTTGGGATCTCATAGGCTTCTCCGAGAAACTTCTGATACTCTTCTTCAGCTGATGAAGTGATATACAGGCGGTCATGATAAAGCGCATTAAAAAACACATGCATATCGTTCATGGTGATTCCATGCTGCAAAAAAACATCCAATGAATCCGGGCACCGTTTTTCTCTGTGGGAGCTTATGTCCACCCTGGCAACACAGCAGAAAAGATAGTATTTCAACGAACGATAGGCCAGCACATTGCCATATTTTTTCAAGCGTTCAAAATCCGGAGATTTTTTATCCAGGACAAAATATACGTGCTTCCTTTGCCCGCTCAAATAAAGAAACAGTGCCTCTCCGTTGTCTCCTCCCGCACTCGGTCTGTCACTTACAAGCCAGATATCTGGGAAAATAAGACGGCCTGCAGCCCCGATTATTCGTTTTACTTTTGATACTGCTGTGGGATTTTTTTTCATCATATTCATAACCTCACACCCACTGATAGCATTGATAATCTCATATCTATTCTCTCTCTTTTACCGTACATATCATATAGCTTGCCCCAAGAATAAGAAGGGCTCCGATGATTCCCTTCCCATCCATCCGCTCGCCCAGGAGAAACGCCGATAAAACCAACGTGGTAACAGGATCGATATAGCTCAAAATTGCAATTCTCTGGGCCGGTATCTGACCGATGGTCCCAAAATACATGGCATAGGTAAATCCCGTATGAAAGAAACATAAGATCAACAAAAGCACAACCTGGCAGCCCGTCAGTGTAACAAGCGAAAAATCTTCTGTCATAAGCACATAAGGGAGCACCACCACTGCCGCTGCGAGTAATTGGATCGTTGTCTGCGCATTTGCGTCAAAGGCCGGCAGTTTTTTATTGATGGTCACCACTGCCGCATAAAGTGCGGCCGCTAACAAACCATAGATTACGCCCCGGATTTCAAGCACATTTGCATTTGTCCCGGTCACCCCTGAGATCAGTACAATGCCTGCTACCGCCACTACAGCGCAGATGATTTTCTTTCCGGTCAGACTTTCCTTAAAGAAAACCGGTGACAACAAGATCACCATGACCGGCTGCATATTGTAGGCTAAAGTAACTGTGGATACACTGGCAAATGTGTAAGCCTCAAACAGTAAAATCCAGTTTAATCCGATCAAAGCGCCGGTAACAGCCAGAATGATTCCACTCCTTCTGCCGATCCCTTTTAAAACCCGTTTTCCTTTCAAGAGAGATACAGCCACCAGAAACAAACCGCCCCCAAAGCCTCTAAGACAAGCCAATAAGGCTGAGGAAAGAGGAATGAATTTGCGAAAGATTGCCACCGTTCCGAATATGAAAAAAGTCACCATGATGCGAGGCATTGCTCCGCTATCACATTTATTCACGCTCGATCTTTCTATGCTTTCCATCGTTCACCTCATATACACGGATCTCACAATTATGAGGCTTTGGCCGCCACACAATGCCGTTCTCCTTATCTTCCAGATAGCCGCAAAGGGCACGGATGATGCCACCGTGGCAAGCGATCAATACATTGTCATACTCTTTTTTCTCAATTTCCTTTAAAAACGAGGAGCTTCTTGCAACCATGGATGGGATCGTCTCCACCGTTTTTGGCGCCGGAAACACCTCCGGCAAAGCCCAGTAGAGAGTCATAAAAGGTCCCAGCAAATAATAACTTCGCTGCTCATATTTTCCAAAGTCCGCCTCAATGATCCTTGGATCCGTGATAACCTTATCCCTTGGTACATTTCCAATGATGGAGGCCGTTGTTACCGCGCGGTCTAACGGGCTTGCATAAACTGCGTCAAATGTCACATCCGCTATGGTCTCTCTGGCCGCTTTTGCCTGCGCGATACCCACCTCATTTAACGGTTCATCGGTCAGCCCCTGCATAAGCTTCCTTTTATTCAAATTGGTCTGTCCATGTCTTGTCAACCAGATTTTCATATGCTAACCCTCCAACAATAGTTTTATTGTACCATTTTCTTATTCAGATAGGAACTTAAAACCTGTAGAAACTGTAAGCGCTTTTCGCCATAACTTCGACTCGGCGCCAATGCAAAAAGAAAGAGGGGAAGCATTCGCTTCTCCCTCCTTCTTTATGATTAATCTGGCAGCATTTCCATTAAAAATGTTTCCGCATTCTTATAGAGGATCTTCTCGATCTCTGTCTGCGTAAATCCTTCTTTTTCAAAGGCAATCTCCAGTTTGTTCATTTCACCGGCATCGCGAATCTCACACGGATCATGGAATCCGTCAAAATCTGTTCCCAATGCAATGGCATCAATACCGGCCATATTTTCCATGTGGCGAACATGCGCCACCATAGCTTCGATCGTTCCTGCCTTCTCTCCTTCTCCCAAAAATCCCGGGAGGAAATTCAAGCCGACAAGTCCGCCTTTGTCCCCGATTGCTTTCAGCATCTCATCTGTGAGATTTCGCGGGTGGTCTAAGAGTGCGCGACAGTTTGAGTGGGAAGCCACGATCGGCTCCTTACTGTGTCGAATGCAATCCCAGAATCCGCCATCATTCAGATGTGAAACGTCTACGATCATTTTCTTTTCACTCATGTACTCTACCGCTTCAATTCCAAAAGGCTTTAAGCCCTTTTCCATGATCTCATGGTCTCTGGAATTGGGGTAACCCAGACAATTCTCCAGATTCCAGGTAAGAGTCATAAGACGAACACCTCTCTCATACAGATCGTCGATCAGTTCTAACTTGTTGTCAAGAATTCCTGCTTCCTCTACTGTCAGGATACCGCCAATCTTTTCTGTAGTTTTGACTGTTTTCATATCATCGGCGGTCTCAATCTTTAAAAGAAGTTCAGGATATTTTTCACAAGCCTCCTCAAATATCCGGATCATCTGCAATGCGCGCTGGTATCCGTAGCGCATTGCAGTCTCAAGAGGGAAAATGGGGGTTTCAATAAATGCGGCAAAAAGTTGAATATAATAATCCGACTGGCGAAGTCGTCTTAAATCAACATGCCCCTCATCATTTTGCAAAAGGTATTCAATGGGTTTTTCACCCTCTATAACCCGCAGCAGCGAATCACAGTGTAAATCTATTTTTTTCATTTACAATATGCTACTGCCTCGATTTCCACGAGAGCTGCCTTTGGAAGCTTTGCAACCTCGACTGCTGCTCTTGCAGGGCAATCCTCCTTAAAATACTCTGCATAGACCTCATTCATTGCACCAAAATCATTCATGTTGTCCAGGAAAACACCTGCCCGGATAACAGCGCTCATATCAAGCCCTTCTGATGCAAGAATTGCCAGCACATTTTCCAAAGACTGTCTGGTCTGGTCCTTCACATTCTCCGGCATAGTTCCATCAGCCGGATTGATCGGAAGCTGTCCGGAAATGAAAATGAAATCTCCTGCCTTTACAGCCTGTGAATAAGGACCGATTGCTGCAGGTGCATTTGTTGTTGAAACAATTTTTTTCATCTCAGTTCTCCTTCCTATTCTGCCTTAAATTTGCGATAAGCTTCTCCCATTTTAGCAAGTGCTTCTTCCAGAACTGCTGTCTGTGTAGCCACGTTCAAACGGACAAATCCTGTTCCAGGTGCTCCATAGTTAGATCCTGAATTCAGTTTAACGCCTGCATCTTTAAACATCTGGATCAGCTGCTCCTGCGGAAGATTCCAAGCACGGAAATCGATCCACATCAGATATGTTCCTTCCGGCTCGATCACTTTAACTTCCGGCATTGTCTCTTTGATAAAGTTCTTAACCAGAGTAATGTTCTTCCAGAAGTACTCATTCTGCTGATCTACATAGTAATCACACTCGTTGTAGCATGCGATCAGTGCTTCGATTCCCAGATAATTGTAATCCGTATGATAATCCTCAAATACAACCGAATACTGGTCACGAAGTGCTTTGTTCGGGATAACAACATATGCGCAGTACAGAGCTGCCAAGTTGAATGTCTTGCTTGGTGAGCCCATGACTACAAGGTTATCTCTTGCATCTTCAATGGTAAGAAGTGAGGTTAACTTGTTGTCTCCATATACGATGTCACCGTGAATTTCATCACTGATGATCAGGGTATTGGTCTTTTTGCAGATAGCTGCTACTTTCTCAAGTTCTTCCTTTGTCCAAACACGTCCTACCGGGTTGTGCGGATTGCAGATCAGGAGACAGCGTACCTGCGGATTAGAAGCCATCTTCTCAAGGTTCTCGAAGTCAATTTCATAGTGACCATCGTTAAGAATCAGGTCACTGCTTACAGGGAAACGGCCCATACCCTTGATCACGATACTGAATGTGTGGTAAACCGGTGCCATGATAAGGATCTGATCACCAGGTCTTGTAAATGCGTTCACTGACATCCACAATGCACCTGTCATAAGTCCCATAGAATAGCAGATTTCTTCCGGAGCAACCTTTACTCCATATCTTCTGCCATACCATCCTGTGATCGCATCGGTGAAACGAGGCATTACATGTCCGATATCACCATATGCATAAACACCAAAGTCTACTCTCTTTCTTACTGCATCAATGGCTTCCTGTGGCACCTTGAAGTCTGTGTCAGCAACGCCAAGCGGAATATATTTTCCGTCTTCGCCTTCGTAGTCCCATTTAAAAGAGTCTGTGCCAATACGATTGATTGGCTCATCAAAATTATGAATTTTAGCCATAATAATTCATTTCCTCCATATGAGTTCAATATGTTTTTAAGCTGCTGCCTTGTCTTTCTTAACTGCTTTGTAAAGAAGGATTGCACAAATAGCAGCGCCGATAGCATGTGCGATCATAAGTACAAAGATTGCCTTGTATCCTGCTGCGCCCTGATATCTGTCTAACATATTTCCATAAAGTGTGAAAATGTAGAAATCAGGCATATTTCCAAGTAATGACATAACACCTGCGGCAGCACCTGCAGCAATTACAGAAATACCAAGTTCTGAACTGGTTGAGTAGTATGTACCACGCATCATGAACATTGCGATAGCAACTAAAAGCATGATCACGATACCAAGTTTAACAGTAGATGATCCGTAAGGAATTACAAGGAAGATTGCAGTAGCAACTGCACCAACTACCATGATAACGCTCAGGAATTTGATTCTTGATCCCATCTTATCAGCGATGATTCCACCGAGTGGAGCTGCGAAGATAGCGATACCATACTGACGGATGATAGAAATAGCAGAAGCTGCTGTCTCACTCATACCGAACTGCTCGATCAGCATAGGTGACATGAATGAAAGTCCGTTGTAGAAAGAATATCCAAAGAATACGATTGCTGCTGCAAGCCATACCTTAGGCATCTTAAGAACCTTAACCATACCGCCAAGAGCTTCTTTTGCATTAACTTTACCTTCAACTTCGTTCTTGTCCATCAACAGGAATACTACAACACCTGCAGCAACAAGCCAGCAGCTGTAGAAGATCATTGTCTTCTGAAGGCCTTCCGGTCCTTCACCAAATCCGTTGAAGAAGTATAAACCGATGAATGATACCAAAGTTCCGCATGCGCCACGGAGACCTTCCTGTAAACCGAACATCTTTCCTTGTCCGTCTTCATCGGCAAGCATTCGTGTTGCTTTGATCATTGCATCCCAGAAGAACAATGTGATCGTGATACCATAACCCATCTGGATGATCAAAATGCATGTGAAAGATGGATAAGTTGACTCCCAGAATCCGAGAAGACCTGTACTGATAAGTCCGATTGGAAGCACATACTTAACCGGGATCACATCTACTAACCAGCCGCCTGGCAGGTAAGCTAACATCTGTGTGATCGCAAAGAATGTGATCAGAAGTCCCATCTGGGTGTTGGATACGCCAAGTGCTTCCTGTAACGGTGTGTAATACACATCTCTCAGATAAGCCAGTTTAAAAATACATCCGGCACCGATACAGAGAGCAATCAGGTTAATGTAACGTTTTGCTTTACTCATTTTCCTTTCCTCCTAGAAAATAATAATTTTTTATTATGTTAATAAATTTATATCATTTTTTCTTGCCTGTCAATAAAAAATATATTTGCAATTGCATTTTTGATAAAAATATACTAAAATAATAATAAATTATTATTAAATATCACGATTTTTGAAAGGGATTTTCATCATGACCAAGAATCAATTAGAGGTTTGGACCTCAATTGTCGATTTTTTAGGGGAGACACTGGGACCGGATTACGAAGTTGTTTTGCAGGATCTGTCTGAGAAACAGAACTGCGTTGTTGCCATTGCAAATGGAGAGATCAGCGGGCGTACCATCGGCAGTCCTATCACGGATGCCGCTTTAAATCACCTGAAGCAGAAGCTTTATGTGGATAACGACTATATCAGCAATTATAAGGGTATGACCACCGACGGACAGATACTTAGATCTTCCACTTTCTTTATTAAAGATAAAAAGGGAGAACCCTATGCTCTGCTCTGTATCAACTTTTCCGACAAGCGCTATATCGAAGTGCATGACAAGCTGTTAGAGCTTGCCCATCCACTTTCATTTTTGCTGAACCATAGCACTCACACAATTATGGCAGAGAATATGCCGGATACTCTTCATCCGATCTCTTCTGCCCCCGCACATACATCAGTGACGGAGACATTTATCTCTGATGTGAATGCATTGATGGCGTCTATGTTCAATGAGGTGGTAGCCCAGTCTGATGTTCCCACTGACCGTATGACCCAGGCAGAAAAGATCAAGGTTGTTCAGTTGCTTGACGAGCAGGGAATGTTTAAGCTCAAGGGCGCTGTTCCGTATGTTGCAAAGCAGTTTGGCTGTTCTAACGCCAGCGTATATCGTTATCTGAGTGAAGCGCGCTAAGTATTATTATGATGTCTCGAGTTCATTTCCGAGATTATATGTGGTCGTCAAAGTCATCGATGCTTTTCGCCATAACTTCGACTCGTCTCCAGCGCAAAAAAAGGCACCTCCAAAAGGAAGTGCCTTTTATGATTCATGTCTATTCACTTTTATCTATTCTTCCGCGGTCTCATCCGCATCCGCGTCTGATGACGCCCCTTCCGAATCCGTATCCGTCGTACTTTCTGCCGAAGTACTGCCAAGTCCTGTGTACGTACTTGAGTCTACTCCCGCCTTAATGGTCGACCAGTCTTTCAGTTCAAAGGTGGATGAATTCTTGGTATCCGGGAAAATGTAATTATATGCATTGTAGCTTAGAACAATTCCCGAGATTGCCCTCCTGTTCTCGGCTACGGATTTTACAGCCGTTACATATTCGTCAATCTCACTGTCAGACATCTCTACGCCTTCTGCCGGCGTAAACGTCTGGGTATACCTGTCATAATATCCTTTGTCCGTCAGCCAGCTGCCGGAGCAGAAAGATACAAGTCCCGATGCATCCGATAAAATATCCATACCTGACAGCATTCGGGAGTCGTATTCCAGTCCAAGAAGATTGGAAATAGTCGGCAGAATATCAACCTGACAGCATACCTTATCCACCTGAACCGGCTCTTGGATACTTCCGGACCACATGATCAGCGTATTCTTGTATAGGTTGTAGTCCGAGATCATAGACTCATCCAGTGATTTTGCCAGATCAGCAGAATCCCCGCTTGAGAATGATTTCCCTGCCAGTTCCTCGATGATATCCACATCAAAGTATGGGATATGATCCGGCGCCAGGACCACCAATGTCTTATCTGCGATCCCCTTCTCTTCCAGTTCATTGATCAGATACTCCATGGCCCTGTCAAGTTCTACCGCCGTTCCGAGATACCCTTTTGTCTCATCCGAATAGTCTGTATCTGCAAAGAGATCCTGATTCTTTCTTGCCAGATAGTTGCTCTCATACTCATAGGGCATATGACCGGAAATGGTCATGTAATATACATTAAACGGTGTCTCATCATCCACATACTGTCCCATAGTCTCCGATACGCAATAGACATCTGACTGCGGCCAGTAAGTGCTACCGTTGGATTTCTTCTCAAGCGTCAATCCTGAATCTCCTTGCACCCATTTGTATCCCAGGTTGGTATGAGAATTGAGACGGTTGTACATGTCATTGTTGGCATGGAATCCCACAGATTCATAGCCCTGACGGTTCAACTGCTGAGCCAAAGAGAAATACCAGTTGGTCCCCTGGTTTCCCGACTCCTGCATGATGATCTTGCCACCACTCTTCGGATAGAGGCCGGTCAGGTTCTGACATTCACCGCCGGATGTACTGGTGTAATGCAAAGCCGAATAGAAATTGTTAAATACGAACCCTTCGTGAGAAAGCTTATAAAGGGTTGGCGTATACTCCTCAGAGATCGCATATCCTGTGAAACCTTCTGCCGTCACAAAAATCACATTATAACCCTCGAAGGCACCGGTATATTTGTTCTTATTGGTCGGCGTGGTGCTGTTGAAGTATTCGCACAGCCACTGCACATCACTGCTGGACGCATCCTCTGCCAGCTGCTCCAAATCCACATCCATCACATTCGGAGAGGTGTCTTCATTACAGAACAGCTCATCGTTTAAAGAGGAGCCATCATCACCGGAGCCATCTCCTGCCAGAAGAGAATCGTTAAAGTTAGATCCTCTGCTTTCGCTGACGCCGAAAATGCCATGTTTTAAATCCAGCCGCAGCATGCACATGATTCCCAGCTGCTGCACCTGATCATCTACATTAGTGTCTGTCTTGTACATCATAGAAGGTGTGTAATCACCACTCCACGGCAAATGGATTACCAAAAGTGCCAAAAGATGAGCGATCACCATAGCTCCTGCCACACGGATCACCACTCTCTTTGATTTCTGTCTGTAAGCCACAATGTGGTTGCGGTTAATAAAAATTAAAAACGCGATTGGTACTAAGAGCAAGAAGATTCCAATGATATTCTGGAAAAATCCTGCAACGATGGCCGAAAAATAATCTGTCAATCTATTGCCTGCCGCCGTCTCAGCAACAGAAAACAGCTGATAATAACTTGCCAGGATTTTCTTGGTCATCAGCTCAATACCGAAGAGGACAACCGTGATCACCGTCAGAACATAGGTGATGATCTTATTGATCTTCCGATTGAAAATGATACCAAACAGGGCAAAAAACAAACCAAGAGCCACAGAAAACATAAGCCAGATTGGCAGATAGGAAAGCCCCATTCCCATATAAATATGAAATACCAGTTCTAAGTAAAACAAAGTAACCGGGAAGAAAAGGATAGGTCCCGAAAGAATCGTCCTTGGGGTTTCCTTTCTTCTCCTCTTGCGCCGCTTAACCCCCTGCGCCGCAATAGTATCGCCGGAAACATTTGCCGATGAACGGCCCGCGCCACTGCTGCTTCTACCGTTTCTTGCTGTCCCTTTTTTCTTTGATGGTTTCTTACCTGTAAATTTCCCAATCAGCTCTGCTAAAGCAGTGGCAAGCACACCAAAAACACTGACAGTAGCTGTTGCAATCGTGCTAAGCACGCTGCCGATAGACATAAGGATTGCCTGCAGGTCAAAGCCGGATTTTTTCTTAATGCTGTTGGATTTTCTCTTCGAGCTTCTTCCCCTGCTTCCCGCGCGTTCTTCCCTCTCTGTTTCATGAGAAGGATTTTCAGCAATTTTTGACTCACGGGCCGCCGTCCCCGCCTTTTTAGCAGCATGAGCTTTGATTCCGGAAGACGTTCCGCTAGCGGACGCCTGTCGCATATCTTCCTTTATAGGTTTTTCATATAACTCATCCAAATCATCATCGAAAATTTCGTATGACATTGTATATCCTCCCTTTATCGCACATGGAATCCCCGTTCATTCTCATTCAGCGGCAATTCTTTGTACTCCATATTTCTGATCATAATATAGGAACTTGCGTTGATCTGCTTAAGCAGCTCGTTGATCTGGATCTCGCTCCCCTGTACTTCCATGGTGACAGACCCGTCCCACTCGTTTCTAACCCATCCGGTAATCCCGATAGAGCTAGCCATATATTTAGCGCGGTACCGAAAGCCCACGCCCTGCACTTGTCCGTAAAAATGTATTTCTTTTCTGATCATAGGCTTCCACCTTCCTATCTCAGTTTGACTCAGGAATTTCCTTCGATATTTTAGCATATAAGTCATAAAATGCCAATGTTTTAGCAGAAACAAAGACCGAAAGCTTATCGCTTTCGGTCTTTGTGATAATTCTCTTATTCGTTTATGTTAAACGTGCATCTCCTCTATTATTTAACAGTAACTGACTTGGCTGTTGACCATGGTCCATATGCAACAGATGTCCCGCTCTTGCGGACAGAACGAACCTTGACAGATACTTTCTTTGAAGTCTTCTTTCCATTCACAGACATGTATCCTTTGCCGGTCTTTACAGTAAGTGTGTGATTATCCTGATAAGTTGTTGCACCGGAAACCTTACTGTATTTCACTTTGTAATAGAAATTGGTATGGGCCGAAGTCCAGTAACCGCTCACCCAATTGCCTGCTGCTGTCCAGTAACCACTGTTCCACTTCTTCGCATAATATTTCTTGCCGGCACTCTTAAGGGATGTAATCTTCGGCTTAGTGGAAGATGCCGTAAGCACTTTGACTGCGCTGCTGGTACTTGGATCTGAATATTTCACTCCATCAACGGTCACATAACCGACTACCTTAACATAATAAGTCTTATTGCTTGAAAGTCCGGTCAGGTTATAGGAAGATCCTGTAGAAGACCCCTTCTTTACATACGTACCGGATGAATTTTTAAGATAAACATCATAGCCGCTTGTACCGGTGCCGGAATATACAGTAGCCCAGCTGATCTTCGATGATTTCCATGTGCCCACGGACTTAATAGAAGATGCGGGGATTGCGCCCGGCGTAACGATCACTGTCGTCTCCGCCGTCAGACCTTCTGATGTAACGGCCTTGATGGTGTGTTTGCCTACTCCTAAACTTGTATCATTGCTGGTGAAATCCAACGTGGTTGCATTATCTGCTTCACCGGTACCGTAAGCGTAACTATATTCGCTTCCGTCTACAAAATATTCCACCTTAGACTCATATGGATCATACGCACCATCTTTGTCCAAATCGTTATTTTCCTTTTTCCAATCCATAGCAATGGAAATAGTACCGCCCTTTGCTACCGTATAGGTATCCTTCGGGAAGGAAATAGAGGTCAGCTGTGTATATTCATAGCTTTTGTCCGAAACCGTAACAGGCATACCATATTGGCCGGCTATTTTGATATAGGCAGTATCACCTGCATCAAATATAATTGCCTCTGACGTTTCCCCATCAGACGGATCATCCAAGGATACCGTAGAATCATTCTTATAGATGTTGCAATACCTGTTAAGAACGGATACTTGGAAATATGTCTTCTCGGTAAATGTCTTTTTATACCAGATTTCGCCTGCAGAAGATTTACTCGTAAATCCCTTTGGTCCCTCCTCGTATGCTGTATCTCTGGTGTTAGCGATATAATAGTTTCCGGTGATAGTATCATTGGAAGCCGAACTGCTGTTTTGCGTCACTTTGAAATAGAGTGTGTCACCCTTGGCAACAATGACACCCTGATTTACCAGTGTCGATGACGCTGGTTTGCTGGTCGTATTGCCGCTTGAATCGCAGTAATCAATATACATAAACTGATTACTGATCTTAAGCTGCACCGGATAGGCTCTGGTATTGGTGAATTTGTAATAATTTCCTGCTGTCAAAGCCACATCTTCGCCAGGGCTCCAGATGTCAAACTGCTCAAATTGATCTCTGGCGAAAGTAGACTCTCCATATGGGATATCTGCTGTGAATATCTTTGTCCTCAACTCTGTAAATGATACTGCCGCAAAGGCTGTATCTCCCGCAGCCGGTATCACAACAAGCGCCATGGCAAGCGCCGCGAAACATGCTGCGGCCAGGCTTAACAATTTCTTTTTCATAATCTTCCTCCTATAGGCATTGATACTGCAATCCCATGGTAAGTGTGAAAGGGTGCACAACGCCACTGTTTCCTTAATCATACCAATCACAGTTTTTTCATTCCCTACCCATGTGGGTAAATTATTCTTTCTTATAAGCCTCCTATTGTTCTAATCAAGTGATCTAGTCAATAAGACAGCACTCTCAACATGGCGTGTGAACGAAAAGAGATCTACAGGCTGTATCCGCTTCACCTGATACCCATGATTCTTAAGATATAGCATATCCCTTTTCTGTGTGTCAGGTCCGCAGGAAATGTAGATGACCTTTTCAGGCCTTAACTTGACGATAGCCTGAAGGAATCTCTCGTCGCTTCCGGAACGGGGCGGGTCCATAATGACCACATCCGCCTTCTTCCCTGCATTTGCCATCTCCACCATAAACCGGCCTGCGTCGCCCTGATAGAATCTGACATTGGTAACACCGTTATTTCTGGCATTTTCTTTGGCATCTCTTACTGCGTCCTGGTTCAGTTCGACACCGATCACTTTTTTTACGGAATCTGCCAGACTCAAACCAATCGTACCGATTCCGCAATAGGCATCGATCACAGTTTCATTGCCTTTAAATCCCGCCATTTCAATCGCCGTTTTATAAAGAACTTCTGTCTGAGCAGTATTGATCTGGTAGAAGGATTTTGGCGAGATCCGATAGCGTTTCTCAAGGAGTATATCTGTGATATATCCGTTTCCATAAAGGATTTCTTCCTTCTCCCCCAGTACAAATGTGGTCTTCTTCAGATTATAATTAACCACAACACTGGTAATTTCGGGGTGCCATAAAAGAAGTTCCTTCACAAACTCTTTCTTAGATGGAAAGATTGTATTTCCAACGACCAATACCACCAATATCTCGCCGGTGTTAAAGCCCCGCCGAAGGAGGATATGGCGCAGCACTCCCCGACCCGTATCCTCATTGTATGCCCGGATTTTAAAAGATCGGGCCAGTTCCTCGATCGTCTTAATGATTGTCTGGCATTTTTCATCCTCGATCATACAGTGATCTATATCCACCACCTTGTGCGTACCTTTCCTGTAAACGCCGCTGATCAGCTGTTTCCTTTTGTCAGATACTACCACATGATGTACCTTATTTCGGTAGTGATAGGGATTTTTTGCTCCAAGGATGGGCTGTACCCTTCCAAATACCCCAAGCAGGTTTTTCATCTGCTTCTGTTTTTTCTTTAATTGTTCTTGGTATGTCACGCCCTGATAGTCACATCCGCCGCATGCGCCTGCATAAGGGCAAATCTCTCGTTTTTCCATAGGTCTATTTTATCGGATATCTATTGGATTTTAAAGGAATATTTGCTATACTTTCAGTTGCGTTATTTTTTATATTTTTTAAGGAGATTACTCATGTTACAGGCTGTTTTATTATTTGCTCTTGGACTGGTTTTACTGATCAAAGGCGGTGACTGGTTTGTGGATGGTGCCACAGGTCTTGCCAACCGTTTTCATATACCAAAGATACTCATCGGCGCAACGGTTGTCTCTATCGGCACAACCTTACCGGAGGTTATGGTCTCTGCCACATCTGCTGTGAGCGGACACGGTGAGATTGCTTATGGCAATGCCATCGGTTCTGTCATCTGCAACGTGGCTCTGATCGCTGCCATTACTATGGCGGTACGCCCTTCGATTGTAGATCGGAAATCTATGAAAACACCTGTCATTTTCTTTTATATCGCTGCTTTTATCTATTTGATAAATGCCTATGTATTTCAGCATTTCAGCCGCATAACAGGGGCTGTTCTTCTGGCCGTTTTTGTTATCTATATGGTTGTCATTTCAAAGCAGGCGCTAGGCGCCCGGGCTGACCATCTTGAATCAGCAAACGGCCCGGAAAATGATGGTGAAATCACTGACGCCTCACAAGAACCCCTCGCAGATAGTTCTCTTATAAAAGAGCTGACATTACTGATCGTCGGTGCGGCGCTTATCGCCATCGGTGCAGACCTTCTTGTGGATAACGGGACCATTATCGCAGCAGGTCTTGGTGTACCAGAGTCCGTGATTGCGCTTACATTTGTAGCTTTGGGAACGTCCTTACCGGAACTGATCACTGCCATCACATCCCTCTTGAAAGGGCAGAGTGATCTGTCTGTTGGCAACATCATCGGCGCCAACCTTTTCAATCTGGTTTTAGTCAGCGGTGTTTCTCCGCTGTTGGCTCCGTTTGACATTCCCCGCAATTCAACTTTGATGGGAATCAACACCTCTCTCTTAGTAGAATTACCGCTGATGCTTTTTGTCATGTCATTTTTAGCAATCCCGGCATTGATTCGGGGAAAGCTATCCCGCACACAAGGTATTATCCTGCTGATCATCTATTTCGGATTCTGTGCTTTCCAGTTTATGATCTGACCGGATTGATCCATATACAGGTCCACCAGACCCAGCAAGCGGCATAAGTCTGCAAGATAATTCAACGTTATGATCAAAATCGCAAGAAAATGCGCAGCCTTTTAAAGCTGCGCATTTTCTTTTATCCTTTCTCTGCGATCAATGAAATGATTCCTGCCACGATCAAAATCGGAAATGCAATATATAGCATTCCACCTATGACCATCATTATCAGAACAAATGGGAAAAGTACCACAGTCAGTAAAAAGTAGGTGATTCCCCAGGTGGCTTTGATACCCCACCAGATGACTTTGAAACAGAAATACAGCAAACAAATCGAAAATACTATGATCATTTAAATACCCCCATGTATGAAATGCTTAGGTTTTCCTACATTATAAACCCGCCACAAACATCACCCACAGACTAAAGAAAGCGAAATAGCCACCGCTATTCCGCTTTCTTTCAATTATTTATTATATATAGCTTTCCGCAATCTTCTCGATGCCATCCGGGTTCTTCTCGTTCCACTCTGCAAAATCCATGCCGCTCTTTTCAACTGTCTTTCCAAGATCTACCAAAAATTCAGGAATTTCCTTCTCAGTGATAACACCGATTTCACGTCCCATTTTTTCTCTTCCCTGCAATTCGCATCCATTGATAAACAAGGCGAATGCAGATTGTGGCTTTCCGTCTATTTTCTTCACAGCGCCACGGAATCCAATAACACCGGTCTGGTGTGTTCCACAGGAAGACGGGCACCCGGAAATATGGATCTTAGGCAGCGCGCCGTCTGAAATTCCCGCTTCACTGACTGCCTGCACGCATGCGTGGAGAAGCGCCTGGGAATCTCTAACTCCCACCTGACAAATGCTGGCGCCGATACAGCTTACCGAAGTCTCAAATAATGTTGCTGCCGTATCAGATGTGACAGCCATCACTTTCTTTGCTTCGTCACCTGTCAGATTCATAATATAAGCGGTCTCATCCGGAGCAATCGACATCACTACATCATTCATATCCGCGATCGTTTCGCTCAACGCTATCAGTGTCTCCGCCTTTGGCTGCCCGCCGATTGGATGCCAAGAAACAGCGTAGAGTCCCTTCTGCTTCTGTGGGGTGGCACGTTTCCCTTCCGCCAGACTTCCATCACTTTTTTTCAAGATTTCAGGAGGTGTGATGTGAAGATCAAGATCTTCTCCTGAAGCAAATACCTCCGCCAGCTTTTCATTATAAGCATTCTTATACCCTTCCGGGCCACCGCAGGTATCCTGCATATATCGCGTTCTCGCCTTACCTCGGTTCTCATAGTTGCCATAGGTACGGAATGTAAGCCACATGGCCTTGATATAATAACATATCTTTGCCGGTTCAATCCCTTCTGCCACAAGAACGCCAAGCTTAGGATTGTTTCCAAGACCTCCGGCGCTATATACATCAAACCGTCCATCTTCTCTTGCCACAAATCCAAGATCTCTATAGGTTGCATGGGGCTTATTGGCCGG
>R03__coassemble_233_pt1 | contig 35237 bp, 29 predicted proteins | sample R03__metabat2_low_PE_040 | metagenome-assembled genome bin R03 | reverse complement strand
CAGCAGGCCTTGACGCAATCCATGACACCGTTCATGAGATGGCTAAGGACGAGGCAAGACACGGCAAGGCATTCAAGGGACTCCTTGACAGATACTTCGGCTAATAGATACCTTAATAATTAAAGGAATTAAGGGGCGGCTCGGAATGGAGTTGCCCTTTATTTTTTGTCCTATAAGTACAAATTACGCCCTGAAAATTTACTTGCAAGAAGTTTACTTTCAAGGCGTATATTTTTTCTTGTCTATAAGGTGATAGCCCGACATGAGCCGGGATGCGAAGTGTTGCGAATGGCAGTTGCCCTTTATTTGCAGGCCTTCAGAATCGCCTTCAAAAACTCCCACATACGTGCAGTCGACGCAATATCCACTCTCTCATTTACAGAATGCACATCATGAAGGTTTGGTCCAAAGGAAATAATGTCAAAATTCGGATTTCGGTCATAAAGGATTCCGCATTCCAATCCGCCGTGAGTATTCTCAACCTTCGGCTCATAGCCAAACATCTCTTTAAATATCTCGATTGCCATTGGACGAGCCTTTGAATCCGGGTCATACTTCCATGCCGGATATGCGCCGGAAACCTCATAAGAGCCTCCCACCATCTCAGTCCACATTGCCAGTTTATCTTTCATCATCTCCAGCTTGCTTGCAACGGAGCTTCTGACCTGAAAGCGGATCGTAACTTCATCCTCTGTAGTTGTTACAACGCCTGTATTCAGGGAAGTCTCAGGTTCTCCCGGGAATGCTCTGTCATACGTCTGCACCTCATCCGGTGCACCGTATAAGTAACGGATCACATTATCTGTAGATGCCGCATCCATTGCAGAAAATGTTCCTGCAGCGCCAACGGTAACTTCCATCGTTGCATCCGGCTCACTTCCCATGTATTCTGCAATGATCTCTTCCCAAAGCTTCGCTGCCTTTGCTGCAAGCGCTTCTGCCTGTTCACTTTCAACCACAAGCTTCGTCACATTTTTCTGTGCGATAGCATTGGCAGCCTGACCGCCATCTGTGGAAATCATGTTAAAATCAAATTCTTTCGACAGTGCATAGAGAATACGTCCGATGGTCTTATGGGCATTTCCTCTCTGCTTATTGATTTCCATGCCGGAATGTCCGCCAAGAAAACCATTGATAAGAAGTGTCACTTCCGTTCCTTCTTCACCTGAACGCTCAACCGGAATCATGGTGTCCCAGATATAACCGCCTGCGCAGCCAACCGTCATAACTCCTTCTTCCTCAGAATCAAGATTTAAGAAAACCCGTCCTTTTAAAACCGTCGGATCCAGTGCCAAAGCGCCGCCCATGCCCTGCTCTTCATCCACTGTAAATACAGCCTCGATCGGTGGGTGTGGAATATCATCACTTGCCAGCACTGCCATCGCATAAGCGATCGCGATACCATCATCACCGCCAAGGGATGTATTTTTTGCTCCGATCAGATTACCGTCTACAAAAAGATCCAATGGATCTTTGTTAAAATCGTGGTCCGAATCGTCTGTCTTGACCGCAACCATGTCCATATGTCCCTGAAGGACTACCGGATCAGAATTCTCATAGCCTTCGGTTCCCGGCTTGAAAATGATCACGTTCTTTGCTTCATCCTGAATGTAAGAAAGCCCGTGCTCTTTTGCAAATGCTACGCAAAAGTCGCTGGCCGCCCCGATGTTATACGTCTGACGTGGAATTACACTTAACTCTTCAAAATACTGAAATACCGCCTTTGGTTCTAATCCGGATAAAACTCCCATAATTCTTCTCCTCAATTATCATTAAAATTCTTTTAAATTATCTGCTGCCGAAAGGAATTGCCAACGCAATTACAAAATGTGCGTAAGGCATTCCTTCAATGCATTTGCACTTTTATACTTTACTATAATATCACGAAACCAAGTTAAAGCGCTACACTTATTCCGCCAGTCTTTTAAGACAGATGGAGCGCTTACTTCTCCTCCCCTGCAACGGATGGCTCACTCAGTTTTTTTAATTTATCGATATCTTTCTTCTTTCCTAAGATCCAAAGCACATCTCCTTCATGGATCCTGGTATCTGCCACAGGCATAAATGCACTGTCTCCGTCATGCTCGATTCCGATGATCATGCAGCGATAGTTTGGCTGAATTCCCGTTGCACGGATCCTGCGCTCGCAATAAGGCTCATTTCCCATAACCCGGATTTTCTCGCAGGAAAGCGGGATCTGTCTCTCCTGGGATCCAAATCCCATAAAGTCCTTCAGTGTGGAAATGGTAAATTTGCCACCGATCTCCTGGGTCTCCGCAAATTTCATGATGGACTTCTCAAATCCCACCGCAAACACGCGGTCTCCCGCATAGATATCGGTCAGACCTGACGGAAGCAAAAGCATCTCTGTATCATGTTCTATCTTTAAGATGAAGACATTCTGGTTTTTGCCCCAGCCGATCTCTAACAGATTCCAGCCATCGTAATAGGCATCATCCGGTACCACAAAAGAAATGATACGGTAGTCGTCCTCACTGACATCCAAAAATTCCGGAATCTTCACATTGCCGGTAGCCATGCTTGCAAATAATATGGAAGCACGGCGAAGCTTTGAATAGCGCTTCCTCTGCCTGTAGTCGAGAATATAGAGAATCAGACCGATGCCCATCCACCCCACAAATAAAAGGGTTGCCATACCGCCAATGTACACCGGTTGTCCCGGCACAAATAAAAGCACCAGAAGAACCGTCATCAGAATGCCCGCAAACCAGGCCATAGCTACGCCGCCCGGGATCTTATAAGGGCGTTTTAAATGGGGTTCTTTCTTCCTTAACATGATCAGTGAAAATGCTGTCACTGCCCAGCTCACTACATAGCCGGCTGCCGAGAAAGTTGTCAGTGACCCGATCAATCCTGCACCGAGGAAAGGACCGATGATAGAAGCTACCAGGCTGACCTTCAACGCATTTGTAGGAGTGCCTGTCTTTTCGTCCTGCTTTGACAACACATCAGGAACGATGCTGACTCTTGCCATAGCCATCAGAATTTGGGAAGAGGCCATCATAAATCCGTTCCAGGTAGTCAAAAGTCCACAGATCGCACCCAGCAATATCAAGGTGTAAAGGATCGTACCAAATGCTCCCGGATAAATATTCTTAAACAAAAGTGCCGCTGCCGGAGAACTGAACTCTGCAAAAGATTTCCACGGAAAAGCGCCGCCTAACGTGATCAGCAAAAGTGCATAGAACAGGCAGGATAAGAATACTGTCAGCACTACGATCTTTCCCACGGACTTGGTATTACCGCCTGCGCTCTCAATTCCCTGAGGAATGGTTTCAAAACCGGCCAGGAAAAACGGAACTGAAGCAAGAATAGAAAATGCGCCACCCATAAAAGAACTGTGCGAACCGCTTCCCATATTCTCGTATACCGGCAACAGGTTTGATACATCAAAGCGGAACACTGCGCAGATCATAGCCAGGATTCCTGCGCCTACCAAAAGCAGACACAGCACACGCTGAAGGATGGCGGAGCTTGAAACACCCTTCTTGTTGATCCTGTAAAGGATGATGGAAATGATCGTTCCCACGATAATATGACCCGGGTAGATCTCTGCCCCAGCCAATGTATATAATGCATGCCCGGTCTTTAAAACCGGAAACAGCACGCTTAAAATATCAACAACATAGATTGCTTCCCAGGGAATGATGGTGATAAATGCACCAAAGGAAGCCCAACCTGAAATGAACGCTACCCGATCCCCAAATGCGCGGAAAGCATAACTCATACCGCCGCCGGAAACCGGAAGCATAGAGCATAATTCGCAATAACAAAGTGCCACCGGAATCATCAGTACCAATGCCATGATGTATCCGGTCGCTGCAGGAACCGGTCCGCCGGATCCCGCGATCCAGCTATTAATAGATACCGCCCAGCCAACACCTACGATTGCGCCAAAACCAATACAGAAAAAATCCAGGAGAGCTACACCGCCGCTTTTCCCTTCTGTTTCCAAAGGCCCCTTTGCCTCTTCCATTCCTTGTTTTCCCATCTCAAAATTCTCTCTTTCCCCAATACAAGACTGAATTTGTATGCCAAATGAAATGATAGCACAAGGTTTTTATCATTTAAAGATATTTTCAGCATAAATAGCGCAATATACTTTGTGCTATGAGCACTATTTTTAGCATTTTTTAATAGAGACCATAGTCTCATGTCCCTTCGCACGCACTTGGGGCTTCCTTTTTGGAGGCGCAATGGCCCCATGAAAGATTTTACATGCATGTCAAGACCGTCGACGCTTTTCGTCATGGTTTTGACTCATCGTCAGCGCATGAAAAAGGGTGAGCCCAAAAGGCTCACCCTCCTAAATTCACTTTATTAACTTGTCTTTAAGCGAAACTTCTGAATCTCCCGCTCTGATGAGACCTTGGCGATCTCTGCGCCGATTCCGCGAAGTTTCTCTTCGAACCGCTCATATCCACGCTGAATATATACAATATCATCCACGATCGTAATACCCTCTGTCGCCATGCCGGCGATGCAAAGGGCTGCGCCTGCACGAAGATCCGGTGCGCTGACTCTTGCTCCGGAAAGCTTCGCAACACCCTTGATCGTTGCGGAATTTCCTTCGATCTTAATGTCAGCTCCCATACGTGAAAGCTCATCCAGATACTTGAAACGATTCTCAAAAATACTCTCTGTGATGGTGCTTGTTCCCTTGCAAAGGGCAAGTGTAACACCGATCTGCGGCTGCATATCTGTGGGGAAGCCCGGATACGGCAGCGTCTTCACATGGGTACTTCTTAAGTTGCCTTTTGATACGACACGAACTGCATCATCAAACTCTTCCACCTCACAGCCGATATCTTCCAGCTTAGCGATGGTCGCCTCCAAATGCTTCGGGATCACATTCAGGACTGTCACGTCACCTCTTGTTGCAGCTGCTGCGAACATAAAGGTTCCTGCCTCGATCTGATCCGGAATGACTGAGTATTCCGTCTTGTGCAGCTTCTGTACTCCACGGATCTTGATCACATCCGTTCCCGCACCACGGATATTCGCACCCATGGAATTCAAGAAATTGGCCACGTCCACAACATGCGGCTCCTTTGCCACGTTCTCCATAATGGTAAGGCCCTCAGCCATACATGCCGCCATCATTACATTGATGGTTGCACCGACGCTGACTACGTCAAAGTAAAGGTGCTTACCTTTTAACTTCGGCGCATCTGCCATGATCTTGCCATACTCGATCTCCACTTCTGCGCCTAAGGCACGGAAGCCTTTCAAGTGCTGGTCGATCGGTCTTGATCCAATGTTGCATCCGCCGGGAAGTGCAACCTCTGCGTGTCTGTACTTGCCAAGCAATGCTCCCAATAAATAATAAGAAGCTCGAATCTTCTTGATGTAGTCGTATTCAATACTGATTCCCTGAATTCCAGCTCCATTGATGTTGACAGTATGTCTGTCAACACGCTCAACTGTGGCGCCAATACCTGCGATGGCATCCAGCATAGCATTAATGTCGCTGACATCAGGCAAATTGTCGATGTGAACAGTCTCATCTGTCATGATCGCTGCAGCTAAGATCGCCAGTGCGGCATTCTTGGCTCCTCCGATCTCGACCTCCCCAACGAGAGGATGTCCACCTCTGATCACATATTGTTCCATAATTCACCTCTAATAAGTAATATAGTGCGGTCATTGCCTCATACCTTCGTGTGTGTCGCAAATAAATATTACGTATGACGCAAATATACCTGCACGCATATACCTCAAAGTATTTTAGCACAATATGTCAAGTTGTTAAAGAGTTTTTGCTTCCTCTTAAGGTGTTCTTAAGATTTGTCCCTTCCTCTTTATACCCATTTAGGCTCTGTAATGACAGCATCATAGCCATGGATCTTGATCTGATCACCGACCTTTAATACGCCTTTCTTTGCCAGAATATAACCGATATTTTTCTCCTGTACATAGGAATATACCAGTTTAGAAACACGTCCGACTTCTTCCTCTTCGCCATCAATGTAGACTGCCTCACCTGGTCCGCCGTACTGTTTTGAACGGATATAAATGTCAGCTTCCGGGACCTCAAATCCAACCATCTCACGCTTTGGTCCCTCTTCTTTAATCTTGAGAAGAGCTTCTTTTCCAATGAATTCCTTGTCCCATTTGATATTTCCCGCAAGGTTTACCTCAAACGGATTGCAGTGAGCCAAGTCTCTCATGTAATAGAAATTAGCCTCTGTAGGAAGTGTCCAGCTCATAACCTGGAATTCGGTTACTTCCTTTCCTCCCGCAGCCTCAACAGCCGGCGCAAGAATCTTCTCCAATGCCTCTCCGTCTTCCGGATTGACATAGATTTCATAGCCCCATTTTTCACCGGTGTAACCGCCGCGGTTGATGCGGCAAGAGATGCCGCCGATCTCATTTTCCATATGAGCAAAGAAACGAAGGTCTTCTATGGAATCTTTTACGATGCTCTCCATCACTTCCTTGGATTTCGGCCCCTGTACAGCATACATTGCCCACTCATCCGTGATCTCTGTCCAGTCAACATCATAATCTCCCTGATGGAAATACCACCAGTCATCCGTCTTTGTTGCATAAAGAGTCGAAACCCAGTAACGATCCTCGTCCATACGCATAACAACTACATCGTCTATGATCTCACCGTTTTCATCACACATAACCGTGTAACGGTCTCTTCCCACTTTCAGAGATGCAATATTATTGGGGAACATGTAGTCCAGAAATGCTGTCACATCAGGTCCTGTGATCTCCAAAAGCTGGTGTGTCCAGAAATACCAGCCAACACAATTTCTGACAGCCATATGCTCTGAACGCTTCATATCGTCATATTTAAATATATTCTTATACATCTTTACAGACCTCCTTATGCAAATTTATCGATCTTCTTGGCAATCTTGATTCTCATCTTGCGGGCTGGTGAATCCTCTTCCCAGCATGCCCACTGGGCATTGATCAATGTCTTTGCCATTCCATACCACATGTATAAATGTGCTTCCGGAACTGTCTTTGTTGCTGTGATCTCAAGGCCGCTTCGATCGATCACAAGGATGACCTCATTCTCGTTAAAAGCTTCCACCTCATAATTACATACCAGTGACTGCAGCTGTACTTCGATCAGGGCTCCCAAGAGACGTCCGTCTTCTTTAATATAGTTCGGAACTCCCAGCCAGTCTCTCATACCTTTGATTGCATAACGCTCGCCAAACATAGCCTTGCCTGCTGCCTCCATCACACACTTCAAAATGTGATCTGCCATCTCCTGTGTCACATGACCGCGTTTTACGGCTTCTGCAATTGCAGGAAGTATATAAAGAGAAGCGCCTGTAGACATATTCATCATCTGGTTCGAGGAATCAGTCTCATTGTTAGTGCCGCCTGCGAAGTGATAGTTGCACTCCTCACGGAACATCATAGATTCCTCTACGCAATCCTCTTCTTCTGTATATTTCTTGTAATCATCTGTCACTGCCGGTCCGAAGCTCTCCCAAAGTTCGTGTGGTGGTGCCGGATATTTCTCCCTTGACTCTGCAATGATTCGGCAGTGTCTGTCACCGCATCCCTTTGCTTCTACCATCATATAATCCATGGTAGGTCCTTTTCTCCTGCGCTCTGAAGATGCATTTGCCTGTCCCTGCAAAGACATGGTCGTTGTACGGCAAAGCTCAGATCCACAGATATCCCAGTCGCAGACATCCAACTCTTTTTCTGCCCGGTAGGTTCCGAAATCCTGGCAGCGGCCGCACATCAAAAGTGCGTCGTCGCCCTTATCCCCGATCAATGCCCCCGAGTACTGGCCACACATAAATGGATGAATACCAAATCCGTCGTCATCCCCATAATATACACCTGACATATACAGTCTCTGATAAGCTTCTTCACACATCATCTGCGCACGGGTTGCGTAATCAGGAACCATGATGCGAAGCGCCTGGGTTGCTGCTGCAGATAATACAGACTCAAAGCGGCTGATATAGTGAAGCGCCTCCTGGTAAGAAATCAATTTGTTCCATGGTGTCTGCACCGCATTGAACTGCTTAAAACCTGCACCGTTTCCGGAATCCGCAGGTATTCTTTCATTGATTTTTTTGCTCATGTGAATTACCTCTTTTCTCTAAGTGTTTTATCAAATGTTTTTGCCGGCACGACCTTAAATCGTCTTTTGCCGGTCTCTCATTCATGTGCATTTACTGTTGTTAGAACTCCTCCGGCGGATACTGCTCGATCTCCGGCTGGAAGCTTACGATGTTGTGGGACATTCCGGCGTCAGCTACCACACAAGTACCTGTCATACCGTCTGCCATGGCCGTACACATGCTGTAAGCGACGATAGCAACCGTGTCAACTTCCGGTCTTCCGTCTGTCTGCCATACCATCAGCTCCTCATAGAACTCGTCTGCCTTGTCTTCATCCAGATCTTTTGCGCAAAGGTTACCGGCTGATCCTGCTGTCACCATCTGTCCGGGAGCCACTGCATTTACCATGATGCCGTATCGTTTTAATTCCTTCGCCGCCTCAACAACCAGCGCATTGATCGCGCCTTTTGAAGCTGCATAGTGCGGGTAACCGCCAAATACCGGATACGGAATCCACGGAACATTCGAAGAGATCAATGTGATCTTTCCTTTAATCTCATGCTCGATCATGTACCGGCTGACATATTTGATGCCAAGGAAAGAACCATTAACATTTGTCCTCATGACGCGCTCAAATTCCTTCAATGACAGGTCATAGATGTGCGCATAGCTCCAGGTCGCTGCCGTGTTCACGTAGATATCCACGCTTCCGAATGTCTCTGCGGCAACCTTTACCAGGTTCTCCATATCCTCTTCCACTGTCACATCTGTTCTTACGTAGGTCACACGGTCCGGGCCGTATCCCTGTTTCTCTAAAAGATCTAAGGTGAAGTCACCTTCATCCTGTAAAAATGTAGCAAGCACTACATTTGCGCCGCCTTGCAGAAGACGGAGCGCAATATTAAATCCAAGACCGGATGTGCCGCCTGTGACGATGGCAACTTTGCCCTTCACGCCAAGCATCTCATCCATAGGTCTTGCGATTTTGATCATATTCTCCAGCATCGCAATCTTAGATGCATTCAGATCAAAAGCCATAATCATATCCTCCTGATTAGAAATCATTTTATTGTGTGTTCCTCTTATTCCCGGGCATGAATAATTGATTTCATTATAAAAATCTGCTCCCACATATGTAATGGTATGCTTTGCCTGTTTTCAGACGCCTTCACCCCTACTTTTTGACGGGTAATTATTTACAGTGGAAGTTCTTGGCATTATAATTGAAAATAATAAGGATGGTGGCAATCATGAAGCTAAACGCAGACATCATATATGAATATTTAAAGAAAGAATATCCCGTCGAAATGTATGGCTCACCTACAAAGCGGCTGCTCTTAGGGAAAGCCGAGCTGTATATTGACAACACCATGCATTTCAAAGCAGATCATGTATACCTGGCGACGGTGGAGCACCTGCCCCAGCGCCCGACGATTGAAAAGAATGTAGTCCTCATATGTATCGGTGAGAATGCGAGACTGAACTACTACAAGGAGCATGCAACTGTTATCCTGATCAAGAAAAAGCAGGATTTTTTCCGGGTGTACAAAAGTCTCCAGGACCTGTTTGAAACATACCATGCATGGGAAGAACAGCTTTTAGATCTGTTCACCCGCTCTGCATCCATTCAGAATGTGCTAAACGCCAGCATTGATGTATTTCACCGGATGCTGTATGTCTTGGACTCCTCGTTCCAGGTGGTGGCATTTGCAGCGCCGGCCTCTGCAAGCGGTGGAGGTGTCAATGCATCCCGGATGGCGGGAGCGCCGCCCATTTCCAAAAGCAGCCACCGAAGAAAAAACAACCTGGACCCTGCCGCTTTGGCAGAATATTTAAGCGCCCGCGGTCTTGCCATGGATGCAAAAGATCCCCTTCTTTTTTCCATGGAGGACGGAAATCATTTCCTCTGCGTCAACCTGTTTGATATGAATGACAATTACAGCGGATGCCTTGTTGTCAACTATGATAAAGATGAGATTCCTACAGGAGATGAGTTGGTAGCCAAACGACTGGCTTATATGATTGAAAAGATCACAGAGCGAAACCCGGTGCTGATAAGCTCTGACCACAGGGCTTTAAAAGAAATCGTTCAAAACCTGATGGGAGAGCTTCCTCTCTCCGGGACGCAAAAGCTGTTTTTAAAGTCTGTCAACAAAAAAACTGAATATCTCTGTGTATCCTTTCATTGCTTAGAACAGTTGTCCGCTTTGCCGGTGACCTATCTTTGCTCTGTTTGCGAAAGCATTTTCACTGAGAGCATCTTCTTTGAGCACAACAATTCCATCCAGGGGCTTATCCCGTGCACATCCTTGAGCGACCCGGCAAATGTATATATCTCTCTAAAGGAACAGCTGGCCACACTGTTAAACGGCAACTTTTTTTCTGTCGGCGTGAGCAATGCATTTTCAGATCTGTATAATATACGGACCTACTATTTTCAGGCGGAGGCAGCCCTGGATAACGGTGCGCTTTACCAGGCAAAATCAGGTATCTACCTGTTTAACGACTACGCACTGATGGAGCTTGTGTCCAACGCCCTTGGAGGCATGCCTGCGGAATCCTATTTTCCGAAGGGCTTCCAGAAGCTTTTGGACCATGACAAGGAAGGCGGCATTTCCTATGTAGAGACACTTACTACCTTCTTAGAAGAAAACATGTCCTACTCCAAGACTGCCCGCATCCTCTACATCCACAGGAGTACGCTGGTAGAGCGGATCGAGCGCATTCAGAATGAACTGGATATTGACCTGGACAATCCCAATCAGCGGCTGCAGATCCAGATTCTCTTAAAAGCTATGCAGATTGAAGAATATTTTAAATAAGCAGGCAAGAGCCTCTGCAGCTTTTGCCGGATACAAAGGCATCCCGCAAAAAGTCAAGCGAAAAGAGCCCCTTACATTTCATGGTAATAAGCATAAAATGCAAGAGGCTCTTGATTTTGTCTTCTGTTTGTCTTCTTATCTAGAACATTTTCTAAGATCTGCATCCAACTGATCTGCATATTTTGCAACATCAGCTGACTCAGGATAGCTTAAAAGTTTGCGGTATGTAAGAGCTCCAACCAGTTTCATACGCGGGTCGGTTGTCGAGCCCGGTGCATACTTCTCCATTACTTCTCTTCCTTCAGGTGATCTCATGATCTCTTTGATTTTTGAATCCAATGATAATGCCATAGTTCTTTCCTCCTCAAAATTAATTCCGTATATTTTCTGCCCTGGGAATTATGATTTGCATTTATCTTATAGGGAAAATGTAATTTTAGCACCCGTCAAATAAATGGGAGTAAAAAGAAAAGAGCCCCACGTTTTGTAGGGCTCCCAAAAGCTGTTTTTTTATTGCTGACCGTTATAGACCATCTCAGCTACTGCGGTGATATCGAATCCGTCCAGGTCATCCGCCGCCGTGTAGAGAGAATATGTGATTTTAGCATCCTTGTCATACCAATAGCATAAATCTATAGTGTTCTCTTCATCAAAGGTCCGCTTCGTGATTGCCTCACATCCGCAGATCTCTGCTTCCTCCTCTGATTCCCATTCATCGTAATAGACACCGGAAATATCCTCAAGCTTATCCGTCTTCTTCATGCGGGCATACATCTCGATATCATACATCCGAAACTGCATCTCAGCCATTTCATCGGTCTCATCGATAAAATAGGTCACATTCTCCGCCTCGTCAGGAATATAAAATGTCGCTCCCACGAGCGCTTCCACATCGGCAGCCTCTGTCGTCTCAACCCATGGATTCTCCACCTGTTCAGACTCTTCTTTCTCTTCTCCGCATGCCATAAGCAGACATCCGGTCCCTAAAATTGCCGCGAAAAGCAGCATTGCTCTCTTTTTCATGATCTTCTCTCCATCTTCCCCATGTTTTTTTGTAAACCGGTATTATTACCGGCACTGTTTCATTCTACCTAAAATTTCCTTTTTAAGGAAGAGTGAAAATTCGCTTTTTTCACCGCCCGCTCCATCATAAGCTTAATCTGCTGCTCAGGATCAGTCTCTGCCTCCAGTTTCTTGGTGATCTCGCCCTTTTTGTATTCCCGGATTTCTTCGCCGATTGTGGTATAGTCACGTTCAAACAGAAGCCGGCACATTTCTTCCTGTAATACTTCCGGGTGGATGTTTCCTTTATCTGCCCACTCAACGATCTTTCCGATGACAAATGTCTTGCTCTTTTCTTTATATTTTGGCATGCCAAACATCTGTTGCAGTGCATATAACTCCGGCCGCCAGAAAAGAGACAGCTTACGCTCTAATTTCACTTTTGGGTTCACATCGGTTTCACGAAGTTCATAAAAATCCAGTGCACTGCCTGCATCTTCCACCGTGACCACGCCCCAATGAGCAGGCACGTGTTCCCGGATGTGAAGGCCATGGGTGCTTCCTACCACCACAATGTTTCTGTCAAAAAATAAGTCATAGTCCTTCACCTGTCTCTCAAGCCTTGCATAAGTATCCGCGTCGGACTTGATCTCAATGCCAATGATGTCCGTTTCCGTCACCATAAGGATGTCTGCCCGGGATTTACCCATGACAAGCTCCTCTAAGATGCGGACCTTTCCATACCTAGCCTCCAGATAGTCAAACAGCGGCTCTCTGATATCCTGATCCTTTAAAACCATTTTTTCCATCAGGCATCCTCCTCCCCCTGCAGCATGGACAGATAGGAATTTCTGGTGGTGTCCTGGAAGGAGTAGCCTAAGGCATGCAAAATAGTTTCGATTTCTTTCAGGGCCTTTGCCTTGTTCTGCGCCGCCTGAGAAGGTTCCGCCTGCCCGGATGTTGCTGCCTGCCCAGACGTTGCTGCATCTCCAGACGGTGCCTCCTCCACAAGGATTTCAAGCTCCAGGAAATCCCCCAGACCTTCCACCTGGTCTACGCAGGCCATGATCTTGGAGAATGACATCTCACTTTTAAGAGCATCTTCCCTAAATCGGTGCACATACTCCTGCCGGCGCTTCATCACCCGCGGGGCGACCGGAAAATATCCAAGCGACTCAAGCAAATGGATCGCCGTCTCAAAGTCCAGCACTCCAAGCTCTATTTCTTCGCGGCTCATGGACACCTGATCCAATTTTTCTCCTTTAAACGTGATGACTGTATCCGAGCCGCCGGTATTTACATTTTCAACCAGGCGCACCCGCAGCGCCTGTCCATTTTTACGGATACTGCCTTCCCGGTCATCAAAATATATGTCCTCTTCATAAAGCCCTTCCGCTTCTTCAAAGGACAATCCTAAAAGCCGCCCGATCAGCTGCTCTCTGTTTTTTATCTGCAATTTTACTTCTACTTCGATCATCCTTCTCTCTCCTTACAATAACTATACCACATTTTTGCTTTGTCATCCCTTTAAAGGGAGACTATAATGGAGGTCGAAAGGACTTTTACAAATGTTTGAGGCATCGATCATACTACTTTTCTGCGCCATTCTGTTGGCTGCGGTTATTTTTCATATCCCGCTGATCATAGCCCTTATTGCCGGTCTTTTTCTCTTTCTGTTTTATGGTCTGAAGAAAGGGCATACGCTTAAAGGCTTGCTTTTGTGCGCCCTGAGAAGCTCCTTAAAGGCCAGGATCGTTGCGATCATTATGGCGCTTATCGGCATCATGACCGGAGTCTGGCGGGCAAGCGGCACCATCGCTTACATTGTCACCGTCAGTTCCCACTTTTTTTATCCCCAAGTCGCCCTTTTTATGATATTTCTGCTCAATTGCGGCGTATCTTTTCTTATCGGTACATCCTTTGGCACCGCAGCCTCCATGGGAACGATCTGCATGACCATCGCTAACCTGATGGGGCTGAGTCCTATGCTCACCGGCGGTGCGATCCTTTCCGGTGCATTTTTCGGAGACCGCTGCTCCCCTCTCTCAAGCAGCGCCGCTTTAGTAGCTGCTTCCACAGATACAGATCTTTATAAAAATATAAAAGCCATGCTAAAAAGCGGATTTCTTCCCTTTCTCCTGACGGCAGGGCTTTATCTGCTTTTTGGATGTGTGACCGGTGCAAATGTCTCTGCACCTATCGCCACTTCCACCGATGTCTTTGCAGATGCATTTTCACTGTCTGCCTGGTGCATAGTCCCGGCAATTCTGGTGCTTCTTCTGGCGCTTTTAAAAGTGCCGGTGCAGTATAACATTTCCGCCAGTATTGTGACAGCGTTCTTTGTAGGTCTTTTGACACAAAATCTTCCTGTCAGCGATCTGTTTTTTGCAGGGGTCTTCGGTTTTTATCCGGAGGACTCATCCATCGCTATGCTTTCCGGCGGTGGACTCGTCTCTATGATAAATGTGATCGCCATCGTCTGCGTTGCCTCCAGCTACGCAGGGGTGTTAACTGAAACCGGCATTGCAGACAGTCTGTCCGGTCAGATTGCAAACTTAAGCAAAAAAATAACACCGTACGGCAGTACGGTGGTGGTTTCTGTCATCTGCTGCATGCTCTCCTGCAATCAGTCATTTCCGATCCTTATGAGCGCTCAGCTGCTTAGGAGTAGCATTCCTGACAAAGAACAGCTGGCTCTTTATATTGAAAATTCTATCATCACGCTGGCGCCTATGATCCCCTGGTGCATCGCCGGAGCAGTCCCCATCGCGACCCTCGGGGCTCCGACCCTTTGCCTTGCGGCCGGCTTTTATCTATACCTGCTGCCCTTAGTGACTTTTATAAGAGAGTTTCACAAAATCAGGTCCCATTAATTCCAATCTGTCTCTTTTTTACATTCTCCGCGATTCCGGCTTTAAAATTTCTCCCCGCATTTGGGGCAGAATTCAAAATCTTCTTCCGTTGTGTAGCCACAGCTTTTACACTGCTTCTTACTTTTGTACGTCTCATTTAAGTCAAAAAGCGGGCGAAGGTCATTGGGGATGATCTCCACATTTTCACCTCTGGCAATGCGTACCCCGATCTGAGGGTCCAGCTCAAATGGGGCAGCGCAGCAGCTCATTTTTACAAAATATCTTTTGTTCCATTTAAACACAGGGATGAAAAACAGTGACAGCACGGTGTACGTCATATACACCTGATAGCTTCCAAGCTTCCCGCATCGCTCGCAGGTCACCATCTGATTGTGGTTAAGATTTTTCCGCCCTTCCGTGATTCCCATCATAAAAAACATAGCTTTTCCTCATTTCTTCCTTTGGATGATCCCCGTACTTTCTATAGAATAGCACAAAAACGCAGTGACATTCCACCAAAACTGTGGTACACTGGGTGAGCTACTCTTTCATTTGTATTCTTTTTGTGGAAACGGAGGCAATATGAACGTTAGACCTGAATATGATTTTAAGGTAATCGGTAGTAACTTGAAGGCGCTTCGGATAAAGAAGCATTTAACTGTGGAACAGGTGCGAAGGTATATGCAGCTTGGTTCCGCGCAGGCAATCTATAAGTGGGAGCGAGGCGATGGACTGCCGCAGGCAGATTCACTGATTGCATTGTTAGAGCTTTACGGAGTCGACAACTTCCGTACGATAACAGAAGGGGATGCATGTGCATCCCCTTCTTTATGTTTAGCTTCTCTCTCTTTTTGTTTAAGCGCTTCTCTTTCTTTCCGGCTGTCTTTGATCTTGAAGCACTGTCTTAATCTCTTCCTTTCCGCCTTTTCAATTTCAAACGTTCACTCCGAGTTCATCAGCTTCTCATAGCTTGCATAATCCGCAAGCACGCCAAGCAGTCCCTGTTCGTAGAGGGACTTGTATTTTGCCGCTGCTCTGGCCTGACAATTTAGCTGTCTGTCCGGATTAAACTCAATATCCGTAAAGGCATCATAGGAAAGCACGATCTTAGCAAGTTCCGGGTTCTCGCTTAGAGCTTTCATGTAAATGTAATCATAAAACAGATGGGTCGGTGTGATAGGATACCTTTTCCCCTCAAATTCGTAGGCCATAAACTTTCCACTGTTTTTCAATCTCTCATCCCGCTTCGCATCTTTCGGGGACATAAGAAGCAGATCCGTATAAGGTCCGCCCATCTTAAACACTTTACTGGCCTGATAAATGTTTTCCACCGGGACTTTTCTTCCCACGGATTCCACATACATGCTCAGTGAAAATGCACTCAAATCGCATCCGCCTTCCTGCATACTCTTAGATGAAATCTCAAGCACTTCCTGCCCTGGGAATTGTCTTTTAAAATTTTCATGCAGAGACTGAATGGATCTCTGTTTCTGGGCTTTTGAAAATCCCGAAAACCACTCAAACTCAACAAAACTTCTTGCTACAAAAGGGTTCTTTTTCCATGTTCGAAATACCGGTCTGTTTGCCATCTAAACACCTCCAATACCCGACTGCTATACCGCCAATTATTACGGATAAAACTATAGCACAAAGAAAGTGTAACATCACTGAACGGAAAGTTAAATACACATCCTCATGGGCAGCACATTGCTGCCCAGCTGCCTGACTTCTTTATGAGCAAAGGCGAAGTCATAAGAAAAGCTGCCATAAAGGCAGCCTTCCTTATGATTATTTATTTACCATACTGGTCAAAATGGATACCATCCCAATATACGCACTCCTTAACGATAGTCTCCGGAAGCAGCTCTACCCCGTCAAGGGCCCACTTCTTAAACTCCTCAAATCCGGTGCGGTCCACAATGTAACCGATGTGCTCTTTTCCACCCGGTGCGTTCGGATCAATAAACTCTTTTGCATATTTGTATGTGTTGAGAACGATCTTAACGATATTGTCTTCATCCACCCATACCAGCCAATCCTGAGCCAGACGCGGGTTCTTCTTACCTGTTCGTCCCATGATCGCAAGCTTATAATATTTTTTCTTGCTTCTGGTCCATGCGCGGGTCGGGCACTTGGTCACACAGACACCGCAGCCGATGCATTTGTCCGCATCACGGATGATCTTATAGTTCTCCATCTTCAATGCCCCTACGGAAAGGGAGTTACAGCCCTTCACGCAAGCCTCACAGCTAACACAACGGCTTGGGTCATACTGCGGCATCGTCATACCGATCACGCCAAAATCGTGCTGACGCACCTTGGCGCAGTCATTGGAACATCCGGTGAATGCGACCTTCACATGCAAGTCATTTGGGAAAATGGCCTTATCCATGCGCTGTGCAAACTTACTGGTATTATAATTGGCAAATGGGCATACATTGTTGCCGATGCAGGCAACCACGTTACGGGTTCCGGATGCCGGATAGCCGGTGTTTGGCTCAACCTGATTGATCTCCAGAGATTCAATGATTGGCTGCAGCTTTTCATTGATCTCATCCATATCCTCCAGACGTATTCCTTCAATCTCAAACCCCTGTCTGGTGGTCAAATGAACTGTTCCGTTGCCATATTTCTCTGCAATCTCCTGTACCATACCAAGAATCTCTGCCTTTAAATAACCACCCGGCACACGGATACGAGATGCTCCGATGTCACGATTCTTTGAGATACGATACGCATTTTTCTTCGCTTTTTTCGTATTAATATCTAATGCCATGTCATCCCCTCCTTAATCGATCAGATTCTTGCCTTCTGTATACTTAAATACAGGTCCGTCCAGACAAATGTACTTGTCACCGATCTTACAGTGGCCGCACTTGCCAAGTCCGCAGCACATCTTTCTCTCATTGGAAGTCCAGATCTGCTCCTCTGAAACGCCGAGAGCCACGATGCCCTGCACACTGAAGCGGATCATGATCGGAGGTCCCACAACAATAAACACCGCATTGTTCACGTCCTGAAGCGGAAGGTCAGGAATATACTTGGTGACCATGCCCACTTTACCGGTGTAATCCTCAGGAGCTCCATCGACGGTCTTGATGACATTGATCTTCTTCTCCCAGTTTTCAAAATCAGAGCGGAAAAGGATGGCATCCGGGTTCTTGAATCCGGCGATCAGTGTAGTGCTCACTGCATCCTCCGGATGCTCTGCAAAATAATCCACAACACCCTTCACAGGAGAAAGACCTGTTCCACCGGCGATCACAACGATCTCCTTACCCTTGTAATTCTCTACGTCAAATCCGTTGCCATAAGGTCCCCGCATCAGAAGCGTGTTACCTACATAATTTTCAAAAATCTCATTGGTAACCTTACCTACGCGGCGGATGGTAAAGTCAACTGTATCCTCGCCAATACCACTGACAGAGATCGGAGCCTCTCCATACTTGGGGATAGAAAGCTCAAAGAATTGCCCCGGCTTTACGATCGCTGTGTTGTCAAATTCCATGCGGAATGTGTACTCAAGGCTTGTATGCTTGATCACTTCTCGGATCTTAGATGGCATGGGAACATATGCATTATTGTTACTCATATTACTCTTCCTCCTTTGCCAGTCTGTTGATGATCGTTATGTAAGAAATATATTCCGGACAAACCTCCTCGCAGCGGCCGCAGCCTACGCACATCGGATAACCGAATCTCTTCTCGAAATCATAAATCTTATGCATCACTTTAAAACGCATGCGGTCTCCGTTGGTCTTTCTGAACTGGATTCCGCCTGCGATAGTGTCGTAGTTATCTAACTGGCAGGAAGCCCAGACACGACGACGCTCGCCAACGTTCTTATTCTCCTGATAATAAATGTCCTGCATAGTAAAGCAAGTGCAGGTCGGACAGACAAAGTTGCAACGTCCGCACTTGATGCAGCGGCTGCCGTACTCTTCCCAGATCGGATTGGCAAATGTTGCATTGGAAAGATTCTTTGGCAATGTCACCTTCTCATTGTTCTCCTCTACATAATCCGGTGTCACTATCGTCTCCGTTCCCTCTGCAAAATAGGTGGCGAGTTCAGCGTCCTTCACATCTACCGTCACTTCATCCCCGGCGACCTTCAGGTACATATCATAGTTATCAGCCTTATTGGTTCCCATACTTACACAGAAACCCGACTTACAGGTGTGTGGACAGCCCATCAGAATGAACTTGGCTTTCTCACGCAGTCTCTTGTAATAAAAATCTTCCGGTCCGTTGTTCAGATAAATCTGATCCAAACGCTTCACTGCACACAAGTCACAGCTCCTTAAAAAGATCAGAATTCCCTTGTCTGAAATCTTCGGGATTGTTGTCGTGTCATCAGCGAAATAAAACAGGTTTTCCTGAATTGATAAAAGGACCTCCTTGAACGAATACTCGCTCTTGGTCTCAAACTCGATCTCATCCAATGATGAAACCTTTCCATAACGGATATTGTCGAGGTCAGAGAATGTTGCCTCACCCTCGAATACCACAGGTGCGTAGATGTCATATGTCTCTGAAAGCTTCGAGAAGATGCCGTCTGCGCATGCCTTTGTCAATGCGTATCCCATAATGGTTTCTCCTTTCATACCGCCAGGCAGTATATTTTTCGTATGTGTCTACCTTTAAGCATAGAAAAATCCATTAAAAAAATCTGTGATTTTCATCACAGATTTTTGCCAAAAAAACTCATGGTTTTTTATACATTTTCACAAGGGCACGTGTGAAGTCCCACAGGTTCAAAACATCCCCACCTATCGAGCATCCTTATGCCCGCTTACTTGCCGCTGCAATTATTACACGGATCGTCACATTTATTTTTGTAGAAAAGTGCCATACATTTCATGCTGCGAATAGTGATCCTCTTCTTCTCCATCCGGATAAGCCCCCGATCCGAAAGTTTTTTACAGACCCTGGATGTAGTCTCCCTGGGTGCGCCAAGATAGTCCGCTAAGAACGTGACACTTAAATCCAGATCAATCTGTACCTCGTCTGAACTCTCGCCTACAGGTTCGCCGAAATCTCTGGCCAGCTTCCAAAGCTTTGCCGCCAGCTTCTTTTCCATATAAATCTTACCCATAGAATTCTTCAGCTGATGACTCATGCGCCAAATCTTTCGCTCCTCGATTCCCATAAGTGCACAGGTGAGCGCAAAGTCTTTCTCCATCAGACGAAGCATTGTTTTTCTTGGAATTTCAAAGACCTTTCCGGCTGTCATCATCTGACAATAGGTGCAGGCTGTCTCATTCTTCGCCACACTTTCATTTAAAAAAGCGCCTGGGCCAAGAATAAAGATGATCTTCCTGTGCCCCTCTCCCGTCAAGGTATAGGTAAAGGCTTTTCCTTCCATCAAAAAGTAGAGCATATCCTGCCGCTTTGTCGCCTGATAGATAAGGCTCCCCTTCTTACACGCACGGATGGCTCCTGCATTCTGCAATTGTTCCAATGTTTCTCTACTCACATCCACAAGCTGCGGAATCTGTGAAATGGACGTATATACTCTATTCATGGGCTATCGACACTCCTCATCCTGCTTTATTATAGCATGTTTTACACGCCAGATTCCAATCAGATTGGAAATACAGGTAAAGATGTCAAACGCACCGGCCGAAAAGTTCAAAATAGAAAAATCATAAATGCCCCACAGAATCTGTCCGCCGATGATCACGGCTTTAAATTTAACCGGATCCTCCTCATCTAAAAACCATGTAAATGTTGCACAGGCGATCAATGGTAAATATCCAAGCCACCCCTGATTGTTGGCAAGAATTGTAAGCACTCCCTGCAACACAATAAAGAAAATCTTATAAGGCGTGGTAAATTCTCTTTTGATTCCAATCACATTTCTGACAATGCCTACTGCATTGGAAACTACCCCTGACATCCCGCCCAGCAGGAAATTCGCCACTCCAAGGATCGTAAGCTGGGCGCACTGGGCAACCAGGATTCTTTTTTTGTCTTTGATAAATCCAATCGCCACCATAAGCGCTGCTCCTATAAGAGCTACAGCGTTACCGATCAGGATCAAACCCATAGTCATAAATGCATATCTCCTTCTAAAAACATGGTCAGAGCCACATTGCCATGTAAAGAGGCAGTGTCACCTTTTTCCCATCGATTCCAACATTTTGGTTAGCCAATTTAATTCCGCAAGAAATATCTTCCTTCTTTAATAAGTTATCCAGTGTTCTTGCGCGGCTTCTTCCTGCCTTCACTTCAATCGGAATCGTGTCGGATGGTCCATCGATCAAAAATTCTATTTCTGCAGTACCTGCTTCATTGCGGTAAAAATGCAGATTTTTATATCCTGCTTTTTGCAGCATTCCCGCAATCAGCGCCTCATATAATCCACCTTTTGCGGTCTTTAGAACAACTCCGTTTTCAATGTTACTCTCTCCATCTTGTAAAATTGCCTGTTTTAATGAAAAATCATAGGCTGCGATCAGAAGCCCCGTGTCCGAAGGGTACACTCTCACTTGGTCACTGATCTCGTGAGCTAACAAGGGATATTCCACATATCCTACATTCATTACCGGAATGATCATATGCGCAGTTTCAAGCCAGTCAAGGCTGCTTTCAAACTTTCTTGTCGTTCCCTTCTTCTCAACGATACTATATTGAAATTTGTGATTTTGTTTCATGAGTTGGGCCGGAATTGACCGGTAACACTTCTCTGCTTTCAATTTATCTGCAGGCTTTGCAAACCGTGCAATATCAGCCAGATAGTCTCTGTAAATCCGTCTTTGGATTGTATCGGCTGCAACATAATCCTGCTGTTTTACAAAGCAATCCACTATCTCCGGCATCCCACCAATCACCAAATACTGCCGCAAGTATTGCATCATCTTTTGATGGACCGCCGGTTCAACCGGTGTTCTATCCTCAAAGTGTTTCTTTACATACACAAGCACATCCGCATCAATACCCATTGCATCCAGGAATTCTTCAAAATCAAGCGAATACATATCCAAATAATCTACATATCCTACCGGATAAGATGTAATCCTGTTGTAAGTCATTCCAAGTGCCAATCCTGTTGCAACAGTATCAACCCGCGTATCCTTTGCAAGGAATTTCAGTGCTGTGATTGCATTCGGACATTCCTGGATTTCATCAAGAAGCAACAAAGTTTCACCTTCAACAAGTGTCTGTCGCGGTCGGTTCAGCCGAATACCCATCAATATAGCATCTGCATCCAGATTTACTTCAAAAATCTGTTTTAGCTCCGGTTCCTCTAAAAAATTCAGTTCAATAAACGAAGTGTATTCTTTTCCAAATTCCCTTACAATGTATGTCTTTCCTATCTGTCTGGCACCACTGATGATCAAACTCTTGTGCGCATCAGAATCTCTCCAGTCTCTTAGTTGTTGCAATATTTTTCTTCTCAGCATGCTGATTGCCTCCGTATGCATTTGCCGCTTGGTTTTCTTTCATAATACCATAAACATAGAAAAATATGCAACAGCGCATATTTTTAAGCAGAAAAATATGCATCTCTGCATATTTTTCCACTGTTTTATTAAATTCCCATATCTATTGTGATATTACTTCCGTCCTTCTCTTTCCTCACTAAAATCTTCTGTGGAATGCACTTCAGCTCTTCTCTGTGGCTGATTACGCCCACTAACTTGTTGGCTCCGGAAAGATGGATTAGAATGTCCATAGCACTCTCAATAGACTTCTTGTCAAGAGTTCCAAATCCCTCGTCTACAAATAAAGCATCCACCTGAATACCTCCCATATTGGAAGAGACTGTATCGGAAAGTCCAAGCGCAAGGCTTAAGGATGCCTTAAAGCTTTCGCCACCGGATAGATTTCCCACAGGACGCCTGTGCCCGGTATAATTATCCAAAACTTCCAGATCCAGAAATGTGTTGCTCTGCTTTCCAAGATCACCGCTTTTACGGTACAGTTCGTACTGGCTATCGCTCATAGGAAGAAGACGCCTGTTAGCCGCAGCGATGATTCCATCAAAGCCTGCCGCCTGTATATATTGTTCCAGAGTAATCTTTCCGTTGCCGGTCGTGCCTTTGACAAGCTTATATAACCTGGCAGCCAGCTGATTATCATGCACAGCTTTTTTATGATCTTCCTGCAGATTCCGAATGTTTTTCTGTTTTTCCTGATTACTGTTCCGTCTGGTCTCCGCCTGGTTCACCTGGCTTCTCAAGGCGTTAACCTTAGCCTCCTTCTGGTGACACAGTTCATTTATTTCAGCCAGATTGATCCGCTTCTTCCCTTCAGCTGCTTTCCTTGCCTGTTCAAGCATTCGCTTATTCGTCTCTAAGGCCTGGGTGTACCTATTGATTTCTTTCTCCGCTTCTTCAATATCCTCCTCAGACATCAGAAATGCTCGCATCTCATCTACGGTTCCGAAAGCGTGAGCGATCAGCGCCTGTTGCAGGTCTTTATGGCATGTCTCCTCTTCCTCCTGGCAATGCTCAAGCTGCTCCTTCTTAGTGTTGATTGCAGCCTTTATCCCTGCGACCTTCTCATCTACTTGCTTGCATTTCTCACGTAAATTGGAAATCTCATCTACGATTGTCTTCCCTTCCTTTGCCGCTTGCTCCATTGCATTTTTCGCTTCGTCCCAATTTGCAAACGGAAGTTGACCTATGTTCTTACGTGTCGTTTGTGTCTCTGTAAGTTTGGTTTCATTCTCCTTCGTGCGCCCTACAAGATTCTTCTCCTGGGAAGCCAATGCCGGAAGCTCTTCTTCCTGTATTTCTTTAAGAGTCTGATTCGCCTGCTCCAGTTCCTCGCATGCATCGCGAAGCATGGTGACCTCATCTCCGATCTTCTGCTCTTTTGCAAGCACAAGCTCTTTTGCATCCTTTAAGCCGGCAAGCAGTATATCTAAATCACTCTTTTCCGACAAAGCATCACCCATATCTTCTGCCGATTCTTTAAGAACGGGAGATGCAAGACAGTTAACGATTGCCTTCTTCATCATACTCTCGTATAGATCCAGCGAAGCTTTTTTCTCCCCTGCTTTTATCGAAGCCGCTGAAGAAATCTCCCGCACCTCTTCCTCCGTCTCCTGCAGCTTTCGAACGGCTTTCTCAGTCACGAAATCCTTAGGAAGCTTAGCCAGTTCCGGATGATGGACAGAGCCGCATACCGGGCATTTCTCTCCTTCTTCTAAACCTTCTGCAAGGAGTCCGGCGCGGCTATCCTCAAGCCTTCTCTTGGCGCTTCTGCTTTCGTCTGCAGCCGCATCATACCGGTCACGGGCTTTCTTATACTCCTCCTGTGCAAATGTGTAAGAAGCAACTTTTTTCTCCCGCTCAGAGACCTGGTCCTCCAAGATTACGGAAATCTCTTTTTCCAACGCCTCTACCTTCTCAAGCTGTCGCTCTGCGTCGTTTCGCTCTTGAGGCTTGTGCGCCAGCTCCTCTATCACGATCTTTAAAGAAGCTTGCCTGGTCTCCAGCTTGTCACGTGCCTCCTTAAGCCCTGCCGCTTCTTTTTCTATGCCTTCCTTCTGCTCTTGTAAAGCAGAGAGTTCTTTGGTCAAATTCTCTCGAAGCTGATACTTTTCTTCATCTTCTCCAATTTTCTCAGCTGCTTTTAAAAGTTTCCTCGCTTCTTCGCTTCTTTCTTCTGCCTGCGCGAAAGCCTCCCGGGCCAGCGTCTGGTCATTTGCCGCCTCTGCAAGCTCAGTCTCTATATCCGACAACTCAGCCTTAACCCTGCGGATTTCCTCGATCTTGTCTGTCCATGCAGCGAAATAGGGTTTTACTTCTCTGGTTGCTGCCTTTTGTCTTAAAAGAAGCTGTTCTCTCTCCTGCATCTGCGTCGCTTTAACCGCCAGCTTCTCCTTCTCGTCTTCCAGCTCCTTCAAGCTGTCCAATGCCTGGTTGTCGCTCTTTGCCAATGCCTGCTGATCCTGAATCGTTCTAAGTTCTGACTCCTCATCCTTAAACGTCCGATCCAGTCTCTCCAAGCTTTTTCCATCAGCCTCAAGAAGCCTATCGATAAGCCTAAGCATCTCCTCTATGTTCCAGGCTTCCTTACTGTTTCTCGCTTTTTCCTGCATAACAGCAAGTTCTTCCGCTTCTTCACTTTCATCTGCAGCCTTTACATCACAAAAATACTGGATGATGCTGTTACCGCTATTCATCATTCTCCTGTAGCTTTCATCCATACGGTCTTTCAGCTTAAACTCAATGGCATTATACCCTTCCGTTGAGAAAATATTGCGGAGAATCTTCGTTCTTTCATCCGTCTTGGCATTTAACAGTGCCCAGAATTCTCCCTGGGCTATCATGGCAATCTGCTTAAATTGCTTATCATCGATATGCAGCAAGTCCTTGATGGCAGAATTCACCTTATCAAACCCTTGGATTGGGCTCTTTCCCTCTTCTGAAAAGACAGCATCCCCTTTTTGCTCCACCATGCCTATGCCTGTTTTTTTGTTGAGCCGCATGTATTTAGGTCTTCGCCACACGCGATAGTTCTTGCCCTGGTGGGAAAAATGAAATTCCACATAAGTCTCCACGTCATCTGGGGCGGATTCACATCGCAGATTCGCCGTATCCCTATAACTTCCGCTGGTAGTTCCATAGAGTGCAAAACAAATGGCATCAAATATAGTGGTCTTTCCGGCGCCGGTATCTCCGGCGATCAGAAAGAGCCCCCGTTCTTCAAACTTTGTAAAATCTATCTCCGGCATCAGACCGGTGTAAGGTCCAAATGCGCTGATGATCAGCTTAATCGGTTTCATCGATCACACCTGCTTCCTTAGCCACTGCCCTCATAAGTTCCATCTCTTCATGCTCTATGTCAACTCCATACACCTGCTTATAAAAATCAGCCACAAGTTCCTCATACGTGCGATTCTCTGCAACCTTGCTGATATCTACCTGCTCTAACTCTTTCGTATGTGAATTGTGATACTCGATCTTCACTGTATTCGGATACTCCTGACGGAAAATGCCCATGACGTCATTGACCATATCTTCATCCGTCAGCGTAGCATAAATAAAATCCTCTGTATCTGTTATATTCTCTCTGCTTAGCAGCTTTCGAAGTTCCCCCTTCAAGTGTCTGAGATCTCTACGCGGCTTTAATGGATGCAGATTCACTTCCACTTGTCCCTTTGCCAAAAGGGTAATGATCGGCACCGATTTTTCGTTGTTCACTTCACTTAGAGAATATTTTAAAGGCGAACCGGCATAGCGCAGGGTGTTCCTTCCCACTGATTGAGGCGAATGGATATGTCCAAGCGCCACATAATCAAAGTCATCAAAGCAATCGAAGCCGATCTTCTCCACCAGTCCCACACTCTGGACAGCCAAGCCTTCCGAACCGCTAAGCTCCGGATCCGATGTCCTTCCTGCCACGAACTGATGGGCCAGGATCACATTACGCTTGCTTGTGTCTATCTCCGCATGCTCCAGAATCACTCGCACCGCATCTTCATAGGTGTTGATCTTCGCATCCGGGAAAAAATGGCGGACTTGAGATGCCTTCACAAAGGGAAGCATATAGATGTCCACTTCGCCCCACTGATCCTGCACAGTCTCTTTCCGAAGGGTTCCCATAAATTTTGCCTGAATGTAGATCTGTTTAGCCGCAAAAAGAGCGCTTCCGTAATTCAAACGGTCATCGGAATCATGATTGCCGCTAATCACAAATGTCTTCACTTGTCTGTCAGCCAACTGATTTAAAAAGTAATCCAGCAGATTGGTAGCCGCCTCGCTTGGAATAGACTTGTCATAGACATCGCCGGCGATCAGAACTCCCTCCACTGACTCTTCCTCTATCAATGTAAGAATCTGATCCAATATGTACTTTTGATCATCGATCAAATCAAAATCACTTAAAGACTTCCCTAAGTGCAGATCTCCCAGATGCAGTAATTTCATCGTATTCTATGCTCCCATTCTCTAGAAATCCACCAGATAAATGCCAATCCGAATCTGTGTAAAAGACCCCTTCATCTCAATCTTAGTGATCTTTCCCTTCAGAAACTTCCCAGCATCCATCAATCTTGCAAATATAATATTGTCCTTCTCCGGCACGTAACCAAGCTTACGCCTGTTCTCGTCCAGTACAAGGATTGCATTGGAGTCAAACTTATTGTCTTCCCGCAAAAGATGCAGCACATCGCCCACCTTAATCTCCGCAAGAATAGTCTTGTCCTCCAAATGACTCGTCCCCGCCACGAAAGAATCAAACAAATGAATCTCCCGCACCAAAGGCTTCATCATATCTCCGATCTCGCCGGATTCCAGTATTGCAACCGTGTTCATTTCTCTTTTAGTCAGCTCGTTTGCCATGTGATCTTCACTCCTCTGTGCATCAGATCCTCAAGCACCTCTTCTAATGTCTTAAGATAATCCTGGTAAGACCTGATCTCGTCTCTTAGATCTTGCTTTTTCTCTTCTATAAGATCCTCGTCATCCAACAGATACTTATACTGGTATGGATCGGTCTCAATGATCACTGAAATCTCATGCTCCAGCTTTTCAATCCTCTCATCAATATCAGGAATATCGATCTCTTCTCCCTCTTCGCCAAGCTGCTCTAGCGCACTTTCCACCAGCACTTCCAATTCCTGAAGCAGTTCCAGATCGTTACAGTTATAGGCAAGTGCAACCTGATGCCACAGATCTTCAAGGGTCTTTGATTCCTTCACGCGGGGATTGATATCCGGATGGATCTTCTTTACAAGCTTATGATAAATGCGTTTGATTTTCAACAGTTTGGCTGCAGTGATCGGCTTTGCGTCATCGGCAGCCTCCTTCTCTCTTATCATCTCTTCCAGCTTCTCTTTAAAGCTTGCCAATTCCCTCTCCAGAAAAGCCTTTAGCGCATCCGGATCCACCGTCTTCCCATGATTTAAAGCGGCCTGACAATATTCAATAGTCTTTTTCTTACGGATGCCTTCCATCTTCAGCTCAAACAATTCCAAAATAAGTGAACCAAACTCACGGATATAGTCCTGCTGATACTGAAATGCATCTTTTTTCAATTGATCTCTCCGAAGCAAAAGCTCCTCATATCTGGCGTAAGATGCGCCTTTCACACGAATCATCTCTTCCATTATTCCAACACCTCGAATCCAAATAACTGTGTATAGATCGCTGTAAATTTCCTTCCATCCACTGTCCCGTTCTTGAAAAAGTCGTCACGGGTGTAAAACCACTTGTCATTCAAACGCACATGACACTCGTCTCCCTCTTTAACCGACTCCAGTTCCATCCGCTGACGCTGATAATAAAACTGAATCTTATGAGGGAAACGAAGCAAATAGTATAAGTCATAAAAATCAAAATATTCCTCATCAAATTCGATCAGCTCGTACAGATCATCGATCAGCCACTTCATAATATTAAGATTTCCCCAGAATGCATTGTAGGAAATACGCTGGGCCAGCCAGTCCTTGGACTGCAGATACATATTGACTGCCTCTTCCTCTCTCCCCTGCTCTACCCGGATCCTGGCAAGCCTTGTCAGCACCTCCGGCACCGGGTCAAACACATCACGGCATTTTATCACCTTTTTATAAAGGGCTTCAATAATGGAAACATAGGCAGCATAATCCTTCTCCACGTAGTAGCCATTCTTATACATATCGGCCACTTTGTAAGTTGCCACCAGATTCCCCTTCTCCATAAGCTTTGAAAAATTCTCAAAGGCCTTCTTGAAATCCCGCTCGCCGGTCCTTCCGTAATACCAAATGTAGCCCAGACATTCATACGCAGGATCGTAATCCATGGAAGCCGCCATCTCATAATATTTCAGCGCCAGATCAAACTGCTTCTGTTCATAATAATATCCACCTAGATAAAGCATGTCTCCCGGATTCTTCTCCTTCTCGATCAGAAAATTCATCGCTTCTGTAAAAAGAAAAATCTCCTCATCCGTTGGTGTTTTATTCTCATCAAAATCTCTTACAAAATTCCTTGCTTCTTCTACTGTCATGTTGTCACCTCCAGGACCAAATCTTTCAATTTAAAGTTCCATGTTTTTCAATTAAAGTTTCAATTAACTTCTTATCTCTCATTATACGCAAACAGCTGTACAAAAATCTCCCCAGCAAAGAACGGATATTCCAGTAAAAGACCGGATATTCCCCCATTTTCCGTAAAGTCCACCACCATTTTCAAGACGTAAAGTGAATTTCAAACGGGAGTAAGCAAAGAACCGAAAGCATAGCTTCCGGTTCTCCACAAAATATAATTCATCAATCGGAATGACAAGACTTGAACTTGCGATCTCCAGACCCCCAGTCTGGCGCCTTACCAACTAGGCCACATCCCGATGAATCTATCTTATATTTTTTTCGCAAAAATAGCAATATTTTCTTTCGGTAAATTGAGTATTTACCGAAAGCGGTCCTATTTATTTATGATTTCAAATTCTTCTGGATTTTAAAAATTTTAAACCTGTGTTATCATGAAAGTGACAAAAGGATTGCAGCATCAGTTGGCAAGGAGGAATTTTACTTGAACATAACAGTAATCATCCGACCGGAACTTTTATCTATATTCATCATGACGTTTCTGATCATTTACGATCGGTATTGTGCCAGATTCAGAAACACAAGAAATATATTCTTTCCTTTTGCCTTAGTCTGCCTTGCGCACTGTATCATGGCGCTCATAACGGAGATCACAGTAAATACAGAAGGCATCAGCCATCATGTAAATGACATCTGCCATATTCTGTTTTTCTTCTTCTCTTTGCTGTACTCCCTGTTCTTCCTGGATTACGCCATGTCATTTATCCTTCCTAGGGGAAAACGGAAACAGACGATCATGATGATTGGCGGAGCTGTCAGTCTGATCTGTATGGTTGTCATGTTCCTGTCTCCGATCCAATATCTGCAGGGAAATGGGACAAAATATAGCGCCGGGCTTGGGCCGACCTTATGTTTTGGACTTGGCTTTCTCTTTTTCATCACGGCAGATGTTGCCATGATCGTTCATCGCAAGAAGATAGATCTGGCCGTGTATGGGACTATCCTTCCGCTTTCGTTTATCACGCTGGGACTGCTTCTTGCGCAGATTCTGGTGCCGGAATTTTTGTTTACAGCTCCTGCGCTTACGATCACTACTGTGGGATTGTTCTTTGCCATTGAAAATCCGGTAAATAATCTGCAGAAACAGGCCTTTATCGATGCATATTTAAACATTTGGAACCGAAACAGCTACGAATATGACCTGAATCATATCATAAATGAAAAAATCAAAAACGAAGAGTCTATGATCTACATGATCAGTGATGTGAATAACTTAAAGGCAGTCAACGATACCCTAAGTCACCGGGATGGTGACCGCCTGCTGGAAATGGTTGCCAAGCAGCTGACAGACCATCTCCATTCTGCTTACAAAATCTACCGTATAGGCGGCGATGAATTTGCCGCGTTTTTCTTCGATATTGATGCAGATACCGTGACGGCAGAAGTACAGGAAGTAACAAAGGCCTGCGCATCTATCTCTGTAGGGCAGGATATCCCTGTCGGCATATCCGCCGGGTACGCGGTTCTTGAGCCGGGAGATATTATGGAAGACATCATGCGTCGTGCCGATGCCATGATGTACAAGGAGAAACGCCACTTCTATGAAGAAAATGGCGTTGACAGAAGACGCCGGTAAGATCAGGAAAATTTATAGAATATTAAATCATTGAAAAGCGGGCGTAAATGCCCCGCTTTTTAATTATAGATTTTGGCTTTCGTTCCACTTCTCATAGTAGGCCTTGTAGCGATAAATGCTCCTCTCACTGAGACCAGTCTTCCCCGCAATCTCCACAACTGAGCATCCGCCTTCATAAAGCTTTACAAATTCATTGTAGATTCCCATCCACTTTTCATTATGGGTCTTTCGCCCACTGGTTTTTCGATTTTTCAGCGTCTCATTCTCCTGGCGGAGGGCTTCATTCTCGTGCTCCAATTTGGCAATTCGTTTCAATGCTATTTCCAATGTATCAATCTTCATGATTTATATGCTCCAATTCATACAGGACCTCTGGGTCGATATCAAGACAGGTGGCCTGATTGCCATCTCCGGAAATGTCCCATGCTAGTGTGTTATTCAAAACCTTGCAGACACTTTTGAAAATGTGTAATCATCGCAAGGCACAACCCGTACAACATTGTGGAACATAATTATCTTCTCCCTCGCTTCCTGTCACTTTCACTTTGTCAGTATATCTCTAGTGCCTCCGGCTGTCAATATCACTTTGTCATAAAAGTATATAAAAGATCCCGCGCCTTTCGATGCGGGATCTTCTTACACTTTTATTCTATTTTACCTTCACGCTCTTTGCCTTACTCCAGGCAGAATAATAAGCCTTGGTTCCTACCTTCTTGTAGGTTCTTATCCGCACATAGTAGGTCTTCTTTGATGTCAGCTTACTGATTGCTTTTGACACGGTCGTGTTCTTACTGATGGTCACGGTCTTGGCGCTGCTGAACTTGCTGTTTAATGCATACTGCACCTGATAACCGGTGGTCTGTATCGCCTGCTTGGTCCACTTAGCCGTCAGTTTCTTAGAGCCTGCCACCAGTGACTTCAATGCCGTTGCCTTTGGCACAATGGTAAATGACTTGGTCACCGTTCCACTGTACAGTTCTCCTCTGAAGGTAATGGTCACGCTGTAGGTGCCTACATCCTTTAAGCCGCTGTCGTATACGACTTTGTAATTGGCAGCCGGGATGATCGTACCATCACTTCCCTTTACGATCACTGCCGGTTTCTTTTTCGTGCCATCATACACATAGCTTGTGGCCGCCAAAGATATAGAACTTGCCTTTGGGATCACTTCCTCGTTGATCACATCTCCGCAGATCTCACATTTGTCATATTGCTTACCCGCCGCTGTGGTAGTGGCCTGTGTCACGAAATGCTCATAAGAATGCCCATACGCATTGACCGAAATGACCGTTTCTTCATTGCTCTCACCGCAGAGCGTGCAATGGATGGAAATCTGTCCCGGCTCAGTGCAGGTCATCAGGCTGTCAACGGAATACACGGTGTCCCACTGGTGGACGCAGGGTTCCTCACCATCCTGACCCTCGCCATCGCTTGTCTCTCCGTCCGTTGTCTGTCCATCAGTTTCTTCTGCGTAGACGCTTAACGCGCCTACGCCCATATTCGTAAATGTAATCGCTCCAATCATAAGAGCTGCCAATATTTTTTTCTTCATCTTATGATCCTCCTCTTACTTTACTGTCACTGCTTTTGCTGCTGACCAAGCGGAATAGTACTTGGTGCCGCCGACCGTCTTATAAGTACGGATCCGCACGTAATACTTCTTCTTTGATGTCAGCTTGCTTACTGTTGTTGTCACGGTTGCCGTCTTACTTACCGTCACCGTCTTGGCGCTGCTGAACTTGCTGTTTAACGAATACTGGATCTGGTAACCGGTAGTCTGAGTTGCCTGCTTGGTCCACTTGGCTACAAATGACTTTGATTTTGCAGTCAGACTTGAAAGCTTTGTTCCCTTCGGGTTAATGGTAAATGTCTTAGTCCAGGTGCCTGCATAATTCTCACCGTTAAACTGCACCGTCACTTTATATGAGCCTACATTGGTACAGCCGTCACTGTAAGTAATGGTATACTCCGACTCATCAATGTCATTGCCATCCGCATCCTGTACTGTGATCACCGGCTTCTGCTCGGTACCGTTATATGTATAAGATGTTGCCGATGCTGTGATCTTCGCCGGATATGGAATAACGACTGTATTGCAAATATCACCGCATCTGCTGCACTTAGTCTCAACCTTACCGTCCGCCGTCAATGTAGCCGGTGTAGTCACATCTTTATAGTTGTGTCCCATCGCCCGCACTTTAATGGTGGTCTCTTCATTTACCGCATCGCAGCGCTTACAGTGTATGCTGACTGCGCCATCTTCCGTACAAGTGACAAATGAATCAATGGAATAGCAGTTGTCCCAGTCGTGAGAACCATAAGGTTCAATCTCAACCTCAGAGCCCTCTTTAATCGTATCACAGACAGAACAGTGGATACTCTTAGAGCCTGGTGTGACGCAGCCGATAGAATCTATCGCATAATCCTCATTCCAAGTGTGCCCCGCAGCTTCCATCACTTCTTCCTTCGTGGTGCCACAGGTTGTGCAGGTATAGAGACGTAATCCCTCTTCAAGACAGGTCGGCGCCTCTATGATGGTACCCTCGTCCCAGGTATGGGCATGTGTACGCTGCACGATTTCGCAGGAGGTTGGAAATGCAGAACTTGCAACAGTCGCATTCAATGGAGTCGAAACGCTGGTCAAACCCGTTCCGGAAAATGCATACTCACTGATGCTCGTCACACTGTCTGGAATGTCAATGTTAGTCAGACCGGTACATTGATAGAATGTATAGGCGCCTATGCTCTCCACGCCTTCTTCAATTTCTATGCTTAATTCATTATTTCGACCATTATACCACGGTGTATAAGTATATGTTGTAGATGTGTAGGTCGCTCCTGTTCCTGTGCCCTTTGTCAGTTTTACTGACGTAATTCCTGTACAGCCTGAGAATGTGCAAATATGTTCTGTCACTGATATTGGCATTGTGATACTTGTCAAGCCACTACAACCATCGAATGCATACTCACCGATGCTCGTTACGCTATCTGGAATTGTCACGCTCGTTATACTTGTATTTCCTACATAGGCATATGCTTTTATCGTTGTTGTTCCTGATGGAATCACAAGCGTTGTTTCCTCTTCTCCAGACGCATTTTCTAACTTTGCACCATAACACATTGGATTTGCTGTAATATTCCCAAATGTTATCTGGCTCCAGTCTGCCAACGTTCCTGTATATGTTACTGTTGCCAAATTGCTATAACAACCAGAGAATGCATAACTTCCGATACTCGTTACACTTTCCGGGATCATGATACTTGTCAGTCCGCTACATCCATAGAATGCGTAGTCACCAATGCTTGTCACAGCATTTGGGATCGTGATGCTTGTCAGGCCGCTACAGCCTCTGAATGCATAAGCACCAATGCTCTCCACGCCATCTTCAATCCGAATACTCAAGTTGTCACTTCGGCTGTAATACCATGGGGTATAAGCATATGTAGTGGATGTATATGTCGCACCACTTCCTATTCCCTTTGTTAGTTTTACTGATGTAATCTTTGTGCATCCATAGAACGAATCGTGACTGCTTATCGTCGCTGATATCGGCATTGTGATACTTGTCAGGCCGCTACAACCATAGAATGCACCAGATTTAATACTTGTTACACTGTCTGGTATCGTGATACTTGTCAAGCCACTACAACCATCGAATGCAAAGCTTCCGATACTCGTTACGCTGTCCGGTATGTCGATGCTTGTCAGCCCCCTGCAACCACAGAATGCACTACATCCAATACTTGTTACGCCATCCGGTATCGTGATACTCGTCAGGCCGCTGCAATCATAGAATGCATAGGCCCCTATGCTCTCTATTCCATCCTCGATCTGTATATTCAAGTCGTTATTTCGGCTGTAATACCATGGAGTATAAGCAGATGTAGTGTATGTATAGGTCGCACCACTTCCTGTTCCCTTTGTCAGTTTTACTGATGTAATCTTTGTGCATCCTGAGAACGAATAAGAACTACTTATCGTCGCTGATATCGGCATTGTGATACTTGTCAGATTACTGCAGCCATAGAATGCATAACTTCCGATGCTCGTTACGCTATCTGGTATCGTAATACTTGTCAGACCGCTACAACCATAAAATACACCAAACGGGATATCTGTATCGTCTGTGATTGTTACTCTTTTTAAACTACTAGGTATGTAATAATACGCAGAATCACTTGAAGTATAATACTGCCGTAAGGTTCCATTTACACTTGATGTGCTGTATCCAAATATATACCCAAATGCCGCATTTACTGTCCCGCTTGCCGACCTACTTGATCCCACAAACGGGAGAGTAATACTTGTCAGGCCGCTACAGCCATAGAATGCAAAATCTCCGATACTCGTCACACTATCTGGGATCGTAATACTTGTCAGGCCGCTACAGCCATAGAATGCAAAACCTTTGATACTCGTCACACTATCTGGAATTATTACACTCGTTATACTTGTATTTCCTACATAGGCATATGCTTTTATTGTTGTCGTTCCTGATGGAATTACAAGAGTTGTTTCTTCTTCTCCTGAAACATTTTCTAACTTTGCACCATAGTACAATGGATTTGCTGTAGTATTTCCAAATGTTATCTCGCCCCAGTCTGCCAATGTTCCTGCATATGTCACTGTTGCCAAATTACTGCAGCCAGAGAATGCATAACTTCCGATACTCGTCACACTATTTGGGATTGTGATACTTGTCAGGCCGCTACATCTATAGAATGCATAGCTTCCAATACTCGTCACACTATCTGGAATTGTTATACTTGTCAGCCCGCTACATCCATAGAATGCATAGCTTCCTATGCTCTCTATTCCATCCTCGATTTGTATATTCAAGTCGTTATTTCGGCTGTAATACCATGGGG
>R03__coassemble_181_pt1 | contig 39556 bp, 33 predicted proteins | sample R03__metabat2_low_PE_040 | metagenome-assembled genome bin R03 | reverse complement strand
CCGCATGACGACCTACGAAAATGGGATGGATGGAAATGCGAATAGAAACGGAGACACCGTCTATCGCCGCATTCCGTTTTCTCTGCATATGGAAGAAACAAAATTAAGTATCTTCATCGATCCGAGGCCCTTTGTGCCTTACAATAAAGCAAAACGCGATAAGCGCTGCGATGAGATCATCATGATCCAGGCGATGGGACTGAAGAAACGGTTAGAGCATATCGGCTGTAAGAGCGCTGTGATCGGCATTTCGGGCGGTCTGGATTCCACACTGGCCCTGCTGGTGACGGTCCGCGCTTTTGACCTGCTGGGACTGGACCGGAAAGGGATCCTGGCAGTGACGATGCCGGGTTTTGGCACCACAGACCGGACCTATGAAAATGCAGTCAATCTGATCAGATGTATCGGAGCGACATTCCGGGAGATCAGTATCGTAAATGCGGTCAATGTCCATTTTCGGGACATTGGTCAGGATCCGGACAGTCATGATGTGACCTACGAAAACAGTCAGGCCAGGGAGCGGACGCAGCTCTTAATGGATCTGGCCAATAAAACGGGCGGTATCGTCATCGGTACCGGTGATCTGTCGGAACTGGCTCTGGGCTGGGCGACTTATAACGGAGACCATATGTCCATGTATGCAGTCAATGCATCCGTTCCCAAGACCCTGGTCCGCCATCTGGTACAGTATTTTGCTGACACGACAGGGGACAAGCTGCTTTCGGATACCTTATACGATGTGTTGGACACCCCGGTCTCTCCGGAACTGCTTCCGCCTGAAAAAGGACAGATCTCGCAGAAAACGGAGGACCTGGTCGGTCCTTATGAGCTGCATGATTTTTTCCTCTATCACATGCTGCGCTGTGGCAGCAGCCCGGATAAGATCTATCGCCTGGCAAGGATTGCCTTTGCAGATACTTATACGGAGGAGTTTATCCTGAAATGGCTGCAGTCATTTTATAAGAGATTCTTCGCACAGCATTTCAAGAGGAGCTGTCTGCCGGATGGACCAAAGGTGGGAAGCGTGGCAGTATCTCCGAGAGGAGATCTGCGTATGCCTACAGATGCCTGCGCAGCCGTTTGGCTGAAGAAGATAGACTAGATAAAAGGCACAAGGGGTTGCAGTAAAACATATCAGAATCGGTCAAAGCATTTTTTTTAGATGAGCCCATATAAAGTTCCCTGAAGATACATTGTGTTTTAGGGAACAACATGATAAATTGTTAATGACATAAGTTCCCTAAAAGGGGAAAATTATGGATGAGATTGAGATGGCTATGGAATAAGCTATGACCTGTATTTTAGAGGATTTTTTGCGTTGTGAATAAAAAACATAAGGAGGATACACTATGAAAACATTAGTTGCATATTTTAGCGCCAGTGGCGTAACAGGAAAAGCGGCAGAGAAGGTGGCTGCGGCAGCAGGCGCAGATCTGTTTGAGATTAAACCGGAAGTGGCTTATACGAAAGCGGACCTTGACTGGATGGACAAGAAATCAAGAAGCACTATCGAGATGCAGGATCCATCCTCAAGACCGGCTATCGGTTCCCATGTGGAAGATATGGCACAGTATGATACTGTGATCATCGGATTCCCCATCTGGTGGTACACGGCTCCGACCATTATCAAGACATTTTTGGAAGAGTATGATTTTGCCGGTAAGAAGATCGCGCTGTTCGCGACCAGCGGTGGCTCTGCATTTGGCAAGACAGTGAAAGACCTGACCCCTTGCGTAGATCCGTCGGCTGCATTTGTTTCTGAGAGAATGATGAATCGTGCAGGCGAAGCGGAGATCAAAGCCTGGGTGGAGAGCTTGTAAATGAGTACAGAGAGAAAAGCGAAGATTCGCTACAACGATGATGCGGAGGTTGTACGCCTTGTAAAGGAAGGCCTGAAGGCGAAGGATGGGTATTGTCCATGCCGTCTTGCAAGGACACCTGAAAACAAATGCATGTGCAAGGAGTTCCGCGACCAGATTGCGGATCCTGAATTTGAAGGTCTTTGCCATTGCAGATTATATTACAAATATTATGAGGAATAAGAAAAGGAGTGACTATGCAGATCGATCTGATTGCCTTGGATATTGACGGGACATTGACCAATGACAACAAAGAAATTACGAAGAAGACCTATGATGCATTGATGGAGATGCAGAAAATGGGGGTACGCCTTGTGCTTGCTTCTGCCAGGCCTTCTCCGGGGCTTCTTGCCACCGCAAGACGGCTTTCTATGGAGAAATATAAGGGCATTTTGATGTCCTACAACGGTGGGCGCATTGTGACGGCGGACACGGGAGAGACTCTGTATCAGATTGCCATGGATATGGAAGTGACAAGGGACATTTTGCGGTTCCTTGAGACTCTTCCGGTGACAGTCATCCTGGACGATGGAAAGCAGTTCTATGTTGAGGATAAGAACGGCTATAAGGTGGATTATGAGTGCAAGAACAACTGCATGGACTGCGTGGAAGTGGATAATTTAGCTACATTTCTTTCTTTTGCTCCGATCAAGCTGTTGCTTTCGGTATTACCGGAGCAGATATTAAAAGTGCAGGAACAGATTGCGGAATTCCTGCCGGAGGATATCACGGTAGTCCGCACAGCCCCGTTCTATCTGGAGATCATCCCGAAGAAGATCGAAAAAGGCCAAGGTCTTAGAGACATTTGCCGGGTGCTTGGGATCGATCCGGCTCACACGGTGGCATTTGGCGACGCGGAAAATGATATCCCGATGCTTCTTGCGGCAGGTGTGGGTGTTGCCATGGGTAATGCGGAAGACCCTGTGAAAGAGGCGGCGGATATGATCACATTCAGCAACAATGAGGATGGTATCGAGGCGGCGTTTGCACTGCTTATCTAGTTTTTAAAATGTAATTTTCCGGGAGATGTAAGAAGAAACATTTTTACATCTCCTATGTTTTTGTGTATAATATGCTTGAGATTTTATGTAAAAAGCTGATTTTAAGTTGTAAATGAGGAGAATCATAATTATTTTAAGGGGGTTGCGAAAGTGACATTGCGAAAGAGAAGCATTTGTCTTGCCACTGCAATTTTAATGGCAGGCGCACTTCTTTGGGAGACGCCGCTTATTACACCGCTCACTGTAAGCGCAGAGGACATAGGGGAGAGTGCCTTTGTGACGGGAAACAGTTCGCTGAATATTTTAAATGGCGGTGTGCTGACAGAGGATGGCAAGGACATATCCGGTTATATCGACACAGAAGATTACGAGGGAATCAATGTGTTTGGCGACCATATTTATTATATTGCAGACAGCAGCGCCATCAAGCTGATTGACACCTCTGACGGCCATGCGACAACACTTTATGAAGGCAATGATCTGCATGAACTTTATGTAGTCAATGATGAGGATCTGTATTTCCTTGAAAACGGAAATGCATATGAGATTGAAGGCGGTGCACAGATTGGTACCGCGTCGGGAAGCGAAACAGGTTCTCCTGTCAGACTGACTACCTCCGGTGATCTTGTGGGGTGGATCCCGACGGCGTATGGCAATATCTATGCAAGAGGGACTCTTCTTGACTGGAGTGTATTTGCGGAGAATAAGCTGATTGCATCGGGCGTTTATCAGTACTACACCCAGGAGGATTATCTGGTATACACGGTGGACGATAACCAGTATCAGTTGTCTTTGGAAGATGCTTTTGAGACGGGCAAGAAAGAGACGGAAAGCTACGACATAGAAGAGACGGTAGAAGCGGAAGACTTATTCCCGGACGAGGATGAGGCTTTGGAGTGCGAGGAGTGCGAGAAGAATGGTCAGACCTTCGATGAGGACTACTATTTTGAAACCTCGGCTTTGGAATTTGGCGATGAGGATGAAGACCCGGGTACCCATTCGGCATACGACACCGGCTTATCGGAGAGACAGCAGACTATCGTTGATAGGGCAAGATCGCAGATAGAGACATCGTGGACACCCCTCAGCGATGTGACAGGCTGGAAGTATCTGTCCAGCTGCACATATAAAAAGGGCACAACATACTACGGCGTGCCTTACGGGCAGCCTTATACAGGGGTGGGTTACTATGTGTTGTTTGACAAGACCCTGGCTCAGTTTGTCTCTGCAACGAAGAACTCCAGCAGCCAGTTCTATACCGTGCACGGGTATAACAATTCGCCGGCTTATTCCAATGATTGCTCTGCCTTTGTTTCCTACGCATGGGGATTGACCAGACACACCACCAGCACTTTGCCTAATTGTGCGACCAAGCAGGAGTCCAATATCTATGCTATGCAGGTGGGAGATGCCCTGGATAAACCCGGAAGCCACGTGCTTCTTATTGAGGATATGGAATATGATGACAATGGCTACATTGTTTCCGTGACAACTCTTGAGCAGACTACACCGATCACAAAGCGCAAGGTCTATGCCAAGAATCCAACCGGCACGCAGTATGCCCTTGATAAGCTCTATTCCAGCTACCTGAATGCGGGCTACTATATCTACCGTTTAAATGGTGTGGCTGACAATGTGGTGGATTCTCCGTACAAACCTGTGGAGGAATCTTACGATACACCGACCTTAAAGAGCGTGGCGAACAGTAAGAAAGGCGTTACATTTACATGGAATGCGGTATCCGGAGCGAAGAATTACCGGGTATATCGAAAAACCGGAAGCGGAAGCTATTCGAAACTTGCGGACACCACCGGCACTTCCTATGTTGACACTACTGCGGTCAGCGGCACCCAGTACACCTATACGGTCCGCTGCTTAAATTCCGCAGGAACATCAACGGCCAGCAGCTATAATACAACCGGGCTTACGATACGCTGCGTGGGATATATTTACCCAAGCCTTAAAAATGTGCAGACAGGCATTCAGGTTTCCTGGACGAAGGTGACAGGGGCGCAAGGATACTATGTATATAGAAAGACCAGCTCTACCAGTTATAAAGCAATCAAGACAATCTCGGGCAATACGACGGTAAGTTATCTGGATACAACGGCAGCTAATGGAACGGCTTATGCTTATGCAGTCAGAGCTTATTACGGAACGACCAGGGGAGCCTACACCGGGCGCGTGGGCATGCGCTTCAGCACGCCATCCATCAGCAGTGTGAAGAATGCGGCGGCGGGATCTATGACCCTGACCTGGGGAAAGAACAGTAAGGCAAGCGGGTATCAGATCCAGTACTCTACAAGTTCTACATTTGCAAGTGGCAATAAGGCGCTGTATGTGACCAGCCCAAGTACGGTGTCAAAGAAGATCACAGGTCTGACGGTAGGAAAGAAATATTATGTGCGGGTGCGCGCGTACGGATATTACAAGAATACCAAGTATAATTCGCAGTGGAGCACAGTGAAGTCCGTGACTATCAGTAAGTAAAAATGTTGTAATAGAAAATAAGCGGCTGCCTTGTGGCAGCCGCTTATTTTCACTTTATCTATTCTTGCCTATATGTCTCTAAGAATTCACCCATTCGTCTCATGGCCGCAGCCAGTTCATCTGCCTGAGGCAGCATAACGATGCGGAAATGATCCGGGGCTTCCCACTCGAAGCCGCTTCCGGGTACGATCAGGATGTTGGTAGCGTGGAGCAGGTCTCTTGCAAATACTTTATCACTGGTGATATGGAACTTCTCTGCATCCAGCTTGGGGAAAAGGTAGAATGCACTTACATTCTTTACATAGGAAATACCTTCGATCCGGTCTAACTCCCGGAGGGTTGCCTGCCGCTGTTCATATAGCCGTCCTCCCGGACGAACCATAGAAAGGGGAGTTTCTTTATCCGCAAGAGCAGCCGGGATGACGGACTGACCTAGGGTGTTGGCGCAGAGGCGCATGGAGGTCAGCTGAATGATTCCCTGCCGATAATCAGCTGTCAGATTCTTTGGACCGCTGATCACCATCCATCCGCAGCGATAGCCGCAAAGGCAGTGAGACTTTGATAATCCGTTCATGGTCACTACCGGAAGATCCGGGGCTAAAGCGGCAATGGAAATGTGCTGCACGCCGTCCATCACAAGCTGATCGTAGATTTCATCCGAGAAGATCAAAAGACCATGCTCTCTGGCAACGGAGACGATGGATTCCAGAATCTCTTTTCCATAGACAGCCCCAGTGGGATTGTTGGGGTTGATGACCAGGATCGCTTTTGTCTTGTCAGTAACCTTTGCTTTGATATCGTCTATATCCGGCTGCCAGTCTGCCTTTTCATCGCAAATGTAATAGACCGGTTTTCCGCCGGCTAAGTAGACAGAATTCCCCCAGATAGAGTAGTTAGGGGTTGGCATCAGAACTTCGTCCCCCGGATTTAACAGTGGCATCAAGGCAAAACTCACCACTTCGCTGACGCCATTTCCGATAAATACATCATCAGGTGTCAGTCCTTCAATACCCTTGGAAGCTTCATAGGTACAGATGGCTTCTCTCGCAGATGGCATGCCTCTGAAATCGCAGTAAGCAATGCCTTCTCCGGTATGTGTTTCAAGGGCCATCTCGATACTTTTTGGCTGTTTAAAACCAAAAGTGCCGGGATTGCCTGTATTTAATTTCAGTACATCAATTCCATTCTCCTGCATCTTAAGAGCCTCCATAAACAGTGGGCCCCGGATATCGGAATGGATGTATTGCATTTTCTCGGCTCTTTCTATATAACTCATAAGAACCCCTCCGACATACGTATTCTTTTCACAAAACACTTTAGGACTATTGTATGCATTTATCAGAAAAATGGCAAATGAAAAATAGAAATTACGAACAGATATATTTGTGATAGAATGGGGGAGTGAGTGAAATGGAACTTCAAAAGGGAGGCTTTATGAATATAGTAGAGATCATTGAATTAAAGGAGTCCGTTCTGGAGGATAATGATAAAGACGCAGAGGTACTGCGTCAGGAGCTGAGAGAGAAGAAAACGTGTCTCATCAATCTGATGTCAAGCCCGGGGTCCGGCAAGACAACCACCTTGCTGGCGCTTAAAGATGCCATCAAAGACCGCCTTTCATGGGGTGTTATGGAGGCGGATATCGATTCAGATGTGGATGCGCTGACCATGCAGGCGGCGGGAATCCCATCGATTCAGCTTCACACCGGCGGCATGTGCCATTTGGACGCAGATATGACAAGGCAGGGAATCTGCGCCTTTGATAGGGATGATCTGGATATGATCGTCTTAGAGAATATTGGGAACCTGGTTTGCCCGGCGGAATTTGATACCGGGGCAGCCATCAATATGACCATTCTTTCCGTGCCGGAAGGAGACGATAAGCCGGTGAAATATCCACTGATGTACCAGGAGTCAGACATTCTTCTGATCAACAAGATCGACTCTCTTGCAGTATTTGATTTTGATAAGGAAAAGGTCGAGCGGGTGGCAAGAGAGCGAAATCCGATGATCGACATTTACTATATTTCCGCAAAGACAGGTGAAGGAGTAGCTGCTTTTGCCGACGAACTCATAAAGCGTGTAAAGGAGTGGAACAATGGGGGATGTTAAGGTAATAGAGATTCATGAAAATGTATCGGCCATCAACGAGCGAACCGCCGATGAGATACGGAAGATGTTACGTGAAAAGGGCATTTTCTTTATCAATGTAATGTCAAGTCCGGGATCCGGCAAGACAACACTTCTTACAGCGCTTATCAATCGGATGAAGGATAAAGTAAAGATCGGCGAGATGGATGTGGATATTGAATCCAGCGTAGATGCGGAGCGGGTGGCTTGGGCTACCGGCGTAAAATCCCTGCAGATCCACAACGGCGGTCTGTGCCATATCGATGCGGATATGACGGCGAGAGCATTGTTAGAGTATGATGCAGATGGCGGTATGGAAGACCTTGACCTTCTGATCCTTGAGAATATCGGGAATCTGGTCTGTCCGGCGGAGTTTGACACCGGCGCTCACAAGAATATGATGCTTTTATCTGTCCCGGAAGGGGATGACAAGCCATTAAAATATCCACTTATGTTTACTGTCAGCGACATTGTGCTGATCACAAAAGTGGATACTTTGGATTTCTTTGATTTTGATATAAAAAAGGCAAAGGAGAGAATCCTTAAGCTTAACCCGGATGCCATCATCCTGCCGGTCAGCGCAAAGACCGGTGAAGGTATGGATGAATTAGAAAAACTGTTAGAGGACTTGATGCAGACTTTCTAACAACACTTTAAGTTTCGTGGCTTCAATCTGTCCCGGGGCAGAGGATTTTCCGACACTTCCGAATGTGACTGCGGAACCGAAACTTTCGCCCATGAGGCGGCTTGTGACACCTTCTCTTCCCATGGACATGGTGATGATGGGACCGGCAGCGTAGTTTGTGTACATTTCCTCGGTGGCGGCAAGAAGCGTCAGAACGTCTGACCTGCTCTGGGGCATAACAGCGATCTTTGGAATGTCCGCGCCCGCCTCCTGCATGCTTCTAAGTCTTGCGACTAAGATATCTTTTTCAGGCGTTTTTTCAAAATCATGGTTGGAGCCAATGACGATGATACCGGTCTTATGAGCAGCCTCGATGATTTCACCGATGGCAGCAGAGCCGTCCAAAGTCTTAGGTGAGACTGAGCCGGCAACTCCTGTAAAGGAGAACATTTCCAGGTCGATCAAATCCGCATCCCGAGAAGCAACGATAGCTTTATACAGGTTCACGTAATCGGTGAGGCTGATGGATTTTTCGCCCCCTTCTGCTTTGGTGCGGAAGGTGACAAGAAGCGGGAGGTCGCCTAAAGCATGGCGCAGGTTGTGGAGCGTGTCCAGCAGAAGACGTACGTCAAACACATCCTCATACCAGTCTATGCGCCACTCCACCAGATCAACGGGAAGGGTGGTAATGGTGGCCGCGCTTTTTAAAATCTCATCGGCTGTCCTGCCTACGATCGGTGCGCAGATCTTTGGGATACCCGCGCCGATCTCTATATTTCTGATCTTGATCGTTTTCATAGCTAATCCTTTAAATTTTACCTTTCACAACTTTGTTTCCTATTATACAAAATTCTTGCTATGTGCTACAATAGGAAAAGTGAACTTTAACGCACTAACGTATAGCAGAGTGGAGGATCCCATGCAGACAGATGAGAATGTAAAAATACAGCTTCCCGGCTGTAACCTGTTCCTGATCGGATTTATGGGGACCGGCAAGAGCACTATCGCCGGAAAACTTAATAGCCTGTACGGCATGGGGGTCGTGGAGATGGATCAGCTCATTGAAGAACGCAATGGGATGAAGATTTCCGAGATATTTGCAAAGAAAGGGGAGCCTTACTTTCGCGAGGAAGAGACGAAGCTTTTAAAAGAGCTTGAAAATGATATAAATGTGGTGATCTCCTGCGGAGGCGGAACAGCCATGCGCCGGGAGAATGTGGATATCATGAAGAAAAGCGGCAGAGTGGTGTGGCTTACAGCCGGTCCTGAGACAATCTATGACCGGGTGAAGGATGACCATAACCGTCCGCTGCTGGAGAACAATAAGACAGTGGCATATATTGAAGAACTTTTGACGGCGCGCACGCCAAAGTATAAGGCGGCAGCAGATTTTTCGGTAGCTACCGACAGCGGTGATGTGGAAATGATCTGCAGAGAGATCGTTAAAAAGGCGCGGGCATACTAAAAGGCTGTGAGGATGCGCTGCGGCGCGTTCGGAAAGAGAGAGTCAGATGAAAGAAATCAGTGGACATACTAAATTGTTATGCCTTCTCGGAAGTCCGGTGGCCCATTCCATTTCCCCGGCCATGCACAATGAGGCCTGCAGACAGTTGGGGCTTGATTATGCGTATCTGGCGTTTGATGTGAAAGAAGAGCAGATGAGGACGGCAGTGGAAGGTCTGCGCACCATGGGTGCCAGAGGGTTTAATATCACCATGCCGGGAAAGAGCATCATGTGTCAATTGGCGGATGAAGTTTCACCGGCAGCCAAGATCTGCGGTGCCTGCAACACCATCGTCAACGATGATGGCGTATTGAAAGCCTATACCACCGACGGTGTCGGATTCATGCGGGCCGTGGCGGAGAATGGCGTGGATATCATCGGCAAGAAGATGACATTACTTGGAGCCGGCGGCGCAGCTGTGTCAATGCTGGTGCAGGCCGCACTTGATGGCGTAGAAGAAATTTTTGTGTTCAACCGCCCAGGAGCAAACTATGAGCGGGCGAAAGGCGTCATTAAATCCCTGAAGGAGTATGCAGACTGCAAGATCACCTTGCATACCTATGAGGAACCGGAAGTGCTTCGCTCTTGCATAAGAAAAAGCGCTATCTTAGTCAATGGGACCAACGTGGGCATGGCACCCCATACGGATGCGACACTGATCACGGACCTTACCATGCTGCATGAGGATCTGTTTGTGTTCGATGCCATTTACAATCCCAGGGAGACGAAACTTTTAGCGGATGCGAAGAGCTTAGGCTTAAAGACAGCCAACGGCATGTATATGCTGCTTTACCAGGGGGCCTACGCATTCAAACTTTGGACCGGGCAGGAGATGCCGGTGGAGCTCATTAAGGAAAAATATTTCGCAGAGTAGGAAATTTACGAGTCTGCGGCAAGATGAAAAATATATAGAATCGAGGAACAAAAACATGGTTTATGACAATGTACTGCAGGCAATCGGCCACACACCTATGGTCCGCCTGCGCAAGATGGTCCGCCCGGGTATGGCGGATGTGTTGGTAAAATATGAAGGCCTGAATGTGGGCGGATCCATCAAGACAAGAACGGCTCTTAATATGATCGAGGAGGCTGAGGCTGCCGGCAAACTGAAGAAGGGAATGACCATCGTGGAGCCGACTTCCGGCAATCAGGGAATCGGCCTGGCGCTGGTAGGCGCTGTGAAAAAGTACCGTACCATCATCGTGATGCCGGATTCGGTCAGCGAGGAGAGAAGGAAGCTGGTCCGTCATTACGGCGCGGAGGTGATTCTTATTCACGATGCAGGTGATATCGGCGAATGTATTGATAATTGTTTGAAGACAGCTCTTCGCATGGCAGAGGAGGATGAAGATGTCTTTGTGCCGCAGCAGTTTGAGAACCCCAACAATACACTGGCACACGTGAAAAATACGGCTATAGAAATCTTAGAGCAGGTGGACGGACCCATTGACGGATTCTGTTCCGGCATCGGAACCGGCGGCACCATCACAGGCATTGGCCAGGTCTTAAAAGAGAAAAATCCGGATATGGAGATCTGGGCGGTGGAACCGGAAAATGCAGCCATTTTGGCAGGCGGCAACATCGGAACCCATCTGCAGATGGGAATCGGCGATGGCATCATCCCTGCAATCTTGGACCAGAACATTTATGATGACATTTATATAGTGACGGATGAGGAGGCATTAGAGACATCCAAGGCGCTTGCGAGAAAAGAGGGTCTCATGTGTGGCATTTCCAGCGGAACAAATGTGGCGGCGGCCCTAAAGCTTGCCGAAAAGCTGGGAGAAGGCAAGACAGTTGTGACGGTTCTTCCGGACACGGCGGAGCGCTATTTCTCCACACCGTTATTTGCAGGCGAATAGGAAACGATCGGCATGAAACATTACTATATGTTCCACAAGCCCTACGGTTGTGTCAGCGCCAGAAGCGATGCCACATACCCTACGGTGATGGATTATTTTAAAGAACTTAAAAACCCCTGCCTCTCTCCCGTGGGCCGTTTGGACCGGGAGACGGAGGGGCTTCTTTTTATTACGGATGACGGGCAGTGGAACCAGAAGATGACTAATCCCATATATGAGAAGGAAAAAGTCTACGAATTCATTGCTCTTGGAGAACTGGATGTGGATAGAATGCACCGCTTGGAGGAAGGCGTGCTGCTTAAAGGCAGCGATACCCCCACAAAACCCTGTGAGATTTTGATCGGTCAGGTGACTACACTCGCGGAAGTCTTACCCATTTTGCCGGAAGAAGTGAGGATTAAGACAGAGCACAATCTTCCTTCACACCCTGCATTTTTCGGAAAGATCACCCTCCGGGAAGGGCGGAAGCGGCAGATAAGAAGAATGTTCAAATGCGAAGGGTGTCTGATCCTGTATCTGAAGCGCATTTCCATGGCCGGCATAGAACTGGATCCCAAACTAAAGCCCGGGGAGTGGAAGGAGATAACACTCCGGCCAGACGAACACCTGTGACAGGGTAAGAAATGGCTTTACGGTGTATAGAAATTGCATTTTTTTGTGATTTTTGAAGTTTTTGCAAAAATAAACTGCGGCAGAACTTGTAATAATGTTATACTTTTTTTGGAATGACGAATTCCGCATACACACAAAACACATATACCAGGCAAGGAAAGGGGTATATTATGAAAGTTTTAATTATTGGAGGTGTGGCAGCCGGAACAAAGGCAGCTGCGAAACTGAAACGTGAGGATCGGAGTGCAGAGATCAAGCTCATCACCATGAGCGAGGATATTTCTTATGCAGGCTGTGGCCTTCCGTACTATGTAGGCGGGCTCATTGAGAGCAGGGATGAATTGATCGTGAATTCTCCTGCCAAATATATGGGATTGACCGGTGTGTCTGTCGACACGGGAGTAGAGGCAAAGGAAATCGATTTTGAGAAGAAGACTGTGGCTGCAAAGAAATTGTCTTCCGGCGAAGAACTTACCTACACATATGATAAGCTGATCATCGCTACCGGCGCATCAGCTATCCGGCCGGGGTTCCCCGGCAGCAGCCTTCCGGGCGTATTTGTCATGCGTACACCGGATGATGCAGCAGCACTTCGAAGCTACATCCAGGAAAAAGGGTGTAAGAAGGCTGTTGTTGTAGGCGGTGGTTTTATCGGCCTTGAGATCGCTGAAAACTTAGCGGAGCAGAAGGTGAAGACGACCATCGTTGACCTGGCAGACCAGATCATGCCAAATGCATTGGATCCGGAGATGGCAGACTACTGCAAAAAGCAGCTTCGCACTGCCGGAATCAGCGTATACACAGGCGTGAAAGTGGAGGCTATTGAAGGCGAAGAGAGTGCAACGGGCGTTAAGACAGATGCCGGTATGTATCCGGCAGACGTGGTTGTCCTTTCTATCGGTATACGTCCGAATACGGCATTTATAGCAGACAGCGGTATTGAGATGTTTAAGGGAACCATTCTGGTAGACGAGAAGATGGAGACCAATGTCCCGGATGTATATGCAGCAGGAGACTGTGCTATGGTCAAGAACCGCATCACCGGCAAACCGCAGTGGTCACCGATGGGTTCTACCGCAAACCTGTCTGCAAGAACCATGTCCCAGGCTATTGCAGGTAAAGAGAAATCTTACCCAGGTGTTCTTGGAACAGGTGTTGTGAAGATGCCAGGTATCAACGCAGGCAGGACCGGACTTACGGAAGCTGCAGCAAAAGACGCAGGCTATAATGTGGAGACAGTGCTGGCAGTGGTAGATGACAAGGCTCATTACTATCCGGGGGCAAGCTCATTTACCATTAAACTGATCGCAGACAAAGAAAGCCATAAGCTTCTGGGTGCGCAGGTAATCGGCGCCGGTGCTGTGGATAAGATCGTCGACTCGGCGGTTGTGGGCATTTCTATGGGCGCGTGTGTAGAAGATTTCCAGAATCTGGATATGGCTTATGCCCCACCGTTCTCAACAGCGATCCATCCGCTTGTGAACCTGTGCGGTATCATGGAGAATAAATTAAACGGCGAATTTGAAACATTTACACCGGTGGAATACAGAAACGGAAAAGCCAAGGGATATCAGGTGCTGGATGTGAACCCGCAGCCGGCGATCCCAGGCGCTCAGTGGATCGACCTGGCCAAGGTTACGGGGCCAATCGATGGCATTGAGAAGGATGCAAAGCTTCTGCTTGTCTGCGCAAAGGGCAAGCGGGCATACTTCCTCCAGAACCGCTTGAAAGCATACGGCTACATGAACACCAAAGTATTGGAAGGCGGCAGGACCTTTAACGAAGTGAAAGTGACGGGTGTGAAATCTGTTGTTTCTGCGGCAGATGTGACCAGAGTGAAAGCGCTCGGCTGTCTGCAGGATAAGAATCACCCGAATCGCTTCAATCTCCGTGTCATCACCAGAAACGGTAAGATTACGGCAGAGGAGAATCAGTGCATCACAGAGTGCGCACAGAAGTTTGGTACCGGTGAAGTTGCCATGACCACCCGTCTGACTATCGAGATCCAGGGCATTCCGTATGAGCAGATCGATGATGCGATCGAATATTTAGGCAGAGTCGGCCTTATGACCGGCGGAACCGGATCGAAAGTACGTCCGGTCGTATCTTGCAAAGGTACTACATGTCAGTACGGACTCTTAGATTCATTTGCACTGTCAGATAAGATCCATGAGCGCTTCTATGTGGATTATCACGAAGTGAAGCTTCCGCATAAGTTCAAGATCGCAGTGGGCGGCTGCCCGAACAACTGTGTAAAACCGGATCTGAACGACCTCGGTATCATTGGTCAGCGCGTGCCGCAGATCGCAAATGATCTGTGCAAGGGCTGCAAGGTCTGCCAGGTGGAGAAAGCCTGCCCGATGGGCGATGCGAAAGTGGTCACTGCAGAGGATGGAAGCCGTAAGCTGGTGATCGACCAGTCTATGTGTAACCATTGCGGACGCTGTGTAGGCAAATGCCCATTTGGTGCTGTTACAACAGCAGAGGAAGGTTATGCAATGTACATCGGCGGACGCTGGGGCAAGAAAGTTCAGCATGGTAAGATGATGGATAAGCTCTTCTTAAGCGAGGAGGAGGTCCTTGACACAGTTGAGAAGACCATCCTGTTCTTCCGCGACGAGGGTATTACCGGTGAGCGTTTCGCAGATACTATCAACCGTCTTGGCTTTGATTATGTCCAGGAGAAGATCTTAAGCGATGAGCTTTTGGAGAAGAAAGAAGATGTGATAAAGGCCGAGAAGCATCTGGTAGGAGGCGCGACCTGCTAGAAAAATAAAGGAAGGAAATGAGAGAGGAATATTTTATGAAGAACTTGTTAAAAAAGACAACGTTCCTTACGGTAGGAGTGATCTCAATTTTGGCGATCGCAGCGCCGATACTGGCATTAGCGTCAGATGAGGAAGCAGTATTTACCCCGCATTGCTATGCCAGCCTATGGTCGCTGCTTCCGCCGGTGGTTGCCATCATCCTGGCATTGATCACAAAAGAGGTGTATAGCTCCCTGTTTTTGGGGATTTTGATGGGCGGACTTTTATATTCCAGCGGGAATTTTGAGATGACAGTGAACCATGTATTCAGCGATGGATTTGTGGCAGTGCTGGCAGATCCGTACAATATGGGTATCATCATTTTCCTTGTGCTTCTTGGAACGATGGTGGCACTTATGAACAGCGCCGGCGGTTCGGCAGCATTCGGCCGCTGGGCGAAGGTGCATATTAAAACAAGAGTCGGCGCTCAGCTGGCAACGATCCTTTTGGGAGTGCTGATCTTTATCGATGATTATTTTAACTGCTTAACGGTAGGAAGCGTTATGCGCCCGGTGACAGACGGACACAACATATCACGTGCGAAGCTGGCATATCTGATCGATGCAACGGCTGCACCGGTCTGCATTATCGCCCCCATCTCATCCTGGGCAGCAGCTGTCAGTGGATTCGTTGAGGGTGAAAATGGTCTGGCCCTCTTTATGAAGGCGATTCCGTATAACTATTATGCTATCCTGACGATCGTCATGATGGTGGGCATGGTGCTTATGAAGGTAGAGTTCGGACCGATGGCCCGCTTCGAGCAGAATGCGCTGAAAGGAGATTTGTTCTCAGAGGAGAAGAATCCGTTCCGTGGCGCTGATGAGGGCGAGGTGAATCCGGATGGACGGGTATCGGATCTGGTGATTCCGATCGTTTGCCTGATCGTCTGCTGCGTTATCGGCATGATCTGGAGCGGCGGCTTCTTTGCTGCAGACGGTGAGAATTATCTGAATTTTGTCACTGCATTTTCAAGTTCGGATGCATCGGTCGGTTTGGCTGTGGGATCGTTCTTCGGCCTTGTGATCACTATCATCATGTATCTGTTCCGCCGTGTGCTTACATTTAGCAAATGCATGGAGTGCCTGGTAGACGGATTTAAGGCTATGGTACCGGCTATTCTGATCCTTTCTATGGCCTGGACGCTGAAGGCAATGACAGACAGCCTTGGTGCAAAAGAGTTTGTGGCAGCACTTATGAAGAATTCCGGAAGACTGGAAAGCTTCCTTCCTGCATTGATCTTTTTGGTTGCCTGTTTCCTTGCATTCTCAACAGGAACCAGCTGGGGAACATTCGGTATCCTGATTCCAATCGTAGTAGAGGCATTCCAGGCAAGCAGCTACAGCCTGATGATCGTATCTATCTCTGCCTGCATGGCAGGCGCTGTGTGCGGCGACCACTGTTCACCAATTTCAGATACAACCATCATGGCCTCGGCGGGTGCTCAATGTGACCACGTAAATCATGTGACGACGCAGCTTCCGTATGCGATCGTGGCAGCAGGGGTTTCCTTTGTTGCATTTTTGATCGCAGGATTTGTGAGAAATGCATTCATCTGTCTGCCGATCGCTATCCTTCTGATGGTATTGGTGCTGATGCTGATTCGGTTTGTAGGAAAAAGCTCTGAAGAGCCGGTTGCCTAGTGATTGATGCAGCAAACGGCACATAAAACATTTGGCAAAGAGGAAGCTCTTCCTAGCCCGCGATAAAAAATAGTATTTGAAATAAGAACCTCCCTGTATTAATAAAGCGTGAAAATTAAGGCGTTTATTGATGTGGGGAGGTTTTTGCTGTTGGTAATTAGTCGAGGAAAACAATTGGGAGAAGGTAATGGCGCGTGGTGAGAATAGATTTGGCAGCAATAGGGCAGGAGAAATGAACCGTATCATATAATCCTGAGAATGTGTCTGCTTTTCTTGACTGCTACAAGTTGCAACGATATTTTTTTGAATAAAAGAATAAATAATCAAATAACAATTTTGAAGAAAGGGATATTTCACATGAGCAAAAACTTGAAGAAAGTCCTTCGCAATGATATTATAATGCAAGGAGGCGAGAAAAATGATTTTCAGAAGAAAAGTTATGGACAGTCTTGCCCAATGGAAGAATTCTTATGCAGACCATTACGCTGTTTTGCTCGAAGGGGCAAGACGAGTGGGAAAATCAACGATTGCAGAGTGTTTCGCAAAGACAAATTACAAGTCCTATATACTCATTGATTTTTCAAAGGGTGAAGAGAATATCGTCAGTTGCTTTGATGACATTGGAAATTTAGACATGTTTTTTCTGCGATTACAGGCAGAAACAGGAATTACTTTATATGAGCATGATTCCTTGATCATTTTTGATGAGGTGCAGCTTTTTCCAAAAGCGCGCCAGGCTATCAAACATTTGGTGGGGGATGGCCGATATCATTATCTGGAGACAGGATCTCTCATATCAATCCGTAAAAATGTAAAAAATATACTGATTCCATCGGAAGAGATGAAGATACAGGTCTATCCCATGGATTATGAGGAATTTTGCGAAGCAACCGGTGGAAATTATGAACTGCTCAGGCAGATATTTAAAACAGGCAAAGCGATTGGACAGGCAACGAATCGAAAGCTTATGCGAGATCTGAGAGTTTATATGGCTGTTGGCGGAATGCCTCAGGCAGTTGAGGCTTATACAGCGGGTATGAATTTTTCTCAGATTGATCAGATTAAACGGCAGATTATTACTTTGTACGAAGACGATTTCAGAAAAATTGACCCTTCCGGCAGAATGTCTGCCATGTATCATGCTATACCAGCTCAGCTTGCAAAGGATCAGAGAAAATACAGGATTACAACTGCCATTGGTAAAAAGAATAATACAAAAGCAGAGGAACTTCTGTATGAACTGATCGATTCCAGGACGGTCCTTCCATGCTACAATTCCACAGACCCGAGAGTAAGCTTAACGGATACAAAAGATTTCGATTGTTATAAGATGTACCTCGCTGATACAGGGCTTTTTGTTACATTGATGTTTATCGACAGACCTTCAACAGAAAATGACATTTACGCAAAACTCCTTTCGGATAAGCTTCCAGCCAATTTAGGCTATCTTTACGAAAACCTTGTGGCACAGATGATTGCGGCTGCCGGACGCGAGCTTTACTATCATACCTGGGAAAAAGAAGGGAGTACCCATTATTATGAGGTAGATTTCCTTATTTCAGATAAAAGCAAAGTCATTGCTTTTGAAGTAAAATCGTCCGGAACAGGAAAGCATGAGTCCATAGATGAGTTTACAAAAAAATATTCTGCAAATATTGAGCGAAGATATTTGCTTTCTCAAAAAGATGTGGAATCTGAAGGAACACTGTTTAAGAAACCGTTTTACCTGACGCCGTTCCTTGTTCAGCAAAATTAAGTATGAAAAGAGATTTGCCCACTAAAAAACTATTGACATTTTGTTTCAGGGGAAGACAAACAAATGAAATAGCCGAAAAAGTTACAAAAAACTCGTGCTGATTTTTGTGAGATGGTATAATCATATAAAAAAAGAGGGTGGAATCAGGTATGATCCGCCGAGGAGCAATCTTGGATTGGAATCCATGTCCCGTTATGCTATTATGGTAACAATCGGAAAAGTAAAATAAGATGTTTACAGAATGTTATATCCACAATCATAGGAGGAGATTATGAAGAAGCGTATTCTATTACTGTCTACCGTTCTGGTGCTTTTTGCGAGCATCATATTTTTCCCGCGGGAAACACAGGCTGCCACTCTGTATTCCGGCAATTGCGGCCTGGGTACGGCATCCAGCGTCACCTGGACCCTCAGCGATGATGGTGTATTCACTATTTCGGGCAGCGGCACCATGCAGAGCTATGGACTGACACTGCTGTCATCTGGCGCAATTTCTAAAACCGACGCGCCCTGGTGGAGTTACCGCAAGGACATCAAGAGCGTGGTTATCACCGGCTCGGTGAAAAATATCGGCACCGGCGCCTTCGCCGGCGCATCGAATCTGACCTCGATCACCTGGTCGAGTGCCAGTATGGAGGAGATTGGAAGCTATGCATTCTATGGATGCAGTTCCCTGAAAACGGTGACATTGCCAAATTCTCTTTATTATCTGGACGGCTACGCATTCATGAACTGCACGGGTCTGACGTCCGTCACCTTTGGCGACGGCATGGAGACTCTTCACGGGGATCCCGACGGCGACGAGAATGAAAGTCAGTATTGCTCCGTCTACACCAATTCCTATCAGTTCAAGGGCTGCACTTCACTGAATACCGTCAGCATTATGGGCGGCACAAGCTGCTTTGATGAGGACAATGCGCACAACTGCTTCTACGGACTCTCCACTGCGACGACGCTGGTTTACCGTGGTTCCACAAAGCAGTGGGCGGCGATCGTGCAAAAACTACCGGATTTCCTGCGCTATGCGTCTACAGTCAAGACAAATGACAACAGTGCCGACAGGTCGCAGATCCTGATTTATTCCGACAGCACTGCCAAAGTCTACGGGGATGGGCAGATGGTCGTGGCTGACATATCTTCCATAAGCCTGTCTTCCCCGGTTTACTCTGGCTTAGTAAATACATTGATGCTGCCGGCCTCCCTGAAGAGCGTGGCGGAGAATTCCTTCTCTGACTTCAGCTCTTTGCAGACTGTTTATTTTCTGGGAAATGACACACAGCGTGCAGACCTTCAGGCCAATATTGAAACGGGTAATGACTATTTGCTGAACGCGAGTTGGGAGACGCATACCCATAACTACTCCGTTGAGAAGGTCGTAAAGTCAACCTGCACCACAGACGGATATACCGCGAAGACCTGTATCTGCGGGGCGGAGGGCGAGCACTACAATGTAATATCGGCAACGGGCCATCCGACGGATTCGGTCTCCTCGCAGGAAGTGGTCACGGCTACCTGCACACAGATGGGCAAAGTGCGGAAGTACTGCAATGTCTGCGGCGAGCGCTGGTACGAGTATACCGCCATGACGGAACATCGCTATCTCGGACCTTACACGATGAAATCCACCTGCACAAGCCAGGGATATATTTACAAGGAATGCGCAACCTGCGAAAGGCAATTGATCTCCGAGTATCTGCCGTTGGCAGATCACCAATGGAGCAAAACTTCGGAGTCGGAGCTGGCTTATTGCTCCGCATGTAATCGTTGTGAGATTGAAGTCTCAACTCCTGAACTGACCGTTACCCGATGTGAGGAAGATGGACCTGTCGCGATCATCTGCAAATACGATACGGCAATATGTCACGGTGATGGCGGTTTGATTTATTACAATAATGGAGATCTCGGCGACATTCGTTTCCAAATCGAATACATGGATCCCGACGCGCCGAACGCGCAGTGGACAGTCCTGGAAGTGACTGATCCGATCCCGATCTACCAATATTGCTGGCCGAAGTATTATATCTACCAGAATACTTATGACATTCCTGCCGAGGCAGATTATCTCTTCTGCGCCAAGGCTATTTTCCAAGATGAGGCAAGCCGGATAAATACGGATGCTTCCGGGAATGCGCTGCCACAGGAAACGCAATATACGGAAAATAAGGAACTTGGCGAAGTGGCCGGACATGAGTTCCTGGAGGATGAATATCAGGAAGCTACCTATGAACGAAACGCCCGTGATGTCTATTACTGTACACACGGCTGTGGAGAGATTCGAGTTAAGGAGGAGTACGAGGGAACGCAGCTTCTTAAGACAGATTTGGCAAATACCCAGATTGAACTGTCTCTCAGCACGTCTTATGTCTATTACACCGGTTCGGCAATCGAGCCGACGCTGAGGGTGCTGGATGGCAGCAATACGGTATCGCCGGATTATTACACCATTTCCTATTCAAATAACACGGAAGTTGGTGTGGCGACAGTCACAGTGGAGGCCAAGAGCGGGGATATCCCTTATTCCGGCTCGGTCGAGACGACTTTCGAGATCGTTCCGAAGCAGTCTGCAATATCCTCGGTGACCTGCGTGGCCACCGGCATGACGGTGAAGTGGTCGAAGGTCTCCAACGCCAGCGGATATTATATCTATCGGAGCCAGAACGGCGGATCCTATACGAAGGTGAAGACTATTACTTCCCCGAGCACCGTCAGCTATACGGATACGAAAGCGATTATTAGCTGCGCAAAATACTCTTATAAGGTCGTTACCTACTATAAGACTTCAAGCGGTATAATCTGTAACGGAGCCTCTTCGGCAGCGAAAACGTCGTATTTCGTGACGCGGCCGACACTATCCGGTCTGAAGAATAGTTCCTCTAAGAAGATGACGGTGCAGTGGTATACGATCAGCAAGGGAACATACATACAGATTCAGTATTCCACAAGCAGCACCTTCGCAAAAGGCAACAAGACTGTGACGTTTAAGAGGACTTCAAACCGCAGTAAGACGATCTCTTCCCTGTCAAAGGGCAAGACATATTACGTTCGGATGCGCACTTACTATATTGCGGGCGGAAATAAGTACTACTCAGCCTGGAGCGCAAAGAAGCACGTGAAAATTACGAAGTAAGTGTGGTCAGGATGGGCATAGAATCCTTCCGATCAAGATACAACAAGTTCTTTTCCAAATCCGGATTCTTCCTTGGTTGATGGCATATTTCTCCGAAGGTGCCGAAATTGAAAGTGAGGAAGGGTCTCACAAGGCCTGAAGCTAATGAACCCGGGGACGGGGCCTCGCACATGCGAAGCCCCGCTTGAACGACCCACCCAAAATTATGCCTGACCTACTAAAAAACTATTGACATTTTGTTTCAGGGTAGACAAACAAATCTATACTTGTTAACATGCTGTATTCTAAACTGCAAATTTACAGACAATTTCCCTGATAGCCCTTGAATTTTTCGGGGGGTGCTACAATTGAAAGCATCTAAAACAAAATTCAAGGGGGGAAGAGAGAATGAAAAAGTATTGTAAGAACGCCATATCATTACTTCTAATGCTGGCCATGGCGCTGGTCCTCGTTCCGGCAATGAGCATGAAGGCGTATGCGGCAGACAGCGATTCTTACAGCTACGGTCTTAATGTTCTGGGCAAAGAATACCAGGTGAAAGACGGGGTGATTACGGAATATCGGAGGGATTCAGAGGGAACGGTCACTTCTCGTGAGGAGGTGGATGCCATGGATCTGCCGGACGGAATCACCGTTGATGTGCCTACGTGCACCATTACTTTAAATAATTATACAGGAACTATAAGCGATAGCTCGCTTAGTTCATTTGTCAGTATTGGCCTTGTTAGTTCTGTAACGCCAACAATCAGGTTGGTTGGTACCAATACGCTTACTGTTAAGGATGCAGGTTATGATGTTGCTTGTATCGATGGCGGTGCCAGCGGTTTGGGAGAGAATCTGGTCATTTGTGGAAATGGTACTTTGAATCTGAATCTTTCAGGTAATAATACAGCCTTTGGTATCAGAGGAGCACATATCACAGAGATTTCCGACTGTACGATCAATATTACTTCCACAAATCCCAAGGGATTTGTGTACGGTTATTCTGCTGTTGCTAATCGAAACTATGAGTGGAATGCCGACTATGCAGCGCTTGAGATTTCCAATGCCGATATCAATATCGATTCTACAATGAAGGTCAGTGCAGCAAATGCCGGTATCGATGTGCAGGACAGCGATCTGTCCATTACGAATTCCAGGATATCCATGAATCTGACGGGAGGCTATGTTTACGGCCTTTGCGGTGGTCTGTTGGATGATGGAACAGATTATTATGGCGGAAAGTTTAATATCGATGCAGATTCTGAAATCATCATAAATGCTAATAGTGATGACGGCGTTCAGGAAACAATGTACTATTATGATTGTGATTTTTCCGCAAATAATATCTATGCGGGAGACAGCCGCGCCAAGAGTTCTAAGATTACGGCTGATGATTTTGAAACTACCTATGATGTACGACATGACTGCACCGAAAAATACCTGGAGATCAGCCCGCATGTCTGGAACAGTACGACTACTCCGGCTACAACATCGGCTGACGGGACGACGACAAGGACCTGCAGCCATTGTGATGAGTCACTGACAGCAACCATACCGAAGATCGTTACGATTAAAGCGGGAGAAAGCCTCAGCAGAACATGGACCGGATGGGATGACGGCGTCTTTATGATTATTAAGGACTCTGAGGGTAATTATCTGACTTGGAAAACAAAAAAGAACAGTGATTTTAAGAGTGTAGGAAAGCACACATTTACTGTATCCAGTGACTCGGAATTCTATGATTTCAGTAAGACTCTTACCCTGACGATCACGCCAAGGAAAGATGTGATCTCTAAGCTCACATCTGGAAAGAAATGCCTGACCGTTAAGATGAAAGCGGCAGTGAAATCCTCCACGGGAGGATCCGCTTACCAGATCGCCTACAAGCAGAAGGGGACAAGTAAGTGGAAATACGCGATAACCACTTCTACGAGCAAGACGATTAAGAAACTGAAAAAGGGTAAATATTATTACATTAAGGTGAGAGCGTACAAGAAGGTGAGCGGAAAGACCTATTATGGGGCATGGAGTTCAACCAAACTCAGTAAAAAGATTAAATAAGAAAGTAAGTCGGAGAGCATTCATTCATGAGTGCTCTCTTTCATTATTCACCGAATGTGCATGCTATCGAAAAATGTCAGAGTAATATTATGTCTATCACTCCTAAAAAATATTAAATCTTTTCCAAATTGTAAGTGTTTTGTGTTTAAGCGGCGGCGAGAAGTAAAAAGCACACCTTGACAGCCTTTTAAAGGAAAGATTACCTTCCGGCATGCAGGGCTTTCGCCGGATGATGAAGATCCGAAAGGTCTGCTGCAGGCACAGCTGAATCATTTCTATCATTCGTTGGAGCTTGCCGGCATGGAAGCCTGTGAGAAACCGAAAGACTGGCTGGATGCATTTTTTCTGTTGGAAAAGCATCTTCAGAAAATAGATGATGGCTCCAGGCAACTGGTGTTTTTAGATGAACTTCCCTGGCTTGATACAGCCAGATCCGGATTTGTTCGCGCCTTCGAAGGATTCTGGAACACCTGGGGATGTCATAGGGATAATCTTATGGTAGTCGTTTGTTTTAATCATGTTCCGGAGATCAAAAGGGCACTTGGCGTCTCAGGAGTTATCAGTGAAAGTTCAGCATGGTCTAAGCGAAGTGATGACGAAACCGGAACGCAGATTGATCTTTTGCTCAGTCGAAATGATAATGTGATCAATATGTGTGAATGTAAGTTTTACAGTGATGATTTTTCAGTAGATGGCAAATACTATCGGACAATTCTTCGCAGACAGGAAATGCTTGCGGGCATGGTATCGAGGAAAATAGCTATACATAGTACGCTGATTACTACATATGGCCTTATTCATAATGAATACAGTGGAGCTTTCATGGCGAATGTTGTATAAAACCATTGATAATCAGCCGCGAACAAGGCATGGCTGATCAGCAGGCCGGTGTCGGCCATGTTAAGTTTCATGGTCGAGTTATCTCGGTTAAGCTTAAGACCAATGCTTGGCTGGGTAGAATTCCAACACGTCTGACACCATCGATTAAGAGAGCGGTTTTGGAAGAATCTTTTTCCTTCCAGGTCAACAGCTCTTTGTAAATTTTTCTGTTCATAAAAACCTCACGAAAACAAAATTAATTCAATGCTATATTCACACGAAAACGAAAATATATATCGGATTAAAAAGGCCTTGATGGAAAAATTCTATGCACAAATACCTATACCGTGTTATAATGAACAATTGTGTGAAACGTTACAACGCACAATCTGGCAGTAAAATATATTTTCAGGAGGTATAGTATATGAGAAAATATATAGCAGAATTTATTGGTACCTTTACACTGGTTTTCATTGGATGCGGAACAGCAATGTTGGTAGGCTGCGATGCGGCAAACGGATGTGGATATATCCTTACAGCGTTGGCTTTTGGTCTGACTATCGTTGGCATGGCCTATTGTGTAGGCAATATCTCGGGATGTCACATTAACCCTGCAGTCTCTCTGGCAGTACTTATCAATAAGGGAATGGATGTTAAAGATTTTGTCGGATATGTGATCGCTCAGATCATCGGAGCTTTGGCAGCATCCGGGCTGTTGGCGTGTATCTTTAAGCTTGGCATCGTAGAGGACAAAACAGGCGGATTTGGCACCAACGGTCTTGGTGGCGTAAACGGCAGTGTAGGGGCAGGTCTTCTTGTTGAGATTGTTCTGACCTTCATTTTTGTTCTTGTGATTTTAGGTGTCACATCACCAAAGGCTAACCACGGTTCTTTTGGCGGAGTTGTCATCGGTTTTTCTCTTGTTTTGGTACATATTCTTGGCATTGGTCTGACCGGAACATCTGTAAACCCTGCACGTAGCATTGGACCTGCTATCATTGCAGCAGCTTCGGGAAACACAGCACCTGTTTCCTGCCTGTGGGTATTTATAGCAGCACCACTTATCGGTGGAGCTTTAGCAGCAGTAGTGTACAGATTTTTAGAAGATTGCAAAGAAGCATAAGCAGAGTAAAGACAATCATGACTGAACATGAACGGTTTATACAGCCGACGACGGATCGCCAGATCACTTTTCGAATGAGAGGACCCCGGCTTTTTTATGCCGGGGTTTTTATAGGCTGCAGGACTTTTCAAGGAACTGCTTGAGGAAAATTCTAAGGGGCGGAGCTTCTTTGGAGGATGTGAGAGCATGATTGAGGTGTTAATACATGTCAGATAGAATTTATGGCATCCTGTTGGAGGGTGCAGGAAAAATTTTACTAGCAAGCATTAAGGTGACGATCCCTCTGACCGTCATCGGATTCAGTGCTGCTATGGTCATCGCCATGGTAATGGCCCTGATCCAATATGCAAAAGTGCCTGTTTTCAGACAGCTGTCCAGGATATATATATGGATCTTCAGAGGCACGCCGCTTTTGGTACAGCTGTTTCTTGCTTATTACGGCTTGCCCAAGGTAGGCATTGTTCTGGATTCATTTGCCTGCGCGGTCATTGTCTTCTCCTTGAATGAGGGTGCCTACTGCGCAGAGACCATGCGCTCTGCTCTTGAGGCGGTGCCGGAGGGGCAGATGGAGGCAGGGTACTGTGTCGGCATGTCTTACATACAGATCATGTGGCATGTTGTGATTCCGCAGGCTCTTAGAACGGCATTTCCGCCGCTGTCCAATTCGGTCATTGCCATGTTAAAAGACACGTCTCTTGTGGCAGAGATCACGGTTGCGGATATGTTTATGGAAGCCCAGAAAATTGTCGGCAGGACCTACGAACCGCTCTGGCTTTACTGTGAGGTGGCACTGATCTATCTGGCATTTTCGACGGTGCTGACCTTCCTGCAGGGATATTTTGAAAAGCGATTGAGTGCCTATAACACCAGGTCTACTGAAATTTTGGTCAAAGGAGATGAAAAAATACAATGAGTATGATAGAAATTTCGCAATTGAAAAAATCTTTTGGCACCAATATGATTTTAAAGGGGATCGATCTGACCGTGGAAAAAGGGGATGTGATCGCAATCTTAGGACCTAGCGGAAGCGGCAAGACAACCTTGCTCAGGTGCATGAATTTCCTGGAGAAATCCGACGCAGGGCAGATGGTCTTTGAAGATAAAACTTATGACCTGGCTCATGTAAGACACAAGGATATTTCGGATATACGGATGAAGACCGCGTTTGTATTCCAGAACTATAATCTTTTTGCCAATAAGACGGCACTTGAGAACGTGACGCTTGGCCTTACATCTGCCAGAAAAATGGACAAAGCGGCAGCGAAGGAGAAGGGGATGCGCCTGCTTTCCAAGGTGGGACTTAAAGATTTTGCAAACCACTATCCGATCCAGCTTTCCGGCGGACAGCAGCAGAGGGTGGCCATCGCGAGAGCACTGGCAACGGATCCGGACATCATTTACTTTGATGAACCAACATCTGCACTGGATCCGGAACTGATCGGTGAGGTGCTCAATGTTATGCGGCAACTGGCAGAAGAGGGTATGACAATGCTGGTTGTGACTCATGAGATGAATTTTGCGGAGCATGTCTCTAACAAGATCATTTTCATGGAGGAGGGAAACGTCTTAGAGTCAGGCGATTCAAAAGAATTCTTTGCCAATCCGGGGACGGAGCGAAGCCGGGAGTTTTTAAAGAGTATCAGAAGTCAGTACGAAGCATAGAAAGGAATAGGAAACATGATGAAGAAGAGAATTTTAAGCGCGCTGCTTGTCGTGACATTTGCAGTTGCTGCATTGGCAGGTTGTAAAAGTTCAGACACAGCGGATGAAAGCACAGGCAGTGAAACAGGGGATCTTTTAGCCCAGATTCAGGAAAAAGGGACTATCACCATCGCCATGGAAGGCAACTGGGCGCCATGGACCTATGAGGATGAAGATGGTAATCTGGTTGGATTTGAAGTGGAGGTTTCAACAGCTGTTGCTGAAGAATTAGGCGTTACGCCGGAGTTTGTGACCGGTGAGTGGGACGGCCTTTTGGCAGGTGTCCAGGACAGACGGTATGATGTGATGGCTAATGGGGTTGGCTACACAGAAGAGAGAGCCCAGGCTTATACATACAGCGATTTCTATGCATTTAACAGAACCGTTCTTGTGGTCCGCGGGGACAACACGGATATCACATCCATGGAGGACCTTGATGGAAAGACCACTTGCAATTCGGCCAACAGTACCTATCAGCTGACGGCAGAAAGCTATGGGGCGACAGTAAAGGATGTGGAATCTCTGGCAGGTACCATTGACGAGCTTTTGGCCGGACGCGTGGATGCGACCTTAAATGCAGAGGTTTCCATCAATGATTACATGAAGGAACAGCCGGACGCAGATATCAAGATCGCGGCTTATGATCCGGAAGTGGAGCGGGTAGGTATGATCATGCCCATCGGTGAGGATTCTGAGTCGTTAAAGGATGCCATCAATGAAGCTCTCGAAGGGCTTCGTGAAGACGGAACCTTAAGTGAGATATCCATCAAGTATTTCGGTATGGATATTACCAGCAATGATTAGTAACCGGCTGACATATCACTGGTAGCACCGGCGAAAATCATGCCGCTACAAGCCCCTGGCGGGCGAGGAGAGAACGGACCTTCCGTCCCAGTACCGTTGCGATAACCATTTTTCCAATGTCAAAGGGAATAAATGGAAATACGCATACGGATAGGGCGTAGCTCACAGCACAACCCATCTGTATTACAAACCAGATGGTTCCAAATAAGTAGGCGATGGCCGTGCCGACGATCATTCCGACAAATGTTACGGAAAGATCAATGGCGCGGCTTTTTTTGCGGGCAAAAGAAAGAGCAAGTCCCATGATGAGGATTGCCGGCAGGTAGCCGATCAGGTATCCGCCGGTTGGGCCTGCCAGTTTTCCAAGACCACCGCTGTAGCCGGAAAAAACAGGAAGACCAACCATGCCAAGCAGCAGGTAGACCGTGTAGCTTACAAGAGTTCCCTTGGTCTCCAGGATAAATATAGTAAAATACAGGACAAGACCTGTCAGTGAGATCGGAATCGGTCCGATGGGGACAGACATAGGGGCAAAGATGCAAAGAAGCGCTGCAAACAGTGCATAAAGTGTTAAACGATAGGTTAAGGACCTTGCTTTTTGATTCTGTTGATCTGTGTTGCTTGCCATAAAAAATCTCCTTCATTTATTGACAGCGGAAAGCGTGTTTTCCATCTTTCGGCTGTCTGTGAGCATATATTCACAAAGTTCATGCGAACTATATCATCTTATAAACAAAATGTCAACCTAAAATATAAAAAGGTTAACAATCGATAAAAGTTGAAAAATCAATAAATTCTTCTTGCGGGCATACTTGTGTTGGGATAAAATACATATAAGTATACAATTTTTAAGGGATGTAATTTGATAACCGTAAGATAGAGTTGTAAGGAGAAGAATTATGAAGAAGAAAATGATGGCATTGCTGTTGGTGACGGCAATGGTAGTAGGTTCTTTTTCCGTGACGGCATTTGCTTCCGAAGCCACAGAGACTGCCGGCACAGAAAGTGAAGAGGATGCCTCTCAGGATAAGAGTACGCCAGGGACTATTGAGCAGGATGGAGAGGAACTGGATGCGACGGAGATAATTGATATGATTGATATTGACCGGATTGAGATAACGGTCGAAAACCCTTGGATCGGATGGACAATGGACACATACTACGATCAGGTGTCGGTAAAAGTCTATGATGCTGACGGCAATGAGTTGAAGGAAAACTCTGATTTCAGTGTGAGCTTAGGCGGTTTCTATTCGATGGATGATTCAGAAGGGGCATCACTTAATCAGTTAAGTTATGACACAAAAGTCGAAGAGGGATCTACTTATGGCTTTGAGTTATATATTGATGTATGGAATGGCTATACTTATACTCCGGCGGAGACTAAGATAACTGTAAATGGAAGTGATGCTTCCATAATAACGTCTTATGCGAATAAAATCTCTGCAAATGTGACATTTACGTTAGCGTCTGTGGAAGCACCGGAAGATGGGCTTGACCCGACACCGTATTATATTGATATTCCGTTTACTGTAGAAGTAAAGCAGACGGGGGATGTGGCTCCGGGCAAAGAAACATTGCACTTTGACTATGATATCGATCAGGATCTGAACGCGAAAGTATCCGGCGGCGACGTTGAGATTGATGGGGCAGGAACTTATACAGGTATGTTCCGTGTCTCACTGGATTGGGCCGATGTCAGTATAAATGAATATAAGAGAAATTTTACGGCGGGTAAGTATTTCTTCATTATCTGTGCACCGGAGCTTTCTGATGTCTGCTGGTCATTGGAAAGCACGGAATTTTATCTGGTATCTGTCGGTGAATGGATCAAAGTGTACGCGCCATTGATGGAAGATTCCGCAGATTCGATCACTGTCGGCAAGGAGAACAAATGGGGTGGTGAATACACATTAGCATTTGTTCCTTACGATGTGGATGCGCAGGATTGGGATATGACTACATCTTTGAGTGAAGCCACCTTTGTACTGGCATATGCAGAAGATGCTGATGATCTGACCACTGACTCTGCAGCTGATACGACTTCCAGCGCAAAGAATGAAGATGTGAAGGCGAAGGCAGCAAAGACCGCAGATGAAAGCAATTTGTACGGCATGTTGATCCTGATGATGGCGGCAGTGCTCGTGTGTGCAGGAACTTCTGCTTACAGAAAGAACCGCAGATAAAGATCAAAATATAAGAAAAGATTAGAATAGGTTTGGACCCGTGGCCGACTGGCCACGGGTTCTTTAGCGCCGGTGACTCGTCAAAGCCATGATGCCCTCGGCGATGACTTTGGCGATACTATACAATCTCAGAACCTGTCTAAAAGCCACTCTTAAGATTGCGGTTTCTGCCGGTTGTCATTTTGTGTTTTATAAGATAAAATAGAGTGAGGTATAACAAACAGAATCGTAAGGAGGATAGATTGATATGGTTACTGCTGGTGATTTTAAAAAAGGACTGACGGTTGAAATCGATGGAAAAGTATGCGTGATTATTGACTTTATGCATGTGAAGCCGGGAAAAGGTGCGGCATTTGTCCGTACCAAATATAGAGATATCATTAACGGCGGCGTGGTTGAGACTTCTTTTAACCCGACTGCAAGGTTTGAAAATGCACACATTGAGCGTACCACTATGGAGTATCTTTACAATGATGGCGAGCTCTGGTATTTCATGAATCCGGAGACATATGACCAGATTCCTGTATCTATGGACATGGGTGGCGATTCCATGAAATTTGTAAAAGAGAATGAGATGGTTACACTGCTTTCCTATAAAGGAAGTGTATTTTCCATTGAGCCACCGATCAATGTAGCGCTTATGGTTACCAGCACAGAGCCAGGCGTGGCAGGAAACACAGCTACCAACGCAACGAAACCTGCAACAGTAGAGACAGGTGCTGAGATCCGCGTGCCGTTGTTCATCAATGAAGGCGAGATGGTTAAGATCGACACCAGAACCGGCGAATACAGCGGACGCGCTTAGGAAGAACTCAGGCTTCAGAGGATTGTAAACATATGGGAAGCGGTTGGTTTGCGATCGCCCTTTGGATTGGGTGTATCTTGTATTATCGGAAAAAGAGGTAGCAGGTGGCTTATTGCAGAGAGTGCGGCAGTGCACTTGTTGAGAAAGAACTGAAGAATGAAGGGATGGTTCCTTACTGTCCTTCCTGTGGACAGTTCCGGTTTCCACAGTACAATGTGGCAGTCAGCATGATCGTCCGCAACGAGAGTAATGGCAAGATTATTCTGATCAAGCAGTACGGTCGCGATTCTTATATTCTGGTGGCAGGGTATGTGAACCGTGGCGAGGCATGTGAGGCGGCTGTTGTAAGAGAAGTGAAGGAAGAGACAGGGATGACAGTTTCAGGGATTCACTTTAACCGCACCAGATTTTTTGAACCATCCAACACTCTGATGTGTAACTTTACAGCTTACGTGAAGGATGACTCAGAGTTAGACCCCAATGAAGAAATCGATGCCTACACCTGGTTTACACCGGATGAGGCACGGGCAAACATTCGCCCGAACAGTCTGGCGGCGGAATTCTTAAACGCCTACCTGGATGAATGTGAATAGACAATGATAACACTGAATGATTATTTGTATGACGGGAATACGATTTTCCGCATTATACAAAACTATAAAAATGATCTGCTGATTCATGCGAAGGAAACCGGTAATGAAGTGGACCGTCTGCATGCGGAGTTTTTGGAACAGGTTTCTGAAATCCTGGAGCACAACGATTTTTTGACATCTCAGTCAAGAAAAATCCTGGGGTTCTATGATTATCTGGCAGACACCTATCCATACCTTGCCTTCACGGTGCGGGGGAGGATCAAGTCCTTGATCCGGGCGGAAGAGAAGTTCAACGGATATATCGTGGAGTTTATCTACAGCTACTATAAAGAGCATGGTACATTTCCGACAACAGAAGATCTGGAAGAAAAGATCAACTGCTTAAGGGATTTTATCGCATACCGGATCGTCATCTCACTGCCCAAGTGCAATCTGTTGCCGGGAGAGGACAAAGAGATACGTGAGAAGGAAATCCTCTATGAGATTGCCAATGCGCTGCCTTCTTATCTTACATCGGTGGGGCTTGTCCCACAGGATGCGAAGCGGGAGCTCCCGGGTGCCTCCTCTATGCTGAATGCAGATGTGCGTCCCTACTATCGGGACTATGTGGAGAACCCTACAGCGGTGGGGTATCAGTCGCTGCATCTGATCTTTTTGGATGAAGATGCAAAAGCCCCTGCGGAGATCCAGATCCGAACCAAGACTATGGATGACTATGCGGAGATTGGGGTAGCCAACCACGACAGCTATGAGAAGGCCCAGAAGCGGGCCCGCAGACGTCGGGATCTGATCCCTGCGGGATTGTCATTGTATTTTGACGAAGCTGTGGAACGAGGAAACCTTTTGCAGCGGATCGATTTGCCGCGAGTGGATGTGAATATGTTCACAGCATTGGACAGAAACCATATCAATGATGGTTGCGGACTTTACAAAGGACGTTTGATCTTGCCTTATGAGCATTTGTCAAGGTTCCAGACCAAGCGGGAAACATAAAATTTAAAAATGAAACATGGCCGGCCGTAAGGTGTGAAATAAAAGAGTATGCCAGACTCTTGATTTCAGACCTTGCGGCCGGTTTTTTTGTGCTGGCGACAAGTCAAGGTCACGACGAAAAGCGTCAGTGGCCTTGACGGCCACATACAATCTCAGAACGTGTATGAAAGCCACTTCCGATGATTGCAGAATGGAGGTAAAAATGAATCAGAAACAGAACAAAATGGCTTATATGCCGATCAAAAAACTGGTGTTTACCATGTCTTTGCCCATCATGGTTTCCATGCTGGTGCAATCCCTCTACAACATTGTGGACGGGATTTTCGTATCCCGTATCAGTGAGGCGGCGCTGACAGCAACATCTATTGCCTACTCCGCTCAAATGCTGCAGATTGCTGTGGCGGTGGGTACCGGCGTTGGTGTAAATGCACTGGTATCAAGATTCCTGGGAGCCAGAGATTTTGGCAAAGTCAATTTGACGGCTACCACAGGACTCTTGCTGACGGTCATAAGTTCACTGGCCTTTGTGCTGTGGGGCGTATTCGGAACCAAAGCATTTATTGCCTGCTTTACAAAGGATGCGGAAACTCTCCTTATGGGGACGCAATATCTGCGCATCTGCCAGCTGTTTTGCAGCGGTATTTTTCTGGGTACCTTTTTTCAGCGCCTGCTGCAGGCAACGGGCAAGACTTTCCTGAGCATGGTGGCCCAGATCGTTGGTGCCTTGGTCAACATTATTCTGGATCCGATCCTGATCTTTGGACTTTTCGGCGCACCGGCGATGGGAATCAGAGGCGCAGCCATCGCCACCGTCTTAGGGCAGTGGGCGGCAGCAGTCATGGGACTTCTATTGCATGTGATCCAGAATAAGGAAATCCATTTTCAGTGGAAGGACTTTCATTTTGACAGACAGATCGTGGGAGCCATCTATAAAGTGGGTGCACCTACCATTCTTATGCAGGCAATGGGAAGCACCATGGTAGCTTGCATGAATCTGATCCTTGGAACATTTACCACCTTTGCGGTGACCTTCTTTGGCATTTACTATAAGCTGCAGAGCTTCCTTTTTATGCCCATGAATGGACTGGGGCAGGGAACACTTCCCATTGTTGGATTTAACTATGGAGCAAGGAATTTTGACCGGGTAAAGGAGGCAGCCCGGGTGGCCATTCTCTCCGGTATAGGGATCGGATTTGTGGGAACCCTTGTCTTTGTGGCGATACCGGGGACTCTCCTTAGCCTGTTTGCCGCGTCTGGGGAAACGCTGCTTATCGGTGTACACGGGCTTCGGATCATTGCTATTACATTTGCCCTCGGGTCAGCGACTATGATCATCGGATATATCATTTCCGGACTTGGAAATGGAATGGTCAATATGCTGGCAACGGCCATGCGGCAGTTATTGATCCTTTTGCCATTGGTGTATGTGCTGGGGCATACATGGGGCATTCATGCAGTGTGGTACGCATTCCTGGTATCAGAGACTTGCGCGCTGCTGTACGCGCTGTGGCAGCTTAAGAAAAATCTAAGACGCGTGATGCTTGATTCCGATTCCAAAGAGAATGGCTTTCGTGTACAATAGAGAAGGTGGGTGGACTCGCACCGGAAACTGGAAACATTTTAAGAAGAAGGTAGAGTAATAAAATGGATCAGGAACTGATATTTTTTGATTGTGATGGAACATTAAGTGTCCCTGTATATGATCACGAGGGTAAGTGGGTCATCGGATTTCCTGAAGTACAGCAATGGATCGACTATTGTGCGGAGCACGGGGAAGATACTTATAAGGACTGTCCGCCGGTGGGGCCGGTGAAGCGTTATGCTGAGAAGAAAAAGGCGGAAGGCGCTAAACTTTATGTGATCACCTGCACACTTTCAGAGATAGAAGTGCGGGCTAAGGAAAAATTTATCGCCAGGGTTTATCCCGGACTTTTTGAGGAAATTTATGCGGTGTATTCCGATGATGATAAGATCAAAGTGATCCGTGAAGTGGCAGAGCGGGAAGGAGTGCCGCTTGATCACTGCGAACTGGTAGAAGACACCTTCCGCACACTCCTTCACATCCTGGCGGACGGAGTCAGACCGATGCACATTTCCCAGATCGTAGGGGAACTGTAAAATCTTTGCAGAGACATTTCTGCTTTCACGTAGGCATTTCTGCTTGCGGCTGGTGATCGTCGACACTGACGTGTGAAAACTAGCTTTTTAAATGAAGCTATGATAGAATAAATAAAACTGTGACGTGAAATTGACGACATAATATAAAAAGAAAACAAGGGGGACACAGCACATGTGTGGAATTGTTGGATTTGCAGGCTATAAGCAGGCAGCGCCAATTTTGTTGGACGGACTTTCAAGACTGGAGTACAGGGGATATGATTCAGCCGGAATCGCCGTCCGCGATGGAGAGAAGAATACAGAGGTAGTAAAGTCAGAAGGAAAGCTGCAGAATCTGTACGATAAGACGGATAATGGTAACAGTCTTTCCGGGACATTTGGTATAGGGCAGACCAGATGGGCGACCCACGGGGCACCGTCTCAGATCAATGCGCATCCGCATGTTTCCGGCAACTGTCTGGGCGCAGTTTCAGGAACCGCAGAATCAAATGTAGTGGGTGTTCACAATGGTATCATTGAGAATTACCAGGAACTGAAAGAAAAACTGCAGAAGAAAGGCTACGTATTCTACTCTGAGACAGATACAGAGGTAGCCATCAAACTGGTGGATTACTACTATAAGAAGTACAACATCGGACCTTTGGATGCGATTGCCAAGACGATGGTCCGTATCCGTGGCTCTTATGCACTGGAGCTTATGTTCAAGGATTACCCGGGCGAAATCTGGGTGGCAAGAAAAGACTCGCCGATGATCATTGGTATTGCCGACGGTGAGACCTACGTGGCAAGTGATGTGCCGGCAATCTTAAAATATACCAGAAACGTATATTATATCGGCAACCATGAGATGGCTAAGATCACACCCGGTGAAGTTACATTTTTCAATCTGGATGGTGAAGAAATCCAGAAGGAAGAGACGGAGATCACTTTCTCCGCAGAGGCAGCAGAGCGTGGCGGTTATGAGCATTTCATGCTGAAGGAAATCCATGAGCAGCCAACGGCTGTTAAGAATACACTGGCATCCGGGATCAAAGAGGGGAATATCGATTTCTCTGAGGTGGGAATGACAGATGAGGATATGAGGAGTATTTCTCAGGTGTGTATTGTAGCCTGCGGTTCTGCATGGCATGCCGGAATGACAGCCCAGTATATCATCGAGGACCTGGCAAAGGTGCCGGTTCGCTTAGATCTTTCTTCTGAGTTCCGTTACAGAAAGCCGGTCCTTGCAAAAGATACACTGGTGGTTATCATCAGTCAGAGCGGTGAGACCGCTGATACCTTGGCAGCACTTCGTGAGTCAAAGGCGATGGGTCTTAAGACATTTGCTATCGTAAACGTGGTGGGAAGCTCGATCGCCAGAGAGGCAGATTATGTGTTCTACACCGTGGCAGGACCGGAGATTGCGGTCGCTTCCACCAAGGCATTTTCCGCTCAGATGGCAGCTCTCGATCTTTTAGCAGTGAAGATGGCACATGTGCGTGGTCAGATCGACGATGCAAAATATGCAGAGCTGATTGCAGAACTTGAAAGCCTTCCGGAGAAGATGGAGAAGGTGATGGAGCAGAAGGATAGGCTTCAGTGGTTCGCTTCTAAGATCGCTAACAATCATGACATTTACTTCTTAGGACGCGGTATCGACTATGCCATTGCCCTCGAAGGAAGTTTGAAATTGAAGGAAATCTCCTACATTCACAGTGAAGCATATGCGGCCGGCGAGCTGAAGCATGGTCCCATCTCGCTGATTGAGGATGGTATTGTAGTGATCGGTGTCCTGACACAGAATGAGCTTTACGAGAAGATGGTTTCCAATATGGTAGAATGTCAGGCCAGAGGCGCGTTCCTCTTTGGATTGACTTCTAACGGTAACTATGCCATCGAGGATACCGTGAACTTTGCAATGTATATCCCGAAAGTGGATGACCATTTTGCAGGAAGTCTAGCTGTGCTTCCGCTGCAGATCCTTGCTTACTGTGTATCTGTGGCAAGAGGTCTGGATGTGGACAAACCGAGAAATCTGGCGAAGTCGGTAACAGTTGAGTAAAAAAATATATGTATATAGAGAGGTGATATTATGCAGACAAATGAAGAAAAAGTATTTAAGTACATGGAGGAAAACAAGTTAGATGCCTTCTTCTTATCAGATCCGACTAATATTAAGTATGTCAGCGGATTTGGTGCGGCAGATGGTGCACAGTGGCTGCTTTTTATCAGCAATGGCAAGAAGTATTTCATCACAGATCTTCGCTACACTGAGGACGCAGCAGCTGAGTGTCCGGACTATGAGGTTGTTGTTTGGCGTCTGCCAGGCAAAGTCGTAGCTGATACAGTCCGCGATCTTTTGAAAGATGAAGGCTGCAAGAATGTGGCATTTGAGGCAGAGGAGTTCTCCTATGACTTCTATAAATCATTCGATGAGAAGGTAGAAGCTGAAAAAGTTGAGACCTACGATGTGATCGCCAATATGCGAATGGTAAAGAGCGAGGAAGAAATCCATTACCAGCGCCAGGCTTGTGAGATTTCCTGCCGTGCATTGGATATGCTCCTTCCGGAGATCGAGCCGGGCGTTACAGAGAAAGAACTGGCTGCAAAGCTGTCTCTTTACATGGTCATGAATGGCGCCGATACAATGCCTTATGGTAACATTCTTCTTTCAGGGCCAAGAACATCCATGCTTCACGGTGTTCCGACTGAGAAGGCAATTCAGTATGGTGATTTTGTGCTGATGGATTTTGGCTGCCAGGTACACGGCTATATGTCAGATATGACCCGTACGGTTGTTGTAGGAAAGGCTACTCCTAAGCAGAAGGATGTGTACTATACCGTTAAGAAAGCATTTGATGAGTGTTGCGCGATTACCAAGGCAGGCACCATCGGACATGACATTTTCCAGAAACAGTACGATGTTGTACATGCAAGTCCATATGCCGGATATGAGTATAATAACATCGGACACGGCATTGGCCTCTTTGTCCATGAGGGACCGTTTGATTCCGTAACAGACTACACACCATTCCCGGTAAATCATGTTCGTACCATCGAGCCGGGTATTTATATTCCTGGATGGGGCGGCGTCCGTATCGAGGATCAGATTTTGATCACAGAGAATGGCTTCGAGAGTATGACCGATGACTTTACAAAGGATTTGATCGAGCTGTAAGAAGCGCATGCGTAGATTTTAGATTTTGAAACATAATAAAGGGTTCCTGCCGTAAGGGAAGTCCACTCACGTTGCCTGTGGCGACTGCGTCTTGCGAAAGCTTCCCTTACGACAGGACCCTTTTCCGTTATAATTAAGTAAAGATAAATGACAGATCATTTCGGGAAAGAGAATGTATTATGCCAGCTAAGTTAGAAATGCGTGAGCGCATCGTTGAAAGCGCCTGGGAACTTTTTTATGAAAAAGGGTATGATGAGACTACGATTCAGGAGATTTTGGATCGCGCGGGAATCGCGAGAGGCTCATTTTATTATCATTTTAAAGGAAAAGATGTATTGCTAAATACTTTGTCGGACCTTTTGGATAATTATTATAAAGAGTTGGATGGGAATCTGGCAGACTCTGATATGACTGCCTATGAGAAGCTGCTTTATTTAAATTATATGAGTCATAGCTTTATCGAGAAAAAAATCCACTATACTCTGATAGCCAGATTATATGCATTACAGCTGACAAAACCGGAAGGCAGCACATTACTTTGCCAGGACCGGTATTACTATGGCCTGATTCTTAGGATCGTGCAGGAAGGACAGAAAGAAGGCAGCGTCACCGCGCAGATGAATGCGCAGGAGATTGTGGAATATTATTCCATGTGTGAACGTGCGCTGGTGACTGACTGGTGCATGAATGAGGGAAGATATTCTCTCGGAGAAATAAGCAGAAGTAAATTCGAACATATGTTTGCTTTTTGCAAGGCAAAATAAAACATCCGTCCCTACCTGGAAAGTTTGGACGAATGTTTTATTCCCAAATAATCAGAAGTGGCTTTCGAGCAGCCGTTCGGTTCTCCTACAGTTCTTCTAAGTTCGGTTCCTCGTCGATAAATTCAGCATCTACGCCAAGATTCTTAAAGTACTGTACCATCTTGATCGGTGCGAATTTTTCGGTTGAACAGTGGGTACCGCTTATGATATTGACGCCGGCTTCTTTAGCAGCAGCGTGATTCTTCACGGTCCAATCTACGATCGGTGCTGCGGTTCCTGTGACAAATGTGTTGATGCCGTGCTCTTTAAGCCATGCGTAGATGCCCGGGTTCTTAGCGCATCCGGCTAAAATACCGAATTTTCCATCCTGAATCTTCGCATCGCCATAGAGATATAACTTGGCTTCATGTCCGGTAATTTTTGCCAGCTTATCCCGTAGTTCATATACAGTGTCATAGCCGCATACGCACAAAGCACCAATATCTTTGCCGTTCTGTGGATAGAATGACTCAAAAACATTAGCGCCTAATGCTTCACCTAGCGCATTGCCGGGGGCATAAGTTCCGAATACATCTAACGGAATGTGGAAAGAGAAGAGGGTGATCTTGTTATCCTTAAGTTTCTTAATATATTCCTCCGTCAGCTCCGAATATCCATTTACAATACTTGGCATCGGTGGCTTCGGGTGGTGCGTAAAAAGCATCACTTCCTTCTCGCCGCGCTTAATGATCTCATCGATGACCGTTGGGTTGGCAAATGTAGCGGTATACACTTTTCTTACAATATCGGTATTGTGGTACTGCAGACCTTTCTTTGGAAATACATCTGTTACCAGGTCCGGTTTAAACTGCATGTCCAGGCAGTTGTATAAAAATTGGGCACTTACAAAATCTTTCATGTTTGTTCTCCTATCTACCTTTGGATTGAGCAGGATGACTGCGGAAGCACCTCTGCATCTCCCTCTATTATCAGTCTTTTTTTGATCTCCTGCAAGAAAAATAGCAGAATTCTTATAACAATGTGCAGATGGGATTGAAAAA
>R03__coassemble_162_pt1 | contig 42709 bp, 39 predicted proteins | sample R03__metabat2_low_PE_040 | metagenome-assembled genome bin R03 | reverse complement strand
TACAAAGCATCCTCAGCCTGTCTCGTATATTTCATAAATCGTCCTTTCAATTATCGATAGTAATGGTCGTAAATCTCATCTACCAGTCCGTGGATTTCCTGTCTGCTGATACCCTTGCATTTAGCCTTAGCCAAAGATACCATCAAAGACTCCCTGGCCTCTTCTCTTGCCAGCAGCGCATTGGCATCTACACAGACCACGGCGCCCCGTCTCCGATCCAGCTGGATAAAGCCTTCCTGTCTGAGCAGGCTGTATGCCTTGTTCACGGTATGCATATTGATGCCGATGGTGTCTGCCAGCTGTCTGACCGACGGCAAAGACTCTCCTTCGCGAAGCCTGGATGTGGCAATTCCCATAATGATCTGATTCTGAAGCTGCACATAGATTGCTTCATCACTGTTAAAATCAATTTCGATAATCATACTTTCACCTCAACGCAGTGTTATACCAATAATAGCACAAGCCTGGAGACTCTTCAAGTCGTCAAGATCATCGGCAATTTTTGTCATGTCTTTGACTCATCGCACAAAGCAAAACAGCGCGACTGCTATCTGCAATCGCGCTGTAAAATCAGTCCTATGAAAGCTGACAACGTCAGTCCTTTCTGGCACCCGCCAATTAAAACCAGGTTTTCTGATGCCATACATAGGTATCGTAGAACTCTTCATTTGTCTTGGTTAAATAAAGGACTCCTTCGATGATACCGATAACTTCCATCACTGCCCCGCCAAGCCCGCAGGTAAGAATTGTCACCAGAAGCATGATGATGCCGGTGGTTGTATATCCCAGATAAAATTTATGAATGCCTAAAGCTCCCAAAAGAATAGCCAGAAGACCTGCGACAATTTTCTTATCCTTGTCGATCACCTGGTTGCTGTTCATATCATAGGTGGTGTTGTAGTTCGGCATATCATATGTGTAACCACCTTGTTCCTGATTCGCTTCCTGATACTGCTCCTGCTGCCCCGCACCCATATCCAACTTTCTGCCGCAGCCCGGGCAAAACTTTGCATCGCTATTACATTCATTTCCGCAATTTGGACAAAACATAACTTTTTCTCCTCCTATACTGCTCATAAACAGATATGGTAACAGTATAACACACAAAAAGGACTCTGCCAAATGGCAGAGTCCATCTGTTTTTTTCTTTATACGTTTGCATCACAGAAACTTATGAGTTCTTCAAAAGCTTTTTCTTCGTCTGCCCCTTCGATACTTAATGTAATCGTATCGCCTGCTTTAACGATCAGTGTCATGAGACCGATCACCGACTTGGCATCAGCTTCTTTACCATTGAACCGCGCCGTGATCGTGCTTTCATATTTCTGCGCTTCCATGGCAAGCATACTGGCCGGTCTTGCATGCAGCCCCATTTCATCCTTGATGCTATGCTGAAATTCTTTCATATGTACCTCTTTCTCTGTTACCTGTTCATATTACCACTCGGAAGTATATTTTTTATACCAGTCAAAGGAATCTTTCTTATAGCGTCTAAGCGTTCCATTGCCGGCATCATCCTGATCCACATAAATGAATCCATATCGCTTTTTCATCTCACCGGTAGTAGCCGAAATCAGATCGATAGGACCCCACATAAGATAGCCAAAGCAGTTGACTTTGTCTTCTTCTATAGCAATCTTCAACTGATCCAAATGGGATTTCAGATAATGGATCCGGTACTGGTCGTGGACAGTTCCATCTTCTAACACATCCACAGCTCCAAGACCATTTTCTGTAATGATCATCGGAAGCTTATAGCGACGGTCTAACATCATCATCAGATACCGAAGTCCCAACGGATCAATGGTCCAGCCCCAGTCACTCTTCTCAAGATATGGGTTGCTTTGACCGCCAAAGAAATTGGAATCCCCATCCTCTGCCCCTTTTGCAGACTCTACAGCACTTCCGTAATAGTTGACACCAATGAAATCAATCTTGCCGTCGCGAAATGCCTGTTTATCTTCCTTGGAAATCCGGATGTCAACTCCACGCTGTCTGTAGGTTTCAAGCTTGTACTCCGGGAATTCTCCCTTCGTCATGGCATCCACCTGATACCAGTCTTTATCCATAGCCTGAAAAGCTTTGATAGAATCTGCCGGATCACATGACCAGGCATAGACCGGAGAAAGTCCGAACACACAGCCAATCTTAAAGTCCGGATTGATTTCGTGACCGATCTTAACTGCCTTCACACTGGCCAATGTCATATTGTAAGAACAATGTACCATTACCTTTTTAGGTTCTTCCAGTCTGGAATAGCAAAGGCCTGTATTCATATAAGTAAAGAAATCGGTCATCTCCATGTCGGAATCCATATGGTTCATCTCATTGAAAGTCGACCAGTATGTGACAATGTCCTTAAATTCTGTGAACATAGTCTTAGCGTACTTCAAGTACAGATCCACAGTTTTTCTACTGGTCCAGGAACCATATTTCTTCACCACATTCATGGGCATTTCAAAATGGAACAGTGTTACGATCGGCTCAATCCCATTTTTTCTAAGTTCCATGATCACATCACGATAGTGCTCAATGCCTGCGCGGTTTGGCTCATCCTCGTCTCCATTTGGATAGATCCGTGACCAGTCAATAGAAATACGCAGTGCGCTAAATCCTGCCTCTTTAAAAAGAGCGATATCTTCTTTGTATCTGTGATAGAAATCAATACCATAATGGGACGGATAGACAACCCCTTCTTTAATTTCATCGTGAAAATCTCTCGGAGTTGACACGTTGCCAACTGTCACAAGATCCATGATGCCGATGCCTTTCCCGTCTTCGCCAAAAGCACCTTCACACTGATGTGAGGCAATACTGCCGCCCCACAGAAAGTCTTTATTTGCCATTGATCATTTCCACTACTTTCTCATAAAGCTTTGCAATATGTTTTGCTGTATTGATCTCACTCATAACAGTCATCAATGTATCCTGCGCATGGGTGAAAAGAATGTTGGGCTTTGCGTCCGGATCAGCGATCGTCTCCTGAAGGACAGATGTCTGCGCCGCATGGGCCTCTTTCATTTTTCCCTTAGCTTCCTCCATCATCGATTCATATTTTTCCTGATCTCCTGCCATCAATGATTCCAGTGCAATATTAAGAGCGGTTCTTCCTGCGCCTGCATTGACGATCATCAGCATGGCTTTTTCATTCAATGTATCTACTGTCATAACATTTCCTTTCATAGGCGGTGCACCACAACCGATGCGCCGCCTTAGCTTTCATTATTATTTTGTCTGCTCAGCCTGCTCCTCATCTAAGCACTGCTTGTCATATGCCTTTACAAATGGATACCATACAACTGCTGTAAGCGCTAACAGAAGGAGTACCAGGATGACACCTCTGAAATCATGGTTGCAAAGATAGGTCTGGATCGGGATTGGCATATACCACAGAAGGAAGCTCTGTGACGGGATCGTTACCAAACCGACTCTCATGGTCACATAAGTGATCACTGTAACAAGGATCGGGTTGATCCACATTGGGATCATAAGCAGCGGGTTGAATACAACAGAACCGAATACGATCGGCTCATTGATATTGAAGATTCCAGGAATGATGCAGGACTTTCCTAAACCTTTTAACTTAGCTGACTTACATACAGTAAGGAATAAGATGCAAAGAGTCAGTGTACAGCCGGTACCACCAAGCCAGATCCAACCTCCCAGAGTCTCATTTGTAAGGATCAAAGTTGCCTTTCCACCCTCTGCGATTGCTGCTGCATTCTTAGCGATGGCATCCATACCTACAGTATAATAGATTGGTGTAAGAAGCCATGGGCTAAGACCGAATGAGTAGAAGAATGCCATCAAGAACATGATAAGTGTGATTCCCGGCAGGCTCTGTGCAATGGCAAGAAGCGGAGAAAGCATTGTGTTGATGATATTGTAAAGGTCTAACTTCAAAAGTCCGCAAAGGACATAAGCAACGATCATAAGAACAAGGATCGGAGCCATTGAGTCGAAACTGTCTACAAGGAACTTCGGCATCTGTGTATCTTTCTTGAAAAGACTTCTCTTAGAGAATATCTTCATAATGTATGCTGTAAACAGACCTGCAACGATAGCCACAAACATACCTGATGCATTGACACGGTCTGAAAGGATACCAAAAACGCCATCCTCGTCGATGCCAGCCTGGCTCATTGCGAACAGAAGCGCAACTGCCATGAAACCGGCCTGTCTCTTATACTTTGGCAGACGAAGCTTCTCCAGGATAAATGTGGGGAGCAGGAATGCAACCATGATTGCAGAAAGTCCCATTGTATAGGTGCTGATAAATGAGAAGTCCGGGAAATTCGGAACATACTCATTGATGATTGAAATAATAGTAATAAATGAACTGATCAGCATTACCGGCATGGTTGCTACCATTGTCTCCTGGATAGCTGCGATCCATGGATTTCTTGCGATCTTACTTGCCTTTGGACCGACAACGTTTGTCATCCAATCAATAATTTTTTTCATATTGTCTTCCTCACTAAATTAAAATTTCTTTGAACTCTCTTCTTTATTGTTTTTGTGCAACTCATGCTTCTCTATTTTGCCAGACTCTTTGCCTGAGCCAAAATAGCAGCACCGTCCATCTTTGCGTAATCCATATCGCTGATGAAGTCAAAAGGAATGCCTTCCGGATCAATGATCTCCTTTAAGTTATCCTCCAGATATCTCAGATGTGGTCCTACTAAGATGACATCTCTGTCATAGACATAATCCTCAAGCTCGGTCTCGCTGATGGCATCGACATTTAAATCCATGCCCTCTGCCTTGCCTGCCTTGTACACATTCTGTGCGATAAAGCTGCTTGATGCGCCACCGCCGCATACAATTAAGATTTCCATTCTTATTCCTCCTTTAGAAAATAGGGTCCCTCTTTTTGATGGTCTCATTGTAGCAAATATTAAATTCCGCTCTCAAATCGGTTAATTACCGGATTTTGGTATTTAAAATATTTCGCAAATAAAGGGTATTATTTTGCTTTTTTCAAAGATTTTATTTACACTTAAATTAAGGAAAGGTTGGGGAACGATCATGCGAAAAAACAGATCAAAAGAATTGTTGGATCATTTTGTCAAATATTCCAATCAGGCATTCAGCGTGAAGGAACTTTCCGGAATCTTTGGCATATCCGAAAGACAGATCAAGAATTATATCAAACAGCTAAATGAGACTGCGGCGCCAAAAGAGATGCTCTTATCAGGTGCCGGCGGAGTTTTTCAAATCCGAAAAGATTATGATACACTTATGCACCTGTATGAGCGTCCGGAATTTTCTCCAAAGGAGCGCTCTTCTCTTATCCTTTCAAAGCTTTTGGCAAACAGAGAGCCTCTGAATCTGTTTGACCTGTGCGATGAATTGTACGTATCAAGGCCTACCATTGAAGCCGATGTAAAGCGTATCAAAAAAATGGTGCAGCCCTTTAGGGTTTCCTTGAGCATATCAGGAGATATGCTTAGCATAAACGGTACGGAAAAAGCTTTCAGAAAACTTACCAGCTTTATGATCAGCAATACAGAATACAAGGGATTTTTAGTTGAAAATGAGCACCTGTTCCTGCGGGAGGATTATCAGGTTGATTTTATCAAGCAGAATCTGGTCAGTATATTTAAAGCCTGCAATTTTCTGTTCAATGATTATTCTCTTAACAATATTATTCTTCATCTGGTCATTGCCATTGACCGTTTGAAGAATCACTACTACATAGAGGAAGACAAACTGGATGTGGATGTATCTGCGGCAGAAGTACAGGCTGCCACCATGGTCTCTAACTTCTTAGAAGAACATTTTCATGTGGAATACTCGGAGCTTGAGAGACGCAATCTTGCCATTTTCTTATCCTGCAACCTGGCAACAGTTGACTATAAGACCGTCAATCCGGAAAGAATCGAACATTTTCTGATGGATGGAAGCGCTGCCCTCACCCGTTCCATCATAAGCAAGATCACAGATCATTATTATCTGGATCCCTTTGATGATATTTTCTTTGCCAGATTTGCCCTTCATATCAACAATCTGATGAAGCGGTTAAGGTCCGGATTTTCCTCTCACAATCCTATGTGTCAGGACATTCAGAAGGCCTATCCTCTGATCTATGATATTGCAGTCTATGCAGCCACACTGATCCGCGAGGAAACCGGTTATCAAATCAACGAGGACGAAATTTCCTTGATCGCGCTTCACATCGGAAGCTTTATCGAGAATAACCAGGCCAATAAAAACAAACTGACGGCTATCTATGTATATGCGGATTACCATGGCTTTTACCAGGCAAACGTATCCATTCTGCAACAGAAATTTTCGGACCAGCTGAATCTGCAGTACAGTATCTCAGCGCTGGATTATAAGAATTCTTCCCTGGAAGCGGATATGATCATCTCAGAGGTATCATTTGAGCATGCTATCCTGGTATCTCCGTTTATCACTTCCGGGCAGATCCTGCAGATTGGAGAAGTGATCCTTACAAAAAGCAGGGAACGGGAAGTTGATAATTTTGACATTTCCCTTAAAAGCATGTTTACCAGAGATCTTTTCTTTTCAAATGTGTGTGGGGTGACAAAGCAGGATGTGATCTTGAAGCTGGGGGATAGATTAAAAGAAAAGGGATATATCGATGATGTGTTCTTAGAGAGTGTATTCATGCGCGAAAACATGTCTTCCACCTGTTTCACTCCCGGCATCGCCATTCCTCACGCCATCAGTCAGAATGTAAAGAAAAGTTTCATCTCTATCACTCGTTACGATAAGCCGCAAGCCTGGGATGACAAGCACGTACTTTTAGTCATTTTCATCGGCATTTCCTACCCGGACCGAAAGACCTTCCGTCAGGTGTTCAACCACCTGGTGCGGCTATTTGACCAGATGGCCACCATTCAGGCTATTGCAGAGTGCACCGGCTACGATGAGATTGTGGAGATTATACACCGATTGTATACATAAAAGAGGAGCAGGACGTTTTGTCCTGCTCTTCTCTTATGTCTCATCTTATTTTCTACTCAATGTCAGTTTTCCCGGATGGCTCTCAATTGCCAAGGCAGAATGTGTCAATGGCTTTTGCCACCCCGTCTTCTGCAATGGATGCGGTAATATAGTCTGCCGCCGCTTTTACTTCCTCTGCTGCATTCTCCATAGCAATGCCAAGACCTGCATCCACGATCATGCTGGTATCATTGGTGCCATCGCCCAAAGCCATGGTTTCTTCCATGTCCACTTTCAAATGATCTGCCAGCATCTTCAATGCGTAGCCTTTATTGGCATCCTTTGCATTGATCTCTATGTTCTGCATAAATGCGGAAGTAATCGTGAAATCCGCATATGCATCACCCGTCAGAATCTTCCATATAATTTCACGCAGCTCAATATCAGCTGTCAGAGCAATGATTTTCTGTACATCATGCCCCGTATCCCTGATAAACTGTTTCAGATCCGGAACCGGTCTGCAGGCCTTCTGTGCGTAGTTGCGCAGAAGGTCATCTGTGATACCCGCCAGCATCTCTTCTTTTACTTTGGCTGTGATCCAGGCCGCATTGTCCATGTAACAATAGTAAAGGATCGGATACCCGTCCAGAAATTCCATAGCCTCAACAGCTCTGTCCATCGGAATATTCGCCGAAAAAATAACCTGCTTATTTCTGACATCATATACTTCGGCACCGTTGCATGTTATGGCATAATTGACAAACTCCAGATCTTTGATCACATCCGGCATGGATTCATAGAACCTTCCCGTTGCCGGAACAAACTCTATCCCTTCAGCCGCCGCGCGCATAAGTGCATCCAGGTTTGCCGTAGATAGTTCTTCTTTGGAATTTATCAATGTACCGTCCAGGTCCGATGCGATAATTCTTACTTGCTTCATGCTATGCCTCGTCGATCGCCTTTCCGATATCGTGGCGCATATATTTGTTCGAAAACTGCACCCACTCTGTTGCCGCATAGGCATTGGCTCTTGCTTCTTTTAAATTGGCTCCCTTGGCTGTGATTCCAAGCACACGACCGCCGTTCGTCACATATTGACCATCCACCAGTTTGGTTCCTGCATGGAAGCAATAATAGCCTTCGTGTTTATCAAATTCTTCCAATCCGCTGATCGGAATGCCTTTCTCATATTTTACCGGGTAACCTTCAGAAGCTAAAACAACACAGACAGCTGCGTTATCTTCAAACTGCAGATCCACCTGTTCCAAAGTACCATCGATGCATGCTTCCACAACCTCGATGATGTCATTCTTCATACGCGGAAGAACGACCTGCGCCTCCGGGTCGCCGAAACGGGCATTGTACTCCAACACCTTCGGTCCGTCCTCTGTCAGCATCAATCCAAAGAAGATGACACCCTTAAACGGTCTTCCCTCTGCCTTCATGGCATCGACTGTCGGCTGATAAATATATTTCCGGCAGAATGCGTCTACTTCCTCTGTGTAGAATGGGCTTGGTGAAAATGTGCCCATGCCGCCGGTATTAAGTCCTGTATCACCATCGCCTGCGCGCTTATGATCCTGAGCGGAAGTCATGGTCTTGATGGTAGTTCCGTCAACGAAAGAAAGAACAGAAACCTCCCTTCCTGTCATAAACTCTTCAATGACCATCTCATTGCCGGCTGTCCCAAACTTTTTATCCAGCATGATCTCTTTCACACCGGCCTTTGCCTCTTCTAAGTTGTTGCAGATCAGTACCCCTTTTCCAAGTGCCAGACCGTCTGCCTTTAACACGATCGGCATCTTAGCAGTCTCAAGATAAGCCAAAGCCTTATCCGGGTCAGTAAAATTCTCATATGCCGCTGTAGGGATATTATATTTTTTCATCAGGTCCTTGGAAAATGCCTTCGATCCCTCTAAGATTGCTGCGTTCTTTCTCGGTCCGAATGTGCGGATGCCTTCTGCCTCCAATGCATCTACCAAACCGCCTACCAGGGGATCATCCATTCCCACAATGACAAGATCCACCGCCTTTTCCTTTGCAAATGCAACAATTTTATCAAATTCCATAGCCCCGATCGGAGCGCACTCTGCATACTGCCCGATACCTGCATTTCCCGGTGTACAGTAGATCTTATCCACCTTCTCACTCTTAGAAACGCTGTATGCGATTGCGTGCTCACGTCCGCCGCTGCCTACGATCAATACTTTCATGTCTAGTCCTCCACAATCTGTGCTATTCCATCTATTACAGTAACTTTATTATGTGCGATCAGATCAATGGCCTTTGGCAAAATCTGCCACTCTGCCTGCTCCATTACTCTCTGCTGTAAAACTTTCGGTGTGTCAGAAGGTTTTACGTACACGGCCTTCTGTAAAATGATCGGCCCGGTGTCCGTGCCTTCATCCACAAAGTGCACCGTTGCGCCTACCACCTTCACACCTCTTTGAAGAGCTGCTTCATGAGGCTTTAACCCGTAGAAACCTGTTCCGCAGAAAGAAGGGATCAGTGACGGATGGATATTGATCATCCGGTTTTGATATCTCTTGATCAAAAGTTTCGGGATCACTACCAGGTATCCTGCCAATACGATCAGATCCGGCTGCAGCTTATCTACACCTTCAAGAAGGGCCTCGTTAAATGCCTCTCTGTCAGGATAATCCTTCGGAGAGATCAGGATTCCCGGGATTTTGTGATTCTTTGCCCGCTCTAAGGCATAGGCATTCCTGTTGTTGCTGATCACACCCACAATCTTTGTGTCGGTGATCCTGCCGCTTTCAATGGCATCGATAATGGCCTGCAGATTGGTGCCGCCGCCGGATACCATAACCACGATCTTTAACATAATGTAACTCCCTTTTCACCTGCGATGATCTTGCCTACCACATATGGTGCGTCTCCGGCAGCCTTGATAGCCTCCATAGCTTTATCAACATCTGCAGGATCCACGGCAATGATCATGCCAAGTCCCATATTGTAAGTGTTGTACATCATCTGCTCTTCAATATCGCCTTCCTTTGCAAGAAGCTTAAAGATCGGTGGAATCGGATAACTGTCCTTCTCAACCACTGCGCGGACGCCGTCCACAAGCATACGCGGTATATTCTCATAGAAACCGCCGCCTGTGATATGACTGCAGGCTTTTACAGTAACCCCTGCGTTCTTCACGCTTTTCAATGCCTTTACATAGATTCTGGTCGGTGCAAGAAGTGCCTCTCCAAGAGTCGTGCCAAGCTCATCATAGTAGGTATCCAGAGATTCCTTTGTAATCTCAAACACCTTTCTCACCAGTGAAAATCCATTGCTGTGCACTCCTGTGGAAGCCATGCCGATCAGCACATCTCCGTCTTTTAAATTCTCGCCTGTGATCAGATCCTTCTTATCACACACACCAACGGCGAATCCTGCCAGATCATAATCATCCTCCGGCATCAGTCCCGGATGCTCTGCTGTCTCGCCACCGATCAGGGCTGCGTCTGACTGAAGGCAGCCTTCTGCCACACCTTTTACGATGGTAGCGATCTTCTCCGGATAATTTTTACCGCAGGCAATATAATCCAGGAAAAACAATGGCTCGCCGCCTGCACATGCGATATCATTGACACACATGGCAACTGCGTCGATACCGATGGTGTCGTGTTTGTCCATGACCATAGCAAGCTTTACCTTAGTGCCGCATCCGTCTGTTCCGGAAAGAAGCACAGGCTCCTCCATCTCCTTGATCTTTGCCAGTGAAAATGCACCGGAAAATCCACCAAGTCCTCCCAGCACTTCTTCACGCATTGTCTTCTTTACATGCTCTTTCATAAGCTCCACCGACTTGTAGCCGGCTTCAATATCAACGCCCGATGTCTTGTAATCCATACGTAATCTCCTTTGCTATTTGGTCTCCAGATACTTAGCGTAGCCAAGCTCTTCAAGCTTAGCTGCCTTTGCCTGCACATCCTTCTTCATATTCTCTGTATATGCTTTCAATTTGCCAAGAAGTTTTGCATCCTCTACAGCTAAAATCTTAGCTGCGAGAATTGCTGCATTCTTAGCCCCATCAATAGCCACTGTGGCAACCGGCACGCCCGGCGGCATCTGCATGATCGAGAACACCGCATCCATTCCATCCAGATTCTTTCCGGAAAGGGGAACGCCAATGACAGGAAGTGGAAATAGTGCAGCGCACATACCCGGAAGTGCCGCCGCCATGCCTGCTCCTGCGATCATTACCTTCATTCCGCGCTCTTCTGCGCCGCGGCACCAGTGGATCAGATCATCCGGCTCACGGTGTGCGGAAATGATCGTCATCTCATAATCCACGCCTAATTCTTCCAACATTGCTGCAGCCTTGCTCATAACCTTAAGATCTGAGTCGCTGCCCATTACGATTCCTACTCTTGGCATTGCTTTATTTCCTTTCTTGTTAAAGATATTTACAGTTCAAAAATAAAATTTTCTGTGTTTAAACTCTACCTTTTATCTTATTATATTTCCTCTGCCTTTTCAAGCGGCGCATTCAAAGCTTCCGTGCCCGGCAGCACAAATCTTCCATCCTCGATAATGGAGATTTCTCTGCCATCTGCTGTATGCACCCGTATCCACCCCAGCTCCTCATAAGGGATGGTAACATCTGTGTGACAATGGAAATAGGCCTCATTTACATCTTCTTTTCTCTTAATGGAAACAGAGTTGTCCCTTGCGATGATTTCTTTTCCGTTTGGATTGTAGACTTTGATATCCTCTGCCCAGCTGTAGCAGGTGTCTCCCACTGCGAAATGGGGGCCGGTCTTTTCTGCGATCAGGATTGGCATCTTATCTTCAATGCCGTATTTTCTTGCTGCCACGTATGCCGTTGTGTTGGTACCGATGGCAAACTCACCCATAGGCAGGGTTTCATGACGATAAAGCACATTTTCCTTAATATAAGCTGCATTTGCCTCATCTGTCTCAAAGTTTCTGCAGGAATACTCCGTGATCATTCCGTCTGCAAATGTCAGCGACAGATCCTTGTAGTACAGCTCACCTAAGTAAACGCCGCTCACGTGAAGGGTTCCTTTCGTCCCCTCAAGTACCGGAGATGTGAAGACCTCGCCTACCGGGATATTCACATCTGCCACGCAATTTTCAAAGATCGTCTCTTTTTCAGGATCTTTTAATGGATGTAAATTCACATGCAGGTCTGTCCGGTTCTCTCCTGCACCTTTGATGTGAACGGATGTACCCTGATCCAACGCATCAATGATGGTCTGCTGCACCTGCTCATAAAGCTTTGCATCCAGGGTGTTTATCTTTACGATCTCGTCAAAGATCTCTTCGTACTGCTCCCCGATCTCAGGTGTGGGATAAGCAATGATGGTAAAACTTCTCTCATCCCCCGGGATATACGTATTGGTAAGCTGGCTTGATTTGTTATCGTAAAGAAGTGTCAGCTTTTCCTGCTTTTTACTTAAGTGCAAAGCCTTCGGATTTTGCGCCGGCACAAATGGTGTCTCTCCGAACACCTCCACGCAGGCAGGACCTGCAAAGGACCTGGCGGCAATTTTATGCTGCTCATATGTGGTCTTCATGACTTCCAGCTTCCGCTCCATATACTGCTTATCAAAGATCAGCGCCTGATCGTCCTTGTGGTCATAATCAAACTGCTTGTTAGGAATGGCACCATAGTAACCGATACGAAGATTCTTTCGTTTCGTGATGATACTTGAAGCTGCGCGGTAGATCGTTGGCTTCAGATTCATCCCCGCAAAATTATCGATTGCCCGTTTTATCACCTGTTCAAATCCTAAGGTGTAACGGATATTGACAGATGCTTTCTTTGTAAGATCCTTTCCTGTATTTACAAATCCCACACGGTAGCCTTCCGTATACACATCTGCCATTTTCTGAAGTGCCTCTTCGTCCATAGCATTCAAATGTTTAGCTGTAAGGATCTCATTATCACTTACGTACTCGCCAAAGTAATAAAGGTAGCGGACATCCAAAAGATCCTTTTCCATGATGATCTTTGCCGCAAAGCAATCGCCGGGATCCACCTGCGAAACGATGCGGTCGGAAAGGAACACATCGCAGTAATCACTGGCATACCAGTAAAAAGCGTCCTTTACTTCTTTTCTTGCAGGCAGCTCTTCCCCTTCAAACAAGTTATATATCTCCAGAAACAGCTCCATCAGAATATCCAGATACTCCGTCTTTTTCTCAAACGCGTAAGGGATCATAGCCCGAAGTTCTGCGTAAAGTACACACAGGATATCTCCATACTCCTCTCCAAGCATTTCACAGGCATAAGCGGGATTCCCGTAACAAAGACCATAGTTTTCCGGCAGAATATCCCCGTACAGGCGTCCATTCCATTGTTCTAATTCTTCCAGTTCATAAGTATAGTAAGACCCGTCTTCAATCCGGTCTTTCAACTCATCGATCGTCAAAATATAATCCGTCAAATGATAAAAATAAGACAGAAAGGGCTCCTTAACCGTCTTTTCTGTCTTAATCTCGCGGATTCTTGTAATTGCCAATTCATATCTTTCGTTGATCATTTACATAAGCCCCCTGATAAATAGTGCTGCAAATGCGAAGAGCATCAGTCCGTTTGCGCATAGTCCGATCTTGCAGGTGATATAATTTTTTTCACGCTCTTTTAATCCCTTTCGTCCCATCCGAAGTCCCCAGATGGCCAGCACAGGGAGTGCGTAGCCTGCAAAACCGTACAGGATATTGATATCCCCTTTCGCATGGTAGGAAAGGAGGATAAACAGGAATAAAAGCACCCATGCACCAGCTGCAATGGCGCAGGAATTGACACCTTTCTTTGCGTGGGGTAATTCCCGCCTTCCATACTTGCTTTTCAACATCTTCTTGCGCCGCTTTTCCTGCTCTTTTAAACGTCGCTTCTCTTCTCTATCTCTTTTTTCGTTTCCGTCTTTTCTTTTTATGATTTCGATCATGTGTATTCCTGATGGCCACATAAATCGCATACAAAATGTGGCCTAGTATGCCTCCCAATGTGTTCAAGATAATATCATCAATATCAAAGCTTCCAAGCCTTGAAAACAGCTGAAAGATCTCCACCCCAAGGCTTAGTGCGAAGCTCCAGAAAACCGTGGAGAGAAAATTGCGGTAACGGCTTGCCATGGGCAAAAAAAAGCCAAAAGGAACAAAGACTAGTACATTTCCGAAAAGATTCATGATCATAGTCCAGATTCCCACTTCCTCACGGTAATCCCAGAAACGCCGGATTTCTTTAAAGGGCACCAGATTGTAATGGTATCCGCTCATCTCACCGCCTCGGCCGTACCAGTCCGAAAATATGAGGAAATAGATGATAAATGCAACATAGAGGACAAACAGGATCGTACCGATGATCCGTTCTTTTTCTCTATTTTTCTTCTTCAAATCTATTTTGCTCCGTAAGTCTCATAATATTCATCAATAGCCGCCTTGATCGTGTCATTGATCACAACTTTTCCGTTTCTCTCCTGATTATAGAGATACTCCGTCACCTCTGCCATATCTACGATCGCATTGGTGTCAAATCCATAAAGGTCCTTGATCTCATCTAAGGCGCACTTCTCTCCGCCTTTGCCAACTTCCATGCGGTTTAAGGAAACCATCAGACCAACAATCGTAACATCTGCCGCCTCTCTTACTTTCGGGACCGTCTCTTCCATGGACTTGCCGGATGTAGTCACATCCTCGATCATCACCACCCGGTCACCATCTTTTAACTTGCTTCCGATGAAGCCGCCCTTGTCAGCGCCGTGATCTTTTGCCTCTTTCCGATCTGAGCAGTATCGCACTTCCTTGCCGTAAAGGTTGTGGAATGCGATGGCTGTCACAACTGCCAACGGAATCCCCTTGTACGCAGGTCCGAAAAGCACGTCGAAATCATCGCCGTACTTATCGTGGATCGCTTTCGCATAGTATTCGCCCAGTTTCATCAGCTGATAGCCTGTCACATAGCCTCCTGCGTTCATGAAAAAAGGAGACTTTCTGCCGCTCTTCAATGTGAATTCACCAAACTTGAGCACATCGCTCTCCACCATAAAATCTATAAATTCTTTCTTATATCCTTCCATGTCCATATCCTCCCGTGTGTTTACATCTCACCAGTAAAGCGGATATTCGCAATCCGCTTCGCTACTTGCTCATGAACCGCCGGCTGATAAGCGGTCCAAAATCTTTCGTTGCTTTCAAGTCGAAAATCACAGCGTCATACGCGCAACATACAGACCTATAAAATCTTAACTCATATCAGGTGCTTTTTGCAACTTTTTTTGCATTCCAAGGTATGATAAAATAAAAGCATCAAAGAAAGGAAACATTTGCCATGTTGATCAAAAATGGATATATTATGGATCCGGCGGCTGATTTTGCCGCAAAAGCGGATCTTAGATTGGAAGAGGGAGTCATAAAAGAAATCAGTAAAACTCCCCTTTCTCCACTGCCTGAAGAAATAGTGATTGACGCTTCAGGATTTAGTGTTGCGCCCGGATTATTGGACACGCATGTGCATTTCCGCGATCCCGGGCAGACTTATAAAGAGGACTTACACACCGGTTCTTTAGCGGCTGCGGCCGGCGGTTTTACTTGAGTAGTGCTGATGGCTAATACCCGACCTGCCATCGATTAGGAAGATGTTTTATCGGATATCCTGCACCGTGGTAATAAAGAAAAGATCCGTATCCACCAGGCCTGCGCTGTTTCTGAAGGTCTAAAGGGCCAGGTGCTTACGGATATGAAACGTTTAAAGGACGCCGGTTCTGTGGGATTTACCGATGACGGCATTCCGCTTACCGACAGAGAATTCTGTCTGGAAGCCATGAGACGCTGCGCTGCCCTTGATGTCCCTATCTCCCTTCATGAAGAGGACCCCTCTTACATTGAGAACAACGGCATCAACCACGGAAAAGTCTCTAACGAGCTTGGTATCTTTGGCTCCCCTTCAGCAGCAGAGGAATCCATGGTGCTCAGGGACTGCAAGCTGGCACTTGATGCAGGCGCCGATGTGGTCATTCAGCATATCAGTTCCGGAAAAAGCGTAGGCTATATCCGGGATCATAAAAGAAAAGGCGCTAAGCTTCATGCAGAAGCTACCCCTCACCACTTTACATTGACAGATGAAGCTGTCTTATCCCATGGCTCGTTAGCCAAGATGAATCCGCCCCTTAGGACAGAGACGGACCGCAGGCTTATCATCGAAGGATTAAAAGATGGCACCATCGACCTGATTGCCACCGACCACGCGCCTCACAGTGCGGAAGAAAAGGCAAAACCTTTGTGCGAGGCCCCAAGCGGCATCATCGGTCTGGAAACGTCTCTTGCTCTTGCCATCACAAGCCTGGTAAAGCCCGGTCTTTTGACCATGATGGAAGTCCTTGAAAAGATGACCATCAATCCTGCTAAGCTCTACCATTTGCCTTACGGAACGCTTTCCGCCGGTGCCCCTGCGGATATCTGCATCTTTGATGAAAATGAGGACTGGATCCCCATGACCTACCATTCAAAGTCCTGCAATTCTCCGTTTACCGGGCAAACACTGACCGGGAAAGTGAAATATACCATTTGCGGCGGCGAGATCATTTACAAAGACTGTTAAAGGAGGGAGCTCCTTATGAAAAAGAAATTATCGTTCCTTATGCTATGCTTTGCAATGCTGTTTTATGATCTGTTTTCTGCAGTCACCGGCTCTGCGTACGCATATGGGGCAGACACAGGAACAAATGTGCAGACGATCGTTTTTTCCGTCTCTCACGAAACGGATACGTCTCTCTCCTGCGGCGTTCCGGTTTCCTTTACCATTGTCCCTGAGGGCACCTATTACGATGCGAAATATATGCTGCAAAGTGTAAAGCTTGACCACGACCTGGTGGGGGATTACTCCGGCTGGATCAATGACCCCAGCTACTCTTCTTATCAGGAAAGCCCGGATTTCACATTTACCTTCTACGCATCCGGCACCTATGAAATGGACTTCTATATGATGGCAAGGACCAGTGCAGACGGGACCTACTCCTTTAAGAAGGTCACAGAGACCGTCACCATAGAAGACCCGGATTATCTTTCTGTGGAGGCAGTGGCAGATAAAGTTGCGGACGAATGCAAGGCCAAAGGATTTACCACGGATTTTGAAAAGGCGCTCTGGCTTCACGACTGGCTGCTTGACAAATGCACCTATGACAATTCTTATGTGTACTGTGGCGCAGAAGGTGCTCTTTGCCGGGGACTTGGAAAATGTGAATCCTACTACGCAGCCTACAAGATGCTTCTTAGCCGTGTCGGCATTGAAAGCAAACGGGTCACCGGCAACAGCCATGTATGGAATATGGCAAAGTTAGACGGCAACTGGTACCAGATCGATGCCACCTGGGATGACAATGGCTATTCATCTCTTGACGACTGGCAGTCTCATCTATACTTTGGGCTCACGGATGAATTGATGCAGGCAGCCCATTCAGAGCATACATCTCTTACCGACTATACCTGTGATTCCTACACAGATAACTACTTCATTAAAACGGGAGAGATCAAGGAATGGTCGGATCCATTTGCTGTTGCGATCAAAGAAAAAATAGAGGCCGGTGAAGATACATTTACCCTTTCTGTAAACTCCACCTGGCCTAAGAGTTACAATAACATCCTATACCCTTTGGTAGCTTACGACCTGTCCACAAGAGACTGGAGTGACACGGATGGAAATGCTCTTTCTTTATCGGCTGCCTACGAAAATAATACGCTTGTCTGTGAGCTGTCTGCTACTGCTTTGCTTACAAAGGAAACGCCCACAGATGTAAAGCTGTCTGCCGCTTCCTTTACCTATAACGGAAAAACACAGAGACCAGCCATCACCGCAAAAAACAATGACGGGGCTTCACTCACAGAAGGCGTAGACTATACCATTTCCTACAGCAGTGGCTGTAAAAATGTGGGAAGCTACAAGGCCGTTATTTCTTTTGTGGGGAATTATGAGGGAACCGTTACCAAGACATTTAAGATTGTTCCGAAAGGCACGTCTATTTCCGCTATAAGCGGAAGAAAGAAGGGCTTTTATGTAAAATGGAAAAAGCAGAGTACACAGACGAAGGGATATCAGATCCGCTACTCCACCAAGTCTTCTATGACAAACGCGAAGATAAAGACGATAGCAAAGGTTGGCACACTGAGTAAGACTGTGACAAAACTTTCCGGGAAGAAAAAATACTATGTGCAGGTGCGGACCTACAAAAAGATCGGTTCCACTGTATATTATTCCGGATGGTCATCCAAAAAGGCAGTGACAACAAAAAACTAATGCATAAATAAACCAAGCGCATATCTGCTTTCTTACTTGCCTCCTGTTTTTCTTACGAAAAACAGTGTCGGCTGCGTAATAGTCAGATATGCGCTCTTATATTGTTTGAAATATGATTATTGAAATACGCTTTGCGCTTTCTCAAGTCCTTCACCGATCACACTCATAGTGCGCTCGTAGGATTCTTTTGCCTCTTCTTCAATACCGGTAAGGCCTGTTGTCTCCTCCAGGTTCTCTACATCATCCAATGGAAGAATATAGAATCTAGCCTCATCCGTATCAGCATTCAGGACTTCTTTGTAGCACCAGGTAGGAATAGCATCCACACCTGTGATAGAAACTGTGTCATCCTCATCTTTTGTCAGTGTAAGATCGATCACTACACCATCCTCTGTATAGCCGCCGGACATCTCGCTCTCCATTCTCTCCGCCGTCTGATTGCTCAAAGAATTACCTACCGAATAAATGCAGAACATTTGTCTTGATCCATCCTCCGACTCGATCACATCGATGGGCTGCTCACAGTGCGGGTGTCCGCCGATCAGAGCATCTACCCCCAGTTCGCACAACTTTGCTGCGATAGCTTCCTGGGTTTCATTCTGCTCCAGCTGATACTCGTCTCCCCAATGGAGATTAGTAATGATAAACTGCACGCCCTGCTCTTTCATCTCGGCAATGGACTGCTCCACTTCTTCGTACATTTCCGTCGGGTCATTTACATCAAACAGATTCAACCGCTGTGTATCCTCCTCTGTCAAGGTGTTATTGTTCACTACGGCAAGTCCATTCTTGTCAGTATAGGAGAATTCATAATCCAGAAAGCCTACAAAAATCCCGCCAATATCCGCGATATAGTAGCGGGTATCCGACTCTGAATTCTTAGCACCTTCATAAGCGATCTCTTTGCTGTCATAGAAATCCAGGGTTCGCTGAAAACCTTCTTCCCCGTCATCGTAAATATGGTTGGTAGCGATCAGCTGCAGATCCACCCCTGCATTCTTAAGACAATCCAGCATATTATCAGAACCCACTAAGGTCGGATAACCGGAATAATTTCCTGCTTCTCCAAGGGCTCCCTCCATCTCACAGGTCATAAAGTCAGGTGTGGAATAAGTTCCGGAGATATATGTGAAAATATCGGAAAAATCGCACACGCCATTCTCATCCATATAATTGTCAAGGATGGTCTGGTGCATGATCATGCATCCGGTAGAGCCTATGACGATCTGGTTGCTTGCGGTTTCCTCAGCTGATGTCATCTCATCAGATTTCTCGGATTTTCCGTGAACCAGTTTTCCGATTCCTCTGCCAAGGGAAAAAACAAGCAAAAGGACCACTAACACACAGGCAGCGCGGGCACCGTAAGCGATGAGATATCGTTTTCTCCGGCGCTTCACATACATCTGCCACCGCTTTTCTCCCATCTTCTCTCTTCGAATGGCATCCTTCCTTTGGCGGATCCTCTTTTTCTTTTTGTAATTAGCCAGTATCTTTTGTATTGGGTTCATTATTACTTCACGATTCCGATCAAGTCAGTGAACTTCTCAACATGGTGCTTCTTCATATAAGCCTCAATACCATCTGCAACTTCCACAGCTGCGTTTGGATTGATAAAATTGTAAGTGCCCACAGACACGCAGGTAGCGCCTGCCAGGATAAATTCCAGCGCATCCTCTGCACAGGTAATGCCTCCCATACCGATGATCGGGATATCCACCGACTGGGCAACCTGATAGACCATGCGCACAGCAACAGGCTTCACTGCCGGGCCGCTCATACCGCCGGTCTTGTTTGCCAGTGCAAATGTCTGTCTGTTGATATCAATCTTCATACCGGTCAGCGTATTGATAAGAGACACTGCGTCCGCTCCGCCTGCCTCTGCGGCTTTCGCGATGGATGTGATGTCCGTCACATTCGGTGTAAGCTTCATGATCACCGGCTGCTTCGCACGCCTTTTGATCTCACGGGTCAGTTTTTCCACCTGAACAGGGTCCTGACCAAAAGCTAAAAACCCGGCATTCACATTCGGGCAGGATATGTTGATCTCCAGCATATCCACATCCTCTTCTGCCAGTCTCTCTACCACTGCAAAGTATTCTTCCGGAGCATGTCCACACACATTGACAATGATATTGGTGTCAAACTGCTTAAGATAAGGAATGTCCCTTTCACAGAACAGTTCGATGCCCGGATTCTGCAGACCGATGGCATTGAGCATACCCCCGTAGACCTCAGCCACCCGTGGCGTCGGATTACCGCTCCACGGAACATTTGCCACTCCTTTTGTTGTCACGGCACCAATTTTATTTAAATCTGTAAATTCCGAAAATTCGGCTCCGGATCCAAAAGTCCCGGAAGCTACCGTCACAGGATTCTTCCACTCTACGCCGGCAATATTTACATGCATATCCATCAGATTTCCACCTCCGTAGATAAGAATACCGGACCGTCTTTGCAAATGCGGGCATTGTTCACATTGCTGTGTGCATCCTTCTCTTTCGTCTTACACACACAGGCCAGACACGCGCCGATACCACAGGCCATTCTCTCCTCCAGGGAAATATAGCAGGTAATACCCCGCTCTTTTGCATATTCCTTGATTGCCCGAAGCATAGGCATCGGGCCGCATGCGTAGATCATATCTGCCTCAAGTCCGTAGGTTTCAATGGCATTCATCACATTGCCCTTCGCCCCAACACTTCCGTCTTCTGTGGAAATGTAAAGCTCACCTGCCTGTTCAAACTCTTCCCGCAAAAATGTATGCGCATCCCGGTATCCCACCACGATCTGCTTCTTCTCGCATTCCATCTCTTTGGCCAGCTCTAAGATCGGTGGCACACCGATGCCGCCACCCATCAAGAAGACTCTTTTTCCCTTAGCCTCCTCATATGGAAATCCATTGCCGAGAGGTCCTAAAATTTCTATCTCATCCCCTGCTGTAAGTGCAGAGAACTGCTTCGTACCGGTGCACTCACCAGTCACCCGGTACACCAGCCGCAGCCGGCTATTCTCACGGTCAATTTCACAGATACTGATTGGCCTTGGCAAGATCTTACTCTTATCCTTCGTATAGACAGACACAAACTGTCCGGGATCTGCAATAGACGCCGCATCACAGGAAAGCCAAAGGCTGAAAATCCCCTCCGCAAGCATCTCCTGGCTTACTACTTTTGCTGATTCTTTCTTTCGATCCATGTGTTTACTCCATTTATCTCTTATCCTAATGCGCCTTTGATATCAGCGATCATATCAAGGACCGCTGCTCTTGAAGCATCGCCGAAATTCTCAGCGCCAAACTCAGCATATTTTTCCTGCTTGTAGGCGGCAATAATGCCACGGGATGAATTGATGATAGCTCCAAGTCCATCTTCATTGAAGAAATGAACCAGGTCTTTTCCCTGGCCTCCCTGTGCGCCGTAACCCGGCACCAGGATATAAGTCTTAGGCATAACCTTGCGCAGGATCTTACCCATCTCAGGATAGGTAGCACCCACAACAGCGCCTACATAACTGTAATCATCCCCCATGCAGGTATCACCCCAAGCTTTTACTTTCTCGCCTACCAGCTCATAAAGAGGCTTTCCGTTGATCAGCTGATCCTGGAACTCGCCGCTGCTTGGATTGGAAGTCTTGACCAGTACAAAGATTCCTTTCTTCTCTTCTTTACACACATCCAGGAACGGATTCACACCATCTGATCCAAGATACGGATTCACCGTCACAAAATCCTCATCAAACGGTGCATAAACTTTGCTTCCCACCTGTACTTTTCCCATATGTCCAACAGCATAGGCTGCGGAAGTGGAGCCGATATCGCCGCGTTTGATGTCGCCGATTACCACCAGGTCCTTCTCCTTGCAATAGTCAACAGTCTTCTTAAAGGCCATCAGTCCCGGAATTCCAAACTGCTCATACATAGCAATCTGAGGCTTTACCGCCGGGATCAGGTCATAGGTACTGTCAATGATCTCTTTATTGAACTGCCAGATTACCTCTGCAGCGCCCTCCAGAGTCTCGCCGTACTCAGCGAACACCTTTTTCTGTAAATACTCCGGCACAAATGCAAGCTTTGGGTCAAGGCCCACCACGATCGGCGCCTCTGTCTTCTTAATCTTACTTACTAACTTGTTGATCATAGGAAAATCCTCCTGGTTTTATAGTCATTTTCTTAATTATACAGTTTTTTCTCTAGGGTTTCCATTGCTTTATCCAATTGTGTGTCAGTTTCTGCATCTGCATCGTATTCCACCTGGATATCCGGTGTAATACCCTCTCCGTTGATGCTTCTTCCCTTGGGAGTAAAATATTCGGAAACCGTCAGCTTCAGGGACGTGTCATCATCCAGTTTAAACACCTGCTGCACAACACCCTTGCCGTAGGTTGTTGTGCCAATGATATCCGCCACGCCGTAATCCTGTACAGCCCCTGCAAATATCTCGGATGCAGAAGCGCTGTTTCCATTGACTAACACCTCCATAGGAATATCAAACTGTTTTTCCTCATCAGAAATGTAATCTTTTTCTTTTCCGTTTTTATCCTTGGTGTATACGATCTTTCCTTCCGGCAGGATTTCATCTAAGATATCACAGACACAGCTAAGGCTTCCACCGGGGTTGTCCCGAAGGTCCACAATAAGTCCTTTCATACCCTCTTCTGTCAGTTTATTATATTCTGTCATAAACTGTTCATAGGCTACTTCCCCAAACTGGCTGATGGCAATATAACCGATCTGATCATCGAGCATCTTTGAACCTACGATCACATAGGCGATGTCATCTCTTGTGCAAGTCACCGTCACCTGCTCATGATCCTCGCCTCTAAGGAGCAGAAGCTCCACCTCACTGCCCTTCTCCCCGCGGATCTTTCCGATCACCGTATCCGAGTCAAGGCCGGACATATCTTCACCGTCTACCTTGTAAATGAGATCTCCGCTTGTGATGCCTGCTTCCTTAGCCGGTGAATCATCGTAGACATAATCCACCTTCAAAAGACCCGTCTCCTCATCCACCAGCATTCCGGCTCCGATTCCTCCGTAAACCCCTTCTGTCTCCTCGTAAAGCTCACTTGTCTCTTCCTTGTCATAGTAGACACTGTAAGGATCCTCAAGTCCGTCCACATAACCTGAAATCAGGCCATCTTCTAAAGCCTCCTCATCCGTGTCATAAAGATAATACTTGTCAATAAGCGCATTGATCGTATCCAGTTTTTCTTTTGATTCCTTGTCAAGGAAATCCAAAGAGTTGCTTATCCCGCAGCAGGTCACTCCTGCCACTACACACATAATGAGGGCGCCGCAAAGCGCCCCCTTAAAAAATCCATTATTTTTCATCATAAGTTCCTTATTTTGCCGTGTTACAAATAAGACATCGGATTTACGGCACATCCGTTTAACATCACCTGGAAATGAAGATGCGGTCCGGTAGAATTACCGGTAGTTCCTACAGCAGCGATGTTCTGTCCTTTCTCTACTTTCTGCCCTTCCTTCACATACATCTTGCTGGTATGCATATAGTAGGTCTGGAGGCCGTTGCCATGGTTGATGATCACCAGATTGCCTGCGTTGCCGGAATATCTGGCTGTTGTAACTGTGCCTGCTGCCGCTGCATAGATCGGTGTGCCGGTAGCTGCCGCAAAATCGACTCCCTTGTGATTGGTGCTGGCACCGGCTTTTGGCGCTGTGCGATACCCAAAGGTGCTGGAAATTCTGGAATATCCGGGACAAGGATGTGTAAATGTACCATTACCGCTTACCACAGACGCTCCTGCCGCAGCAGAGTACCCACTGCTCTTTTCAGCCTGCTTTCTGGCCGCCGCAGCTGCTGCCTCCTCCATCTTCTTGATCTTAGCGTTGGTCTCCTTTAGCTCTTCTGAAAGAGCGGCAATCTCGCTTGCCTTCTCATCCATAAGGGTCTCCACCTCATCACGCTTCTCGATCAAAGTATTCTGGAGTTCTTCAAGCTCTTCGTACTCCTCTTCGATGGATTCCTTCTGCTCTTCCACCTCTTCACGCACTTCCTGGTAAGCGACCAACTGTTCTCTGTCATAGGCAGACAACTCCTGCACATACTCCGCATTGTTCAGGAAATCATTCATGCTCTTTGATTCGCACAAAATCTCCACAAACTGGGCATTGCCGCTCTCGTACATGTATTTGATGCGCAGCTTCATGCTTTCATATTGATCATTCTCATTGGCCTGCGCAATGTAGAGCTCCTCTTCTTTAGCTTCCAGTTCGTCCTCTTTTTCTTCGATCTGCTCTTCACATTCTTCCATCTCTTTGGCCAGCTTGGAAAGCTTGCTTTTCAGAGACTTCTGCTCTGCCTTAACATCTTCCTGCTGTTCTTTCAGATCTTCGGCTTTCTTTCTTGCGTCCGACAGATTCTCTGCATATGCGGAACAAGATAAGCCTGCGCAAAGTGCGAGTACCAAAAGAAGACTGATGACTTTCCTCCCCTGCATCATGTCTACCCCTTTATCTTTCAAAAACTCCCCTGTGCTCCCGTGCAAAAATGTTCTATACTCTAACGTGCTTCTTGACTGTGAAGAAACTTCCGATGAAACCGATTCCGATTCCAAGGAGCAGTCCGATCGGAAGAAGGTTTTTGTACACCTCCGTAACCGGTAAAAATTCCACAATATTCTTTAAGATACTGAACTTCGTCATCACATAATCGATAGCCTTTTCATACAGGAAGAACAATACCCCAAGAGGAATGATCGATCCGATAACGCCGATGATCAGTCCTTCAAATACGAACGGAGCCCGTACAAACCCATCCTTCGCGCCGATATATTTCATGATGGCGATTTCCTCGCTTCTAACTGTAATACCCATAGTTACGGTATTGCTGATCAAAAAGATCGACACGCCAAGAAGAATGGCAATGATAACGATAGATGCATAAAATACCAGACGGTTTACACTGGTCAGTGTCTTCGCCACTGTATCTGACTTGTTAACCTTGCGGACACCCGGCAGGCTTTCCGCATACTCAACTACCTTTGACTGCATAGAGACATCGCTTAAATATACTTCATAGTTGTCAGAATTTGCCAGCGGATTATCGGTCTTGAATCCTTCTGCCAATTCAGCGGAATCTCCGAAATATTCCTCCTGGAAGCTGTCCCACGCTTCATCAGCGCTGATATAATTTACCTCCAAAACACCTTCCGTGGCAGCAAGCTTCTCGCCTGCGTCATCTTTCTGGGCATCTGTTGCATCTTCATCAAAGAAAACGGTAATGGCAACACCTTCCTCCGCTTTCTCGATCACATAGTTAAAATTCACAACAATGGAGAAAAATAATCCGAAAAGGAAAATACACGCAGCCATTGTCGCGATAGAGGCGATGGAGAACATCTTGTTACGTCTGATGTTCTTGACGCCCTGCTTCATCGTATATCCAAATGTTCTAATTTTCATTGCTGTACCCACCCTTTTTCTCGTCGCTTACAATGACACCTTTCTTCATTGTAATTACACGTTTTTTCATCTCATTTACGATCTCTTGATTGTGTGTAACAACCACTACAGTAGTGCCACGCTCATTGGCTTCTTCAAGAAGCTTCATGATTTCCCATGAGTTGGTAGGATCAAGGTTTCCTGTCGGCTCTTCGGCAAGCAGGATAGAAGGCTCATTGACAATGGCCCTTGCGATTGCTACACGCTGCTGTTCGCCGCCGGAAAGCTCATTTGGAAATGCTTTATATTTCTGGGCAAGTCCCACCAGCGATAAAGCTGCCGGAACTTTCTTTTTGATGATCTTGTTCGATGTCTCTGTGACACGCTGGGCAAAAGCGATATTCTCATAGATATTGCGGTCTTTCAAAAGACGGAAATCCTGGAACACAACTCCAAGCTGTCTTCGATACATCGGAATTTTTCTGTGCTTCATCCGATTCAAGGTCTGTCCGTTCACAATGATGGTACCGTTGGTTGGCTCCAACTCTTTCATGATCAGATGGATCAGGGTAGATTTACCGGAACCGCTGTCACCAACAATGAATACGAATTCGCCTCTCTGGATTTTAAGGTCTACGTTATTCAGCGCCGGAACGCCTTTTACGTACTCCTTGGTAACACCCTTAAATTCAATTACTGTCTCCATAGTTTCCTCCTAATTATTAATACTCCATGGACTCCATATATTCCATATATTTCACAACCATAAGCGCGATCTTGAATGTGATGGCGTCCTCGAACACCCGAAGGTCAAGACCTGTACTCTTCTGCAGCTTATCCAGACGATATACAAGTGTATTCCTGTGAATGTAAAGCTGTCTTGAAGTCTCAGACACGTTCAGGTTATTCTCAAAGAACTTATTGATAGTCGCCAAAGTCTCCTCGTCGAATTCATTGGGTGATTTCCCCTCAAAAATCTCCCGGATGAACATCTTACAGAGCGGTACCGGCAGCTGATAGATCAGACGGCCGATTCCCAGCGCACTGTAGGCGATCACCTTTCTCTCGTCGAAAAAGATCTTGCCCACATCAAGCGCAAGCTTCGCTTCCTTATATGACCTTGAAACCTCTTTGATATCCTTGACGATCGTACCGTAGGCCACGATAGCATGCGCTTCTCCTGCCTCCTGCACCAGCCCTGCATAAGCATTCGCCAGATTATCAACCGTCTCAATATCTTCTTCATCGTCCAGTTCTTTCACTACGATAATATCCTTCTCATCTACCGCAGTCACAAAATCCGATGGTTTGTTGCCGGCATATTCCTTGATTGTTTCCAATATACCGCTATCTTTGCCGGATGAGCTCTCGATGATGATACAGACCCGTCTTGCTTCCATGCTGATGCGAAGCTTTTTGGCGCGGTTATATATATCCACAAGCAGAAGATTGTCCAGCAGCAGGTTCTTGATAAAATTATCTTTGTCGAAACGCTCCTTATATGCCACAAGAAGATTCTGAATCTGGAATGCAGCCATCTTGCCCACTAAGAAAACGTCCTCGCCATCCCCTGCGATCATCACAATGTACTCTAACTGATTCTCATCGAACACCTTAAAATACTGAAAACCGCGGATGGTCTGAGTGTCGGCAGAGGATGCCACAAAACTCTTCACATCCTTGGCATGATCCTTCTGTGATGCAAATGTAGTTGCCATCACTTTTCCTTCTGTATCCATTACGCAGATATCTACTCTGGCAATCCCTCTGATACCATCGATCGTGCTTTGAAGTATCTGATTAGATATCATAATCTCTTTCCTCCATTACTATCAATATGCATTTTTCACAACAAACCCGTTTGAATTTTAGTAAAAAAGCATACTATCAAAGTTTATCTTAATATATATCACCAAAAAAATAAAGAGAAAAATGGATTTTTTTGTATATTTATTATATATGTATCTCTCTATTCAGTCGGAAAGAGTAGATAATGATGTCTTTCACAGGCTTTCCTGTGCTTCTCCTAAGCGCCTCTCCATAGATCCGAAGCTGTGTTTCATATCTTGCGATCAGCTCATCCTCATTGCCCACATTGTCCGTCTTGTAATCCAAGAGTGTGATGCCGTCCGCCTCCTCAAAGAACACGTCAATGATTCCTTGTACCAGCACGGATCTATCTGTGTCTGAATAAGCATAGTCTGTCTTGTTGGTTTCATCGAGAAGCTTCTTAGCCGGAACATCTATGACAAAGGGTTGTTCTTTAAACAGACATCCCTTCTCCCCGGCTGCTTTCATCCGTCTTGCTGCATCTGTGCCAAAGAACATTTGCAGCTTTCTTGGAAAAATGACCTTACACATCTCCTTTGTCATTTTTCCATCGGCGTAAAAGGAGGCCTTGGCATTTTCAATATTTTCTCTGGTAGGATCAACCGTAAAATCCCACAATTCCAGGAATCTGTGAACAGCACTGCCGTAAGAAGCGCCGGCGTTTTCACCTGGGATACTGTCGCCTGCTAAGGCAAATTTCGGGACCGGTTTATCTGAATCTGTATTTTTCCTTTCACCGTCCACAAGCTCCGCCGGTTCCTCGCCATGGGCCATATTGCGATGCTTGATCTCCGAAACAGAATATTTCACTTTCAGCCACTTATCCGGACTTTCCGGATAGGTATAGCCAAACTGCAGCTGCAACTGTTCTTTCGTTGATACATCGTAGGTTAGAGAAGCATCAAACTCCTCCATTTCTTCCGCGGATGTCATTTCTTCTGATGCCAGTTCTTTCTCATACTCCGCCACCTCATCCTCCGACAGAAGAACAAAGGAAATGGAATGCTTAGAAAGGTCTGCCCCGGATAGTGCATTTAAAATCCATTGAGAATAGCCATTTACAAGGAGTCTGTTCGCATAAGGAAGTGGTCCTTTCAGGTCTTCATTTTCCATGGGCACCGGTCTCTTGTCTATGGTCCCGTTACAACCGGTGATAAAAAGCTTCTCTTTGGCGCGGGTGAATGCCACATAGAGCACTCGAAGTTCTTCTCCTAACGTATCTTTTTTGACCTGTCCTTTCATGACAGCACGGATCAGATTCTCACTTTCTGTCTTATTTTTAAGATCTACACTTTTAAGTCCGATTCCAAGAGTCGGATGCAGCAGCACACTTCCTGACTGGTCGGCTGTATTAAACTGTTTTCCCATTCCTGCCGCAAATACCACCGGAAATTCCAGACCTTTACTCTTATGCATAGTCATGATGCGGACCTGATCGGCGGTAAAATTTTCCGATGCCGCTTCTCCGTAATCCACTTCCTGTTTTTTCAACGACTCGATGTAACGCATAAAATGGAAAAGTCCCTTGTAACAGGTAGCTTCATAATTCCTTGCCATTTCAAGGAGCATCTGCACATTGGACAGCCGCTGCATGCCCCCTTCCATAGCTGACACATATTCCTCATATCCGGTCTCGCTGATGATCTTTTCAAGAAGTTTGGGGATGGATGTATAAGGAACTATCTCTCTGTAATGATCCAGCTGTTCATAAAACGCCTGCAGCTTTTTCTGGAGCGGAAAATCCACCCTTCTCTCCGGTTCATGAGCATAAAGTTCCACTGCCTCACAGAAGGCATGTCCTTTGTCAAATAAACGGATTTCTGCCATTTCAAACTCTGAAAGTCCCACGAAACATGACATAAGTACCGCAGCAAGGGGCAGATCCTGTTTACGGTTGTCAAGCACTTTCAGGTAATCAAGAAGGATCTGGATCTCCCTGGTCTCAAAATAGCCGGATCTGGACTGCACGTAGACAGGGATATTCTGCTTCTTTAATTCTTTTTCAATATAGGCCATAGGGCCTGTCAAAGACCGGCAGAGGATCGCAATGTCAGAGTAACGGATGGGGCGCATTGCTTCATCCTTGTCCTTTACTAAAAACCCGCTTTTTATCAGTTCCCGGATCTTTGTTGCGATCAGTCTTGCTTCCAGCGCATCATCCGATTCCTTTTTGGCAAAAATGATCTCCGTCACATTTCCTTCCGTCTCAGTGTAGTCGGCAGCGCCAAAATTCAGCCGGGCATTTTCATCGTATGAGACGCCGCCTAAATCTTCTGCCATCAGCCGTTCAAACAGAAAATTGGCAGAGTCAAGCACTTCTCTTCTGCTTCTGAAATTCTTAGAAAGCACGATCTTCTGCGTGGCAGAATTCATTTCAGGATAGGGATCATAATGGTCGTATTTCCACATAAACAATTCAGGTCTTGCCTGACGGAAACGGTAAATGCTCTGCTTCACGTCACCCACCATAAACATATTATAATTTCCCTGGCTCATGCCCGAAACTGCCTTCAGGATCACTTCCTGCACTTCGTTGGAATCCTGATACTCATCGATCATGATCTCCTTAAAACGCTGTCTGTATTCCAAAGCCGCAGCCGTGGGAACATACTCCCCATCTTCCGTCTTCGTCACAAGGATCTGCAAAGCCAGGTGTTCCATGTCATTAAAATCAATGATGGTATTTTCTTTTTTACGAGCCGAAAAGGCTTCCTGGAACTTAACCACCAGGTCTGCCAGGATAAGAACCGACTCATGGGCTCTTTGAATGTCAGTGATCGAATCTGTCAATGGAAACGAAAAATAATCATCCACCAGCTGGTCGACCTTTTTCAAAGCTTCGGCGCGCAAATTCTTCGCATATTCTCTTAAATCCGGGTCCACATAGACTTTGGACTTCCCAGGAAGGCGTTTTCTTCTTTTCTTAAACGCTCCCACAGCCTCCGCAAAATTCTCATAGGCTCCAGGCTTTAGATTGCCGTCTTCATCCCATGAAAGTGCGGAGTCAAGTTCCACGAGCAGTGAAAGATCCTCCTCCATGACCGGGCGATAATGTTTCGGTCCATCCGGTTTGTCACAGATTGCAAATATCTCATTGTAGCAGGCTTTTGACGCCTCGATCATACGGAGAGATTCTTTTATGATAAATGCAGCGGATTCTCCTTGTAAAAACGCTTCCTCGGAAGCTATATCATAGGCATCGGCACATGTTTTAAGCCATCCCATAGGATCCGGAAAGCTCTGGGAAAAATCGAAGACCTTAAGGATCATCTCTTCCACCTTTTTATCATCCCTGTCACCGCCGTAAGCCATGATAAAGTCAAGAAACTTCTGTTCTCCTGCCTCGTAAGCCTCCTCCAGTATATCTGCCACCACATCCCGCTTCATAAGCTTGACCTCGCCGTCATCTGCCACACGGAATCCCGGATCTAAGTCAATGGCATGAAAATGATCCCGGATCACCTGCAGACAGAATCCGTGGATGGTAGAAATCTGGGCATTGTGAACCAGCGTTTCCTGCTTCTTAAGTTCTAAATCATCCGGATGATCACGCATGGCTTCTGTAAGCTTTTTATGCAGCCTTTCTTTCATTTCCGCGGCAGCAGCCTCTGTAAAGGTCACCACCAGGAAATCATCCACAGAAACCCTGGGGTTATCATTCATGATCCGATTGAAAATGCGTTCGATCAGGACTGCTGTCTTACCGGAACCGGCTGCAGCCGAAACAAGGATGTTGCGGTCTCTGATATCGATCACATTCTGTTGTTCATTGGTCCAGTCCATCCCTATTCCTCCTTCCCGAGCGCTTCCTGCATTTTCATAAGTGCCGTTGTTTTATCCATCTTCTCCAGTTCGCGGTAGGAGAAGCCTGAAATCTTCTCGTCAAACCCGCAGATATCCCGGTACCCGCAGAAATTACAGCCGCATTCATTGGCATCTTTTCTGTAAGGGACTGCTGCCGTCTCGCCTTCAAGGATCCGTTCGTGTAATTTAGCGGTCATATCCTTTGCGTATGCGATCATAGTATCAAATTCTCTGGTATCGGCCACTTTTGAAGCGCTTGTAAAATCTCCGTCTTTCTTAAAGCCCACTGCGATCACATCGGAATTTCCTCCCGCTGAAGTCAGGTCGTGATCCATGTGCATAAGCGCCTCCGCCTCCCTGTTGGCAATGCCATCCAGCTTAAAGGAGCTTTTCCTTGCCATCTCCGGATCTTTGTTCGCTTCCCTCTTAATGATCGGATCCTGAACCCGGTAATAGAACACTCCTGCGGGCACAATTTCTTTATCCGGATACTTGGTCTTCTCCACCTCCATGGCAGCACCCATATATACCATCAGCTGCAGTTGCAGACCGTAATATAAAAGGCTTAGATCAAAGGCTTTTCTTCCGGTCTTATAATCGATCACTTTCACATATACCTTATCCCGGTCTACGCAAGTGTCGATCCGGTCGATCTTTCCAGCCGGAAATGTAAACTCAATCCCTTCCGGGATAAAATCTCCTTTTCCAAGATGAATTGCCAGCACCTCCACCGTCTTCTTAAGCAGATTTTTAAGGCGCTCAATATGAAAGCGGTTTCTGTAGCTGTCGTAGAGAACGCCATCTTTATAATCCGCGATAGCTTTAGCGACGCATTCCTCCACCAGTTTTTCCTGCTCCTCATGGGGAAGCTCTGCCCAGGATCTTTGCTCCTCTTTCAGTGCATTCGCAAATAATTCCAGCACCTTGTGGCACACATCTCCTATATCGATCACATCGAATTCAAATGCATCCCGGTCACGAAGGTAAAGCCCATACTCTACAAAATGCTTAAAGGCACAGGTGGAGAAGGTTTCCATACGGGAAATGCTGTCTTTAAACCTTTCGCCGTAAAGTGCATCTGCCTCCCTTCCAAGGCCCTGGCTTTCATAGCGGTAAAAACGGGCCTCGAAAATGCGCCGGATGGCTGCCTGCCACTCCGGTTTTTTCTTATACCAGGCATAGAGCTCTTTCCAGGAAGCGCTTTCTCTAAGATTTTTTTCCTGCAGGCCCTTTATCACTTTCATAAATGCCGTCTTCTCCGTCTCTTCCAAGACAAACAGCTCTCCCCTGTCAACTTCTGTAACAGAAACCTTCGGAAAAATGCGCAAAAGCTCGCTTACCAAGTAGGAAGGCCGCACACCTTTTAAGTCCGTTCCCACTTTGGCATAGGAAACAAACAGCCTTTCTGAAGGCTTGGTTAGATTGGCATAGAGATAGAATTTCTGCTCATATGCTTTCTCCTTCCCGCAAGGGGATAAGGGCAGCTTTTCTTTAGCAAAAATGCCTCTGTCAAACTCTGTCAAAAGTCCGTTCTTTATCAGGTTCCCCGGCAGATGATCGTCGCTTGCCCCCAGAAACAGAAGGGCTTTTATATGATTGAATCTGGTCCGCAGAAGGTCTCCGATCATCACCTCGTCCATGCTTGGCGGCAGCACACCGATCCTTGCCTCCTCAAGACCTGCATCCAGAATATCCCCATATTCTTTAACCGTTACCGGCTCATCCCCAAGAAGATCATAAAACTGCTCAAATATCTGCAAAAGGAGTCCGTACAGCTGGCTGTACTCTTTTGCAAGGGCCAACTCTCCTGCCATCTCAAACTTCTCCTGCTGTGATTTCAACCGCTCGTAGAAGTCCTCCCGCTCCATGAAATCGTAGAGAGAGACCGTGATCTGTCCCACCGTATGTTTTTTCCCGGACAGCTCATCTCTAAGCTTATCCACAATATGCAGGAATTTCACCCGGCTTGCATTGACAAGTTCCACATCCTGTTCGTTAAAATTCCGTCTTCTGGCCCAGGTTTCATTCCATTTTTTATAGCCCCTGATGCCAAGAGCGATAACATAATTTTCCAGCCGGTCGATTTCGTCAAAGGAAAGATCCGTAAGGCCGGTCCGAAGAAAACGAAAAACACTTTTATATGAAAAATTCTCAGAGATCATGGCAAGGGCGCTGCGCACATATTCCACGTAAGGATTCAGAAGCACATCCCGTTTTTCATCTATAAATGCAGGGATTTCATATTTTGCGAAGGCCTCCTCCAGATAGGCGCCGTAGGTGTCCATATCTGAGACGACTACTCCGATCTCGTTGTAACTTAAATTCTCTTTTCTGGTAAGTTCCCGTACCTTCGCCGCACATCCGTAAGCTTCATCTCTGGGGGAATCATAGGTAAAAAGCCGTACATGTGTTGTCTCGTCTTCGTATGCCGCACCCGGATAGCGGAACAGATTGGCCTCCAAATGAGCTAACTCCTTTTCTCCCGCAAACCGATAAGGCTCCTTAGAAAATAAAGTCACAGGATCCTTTATCTCTACCTGCAGTTCTTTCGCAAGGCTTACAAGCCGGCTCAACATCTGTTTGGTAATGGCGAACATCTGCAGCGGATCCTTTAAGGCATAGAGATCCCCCGCTTTATCAGAATCGACAGTAGCCGTTACCACTACTTTCTTGCAGTGGATCATAAACTGCCCGATCAGTCGGATCTGCACCGGCGTAAAGCCGGTAAATCCATCCAGCACAATGGTAGAATTTTTCAGTGTCAGAGACTTAGGCACTTCATCGTAGAGAAGCTTAAGCAGCTCCTCTTTGGTCACATGCTTTCCCGCAAGTGTCTCTTCAAATGCCTCAAACAGCAGCCTGATATCCGAAAGCTTTTGTCTTAGACCTGTGCTTTCCTGCAAGTTTTCTTCCACCCGTTCAATATCCTCTGCAGTAATATCATACTGAGACAACTCGGAAAGAACAGACTTCACCTCGCTTATATAACCCTGGCGGTTCATTTTCCCTTTCAGGACAGTCAGTTCCTCCTTGTGGTCCTCAGCGATCTTGCGCAGGATCAGATTTTTTCCCTGATCATCCAACATGGTCATCTCTCCCATGCCGCCACCGGTCTCTTCAAAAATGCGATAGGCAAGACGGGCAAAGCTTAACACGTCAATATTCATAATGCCATGGCGGGGATGAGTATCCACTAACTCACGCTGGGTCTGCATGGTAAACTGCTCCGGTACCAGGACAATAAAATTTTCTCTTGGGTTTCTGATCGACTGATCCACAACGGTTTTGTATAAGAATTGAGATTTTCCGGACCCGGATGGTCCTAATATAAATTGTAAAGGCATAGGTCTTCCTCCTATGCCTTAGTATACTATACGCTCTTTATTTTTTCTATCAGTTCTGCCGGAACAAATGCCTTCACATGGATGCCGTCCGCTTCGTACTCTTCATAGATCAGCTCTCCATATTTACGGATCAGTGAAATCTTCCCCATTTCCTGATAGGAATATATATATTCCACCGGCCGCTTTCTTTCCCGAAGGAGCTTTTCAAAGACGGACGTAAGGTCTTCAAGCCCTTCTCCTGTCTTTGCGGAAATACGGACCGTCTCATCCGCATGAAAATCCCGCACGATCTCATCTTCCACCACCTGATCCAGCTTATTAAATGCTGTGATGATGGGTTTTTCCTCAACACCCAGTGTGCGAAGGGTATCATAGACTATATACATCTGCTCATCCATCTTAGGATTCGAGGCATCCACCACATGGAGGATGATATCTGCATACTTAGCCTCCTCCAGGGTACTCCTGAAAGCATCGATCAAATGATGGGGGAGCTTATTGATAAATCCGACAGTGTCTGTCAAAAGGATTTCCTGCCCGCCCCCAAGCTTTAAGTTCCTGGTGGTAGGATCCAGGGTGGCAAACAGCTTATCCTCCGCCAGTATATCAGCTCCTGTCAGAGCATTGAGAAGAGTCGATTTTCCGGCGTTTGTGTAACCCACAATGGCAACCACCGTGCTGAAATTCTTCTTCCGCTGCTCTCTGGTTATACTTCTGTGCCGCTTCACATCATTTAACTCTCGGTTCAACTGGGCAATACGGCTTTTGATCAAGCGCCTGTCCATCTCCAGCTTTTTCTCACCCGGACCTCTGGTCCCGATACCGCCGCCAAGTCTTGACATGGAACGGCCAAAGCCTGTGAGCCTGGTCTGGCGATATTTTAACTGGGCAAGTTCCACCTGAATCTTTCCTTCACTGGTGGACGCTCTGGCCGCAAAAATATCCAGGATAAGCAAGGTCCTGTCCATCACTTTTACGTCCAGCTCATCCTGCAGATTCTTCATCTGGATCGGCGACAACTCATCATCGCAGATGATGCCGGTGGCTTCCGTCTCCCAGATCAGATCCTTTAATTCCTCAATCTTGCCTTTTCCGATATAGGTACCCGGATGCATCATCTCCCGTCCCTGAGTAAGGCGCCCCACGCAGATGGCGCCGGCTGTTAATGCCAGATCACAAAGCTCGTCAAGAGATCCTTCTGTATCATTTCCGTCCGGCAGGTCGACCCCTACTAAGATCACCCGCTCTTCTTCATCTTTGATCTCAAACATCTATCTGGTCTCCAAAAAGACAGCTTCTCTTGCCGCTTCCTCATCATCCGGATAACGCTCTGTGTAAGCAGCTATGGCTGCCTTTGCCGCCTCCACATCCTGCACCTGCTCATAGCAGACAACAATATTGTAGAGCATCTCCTGCATCATCTCATCCGTGGCATCGTCATAGGTGACTGCTTTCTCATAATAGCCTGCTGCCGCCTCGTACTGCTCAAGCTCCATGGCAGCGGCTCCCATCATATCGTAGAGAGTGGCTGTCTCTTTAGCGCCTTCACTTACAGCCTCTTCAAAAGCACTAAGAGCTCCCTCGTAATCTGTCAGCTGAAATTTAGCGATACCGATGCCCCGATAGCAGTCAGCTACACTTTCTTCTTCCTCAATAGCCTTCTCAAATTTCTCCACGGCTTTTTCATATTTCCCCTTCTCAAGGGCTTTTGCGCCGCTTTTATAATCCAACTTTCCACATCCTGTCAGGCAGAAAAATGCAAGCAGGATGGGAAGGAAACGTTTCGCATACTTCATAAACATCTTCTACTCCTCGATCTGCCAGTCGATAGGCTTTATTCCATTGGCCATCAAAAATGTATTGGCCTGGCTAAAGGGCTTGCTCCCGAAAAATCCCCGGTATGCCGACAAGGGACTCGGATGTGGCGCTTTTAAGATCAGATGCTTTGGGTTGTCAAGCATCTTCTCCTTCCTCTGCGCCGGTGCGCCCCAAAGAATAAATACAATGGGTCTGTCCTGGGCATTTAGCGCCCGGATCGCCGCATCCGTAAACTCCTCCCAGCCAATGCCTCTGTGAGAATTGGCCTGATGTGCCCGCACCGTAAGCACGGTATTCAAAAGCAGTACTCCCTGGTCTGCCCATTTGGTAAGACACCCATGACTTGGGATCTCGCAGCCCAAATCATCCTTAAGTTCCTTGTAAATATTCACAAGGGAAGGCGGAATATCCACTCCCTTCTGCACCGAAAAGCAAAGGCCATGTGCCTGGCCCACATTGTGATATGGATCCTGACCGATGATCACCACCTTGACCTCCTTAAGCGGCGTCAGATGAAAGGCATTGAATATGTCTTCCGCCGGCGGAAATACCTGATGAGCTCTGTATTCTTCATTCACCTTTTCAAATAAAGTCCTATAGTAGGGCTTTTTAAACTCTCCTGCAAGGGCAGGGAGCCAGTCATTGTTGATTGCTGCCATATGATCTACAGGCGCACGGAAACGCCTTCTCCTCTTAAATACTCTTTTACTTCTCTGATCTCCAGTTCCTTATAGTGGAACAAAGATGCGGCCAGGGCTGCGTCTGCTTTGGCATCCACAAGCGCCTCCTTAAAATGGGAAAGACTCCCTGCTCCGCCGGAAGCAATGACAGGGATTCCCACTGTTTCGGCAATCGCTTTTGTCAACTCCAGATCGTATCCTGCCTTGGTCCCGTCGCAATCCATACTGGTGAGAAGAATCTCGCCGGCGCCAAGCTTCTCCACGTTGGCTGCCCACTCAATAGCGTCGATTCCTACATCGATACGCCCGCCGTTTTTATAAATGTTCCAGCCGCTTCCATCGGCTCTCTTCTTTGCATCAATGGCTACCACCACACACTGACTGCCAAACTTGTCTGCCGCATCGGAAATAAGTCTTGGGGTATTGATAGCGGAAGAATTGATGGAAATCTTGTCCGCCCCTTCTCTGAGCAAGGCTCTGAAATCCTCCACCGTGCGGATACCCCCACCTACTGTAAAGGGGATAAAGACCGTCTCAGCCACTTTTCTTACCATATCTACCACTGTCTCCCTGGCATCGGAAGACGCCGTGATATCTAAAAACACCAGTTCATCGGCTCCGGCCTGATCATAAGCCTTACCGATCTCCACCGGATCTCCTGCATCCCTAAGGTCTACAAAATTAACGCCTTTTACCACTCTTCCCTTGTTCACATCCAGACAGGGAATGATTCTCTTTGTATGCATCTGTAATTCTCCTAAATCTCCACAAAATTCTTAAGGATCTTAAGTCCCACATCCGAACTCTTTTCCGGATGGAACTGGCAGGCAAATACATTGCCGCTCTCCACGGAGGCATGGATATTGACTCCATACTCGCAGGATGCTGTCACAATGGATGCATCCGCTGCCTTAAGATAATACGAATGGACAAAATATACATAAGACTGATCCGGGATTCCCCTGAAAAGACGTCCGGGATTCGGAAAATCCAGAGAGTTCCATCCCATATGCGGGATCTTAAGTCCTTCTGCATCCGGGATCCTTAAAATCTCACCTTTTAAAATACCAAGCCCTTCCACGCCGGGAGTCTCATCGCTTCTATCAAACAAGAGCTGTAACCCTAAGCAGATGCCAAGCAGCGGGATCTGTCTCTTGGCTACTTCTTTAAGAACCGTATCCAATCCGTACTCCTTAAGTTTTCCCATGGCATCACCAAATGCACCGACTCCCGGCAAGATCACCTTGTCCGCTCCAAGGATCACATCCTTATCTCTTGTGACCTTCACTTCCTGTCCCAGGTAGATCAATGCCTTTTCCACACTTTTGATATTGCCGGCATCGTAATCAATAATTGCAATCATTACTCTCTCCATCTCCCAATCGCAACAGAAGCGAATTGATAGGATCAATCCGCTTCTTTACGTATACTATCTGTTCTATTTTACATCCAGTTCAAACCAGAATTCAACACCGTTATCATAATTCTTCACACCATATGACTGCCGCATGGATTCCATAATGGCCTTTACGATGGACAAACCGATACCATTGCCCCCATAAGATCTGGTGTGGGCCTTATCGGCTTTATAGAATTTCTCCCAGATATGGGAAATATCTTCCTCTGCGATAGGGTCGCCTGTGTTAAATACAGAGATCCTTGCCTTTTCATCATCTGCTAACACTTTAACCTCAATCACGTTATCCCCCTTCACATGGTGGAACGCATTGCTCAGATAATTGCGGAGCACGTGCTCGATATTGTAGGCATCGGCCCATACATACACCGGTCCTTCCGGCTTAAAGATCACCTTAGTGTCTCCCTGCAAAGACATGATGTCCATGCTCGCAATGACGCCCTCGATCATCGGCACAATATCAAACCGGGTGTATTCAAGCTCCTCATCGCCAAATTCCATCTGATTCAGAGTCAGGAGATTCTTCACCATCTGGTTCATTTTTCCTGCTTCGTCAATGATCACATCACAGTAGAACTGCATGTTTTCCGGATCATCGGTAATACCATCCCTAAGGCCTTCCGCATACCCCTGTATCAAGGCAATGGGTGTCTTTAACTCGTGGGAAACATTGCCCATGAAATCGTTGCGCATCTGCTCTAACTTTTCTTTTTGTTCAATATCCTTCTGCAGTGCATTGTTGGCGCTTTTCAGTTCAGAAATGGTACTCTCAAGCTTCTCCGACATGCGGTTGAAATTTTCACCCAGTTCACCGATCTCGTTGCTGCCGCCGCTGGTATATTTGGCCTCAAAGTTCAGATCCGCCATCTGATCTGACAGTTCAGCCAGTTCTTTAATAGGATCTGTCAGGCGTTTTGCCAGATACATAGCGATCACCACCGCAAGGAGTATGACCGCAACTCCGATATAGATCATAAATTGGTTGGAGATGATGGTGCTATCCCGGATGCTCTCCAAAGGACTTCGGATCAGGAACCGGTATCCATCGTCAAAGGTGCCCCACATTTCAATATATTCATTGTTAGTGACCGGATCCTTTGACTCCACCAGCTCATAGGAATCTGTGGACTTAAGTACCGTCTTATGATCCTGCATCTGAGAGAGCATGTAACCTGTCAATTCCCGCTCAAGAAGGTCCATATCATGCACGTTGGTAACAGTCACACTCTGGTCCGCATCCATCACAAGGAAGGAAAGGTTACTGCGCTCTGCCATATGACGCAGCTCCTCTAGCGTATCATCCTCCGTGACAGAACCGTCTTCCACAGAGATCATCAGCGCATCGTACATGTTCAGAAACGATTTCTGCTTATTCTGTATATAATAAGGTTCTAAGAACCACATATTAATGACCGCCAAAGCGCCTATTGCAAAGACCAGCAGTCCCACAAACATGGCGATCAGCTGCCGTTTGATGGATCGTTTCATTTACATAACCTCAAATTTGTATCCCATACCCCAGATAGTCTTGATATAGGATCCCTTATCCCCCAGCTTGCTGCGAAGCTTCTTCACATGGGTATCGATGGTTCTGGCATCGCCGAAATAGTCATAGTTCCAGACATTGTTTAGAATTTTCTCCCTGGAGAGAGCCAATCCCTGGTTCTCGATAAAATATGCAAGAAGTTCAAATTCTTTGTAGCTTAATTCTACTTCCTCATCATCTACAGTGACTGTGTGGGCATTCTTATCCATGCGGATGCCGCCCACCTCTTTCACATTTTCCGACTCGGCTAAAAGCTGGCTTCTTCGAAGGATTGCCTGCACTCTTGCCACCAGGATCTTCGGGCTGAATGGTTTGGAAATATATTCGTCCACACCCAGCTCAAATCCCTGCAGTTCATCCCGCTCTCCGGCTCTTGCCGTCAGCATGATGATCGGTACCTTTGATGACTGGCGCACCTCCCGGCACACCTGCCAGCCATCCATCTTTGGCATCATCACATCCAAAATAATAAGATCTAGCTCTTTATTCGCATAAAACAGATCCATGGCTTCCATGCCATCTCCTGCTTCCAACACCATATAATTTTCTTTTTCCAGGAAGTCCTTCACGAGTTTTCTCATACGGGCTTCATCGTCTACTACCAATATTTTCTTACGATCCATGTCTGACTCTCCTGTTCTTTCCTTATGATACATTTTTAAATGGCACGGAAGGATTTTCTCCATTCCTGACCTGTTCTTAGCTCATCCTAGCAGAGAAATATGTTCGTTTTGTGAAAATGTATTAAATATTTAAAAAGATCAGCGCCGCCATAACGCACAAGATTGCAATGGCTTTGCGTTTATTGAGTTTTTCGCGGAACAGCAAGATACTAAAAGCCGTCACGAGAAGGATCGTAGCGGCGGAAAACACCGGATAGGTCACAATGGCAGGGACTTCTGTAAGCGCCCACAAAAGGAAGCGGATTGAATAGTAATTGGGAATACCGATAAAGATTCCAAAGACTATATCTACAGACACAAATCCTTTTCCATTTATCTTTGCCAGAAGAAAGGCCAGGCACATGGCCATGATAAATGTGATAAGCAGATACTGGTCCTTAAGAGCTGCGACGCCCATCTTTTCATAGATATTGGAAAAAGAATCCGCCAGTCCGCACACCAGGAGAATACCGATAAGTCCAAGTTTTGAAGACTTTATATCACCTTCTGCCATGGGTATTTTCTCAGGCATCACGTCCATGGCAGACGCCGTTTCGTCCTTTGTTGGCATTTTCTCACCCGGAACCGGATTCTTTTTTCCCGCCGGTTCTAAATTGATCACCAGGATTGCTGCGATGGCAAACCCGATCCCCAGGACCTGAAACACCCCCGGAGATTCCTTAAAAATGACGATTGCCATAACGGTAGGAATGATCACCCCCAGCTTCTGAAAAGTTGCGGAGAGCATCACCCCGTTGTGAAGGATATTCCACCTAAGGAATACAAATCCAAGCAGATAAAATATTCCTGTCACAAGTCCTAAGCCTATGGCAAAAGGGACCCCCTCAAAGCTGTCAGGCAGAATATGGTTTCCGGCATATCCAAGAGATAAGGCGGCACACATGGCATAGTTACAGAAAAACATAGCCATCTCATTGTGTACTTTTGTTTCACCGATCCGCATGATGACGGCGATCGCCACACTGGAAAGGATTGCTAAAATCAAATAGATCACGTTTTCTTACTCCATAGTGATAATGCGGGCACTCTTCTCTTCCGGGTGCTTGTTTTCGCGGCGCTTTCCTGTCATGTCATTTACAACCAGTTTGAATACTTCTGTCACCGGCACCATCTTGGGATTAAAAGCGAAATCCTCTTCGTGGTACTGACGCATTAAAATTTTTAAAGCCGCAAACTTTTCTTCTTCCGGGACAAATTCGATGATGCCATGTCCAATGACACTCTCGTAACCCATGGTACAGGACATGCGCTCATCATAGAGGATAAACTGGTGATTGCAATCCATCTCAAAGGTGGCTTTATTGCATTTACGGATCAGATCCAGTTTAGTTCCTTTGTTGGCAGAATGAAAATACAAGGTCACCTGCTCTCCCTCGACATCCAATCCGAAGTTTAACGGTACTATATATGGATATTCTCCGTCATTTAATGCCAGCACACAGGTCTCGCATTTCTTCATCACTTCCACTATCTCGTTGAAATCTGTGATCTCACGGTCTTTTCTTCTCATGGTCATCTCTCCGTTTCTAAAATATTTCTGCTTACATATTATAAAACGTAACTTCAACGCCGTAAAGCAATGTGTCATCATTGGCTGTTCCAGCGCATTCTTATCCCAGTCGCCTACGCCGCCCTGTTAAGACGGATGAGCGTTCCGCTCAAAAGCCCCACACTCACGATCATCATGATACATTCCGTGATCGGCTGGGCATAGATCATTCCCCGGAACGCAAACAGATGATTCAAGATAAGGAGGAGCGGGATATATAAGATCAGCTGTCGCATCACAGTGATTCCAAATGAGTACAGCGGTTTCCCCATAGCCTGGAAAGTGGTTCTTGTCATGGAAACCGATCCCACAAATGGCAGGATGAACATATTAGCCCTCATCACCTGGCTGCCGATCCTTACCACCTCTTCTGTCTGAGAAAAAATACCGATAAAGAACTCCGCTCCCACTCCAAAGATCACCATCATTCCAAGCTCTATACTGCTGAC
>R03__coassemble_132_pt1 | contig 48115 bp, 58 predicted proteins | sample R03__metabat2_low_PE_040 | metagenome-assembled genome bin R03 | reverse complement strand
GTTCTAATAGCCTGCAAAGCCAGCAGACTCAAACTATTTTCAAATACTGATACTTGGAAAAAACCGACGCATAATTCAATGCGTCGGTTTCTTTTATTGTTTACAACGAAATTATTTTATTTCTTCATAGTGCTATATCCTTTAAATCTTCTGCTTCGATAGTCGCAAGTTTCTCCTTTGTCACATCTGACTTCTCCATAGCATTCTCACTGCCCATCAGTCTGGTCGCCTGGTTGGAAATTGCTTTTTCCAGATAATTTCTCACATCTCTTGCGTTCGCGTAAGACTCTGTTTTTTCAGCCACACGTTTTTCAAAAAATTCCTTTGCGACTTCAGCTGCCTCTTTTGAAAGAGTATATTCCTGCAAAAGGCACTGGTTCTTTAAGATCTCCATCTCCTCTTCTGCCGAATAATCTTCGAAATAGAGTAGTTTGTTAAAACGAGAGCGAAGCCCCGGATTGGAAGCCAAAAACTCTTCCATCAAATGGGTGTATCCTGCAACGATCACGATCAGTTCATCTCTGTGATCTTCCATCTCCTTAAGTAAAGTGTCTACCGCTTCCTGGCCGAAATCTCCCTGTCCTTTCTTATTGGTCAATGTATAGGCCTCGTCAATAAAAAGAATACCACCGTAGGCTTCCTCGATCACTTCTTTGGTCTTGGTCGCTGTCTGACCGATGTAACCGCCCACCAGGCCGGACCGGTCCACTTCCACCAGATGTCCTTTTTCGCATACGCCCATGACGCCATAAATCTTTGCCAGCAGTCTTGCCACCGTTGTTTTTCCGGTTCCGGGATTGCCCATAAACACCATATGTTTATTGACCGCTGAGGTCTTCATTCCATTTTCCTTACGAAGCGCCTGCACTTTCATCAGATTGATCATGGTATTCACTTCTTTTTTAACGGAAGATAATCCCGTGAGACCATTCAGCTGAGCCAGAAGGTCCTCCAGGGTAACTTCAGGTTCTGCGCCCTGCACCCTTGAATTTTCATCCCCATCCTTGTCTTTTTCGTTTTGCCCGGTCAGGCCGCCCTCTTTTTTGGATGTGTTATTGATCACCCCTCCTCTGACGAATTTTTCTGTCTTTTTATCGGGTCTTAGCAATCCGTATTCCTTCAGGAAGTCATCAAGGCTTGTCATATATTTGGTAAGGCTTGTCAGCTCCAGTTCTCCTGCCTTTTCATTGCTTGCTATGTAAGTTTGTCCGATTTCACGGAAAGAATCTACTAATTTTCTTGCCTTTTTATTCTCATATCTGTCATGGGGGATCTTTCGTCCTGCATCTGCGACCACAAAATATTTTAAAGCCAGGGGAATACGGCTTGCATAACCGCCTTCTGTCAGTTCCAGACGCTCCTTGATCTCATCAGCTGCCTTTGCATCGTACTCATAGCCTAAGACTTCTTTGATAAAATCCTGTTCTGACTTTAACAGTTCCCCATCTCTTAAAGAGATGTAAATCAGGAAATGCAAATATTCCACCCGAAGGAACTGTCTGAGCGAAAGAGAGGTTTCTGTCACTTTAATCCCATTCTCCTCCATATAATCGCACATGATATATATATCCCTTAAATGATTTTTAAGTTCTGTGTTTGTCATATCCTGTTTCCTTTCCCCATCCTGTTTCTATCAGCAATAGCGGTTTGTGAGCTACTTAATTCCATTCCCTTAATATCTTACTCAATACTCTTTAGCGACTCCACCATATCAATCTTTTTCAGTTTAAAGTACATCACGCCGTTGATCAGAAGTGAGAAAAGCAAAGTGAATAGAAAGCTATATATAAAACTCGGCAAATATATAACTCTTCCAAACATTGCTGCATCTACCTCAACTGTTTCGATAATGAAAAGATGAAGCACTTTCCCGAAAATGATTCCAAGAATGGACCCGATAAACGTAAGTACAATATTCTCTCTGTATACGTAGGAGGCAACTTCCATATCATGGAAGCCTAAAACCTTCAAAGTCGCCAGTTCCCGCATCCGCTCGGTTATATTAATTGTGTTCAGATTATATAATACCACAAATGCAAGCATTCCTGCTGACACGATCAGGACGATAATGATCAGATTTAAACTGTTAAGCATCTCAAGAAGCTGCTGCTGTATGTCATGCATATAGCTGACCGAGAGGACCTGATCTGCCTCGATCAAATCTCTTCCTACCCGTTCGACTTCCTCATCGGTGTACGAATCATCACAGGCGAACAGAACACAGTTATACTGTGGTTCATCTCCATATATTTCCTGATAATATGTGGGGGTCATGTAAATATAATGAGACATGTAATTTTCAAAGATATGGGAAATGCGCACCTCTTTATTGCCATTTTCTTCATCTTTGATCTCTATAGTATCCCCCACCGAGACATTCAAAAGCTTCGCCGTCTTCTCACTTATCATAACCCCATCGTCATCAATTTCATATCCTTCCTGGGTTTTCCTGTCCCGGAAGTTGACAAATTCCGGCAAAAGATCCGGGTCCTTCACAACAGTCACATAGGCTTCCCTCTCTGTCCCATTGGCAAGTAACGTGCTTCCCATCATATAGGCTGAGACGAATCTGTCAACCTCTTCATTTTCGGCAATGGTGTCATTAAGCTTTGCACGCTCCTCCTCATTAAGATCTGAATTAAGGTACAGGCTTCCATCATATGTCTGGATCTGAGCATACTGAAGCTTTGCCACTGCAAATACTGAATCTTTGATGCCATAACCTACGATCATCAGTCCCATGCAGCCGCCAATTCCAAATAATGTCATGAACAAACGTTTTTTATAGCGGAACAAATTCCTGACTGTCGACTTCCACGTGAAACTTAATCGTTTCCATATAAACGGAATTATTTCCAGGAAGACTCTTTTCCCTTTTTTAGGAGCCGGTGGCCGCATAAGGGCGGCCGGCTGCGAAGCCAGTGACACATAGCAAGCCATCCAGGTTGCCCCGCAAGTACAGATAATAGAGATCACCGATGCGATGATGGCATAGTACATATTGTATGGCACCAGAATCGGTGAAATATGATGGTACATGATCCCATAGGCATGGATAATGATATATGGCAGGATCTTTTCGCCGATCAATACACCGATCACGCTGCCAAGAACGGTGGCAAGCAGTGCATAATTTAAATACTTGGAAATAATATCTCTCTTCTTATATCCCAGCGCTTTTAATGTTCCGATCGCCACCCTCTGCTCTTCTACCATACGGGTCATACAGGTAAGCGCGATCAATGCTGCGACTAAGAAAAACAGCACCGGAAACACCTTTCCGATCGCCCGCATGCGGTCTGCATTTTCACCATATCCTGTATTCTCCGAAAGGGTGGACCTGTCATAGACATACCATTCCGGTTCTTCTATATCAGCAATTTCTTTTTCTGCATCCGCAATTTTTTTCTCTCCGTTTGCGATTTCCTCCTCAGCATCCGCTTTACCCTCTGCATAGTCATGTTTTGCCTTTTCAAGTTCAGCTTCTCCGGATATGATTTTTGTCTCGCTTTTACTTAATGTTTCTTCTTGCGTCTCAATTGTCTTAGTGCTTTCATCAATCTGTGACTGACCCGCATCTAACTTCTGCTTAGCACTGGCTAATTCCTCTTCTGAGACCTTTAATGACTCTAAAGCATCATCATAAGCCTGTTGCTTGGAACCGACCACGTATGTCATCATTGTAATCTGTCCTTCAAGGGTCTGCGCCTGCGTACGAAGCGCAGTTAGTTCTTCAGATTCTTCTTCCGCCGCATTTCCCAAGGCTTCTATTTTCTGATTGACTGCCGCCAAACTTTCATTCAGGCTTTCCAGGCTCTCTTTGTCTTTTTCGATATCGCTTAACAGAGCGGCAAGCTGTTCTTTTCCCTCTTCAACTTCCTCTATGCCGGCTTCATACTCTGCGCGGCCACTGTCAATTTCCTGTTGTTTTTCGCTTAGTGTATTCTTTGCCGACTGTATCTTATTCTTACCGGATGCGATCTTTTCTTTTCCGCTGTTCAGTTCTTCTTCTGCTGACGAAATCTGATCCGCTGCATCTGCCAACTCTTCTTCTGCCTCTGCTTTGCCTTCTTCCAATTCCTTTTTGGCATCGCTAAGTTCCTTGTTTGCATCATTTATCAGCTCATTTTTACGTATGGTTGCACGGATTGGAAGAAAGTCTTCCACCTCGTTTTGAGCCTCTTTAATCTTCTCGTCATATACATCCGTGTATGCCGTCAGATCTTTTGCGCCTGCCACTGTCATATATACTTCTGTGTAAACATCCAGTGAAAATGCCTCCTCTTCGACCACCATGAACGCGTCGATGGTTCCGTTTCCTACAGTTGCAGAACCACGGCGAAAGGAAATGTAGCAGGGGCTGGATCCAAGTCCTACAACCCTGAATTCCGTTTCCTGTAAAGTATCTGAAATCGGATCCTCATTTCCCGAATAGAGGGTGATCACGTCACCGATCTGATAGCCGGACTCTGAATCCATCAGACATTCATTGCCTTTTTCAGGCAAGCGTCCTTCTGCCACTTCTATCAGGTTGAGTCCTTCTTCCATAGACATCACATGGAGCACCTCTTCATCGTCTCCATGCATAGTCAGAAGGTCAGCGCTTTTTACACCCTCAGCAGCTTCAATAGCATCAAGCTCTTCAAGGGCAGAAACATCATCCTCTGTGACACCATAGGTGCAAATAGCCTTTAAATCCATCAGATTCGCAGCATCAAAATAATTATCACCGGTAAGTCGCATATCCGGCTCGGACGCGCGGATGCCTGAAAAAAATGCAACCCCAAGCGCCACAATAAACAGAAGCGATATAAACCGCCCCGGTGCTTTTTTTATTTCTCTGTAAAAATCTTTTCGCAGTGCTTGTTTCTTCATTTCTTTATTACGCCATTGGAAAACTTTGTTGCATGGTTCTCATTTAATTACCACTCGATGGTCTCCACCGATACAGGCTTCTCATTCTCAATGATTTCTGACACCCGTCCGTTCTTGATCTTTATCACCCGGTCAGCCATGGGTGCGATTGCCTGATTATGGGTGATCAGGACAACCGTCATACCCTTCAATCTGCACATGTCCTGCAACAATTTTAAAATGGATTTTCCGGTATTGTAATCCAGGGCTCCTGTCGGCTCATCGCAAAGCAAGAGCTTAGGGTTCTTAGCTAAGGCTCTTGCAATGGACACACGCTGCTGCTCGCCGCCGGAGAGCTGCGCCGGGAAATTGGCCATACGCTCTTTTAGTCCCACTTCCCGCAAAACTGTCTCCGCATCCATCGGATCCTTGCAGATCTGCAGGGCAAGTTCTACATTTTCAAGAGCAGTAAGGTTAGGTATCAGGTTGTAAAACTGGAACACAAATCCGATATCGTCCCGGCGATAGTCTGTCAGCTGACGGGAAGAAAAATGGGCGATATCCGTTCCGTCCACGATCACTTCGCCTGCAGTTGCCGTATCCATACCCCCAAGGATATTCAGTACCGTTGTCTTTCCTGCTCCGGATGGTCCCACAACTACCGCGAATTCACCTTTCTTTATGGAAAAATCAATACCAGCTGCCGCCTCGATCGTGACATCGCCCATCCGGTACAGTTTTTTCACATCCTTAAGTTCCACAAATGCACTCATTTTATACCTCTGTAATACCTTTGTCTAAATGTATTGTAAAGAAGCTCCCTTAACTTAAGGGAGCTTCCGCTTTCATATTTCTCTTGAATTTTACTTCACACTGACCTCGCCTGCGAGCACTTTCTGATAATCCTCATAATTCTTTTGCAGCAGAGTCGGCGTATCCAGTTCGTAAGGGCATCTGCCTTTGCATTTATTGCAATGGAGGCAGAAACGGATCTTATCCATCTTATCCTGCCATTCTTTTGTAAGCCAGGCTTCTGACGGTGCACGGCGAAGCATCAGTGACATTCTGGCACAGTTATTGATCTCAATGTGAACCGGGCAGGGCATACAATAACCACAGCCTCTGCAGAAATCACCGGCTAATTCCATAATATCATGCTCGATCAGCGCCGAAATCTCTTCATCCATTGTCGGAGGAGCATCAATAAAGGAAATGAAATCCTCCAGTTCTTTTTCTCTCTGCACACCCCAGATTGGAAGCACATTGTCATACTGCGCTTCAAATGCATAAGCCGCTTTCGCATTCGTGATCAGTCCACCGGACAAGGCTTTCATGGCGATAAACCCCATGCCACGCTCCTTGCACATAGCCACCAGCTCTTTATCTTTATCACTTGCCAAATAGCAGAATGGAAACTGCAGCGTCTCATACAGACCGCTCTCAATGGCTTCCTTTGCCACAGCCAGGCGGTGATTCGTAATGCCGATATGACGAATCTTTCCCTGCTTTTTTGCCTCTAAAGCAGCATCATAGACACCGCTCTCATCCCCCGGTTTTGGGCAGAACGCCGGATTGTGGAACTGATAGATATCAATATAATCCGTGCGCAGATTGGCAAGGGAAGTCTCTAAATCCTTCCAAAATGCATCCACTGTAGTAGCTGCTGTCTTCGTGGCGATAACGACCTTCTCCCGCATGCCGTCGAAAGCTTCACCCAGTTTCACTTCGCTGTCAGAATAAGCTCTTGCGGTATCAAAAAATGTGATACCCGCATCGTATGCCTTTCTTGCAAGATATACGGCATCCTCTGTGCTCACACGCTGAATAGGAAGAGCGCCGAATCCATTCTTATTTACTTTAATCCCGGTACTTCCAAGAATTACGGTTTCCATCTTTTACTCCTTACCGTCGAAGCAATATGTACATACCTTGCACGGATCGATTCCGATGGCATCCAACATATCATCCAGGCGATTATACCTCAATGTTGTAAAGTTCTGTCTCTTACAGATCTCATCCACCATCTTGTTGTACTTATCTGATGTGGGGTCTGCATATTCTTTCAATACTTCTGCAGGGACAAAATCTCCTTCCCAGTCACGGATCACCTGTCTGGCGATCAGCTCCATCTCTGTCTTTGAGCGGGAGAAATTCAAATATTTGCATCCATACATGATCGGTGGACAAGCCGGTCTTACATGTACTTCTTTTGCGCCGCTTTCATACAGATACTCTGTGGTCTCCCTTAGCTGCGTTCCGCGAACGATAGAATCATCGATCAGAACCATACTCTTTCCGTCGATCAGAGCCTGAACCGGGATCAGTTTCATATGCGCTACCAGATTTCTCTGATTCTGATTGGTTGGCATAAATGATCTTGGCCAGGTTGGTGTATATTTGATAAATGGTCTTGAGAATGGAATGTGCGCCTCATTGGAATATCCGATGGCATGTGCAATACCGGAATCCGGAACACCAGCTACCATGTCAGCGTGGATTGAGCCACCATCCCTCATAGCCATCTTCTCGCCGCATCTGTAACGCATCTCCTCTACGTTAACGCCCTCATAGGTTGCATTTGGATAGCCGTAGTATACCCAAAGGAATGAACAGATACGCATCTCATCTCTCGGCTCAGCCAGGACCTCCACTCCATCCGGTGTGACAAAATCAATCTCGCCGGGGCCAAGTTCCTTGTAATCTTTGTATCCAAGATTCATGTAGGCAAAACTCTCAAAGGAAATACAGTACGCATCATCTTTCTTACCAAGAACAATAGGCGTGCGCCCCATCTTATCTCTTGCCGCATAGATACCGGCTCTAGTCATGACCAAAAGTGAAAGAGATCCATCGATCACTTCCTGCACATATTTGATACCTTCAAGGAGGGAGTCCTTCGTGCAGATCAACGCTGAAACAAGCTCTGTAGCATTGACCATACCGCTTGTCATCTCCTGAAAGCTCTGTTTATCATTGTATAACTGCTGCAGCAACTCGTCTGCGTTATTGATCTTACCGACGGTAGTGATCGCAAAACTTCCAAGTCTTGACTGGATCAGAAGTGGCTGTGGTTCATAATCTGAAATACAGCCGATTCCTAAATATCCCTTCATTGAATTTACATCTTTATCAAATTTCGTACGAAACGGGGAGTTCTCGATATTATGAATCGCACGATCAAATCCATTCTCTCCATACACTGCCATACCACCACGTCTGGTTCCCAAATGCGAGTGATAATCAATTCCATAAAACAACTCAAGTACGCAATCTCTTTTTGCTGCAACACCAAAAAATCCGCCCATGTCTTTCTCCTTTTCATCTGTCCCGTAAGTGTTGTTTTTAAAGCCGGTCCGAAAATATCCCCAAAATCTTTTCCCCGGCAGTCCGCAGAAACCGCACCTGCAATTTCTGTAGGAAACATTATAATTAAAAAGAATCCCCCAGTTAAAATCTATTTTAGCACAGGGGATTCCTATTTTCCATTTTTGTATCTGATTTAGTACGATTTTGCATGAAGAAATTACCTGCAGCTAAGGCAGATCTGTTTTCCCTCGGCATTTCTCTAGTAAAAATAATATGTATTATAATAATCCATATAATCGGTGGTTGAAACTTTTTCCGACGGCGTCAATGTGAACTTGCTGGTTCCGTAAGGGGATTCAAGCGTAGCGCCCTTTGGAAGATAAATGTTTCGGCGCACTCGTGACAGGTCATCACCCAAAGTCAATTCCGCATCGTATTCATCGCCCTCTTCCGTCTCTACAACAAGATCCACTTCCATGTCATCTGAGCTTACATCATAGACTCCCGGCTCAAAATCTATACCGGCCACAGCCTGCTCATCCTCGCCAATAGACAGCACATACTCTTTCGTGTTTGGATTTTCTATTCCTCCAAGTTGATCCACATCCTGAGCATTTTCCGTTGTCAGGGTAATGGTGGCCTCCGTTCCTGTATTGATTTCCACCAAGGCACCGTCAAACAGGCGGATGTCATCCATGTAAGAATAAAAATCTTCTGCAGATGTGGTAAAGTTGATCTCATGATTCGGATCAGTCACCGCAACACATCCCCAGTCCTCCTCACACTCAGCCTCATAGTATCCTGCAGGGATATTCTCACCTACAATATAGAAGCCATCATCCAAAGTGATCGTATATTCCTCGCCCTCGCCGATCTCCTCATACAGATTCGCATAAGGGTCGTAATCATAGTCAGAGTCATCCCAGTCATAAGAAGAATAGTCCGAATCCCAGTCGTCAAACATATCATCGAACAAACTGCCTGCAAATCCAATGCACTCAAAAATGACAAATAAAATAATGAACCAGACAAGACATCCGGCTTTTTTCTTCGGTTTCTTCCGATTGCCAACGCCCTGCCATTCCTGCCAGTCTTTTGCAGCCGAACTGCCTGCATCCTTATCTGTCCGTTTGCGGAAAACCTTACCCGAAGCAGGGTCAGCCGTCTGTCCATATCCTCTTCCCTGCCCAGGTTCCCCTCTTTGTTCATATGTTTGCTCCTGAAGGGATTTTCTCCTCGGCTGATTGGGTTTATTGGAGGCTTTTTGCCTGCGGAAGACAGATGCGTTTCCAGCCTCGTGAACAGACCCGTCATCCTCGTGAACATGCGTTAAGGAAACCCCTTCGTGGGATCCGTTTTTACTGTAATATTCAAACGACTGCGTGTTGTCGAGTCCGCACTCACGGCATCTTAAATTTCCATCCAGTTTACCGCCGCACAAACTGCAGGTTCTACCAAACATCATATCTTCCTCACTTTAATTTCCAGTTGCAATATAAGGTGCGATTGCCCCTGCCACATTGCTGATCGGCATGGTCTGCACCCACACATGTCCGGGACCTGTTACTATGGTGTTGAAAAGGCCTTCGCCACCCAGAAACTTATTCTTAAGTCCCGGCACAGACTGGATATCCATAGAGCAGCTTGCCGTCATAGCTGCCAAATGTCCCGTATCAAGCACCAACTGCTGTCCCGGCTTTAAGTCATACTCAACCACATAGCCGTCAAACTCAGCAAATGCGATGCCATCACCGGATATGCGCTCCATGATGAATCCCTCACCGCCAAAGAAGCCTGCTCCTAATTTCTTGCGGAAATGGATTGAAAGCTGAACACTTGACTCCGCAGCCAGAAATGCCTTCTTCTGAAAGATCATATCCTTGCCAGGTTCGATCTTAAATGCCCGGATCGATCCTGGAAAACAAGAAGCACAGGCAAGCAATCCGTTGCCTCCCTTTGCCGTATAGTAATTCATAAATAAACTCTCACCTGAAAGAGACCTGCCAAGCATCTTTCCCAGGCCGCCGCCTGACGATGTGGTCATCTGCATATTCGGTGACATCCAGGACATAGCACCTGCCTCTGTTATGATCGTCTCCTCGTTATCCAAATACATCATAAGTACCGGCAAGCTGTCTCCCTTAATTTCATATTTCATAATTCTTCTCCTTTTTTAGTAAAGTGCAAGTTAATATCGGTTCACTCTTGTTACATCAAAGTCTCTTCACTTTCGTTATATCACAGCTCCTTCACTCTTTCAAGCTGTCTCATATACACTTCAATACGGTCTTGTTCTTTCTCTGTCACAGGCGCACCCGAAAAATAATATTCCACACAACTTTCATCGGACAGCTGCAGGGATTCTCTCTTCGTATCCCCCAACTGGTAACCCATTTCTGTAAGTTTTCGTTCCAATTGCCTTATGGTTCCCTCATTTCCATCTACAAAAGCAAAATCTTTTGAGATCGCATTCCGTATCGCTTCTTTGAAGTAGTTGAAGTGGGTGCATCCAAGCACCACCTTGCTGTACGCTTCCAAAGGATAATCTTTCAATGTCTCTTTCAAATATGCATCTACAGCATCTGAAGAGAATTCACCTCGTTCTGCAAAGCGGACCAGTCCCGGCAGCGCCGCCTTATCTACCATTTTGTCTGAATCATAGCGTTCCAGCAAATGATTTAATTTGTCGCTGGCAATGGTGACAGGCGTTGCGATCACCAGTATCCTGTCCCGGTCATTTGTACACCCTTCTTCATGCATAAGATCGATTGCTTTCTTCACTGCCGGTTCCATGCCGATGATAGGGATTGGGAATCGGGCCCGGTATTCCTTCGTTGCCACAGTGGTGGCTGTATTGCAGGCGATGACAATGGCGTCCACCTGCTCTTTCAGCATAAAATCGATCACGTCAGCAATATAGCCTTCAATCTGTTCAATTGTCTTCTCGCCGTAGGGGACATGGGCTTCATCCGCATAATAGATAAAGTCTGCCCCAGGCAGCATGGTAAGCGCCTGGTGCAGAACTGATAGTCCTCCCATTCCGGAGTCAAATATTCCGATTTTCATAGAATCAGAAACCTCGTTTTTTCTTATTTGGTCTTCACAGCCTTTGCGCTGCTCCAACCGGAATAGTAATAGCTTGATCCGACTTTCTTATATGTCCGGATCCGCACATAATATTTTTTCTTGCTCTTCAATGAAGCAATCTTCTTGGAAACCGTACCGGTCTTAGATACTACACAGTATTTACTGCCCGAAAACTTCGAGCTTGTTGAATACTGGATCTGATACCCAGTGGTCTGAGTCGCCTGTTTGCTCCATTTTGCCGTAAATGATTTGCTTCCCGCTGCCACCGATTTAAGAGAAGTTCCCTTTGGAAGGATCTTAAAGTACAAGGTCTTGCTTCCTGTGTAATTACCCTTAAATGTGATGGTCACTGCATAGGTTCCCACATTTTTCCTGCCTGTGGCATAAGACACAGTGTAAGAAGATCCGGAGATCGTCTTTCCATTGGCATCCACCACTGCCACCGACGGTGTCCTGACGCCGCCGCTGTAGGTATAGCTGGTAGCAGACAGGCTGATGGTCTTCGGATAAGCAACCTCCTTCGTGCTGATGGTTGTATTGCAAAGTGCACAGATCGTATTGATAGAGCCGTTGCCTGTCAGGCTGGCCGGAACAATAGTCTGATAGGTCTCATGCACACACGCGGTCTCTTCCTCTTCGGAATCCTCTCCTGAACCTGCAGAGCCTTCACTGCCATCTGTTGTACCTGCGTCTCCTCCCGTTCCTGCACCGGGGCTATATACATAATTTGATGTGGAAATCGGATAAGCTGCTTTGAAAGCATCCGTTGTATATTCCGAATCCAAAGTATGACTTGGGAAGTTCTTGGTTCCGCTGCCCTTAAGGAAATAAGAATAGGTGGTCTTTCCTGCATCCCAGGTGGCGTCAGCAAAATAATATTTGCTTCCGATCTCAACAATGTTCCAGCCATGAGCGCCGGAATTTCCGGTGCCGGAAACGAATCTGACCCCAATTCCTTCTTCCTTACACATGCGATAGAACAAAAGCGCATATCCCTGGCATACACTGGTCTTATTGATCATAGCCGCGTATGCCGTATACTTCAGATTATCGGTAGATGTATAATCGTAGGACACATGACTGGTGATAAAGTCATAAATTGTCTTGATCTTTGTATAAGTGTCCGTATCCTCTGTAAATCCAAAACTTGAAAGCTTACTTTCAATAGCTGCATCCAGTTCCGCTTCCTGTGCAGCTGTTGTGTAATAGCTTAATGTCAATGTAGTCTTAAATGTGTAGCCGCCTTCCTGTGCAGCTGAATAAGAACCGGAAGCACGCCAGTTGGAATATACCCACCTAAGTGCATCGCCGCCCCGGGAGTCATCACATTCTTCAAGGGCCATGGCAAACCAGGTCTGGCACTGGGCATTCCAGGTAGAAGTGGAATCCAAGTGCGCTGTAAATGACACACTTGACTCACGGTTGATCATGGCTGTCCGGATGATCGTCTGGATTTCCTCATCGGTGTTGGTGGCCGCTTGAAGCTCTTCTGCCCCACTCTCCAAAAACAGCGAGTCATCCAGAAGATTTGTCTGGTCTGTATAATAAGGATTGTAGAAGGTTTGGGTCTGAAGAACACCCGCTTCAGAAGCGTTGGCGTCTACTGCGCATGACAGAAGCATGCACAAAAGAAGTACATATGCAATTATCCGTCTGCTCATTCGTCTCATTGTCTTCACTCCTATCCGTAAAATATTTCCTTTAATACCAGCCCTTGCGGCGGTGCGGTGATCCCTTCCGCCGTATGCTCTTTTTTATCTAAGATTTCTCCTATCTTTTCCGGTGTGTAGAAGCCTCTTCCCACCCGGATCAGCGTTCCTGCGATGATCCGGACCATATTGTAAAGGAATCCGTTCCCTACCACGCGGATGATGATTTCTTCCTCTATCTTCTCGATATCGATGCTGTAAATGGTCCGCACCGTATCATTGGTATTGGTTTTTATGTTGCAAAAACTCTTAAAATCATGTTCTCCGACTAAATAGGCTGCACCCTTTCTCATATTCTCCACATCAAGGGGAAATGAAATATGTGCACTGTATCTTTTCCTTAACGGGTTCATCACTTTAGCGTTATAAATGTGATACTCATAAGTCTTTGTGATCCTCTCCTGATATCTTGGATGCCAGTCTAAAGGCACTTCATCGGACTTTACGATCACGATATCTTCCGGCAGCTGTTGATTCAATGCATACGCCATCTTTTCTGCAGGGATCCTGCTTTCCGTGTCAAACACTGCTATATTTCCAAGAGCGTGTACCCCGGAATCTGTGCGGGAAGCCCCGATAATATGGACATCCTCTTTCAAAAGTCTGCTTAACTTTTTATTCAAAACTTCCTCCACGGTGATACCGTTTGGCTGCACCTGCCAGCCGCAGTATCCGGTGCCATCGTAGGAAACTGTAAGTCGTATCCTTCTCAATTTTATCTCTCCGCTAGAAAATCCATATGTGTAACGGCCACAGCCTGCTGATCACTAACACCAGTGCCACATACAAAATAACGATCCCATAAGCGATATAGTCTGTCTTCCGATACTTTAACGGCTTCATTTTGGTCCTGCCTTCGCCTCCGTGGTAGCATCTGCTTTCCATAGCCTGGGAAAGATCATTGGCTCTTCTGAAAGCTGCCACAAACAATGGGACCAGGATTGGCACCATAGCCTTTGCCCTCTTAAAGATATTACCATTCTCCAGATCTGCACCTCTTGCGATCTGGGCCTTCATGATCTTGTCCGTCTCCTCCAAAAGGATCGGTATAAACCGAAGCGCGATGGACATCATCATTGCCACCTCGTGAACAGGCACATGTATCTTGTTAAGGGGTCTTAATGCCTTTTCAATTCCATCCGTCAGCTCATTGGGTGTGGTGGTAAAAGTCATAAGAGACGTTCCGATGATCAGATAGACCAGACGGATTCCCATATATACCGCCATGGTAAGTCCGCTGTCTGTGATGGTGATCTTCCAGACTGAAAAAAGCACATTTCCCGCCTTTGTAAAGATCAGATTAAAGAAGATCGTCAGCGCCAGCAACAGAAAAATCGGTTTTAACCCCCGCATGATATAACGGAAAGGGACTTTTGAGATGCGGATCAGCATGATCAAATATAGAGTTGTTATCAAATATCCGGAAATACTCTTAAAGAGGAACAGTGAGATCATAAATAAAAGGGTCCCAAGAAGTTTTACCCTTGGATCCAGATTATGGATCCTGCTCTTCACCGGATAATATTGTCCAATTGTGATGTCTCGAATCATTTGTTCTTATCAAGGGCCTCCATGATCGTATCTGCTGCTTCTCTTACAGTCAGTGCCGTTTCATCCACTGCAAAGCCCTTTCTTTTAAGCTCCTGTAAAATATAGGTCACCTGCGGTGCCGCCAGACCCATCTGCTCTAACTCCCTGTAATGCAAAAACACATTGGCAGGTGTGTCAAGAAATCTCACCTCACCGTCATTCATGACCAGCAGACGGTCTGCATACTTTGCAACATCTTCCATGCTGTGGGAAACCAGGATCACTGTCATTCCGGTCTCCTTATGAAGGAATGCGATCTGGTCTAGTATCTCATCTCTTCCCTGCGGATCAAGGCCTGCTGTGGGTTCATCTAGGATCAGCACATCCGGCTTCATGGCAAGAACGCCAGCAATGGCAACCCTTCTTTTTTGCCCGCCGGATAGTTCGAAGGGGGAGACCTTTTCAAGATCTTCCGTAATTCCCACAAGCTTCAGCGCATATCTGGCGCGTTCCTCACATTCTTCCTTTGAAAGTCCCTGATTCTTCGGCCCGAAACAGACATCACTCAAAACGTCTATCTCAAATAACTGATGCTCCGGATACTGGAATACAAGCCCCACATGATTTCGAAGCTTTTTCATGTCGTACCCGGGCGCATATATATTTTCGCCTTCATATAATAAGACGCCGTCAGTAGCACGAATGAGACCATTAAAATGCTGAATTAATGTAGATTTTCCCGAACCTGTATGCCCAATAATACCCAAAAACTCGCCACCATCAACTTCTAGGTTGATATTTTTCAATGCATGGTGTTCATATGCAGTCCCCTGTCCATATATGTAATTGACATGTTCTAATTTAATTGACATAACGAATCCACCAATTCTTCGATGGAAAGGACTCCCTCCGGGAGCGCCAGGCCCCGGCTTTTAAGTTCGTGGGCAAGGAGCGTCACCTGAGGAACATCCAACCGAAACTGTTTAAGTTCCTCCACCCTGGAAAAAATCTCTTTTGGGGTTCCTTCCATGACCACACGTCCATGGTCCATCACATAGACTATATCCGCACCGATCACTTCTTCCATATAATGGGTGATCAGGATGACCGTCACGCCCTTTTCCTTTCGAAGTTTCTCTACCGTAGAAAGCACATCTTTTCTTCCCACCGGATCTAACATAGCGGTAGGCTCATCCAAAACGATGCACTTTGGCTCCATAGCCACCACGCCTGCGATCGCCACCCGCTGCTTCTGTCCGCCGGAAAGGCGGTTAGGGGATTGTTCTCTGTAGGCCAGCATGCCGACAGACGCAAGACTTTTCTCCACCCGCTGCCAGATTTCATCGGTAGGAACGCCTAAATTCTCCGGTCCAAAACCTACGTCCTCCTCCACCACCGATGCAATGATCTGATTGTCGGGGTTTTGAAAGACCATGCCGGCACTCTGACGGATATTCCAAAGCTCACTCTCATCCCTGGTATCTTTCCCATCTACCCAGACCGTGCCTCCGGCAGGCATCAGGAGCGCATTCAAATGCTTTGCAAATGTAGATTTCCCCGATCCGTTGTGCCCTAAGATTGCCACAAACTGTCCTTCCTTAACCTCTACATTCACTTCATCAATGGCTCGCATCTTACCGACTACGTTGCCTTCTTCATCCAATTTGTTATAGTCAAACGTAAGATTTTTTGTACGAATCATCCCTAACATTTCTCAGGTTCCGGATACTCTACTCCAAAGGTCTCAACGGTTACCGTCTTCATACGCTGTGGCTTCATCGGCTTATCCCGGAAATCTCTTCTTGTCTTTGCGATCTTATCAATCACATCCATGCCCTCTGTCACTTTACCGAATGCAGCATAGGCACCGTCCAGATGCGGAGCATCCTTGTGCATGATAAAAAACTGTGAGCCTGCAGAATCCGGCATCATGGTTCTTGCCATAGAAAGCACTCCTGCCGTGTGGATCAGGTCGTTGGCAAACCCATTCTGGGTGAATTCGCCCTTGATGGAATACCCGGGGCCTCCTATCCCTGTTCCTTTTGGATCACCGCCCTGGATCATAAATCCAGGGATTACGCGGTGAAAGATCACGCCGTCATAATATCCCTTATTGATCAGGGAAATAAAATTGTTCACTGTATTAGGTGCAATCTCCGGATACAATTCAGCCGTAATGATCCCACCATCTTCCATTTCAATTGTTACGATTGGATTCTGTGCCATAACTTAAGTCCTCTTTTCCTAAAATTCTCTCGCTAGGTCAGGTGCATTTTTTGCGCCATCTGCAATTTTTATAATTCTACAATGCTCGCTCTGTGATAAATATGGGGCAGATATTTCTTCAAAAGATCTGCTGTCTTTATCTTAAAATGTACTTCATTGGTTCCTGCGTTACAGCCAAACCACTCCGCATTTGCCACTTCTTTATCCACATAGAGCTGCACATAGTCATCATCGTCATTCACAAGTCCCATGACAGATGCCGATCCCGGCTTACATCCTAAGAACTCTTTCATATAATTCTCTGCTGCAAAGGAAAGCTTGGGAAGTCCCAACTTCTTTTCAAGTTCAGTGGTGTCAAGCTGCTTTGTGGCCGGTAAGACCACCAGATAAAAACTTGTCTTTTTCTGATTGCAGAGGAAAATATTCTTTCGGGTCTCCACACCAAGCTTGGCATCGATCTCCGTGCATTCTTCCATGGTAAACGCAGGGTCATTCTCCACCCATTCATAAGGAATCTTAAGCTGATCCAAGGCTTTAAAAGCTGCCTTTTCATTGCTGCAGCGGAATTTCTTAGGTGCACTTGTCATAATCTCACTGATATACATGGGTATTTTCCCTCCTTTAACTTTTCTATTTTACCAAAAATATGTAAAAAGATAAAGAGGAGTCAATGACTCCTCTTTACTTATTTTCCAAAAGAATTGCTAATTTCCGGAATATTTAAATTTTTCTGCGTTTTATAATAACAATGCATCCTGCCGAAATGATCAACAGTAAGATCCACAGTGAAGCATGAGACTCATCACCGGTTTTAGTCTTGCCCGATGCAGTTGTCTCATCCTTGGAAGCTTTTGTACTGTTTGCTTCATCAACAGTTTCCTGCTTATCATTCTCTTCAGAGGTGATCACATCTTCCGAATCTCCGCCATCATCATCTCCCTCGTCGGTATCTACGGTTTCTCCTTCATTGTCATCGCCTTCAATCTTATTCTCTTCCAGTGCATCACTCACCTGCATGATCACATTGCGATCCGTATCGGTTGAATAAATACGAAGGAAATCTTCTCCGAATGTGTCATCTGACTGATCGCCTCCTGCAGTTGTACAGAAGTACAGTAAATGGCTTTCCTCGTCTAACTGATAACCTTCAGGAGCCTTTATCTCTTTGATATAATAGGCTGTGTGCTCTTTTAAAATAATGCCTTTCCGCACATTTGTCATGAATTTGATCTGACCGTTTTCATCGGTGGTGTCACTTGCGATAAGCTCTCCGCCTTCCGTATACAGACCATATTCTGCTCCCGGGATAAGGATGGCAGCATCATCAGCATCCGTCTTCTCTACTGTCACTGCAAACTGCTGTGCGCTGTATTCGATCTTCGCAAGTGTTCTGCTTTCGCTCTCTTTTTTATAAACCTCTCCGTCAATCGTCAATGTAGCAGAGTTATTGTAATCAATTGAAGCTTCGCTTCCATCGATCACAACCATTGCATCATATTCCAGCACATATTTGTATGCACCCAGTTTCTTTAACTGAATTTCCAACTGATTAGCCGCAATTTTTTCAAGTACATAATCCGCATCTGCATCCAGCACCGTGGATGAACCGTCCGCAGCCACAGCCGTGATCTTCATCGTTCCGGGAACATAAACCAACGTGTCTGCCATCGTGTCATTGAGTGTGATATTCTTGTATGCACTCAAATCCTGGCAATCCTTATTTACTTCAATCTTATAAGATGCTGTATAGCCATTGTCTACTGTTGGTGCTGCTTTGAGGCTCTTGTCAAGGGTCTGTCCCAGAGGGATTTCTGCTCCGGCACCATTCCAGTTACCCACACTGCCTGTAAACTGCAGCTTATTGGCCACCCGCCAACCAGCGCCAAAAGCCTCTTCCAGTGCCGATATATCGGTAGAGTAAGTCATTGTGTAGCCGACCTCAGAGGTTGCCAGCCAGCATCCGCAGAATCCATTGCCGATCATATTCTTGCAGGCGCCGTTCCACGTAGAACAAGTATCTTCCGTGCAATCACAGCGCATGCCAAACCGGATCACAGCACTTTCTCTCGTACCTGTGCTGCTGTCTGCACCATCTGATCCATCCTTCATGGCTGAAGTGTTTGGGAATGTAAGCTTGTATGCAAACAGATCATCTTCGCCGGCCTGATCATAAGATTTTACAGTATATGTGTTCCCCTTATAGCTAAGCGTTACAGTCATGTTGGAAACGGCATCCCGATACATATTCTGCACGCTATCAGGGAGCGTTCCATACTGATAGCTGCCCCATCCGGATCCGGCCATAACACAAAAATTATCCTGAAATCGAATGTTGCTATACTTATCGGTTCCAGGCACAGCACCGACAATAGTGCCGGACATCGTCCAGGTTACTGTATTGCCTTCTCGCACACCTGTTTTATTGATGGAGTTCTCACCGGTGCCGATATCATGTTTCTGCATAATATTTGTACCTATAGAGACTAACTCTTCGCCATTCTCTTCAATATAAGCAGTGTTAGAATGACGCACTTCAGCCTTACTCATAGTGCTTTCTTTAATGGTGGAATCATATGTGGCGCGAATTCTGGTAACTTCTGCCTTTGTCAGGTCAATACCATCTAATTTTTCAGGGAAGGTATAGCTCCAGTAATCATCCTTATCCCCCCACACAAGCCCATTCTCTGTTGTAAGGGTAACAGTATAGCTGCCGTCTGCCGTAGTGAGCATCAAGCTAATACCCTTTGCTTCATCTTCATCGGAAAAATACTGCGTGTCACCCAAAGAATCACGCAAGATCTTTCCGGCAAGCGTTGTATCATTGTTGACATTAACTGTGACTGCATTACGGATGTTCGTATATGAATCGCTATCCAGGGTACCATTGACGCTGGAATCAGCTGCCTTCCCGTTCTCATCCAGGAAATTCATGCTTTTATATCCTGTAAAATCATCAACGCCCTCATCCGATGCCTTGTAGATAACATAGATGTCATTGTTAAATGACAATTTCTCTGCGTCTTCATCTGCCCGGATCGTAAAAGATGCATTGACAACCATGTTCGTGTATCCGTTAGCCGTCTCGTTAAATGTACTTGTAAGCACACCTCCTGCTCCTATAGACCAGGTTCCAAGCACCGTTCCGTCTTTGATCTTGTATTCTCCGCTTTCTGCCGTAAAATCAAATCCTTCTGCCGGAATCGTGGTTGTGTAGCTTCCGGGCAGGATTCCATTTGGCAAAGTAAAGCTTAAGACCACTTCGTAGTTTGTGTCCAAATGAAGCTCTGCTCCATTCTGTATCCTCTTACCATCAGCATCAAACAAAAGCATGGAAAACGTTCCACCTTGCTGCTTCACATAAGTTTCAAGATCTGACGTCTCACTTCCGTCATCGTAAAGTTTAGTACTCTCTGCAGAAATATCGCCTGTTTGTTTGCCGGTTTCTTTCTGTTCCTTTACCGTTGCGGATTCTTTTTCCTGCGTCTGCACTTCGTCCACAGTCACGCTGTCCTCAGCCAAATCAGGCGTATCAACTTCATCCGTGATCTCATCCTCTAAGGCCTCTGTCTCCCCCCTGAAAGAACTTCTTCTTCCTCTTCTAAAGCCTTAAGATGCGAATCGGCCGAATAGTAATGACTGGCTGTAGCAACCAGTGCCAGAGCAAGCGCAAATGCCAATATCTTCTTCCCTGTTTTTTTCATGACTTCCTCCTTTTATTCGCACGTGTCCCTGTAAAAATACTCTCCTCTAATAGTTATGACTTCTTACTAAATCAAAAAAGCTCATAATTTTATATTTATTTTCCACTTATTAATCGTATTTTGCGAATTGATATTGTACATCATTTAAGTCTGTTAAGTCAAGCCATTTGGCGTGATTATATGTACTCGTCAAGGTCATAGATGCAATCGTCATGACTTTGATCCATCGTCAGCGCAAGAAGAGGCAGTCCTTATACAGGGACTGCCTCGCTTACTTCTAAAAGTGACTAAAATATTTATCTGTTTTCCAGATCAAAACCATCTTACAGAGATCTGGAAACCTCTTCGCATTTCTCCATTGCTTCCTTGAGAGCTGTACGGAAGTTGTTCTTCTCAAGCTCATGTACAGCTGCAATAGTAGTTCCTGCAGGCGAGCAGACCATATCCTTAAGTTCTGCCGGGTGTTTGCCAGTCTCAAGTACCATCTTGGCACTTCCCATGATTGCCTGTGCCGCAAACTTGTAAGCCATCGCTCTTGGCATACCACCGGCAACAGCCTCATCTCCCATGGCCTCGATCATCATAAACACATAAGCCGGTGAGGATCCGCTGACAGCCACAACCACATCCATCAGATTCTCTGATACAAATTCCACTTTACCAAAGCTTGAAAGGATCTCTGTCACAACAGCTTTATCTTCCTCTGTGATATGTGCATTCGCACAAGCTGCCGTCATACCCTCACGGACAAGTGCCGGTGTGTTAGGCATGGTCCTTACGATCTTGACATCCTTCTCAAACTGGCCTGCAAGCCACTCTAAGGTCTTGCCTGGTGCGATCGTAATAAAAATCTTCTCCGGCGTGACAATATCTCTGATCTCATGGATCACATCTGAATAATACTGTGGCTTAACAGATAGAATAATGATATCTGACGCAGCTACAACCTCCTTGTTATCCGGAGTCACGTTAATGCCGTATTCCTTCTGTACTCTCTCTCTTCCAGGTGCAAATACATCCGATCCCGTAATGTCGCTTGGGGCAACGATCTGTTTGCTGATAATACCGCCCATGATGGCTGATGCCATGTTACCTGTTCCGATAAATCCTAATTTCATAGTATAATCCCTCTCTGATCTTTTCTGCTGGTCCTGTCCTTAGACAGTTCCGCCAATATGTTGTCCCCACAAAAAATCCATCCAAACGTGAATATTGATAAATCGCTCTCAATTGTATTCACTTTTTGAAGTTGTATCCATTTTTTAAATTTGTATACAACTTTCTCTTGTGTATACCCTAACACTTTGGTACAATAATGTCAACAGGATTGAAGCAATTAAAAAGATTTTTTCTTGCTCCCCATAGAAATCAAATGTAACACTTCAAACACAGAAATGAGCAGGTGTAATTATGGCTGAAAAAGAGAACTCCTTAGGCAGACAGGCCTACAAGAAAATAAAGAGCAATATTTTAGATCTGACATACCCGCCGGGCATGCAGCTTACAGAAGCAAAGCTCTGTGAAGATCTGAACATGAGTCGTTCCCCGGTGCGCTCCGCGATTCAGCGTCTCCGCTCTGAAGGCCTTATCATCACCGGATATTACAAGGCTATCACAGTGGCAGAGATCACGGAAAAAGATGTGCGGGAGCTGTACCAGCTTCGGGAACTCATTGAAGGAAATGCATTCAAGCTCATTTTCACGTCCGGGCGAAACGAGGAATACTCCTACCGGATTGAGGAGAAAGTGGTCAAGATGTGCGCCTTAGCCGATGACCCCTATGAGTGGGAGGTAGCTGACACTGCCATGCACATGGAGATCATCAGCATCTTTGAGAATGACCGCATCAACAAGATCTATGACAACCACCTTTCGGAGCTGATCCGCATCGGTCAGTATTCCATCCGCAACGGAATGCAGATCAAGCAGACCAACGATCACTTAAAAGAGATGGTACAGCTCATAAGAGACGGAGAATTTGAGCCGGCTTACCGTATTCTGAGAAAAGATCATTTCGTCATAGGAAAAGTAAAAGCACTCTCAAGCGAGCGCCACTAAATACCGGCAGCTTATGGGCTGCCATCTCAAGTTCCTTTCGGATTGATAAAGTTCCTTTTGGATAAATACAAAAACTGCAGTCAAAGGATTTCCCTCAGGCTGCAGTTTTTAATATGGATCTACGCCAAGCATATCAAACAGCGACAACTGGTTGTCCTTGTTCGACTTAGCTTCTTTTTTTGTGATCACTTCGTCCCCCTTAAGTTCACCGATAAAGATTGGGGAAAACGGATTGTGCTTTTGCTGCTTTTTCTGCGCCGACTCCAGGCAGGCATTGGCATTGCAATACTTGCAGCCCAGCGTACAGGTATCATACATTCCCACGTCAATGCTGGCTACACATCTGCAGAAAGGTTTCTGCCCCTGGGCCCGCTTCAGATCCAGCTTATATCCCAGCATCTTCTCGATCCGCTCTTTGTCGATGCAGGCGGCATGCTCAATACCATAGCCGGACAGATTGATCTCCTCTGCGCAGGTATACAGAGAAATACCATAGTTTGCTGCGATCGGTGCGATCCGTCTTGCGATTTCTTCCATATCCTCCACTTCCACGCCGCTCACATTCCCGCGCCTTGACTCATTGACAAAACTGAAAATACAGCGTTCTGTGGCATCCTTAAGCCATGAGCAGAGCATTTCAAACTGCTCCACATGATAATCGATCGTATAAGTCTCGTTGATGATGATCGGGTCAAAGCGCCAATCCACCCGGTCCTTGCCAAGCATCTCGCTGAGCAGTAAAAATGTGGCGATCTGCTCTTCCTTTCTAGGCGCAAATGGCTCCAGATCCTCACCGTAATCGCTTAAAGAAACCTGGAAATAATATTTATAACCCATGCGTTTGAGTTCTTTTAAATAGGGAAACATGGGCTTTGGATTCTTGGTCCAGAACGCTATGCAATCGACAGTTTCCGGGGATAGTTCTACCCGATCCACCTTCCTGCGCACATACGGATTCTGGACATAGACTTCCCCTGCGCGGAGACGGTTCATAAACCACTCCGGATAAAGAGCCGGTATATCAGTTCTTCGACTTGCACAGATAATCATACGTTTCCCTAACCAAAATTCTTGTCAATCAGTTTACAGTATTCAACAAATGGCGCTAAACCCGCCAAACTATCTTTAAGGGAATCCCTGACCCCCTTATAGTACCATCCGATCATGTTCTTATCTTTCATGCGGAAACGGTTCCACAGCTCTTCGCCCACCAGTGGCAGGTCTCTGTCAATATCCCGCATATTGGAAAGCTTGTCTCCAAGAGCGATCATCTGAACCTCCAATTCCGCACTCTTCAGAGTTTCAATGGTATAGCTTTTCCTCTCCAGCCATGTCTTTGTCTTATCTTCACTTTCATGTTCCACCAGCCTTGCCACCCGCTCGCCGAACCGGTCACTCAGGATCTGTCTTGTCACGCCCGGACAATCCTCAATGGTATCATGCAGAAGGGCGGCGCTTATCACCTCTTCATCCGTCGTCATGGAAGCTACAATATCCGCCACCTCAACCGGATGTACGATATAAGGGCGCTTCGTCCCTTTCCGGAACTGTCCTTCGTGTGCCTTCGTTGCAAACTCTGTTGCCTGATCGATCAAACTCATGCCAGCCACCTTAAATGTTGTCAGAATCAAGTACATACGCCATGGAACAATATTTCATACTTATCTTATCATTATAAACTTTAAAAAACAACGCACCTGACGTATAATAAATGTGTATTTTTTTAATTTTTTTGCATTTTAACCACAAGATATAGTATAGAGGAGCATTTATATGAAACATGTACTGGTAACAGGGGCCTCAAAAGGCATCGGCAAGGCGTGCGCCATTGCATTTGCAAAGAAAGGGTATCATGTGTGGATCAACTGCCATGCATCTTTTGATAGGCTAAGAGAAACAAAGGAACAGATAGATGCTATCGGCTTGAATACCGGTGCCTCATGCACGATGGTCCCCTGCGATGTAAGTGTCCCTGATGATGTGCGGGTCATGTTTGAGCACATAAAAAAAGAGACACCGCATCTGGATGTACTCATCAACAATGCAGGTATCTCTATGGTTGGTCTTATGATGGATGTAAGCGATGCCGATTGGAATCGCATGATCGCCACCAATCTTTCTTCCGCTTTCTATACAAGCAGAGAAGCTTTATCTATGATGGTGCCTGAGAAAAATGGTGCTATCATAAACATTTCTTCCATGTGGGGAAGCGTGGGAGCGTCCTGCGAAGTCGCTTACTCTGCTGCCAAAGCCGGATTAAACGGGCTGACAAGGGCTCTGGCCAAGGAGATGGCTCCAAGCGGCATCAGTGTCAATGCCATTGCATGCGGCGTCATTGACACTGATATGAACAGCCACTTAAACGAAGCGGAACGCAAAGAGCTTGAAGAAGCCATTCCCGCCGGCCGCTATGCAGCACCGGAAGAAGTGGCGGATCTTGTCCTTTCGATCGCCGAAGCTTCATCCTATGTGACCGGTCAGATCATCGGTATCGATGGCGGCTACATCTGACAGCACGATGCAGGTTTCCCGAAGACCTGACAACTTAGGTCTGACAGCTTAGATGCCTAAAATGAACTTCACCACTGTCACAAAAAGGATCAGTGCTCCCAGCACGATCCGGTAGTAACCGAACACCTTAAAATCATGCTTTTTAATATAGCCCATCAGAAATTTGATAGCTACGACAGATAATCCAAAGGAAACCACACAGCCAAGGAGCAAAAGCCCCAGCTCTCCTGCCGAAAAAGCAAGTCCGAACTTCACAAGCTTTAAGAAACTGGCTCCAAACATCACCGGTATTGCTAAGAAAAACGTAAATTCCGCCGCGCACTCCCTGGACACTCCGATCAGCAATGCACCGATGATCGTCGCGCCGGACCTGGACGTACCGGGGATGAGAGCCAACACCTGAAAACATCCGATGATAAGCACCATCCGGATGGAAAGCTGCGATATGTTCCTGGCCTTTGGCCTTGCATTCTTATTCCTATTCTCGATCACGATAAACAAAACACCGTAGACGATCAGCATGATCGCTACCACAATGGAATTGTAGAACAACTCATCAATGATATCATCAAACAGAAGTCCGATCACAGCGGCCGGAAAACATGCGATCACCACCTTGATCCACATCTGCCAGGTCAGAAGCTTCTGTTTTTCTGTCTTTTTCTTGGAAAATGGCCACAGCTTGTCAAAATAAAGAACCACCACCGCCATGATAGCGCCAAGCTGAATGACCACGTCAAACATTTCCATAAATGCATCGCCCATAGACGGCTGCAAAAGATCTCCCACAAGGATCAAATGGCCGGTAGAGCTTACCGGAAGCCATTCCGTGATTCCTTCCACAATTCCCAAAATGATAACTTTTATTACATCCAACATACGTTTCCCCTCCTCTTATACACCCTCATATTTTTCAAACAGCTTTTCATCTTTCCTGTACCGATACAGCTGAAGTGTCAGCGTTCCCACGCCTCTGTCGTACTCACCCTTAGCATGCTGTATCATAGTCTTTACCGCCTGCGTATCGTTCATCCTGGCAAACAGCACAGCATCCTTTGCAGGTACCGCGATCAAAAGATCATCTTCAAGCTTGTCCGCACAGGTCTGCCAAATGGACTGCAGACAGATCGCGCTGGCCTCATGCATGCCATCCGCTAATATGCCAAATGCACCATACATCGTATTAGAGATGACAAACTCGATATCTTTAGCCAGATTTTCGCAGGCTTTCTGATAAACACAAAGCACATCTGTTTGGGGTGGCAGCATGGCATCCTGAAGGATTTCATAGATTTCTTCTCCCCGTTTGATGGCAAACGCAACTTTCAGCTCCTCATCAAACTGGAGCAGCGCCGTGTCTTTCTCAGACAGCATTCCCTTGTTGATGGCCTTCACATCTTTCAGGTCGCGCACGATCCAGGGATAGATCTTATCTTTTATATGTTCGAAACGATAATGCTCTTCTTCGTATTTTCGCATCTCATTACCTCATGATTTTTTCTTCTATTGCATTGTATCAAAAAACCCTCTCTCAGGCAATTTTGTTATATAATTAAGCTAAATACCATTTATGAACAGGAGGCCTTAAAAGATGGCTCTTAGTTTGCAGCATTTTTATCAGAAAACCCATGAAAAATATCATGTTACATTGGCCACACCCGATACGCCCCTTGACCAGACTATCACCTGGGTCTACATGATGGAAGACGTGAATAATCTAAGTTTCATCCGCGGGGGAGAGTTGGTGATCACTACCGGTCTTGTCTCTACAGACGAAGAAACCCTTCTTAACATGACAAAGGAAAGCAAGCGAAACGGTGCCTGCGGTATCGGATTCTTCCTGGGGCGCTACGTCAGCACCCTTTCAGATACTTTGATCGACTGGTGCACAACGCATCAGTTTCCTGCATTCATCATTCCCTGGGAAGTCCCTCTTGTGGATCTGATGCAGTACTACTGTGAGAAGATTCTTTCCGAACAGCAGGAGCAAGTGCTTATGGGATCTGTTTTATTTTCTGCACTGACAGGAAACCTGTCCCCTGATGAAAAATCCCATCTGGACGCATTTACAAATGGGCATCTGATCGCATCAAAATCGGCTCTGCAGATGGCAAGCTTTGCCCACGCCTATGTGGAAGGCATCCATTATTACCTCTGCCGTTCCCATATCATGCCGAAGCGCTACGAAGTCATCGGCGTCAGCAATCCGATCGGACCAAATGCCAACTGGCCGGGAATAAGGGCTCAGGCAATGCGAGCCTTAAAAACCGCCTTTATCCGTTCTCTATCCATGATGCATTACAGAGATATCGGATTATATAATGTGGCGCTCTCCGTGAAAGACCCTCAGGTGTTCTACGAGGCAAAAAATCGGCTTTCTGCGCTAACTGACGTCACAACGCGTCTTGTTTTCCGCACCTATTTGGAACAGGCCAAAAGCGTCCAAAAAACTGCCGATCTGCTCTTTTTGCACCGAAACACCGTGAATTACCATGTGGGAAAAGCAAAACGGCTTTTATCTTTTTCCGACACCGGCAATGACCTGACGGTTTTACTGGATTTCTACCTGGTAGACTGCATGCCTTATGTGGAGATGTAAATTTTTATTCACCGCAGATCGCCGGGAACGGCAACCTTCAACACAAAAAAAATCCGTTTACCACATAAAAAGGATCTGCCTTCACAGATCCTTTCTTTATGATTTTATGATATTTTTCTGATTTTATGATATGTTTCATTTCCTGCTTAATGCGCTCTGTGTTCCGTATGTAGGAGCATGTGAGATTTGTGAGATAATGGTTCTCCGAAATACTCCTTATAGAGAGCCAATACATCCGGATTCTCATGGGAGAAGCGAAGCGGTGCATTTTTATCCAGATAATACAGGTTCTTTCCTCTCTCGTAGGCTCGCTCTTCACCATCATGGATTGGCTGGCCACCGCCGCCTACGCAACCGCCGGGGCATGCCATAACCTCCACAAAATCGTACTGCACTTCACCCCGATCAATCTTCTCCAGCAAACGCCTGGTGTTGCCAAGTCCGCTGACTACTGCCGTTCTTACCACAATATCATCAATGGTAAAGTTTGCTTCCTGCACACCTTCATTTTCATTGAATCCCTGACTTCTGACAGCGCTAAATGCCTCCACCGGCGGGTTTTCCCCCTTGATCAGATAGTAAGCGGATCTAAGTGCTGCCTCCATTACGCCGCCTGTCGCGCCGAAGATCACGCCGGCGCCTGTATAATCCTGCATCGGCTTATCAAATTCCACGTCTTTTAACGTCTTTACGTTGATATGGGCAGAACGTATCATCTGGATCAGTTCCCTGGTTGTAATGACAATATCCACATCATGTCCGGCGTATTCTCCGTAATAAAGGTCCATCTCACGCTCTGCTTTCTTAGCCACACAAGGCATAACCGACAGTGTGACAAGCCGTTTCGGATTCACGCCCAGTTTTTCCGCAAAATAGCTCTTCATCACAGCGCCAAACATCTGCTGCGGACTCTTAGCTGTAGACAACTGTTTCACCATGTGCGGAAATTGAGATTTCACAAACCGGACCCATCCCGGGCAGCAGGATGTAAACATCGGTTTTCCGTTAAGCTCACCGGAAGTAAACCGTTTTACAAATTCATTACCTTCTTCCATGATGGTAAGATCAGCTGTAAATGAAGTATCAAACACATAATCAACACCCATTCGTTTCAGCGCGTCTGTAATCTTTCCGATGGTCGCTTCCTCAGGAGTCAGACCCACACTCTCACCCCAGGCCGCCCGAACAGCCGGTGCGATCTGAGCAACAACGATCTTATCCTCCGCCTCTATGGCCTTCCAGGTGCGTTCCGTGTCATCACGCACCCGAAGTGCGCCTACCGGGCAGTGAGTGATGCACTGACCACAGAGAGCGCAATCTGCTTCGCGGATCGTCTTGTGGCCTTTCACATTGATAGCGGTTCTTGAGCCTGTACCTTCCAGATCCCACACCCCAAGACCCTGCACTTTGTCGCAGACCTGGATGCACCGCATGCAGTTGATACATTTGGATGATTCCCGGATCAGCGGAAATGTTTTATCCCATGGCTGATAGAGCACATCCTTCTCATAGGGCACTTCAATGATATTTAAATCCGTTGCCAGCTTTTGCAGGCTGCAGTTTCCTGCTCTTGAACAAGTCAGGCAATGGCAATCATGATGAGACAAAATCATTTCCACATTGGTCTTTCTGTGTCTTCTCACTTTTGGACTGTTGGTCAGGATTTCCATGCCCTCTTCCACTGTATTATTACAAGCCGTGATCAGACGCTTCTGTCCCAAAAGTTCTACAACACAGACACGGCAGGCCGCAATCTCATTGATGTCTTTTAAATAACATAATTTGGGAATCTGAATTCCCACAGAGGCTGCGGCTTCCATGATCGTGATATTCTTTTCCACCGTTATATCGATTCCGTCAATTTTAAGATTTACCATAACGTCGTTCTGCCTCCTCTAAATATTCCATATCCAAAGTGGTCACATCTAAGGCATCTGCCTGCCTCCTGCTTCGCCTCTTTTTCTGTCATACAATTTTCAACGCCATTGAAATCGCATACACGCTCGCAGGCCTCTCTTTCGGTAAGGTTAACGCGTCCGCAGGGCACCTTATCTTCAAATTTGGCTGCCGGAATCTCCACATCAACGGTAATCTCATGCCGAAATCCCAGATATTCATCTATATTGGCTGCAACCACCTTGGCAGCTGCAATAGCTTTTATAACAGATGCAGGACCATGAGCGCAATCGCCCCCTGCAAATACATCCGGCATATTTTCAAATGAACCATTACTCAAAGTCTTGATCTTTCCTCCTGCAACAGGAATACCTGACTCCTCAAAATGCTTCGTCTCAATATTCTGCCCGATGGCAATGATCAGAACATCACAGGGAATATATGCATCCGGCTCACCGGTTGGCTTCACACTGGCTCTGCCGTCCTTGATCGTAGAGATCATCTGCGGAGTCACATAAATGCCTTTCACATGATTATTCTCATCTACATCGATGGATGCCGGAGCCTTCAAAGTCTGCAGTTCGATTCCTTCTGACACTGCGCCATCAATCTCACCGGGAAGTGCTGTCATGTCAGCCACCCGTCTGCGGTAGACAATGCTGACTTTCTTGGCGCCCATCCTCTTTGCCGTGCGAACAGCGTCCATGGATACATTTCCGCCACCGATAACAGCAACCTCTTTGCCGGTCAGGTCGGTAATGATATTCTTTCCGATATTACGCAAAAATGTAACCGCAGAATAGATACCATCTGCATCTTCATGCTCAAGCCTCAGCTTTTTATCTGTGCTGGCTCCGATGGTGATAAGCACGGCATCATACTGGTTACGTAACTCCTGGATGCTGATATCCTGTCCAATCTTTAATCCATGCTTCACTTCAACACCAGTCTTTAAAATGGCATCGATATCCTCATCTAAACGCTCCTTTGGCAGACGGTAATTAGGAATACCATAACGCAGCATCCCCCCGAGACGAGGCAGCATTTCATATACCGTAGTCTGATGTCCCATCAGCTGCAGATAATATGCTGCAGAAAGTCCGCCGGGTCCACCGCCGAGGATTGCAATCTTCTTTCCTGTGGACGGTGCACATTTGGGAGGTTCCACTTCCCCTGCGAAATCAGCTGCCACTCGTTTCAATCCTCTGATATTTACTGCATCATCCAGCATATTTCTACGGCATCTGGCCTCACATGGATGTTCACAGATAAAACCGCAGGTTGTTGGAAATGGATTGTCCTTGCGGATCAAACGAATGGCGTCCGCGTATCTTCCTTCTCCAACCAAAGCAACGTACCCCGGAATATCTACATGCGCAGGGCAAAGCGACACACAGGAAACCGGCTGATTATATGAACATGTACACCTGCCATTACGTATATGTTCCAAATAATCATCCCTATAGCCTTTGAGTCCCCGATAGACCATATGAGCCGCCTCATAGCCAACCGCACAGTCTGCCGTCTCTAAGATTGAAAGTGCAGTTTCCTCCATCACATCCAATGTATTAAGTGTGGCCTTTCCGTCCAGCACATCCTTTGTCAGATTCTTCAACTGACCAAGACCGATCCTGCACGGAACACATTTTCCACAAGTCTGAGCATGACATAATTCCAAAAATGCATGGGTCATATCAACCGGGCAAAGTCCCGGCGGAGATGCCTCAATTCTTCTTTCCAGATTCTTATAAAGCTCTTCCATCACGACCCTAGCCTGGTCGGGTGTCTTAAATTCCAATCTACTCACGAGCTTTACCTCCCTAAATTTATTGATTATTATTTTATCATTGCAAAAATTGTCTGTAAACATTTGTGAATCAAGTAGATTTTTTAACACATTTGTTCATTTTTTCACAACTGTCAACAGAAGGGGATCAAAAAAACCCCCTCAGATTTCTCTGAGGGGGTTGCCGTTTAAACAAATATTTACAGATTATACAAGCTCAATAAGAACTTCCATTGCTGCATCACCTTTACGCTGGCCAATCTTAACGATTCTTGTGTAACCACCGTTGCGGTTTACATACTTAGGCGCGATCTCATCAAATAACTTAGCAACAAGATCAACTTCCTTTGTGTTCTTCTTCTTTCCTGCCTGAGCTGTCGGAACATCTTTTACAGGGTAAAGAATCTCTAACATCTGACGACGTGCATGAAGTCTGCTTGGAAGATCTTTCTTGATCGTCTTCTCAACTTCATCGTAAACTGTTACTTTCTTTCCGTCAACTACTTCTTTTACTCTCTTGCCATCTTTGTCCTTGCGGGCAACTTTAGCTTTAACAGTAACCTCTTCATAGTTGTCTTTTTCTCTAACAGCCATAGCGATAAGGCTCTCTGTGATCTTGCGGATCTCTTTTGCCTTAGCTTCAGTTGTAACGATCTTACCATTGTTGATAAGAGCTGTTACCTGGTTTCTGAGTAATGCTTTTCTCTGGCTTGCTGTTCTGCCAAGTTTTCTGTACTTTGCCATTGTTTAAATCCTCCATTCATTTACACTTGGTTATGCTTCTTCGGGCTTACTAGCCAAATGCTCCACCGCGCTTTTCTAGTCTTACCGGTGGAATATCCGGGTAATAAAAGACGATTATTCCTCGCCCTTGCTTAATCCCAAACCTAAATCATCAAGTTTGGCTAAGACTTCTTCTAAGGACTTACGTCCAAGGTTACGTACCTTCATCATATCTTCCGGTGTTCTGTTTGTAAGTTCCTCCACAGTATTAATACCGGCTCTCTTCAAGCAATTGTATGAACGGACAGATAACTCTAATTCGTCAATGCTCATCTGAAGGACCTCTGTCTGTGTATTATCTACCTGTGGAACGATAACCTCTGCATTCTTGGCAACCTCTGAAAGGTCAACAAAGAGCTGCAGATGCTCACTTAACACCTTCGCTGCAAGGCTCACTGCCTCTTCAGGAAGGATCGTACCCTTTGTGTATACATCTAATGTAAGCTTATCAAAATCTGTGATCTGGCCTACACGTGTATTCTCTACTGTAAGATTGACACGCTCAACTGGTGTGTAGATTGAGTCAATCGGAATTACACCGATGGCTAAATCATCGCTTTTATTCTTGTCAGCGCTTACATAGCCTCTTCCGTTTGTGATCGTAAGAGTCATGTATAACTTGCTGTCGGCACCACCATTCAACGTAGCAATAACAGTCTCCGGATTAACGATTTCAATATCCGGATCAACATGAATATCTGCTGCTGTTACAACACCTTCACCTGTAAAGTCGATGTAAGCTGTCTTTGGCTCATCTGAATTAGATGTATTCTTGATAGCCAATGACTTGAGGTTCATAACGATCTCTGTCACATCTTCCTTTACACCAGGAATTGAACTGAACTCATGTAATACGCCATCAATCTTTACCTGGCTGATTGCTGTACCAGGAAGTGAAGAAAGCATGATTCTGCGGAGAGAATTACCTAATGTTGTGCCATAACCTCTCTCTAAAGGTTCTACAACAAATCTTCCATACTTCTTGTCTTCTGAAATCTCAGCAATTTCAATATTTGGTTTGTTAAAATCGAACATTAAGTCCACCTCCTGTGGTGCTACTGGTTATTATTTAGAATATAACTCGACGATAAGCATCTCATCTACAGGAACATCGATTGCTTCACGTGTTGGAAGCTCTTTTACTGATCCCTTTAAGTTCTCAGCATCAACGTCCAACCAAGCCGGAACTAAACGTCCGCCTGTAACCTCTAAAATACCTTTGTATCTCGGAGAGCTCTTCTTAGACTCTTTGATCTCGATTGTGTCACCAGCCTTGATCAGGTATGAAGGAATATTTACCTGCTTACCGTTAACAAGCACATGCTTGTGATCAACGATCTGTCTAGCCTCACGTCTGGTTCTTGCAAATCCCATACGGAAAATTACATTGTCTAATCTTGTCTCGAGCATGATCATAAGGTTCTCACCTGTCATACCCTTCTGACGAGAAGCCTTGTCATAGTAGTTTCTGAAAGGTTTCTCCAATACGCCATAGATGAATTTAGCTTTCTGCTTCTCACGTAACTGAAGAGCATACTCACTCATCTTTCTATTAGCTCTCTTTAACTGTCTGTTAGACTTTTTATCAATTCCTAAATAGACTGGATCCAAACCAAGTGATCTACATCTTTTAAGAACAGGAACTCTATTTACTGCCATGTTTTTGTTTTCCTCCTATTAAATTCGGATTGACCTATGTTAACGTACTTCTAAATTAGACTCTTCTGCGTTTTGGTGGACGGCATCCGTTGTGTGGTACTGGTGTAACATCTGTGATACTTACAACATTGATTCCACATGCACCGATTGCACGGATTGCTGCTTCTCTACCTGAACCTGGTCCCTTAACAAATACGTCAACTGTCTTTAAACCATGTACTAATGCTGCCTTAGATGCAGTCTCTGCTGCCATCTGTGCTGCATAAGGGGTAGATTTCCTTGAACCTCTAAATCCGAGACCACCTGCACTTGCCCATGAAAGAGCATTTCCCTGTGCATCTGTTAATGTAACGATAGTATTATTAAAAGATGCCTGGATATGTGCCTGTCCGTGTTCAACGTTTTTCTTGACACGTCTCTTTGTCACTTTTTTTGTAACTTTCTTTGCCATAATAAAACTAACCTACGCTTTCCTTAAAATCTTTTCTCTACTTATTTCTTCTTGTTAGCTACAGTTCTCTTCGGACCCTTTCTTGTTCTTGCATTGGTCTTAGTCTTCTGACCACGAACAGGAAGTCCCTTTCTGTGACGGATACCTCTGTAGCATCCGATCTCCTGTAATCTCTTGATGTCTAATGCAACTTCTCTTCTAAGGTCACCTTCTACAGTGTACTCCTCATCGATAACTGCACTGATCTTCTTAACGTCGTCGTCTGTAAGATCGCGACAACGAATGTCAGGATTAACTCCTGCTTTTGCCAAAATTGCGTTTGAAGATGTTCTACCGATACCGTAGATATAAGTCAAACCAATCTCAACACGTTTGTCTCTTGGTAAATCTACACCTGAAATACGAGCCATGTGATTTTCCTCCATTAATTAAAAATAATTTGTTCTGAAGTGCCACATCTGAAGATGACTTGCACTCCGCGAAATGCCCAACTCGATTTCGCTTCGCTTCATCTCGTTGATGGCTTGCGCCATATGTTTTCTGCGTTGACCTCCGTCAATCCGCGAAATGCCCAACTCGATTTCGCTTCGCTTCATCTCGTTGATGGCTTGCGCCATATGTTTTCTGCGTCTCAAAAACTTGAAAGCAAGCTTTCAGTTTTTGTTCCTTGAAAACGCATTTCTTGATACTGTCCCAAATAGGGATGAAAAGGTTGCTCCTTGTTCATCCAGGCATGTGATGCCCTTTCCGGCCACCTTTCGGTAATGACGAGCCGGTATTCAAGCAATATACAAAGGAATCTCACCGGCTACAGGTGCTCCTTGTATATTAAATAGCAGATTTATCTGCTATCAGCCGCCTAAATCATGCAAACAAGTCTTAAGTTAATTAACCCTGACGCTGTTTGTGCTTTGGATTCTCGCAGATAATGCGAATGCTTCCTTTTCTCTTGATTACTTTGCATTTTTCGCAAATTGGTTTTACTGATGATCTAACCTTCATGTCAAATCCTCCTTTCATCCATTGCTCTGCCTTACGTTCCACGCTGTCTTCGGCTTAAAAACCGATTGCAACTCATCGGTTCTAAGCGTATTTTTCAGGAAAATCACCACTTTTCCTTTCAAACACAGCAAAAAAATGCCCGGAAACGCGCTTTAATATTGTACCATTCCCGCTTTGGCAAGTCAATAGATATTTTATTTATCTCTCCAAATAATTCTTCCCCTGGAAGTATCATATGGTGAAATCTCAACTGTAACAGTGTCTCCTGGTAAGATCTTAATGTAGTTCATGCGAAGCTTGCCGCTGATCTGTGCAATGATCTGATGACCATTTTCCAACTCAACGCGGAAGTTTGTGTTTGGTAGATTGTCAAGTACAACACCCTGAACCTCAAAATAATCAGCCTTTGACATGTTTTGTCCTCCTAAAATTTCAACTGAATTCTCTTACAATTTTTCTGATATCTGCATCCGAAATGTCTGCAGTATCGTGTTCCTTACAAATAACCTGAATATGCTTTTTCTTTTTCTTTTTCGGCTTATCAATGGCCCTGATCTTTCCATCGGAGAGGAATACATACTCCCCCTCCTCTTTCATGATCATGTAAACACGGTCTTTGTCGTGTCCGGCCAATGACTTTGCCAAATATCCACATTTATATTCCATCATAATTTTAAATGTTTCCTTTGGAAAGCAGGATGGGTTCTCCTTCAGTTATGAGAACCGTATTCTCATAATGAGCCGACAGGGATCTGTCTCTAGTCACAACAGTCCAGTCATCGTCCATCCAGTCCACTTCCCAGGTTCCTATATTGATCATGGGCTCAATTGCCAAAGTCATTCCGGCGCGAAGCTTGGGGCCTCTTCTTGGCATTTCATAGTTGGGAATCTGCGGTGATTCGTGCAGTTCACTTCCCACACCGTGCCCGCAAAGATCTCTGACCACTCCGTAGCCGAAGCTTTCAGCATAATTACCGATGGCCTTCGATATGTCAAAAAGATGGCATCCTTCTTTTGCAAACTTGATGCCTTCAAAAAAACTTTCTTCTGTCACGCGGATCAGTTTTTCTGCTTCATCGCTTATCTGTCCGATTCCGTAAGTTCTTGCCGCATCCGAATGATATCCTTTGTAGATGACACCGGCGTCCAGGCTTACGATATCCCCCTCCTTAATGATCTTTTTCTTAGAGGGAATACCATGGACTACTTCTTCATTGACAGAAACACAGATAGAAGCCGGATAGCCATTGTAGTCTTTAAAGGATGGGATACATCCATTTCTAATGATAACTTCCTCGCCGATGCGGTTGATGTCTTCCGTACTCATTCCGGCTGCAATCTTTTCCTTCATTTCCTCATGAACAAGCTCCAAAATCCTTCCGGCCTCTTTCATAAGTGCGATTTCTCTTGCCGACTTGATCGTAATTGCCATATCAATTAAGCTCCTAAAATCTCAGTGATCGTCTCAAAAACAACATCGATGTCAACAGTTCCGTCTACTGTTCTTAAGATACCGGCCTTGGTATAATAATCGATCAATGGCTGTGTCTGCTCATGATATACATTCAAACGCTTGGTCACTGTCTCCGGCTTGTCATCGTCCCGAAGGATAAGTTCCTTACCGCAAGTATCGCAAATGCCTTCCACTTTCGTCGGCGCATATATAAGATGGTATGTAGCGCCGCAGCCAACGCAGGCTCTTCTTCCGCCCATACGTTTTACAATGTTCTCGTCCGGCACATCCACATCGATGGCAAAATCCATCTTCTGTCCCATACCGGCAAGTGCAGCGTCCAAAGCCTCTGCCTGCGGAATCGTGCGCGGAAATCCATCCAGCACATAACCATTAGCACAATCCGCCTGATTCACACGGTCTACTACCAGGTCTACTACTAGCTCATCCGGAACAAGAAGTCCCTGATCCATGTAAGTCTTTGCCTTCTTGCCTAATTCTGTATTATTTTTAATATTGGCGCGGAAGATATCTCCTGTAGAAATATGCGGAATATCATACTTGGCAGCGATTTTCTTTGCCTGTGTGCCTTTTCCTGCGCCAGGAGCTCCTAACATAATAATCTTCATACTCAATTCTCCTTTTATAGCACTTTAACTCGCGGAAAAATATTCCCGCGAGTCAAAATTTTAGCTATTTAAAAATCCTTTATAATTTCTCACAAGCATCTGTGACTCGATTGCCTTCAATGTTTCTAAGATAACACTGACAATAATGATCAGCGAAGTTCCACCAAAGGATACACTTGCAGAGAACCAACCGTTAAAGAAGATTGGAATGATCTGCACGATAATAAGTCCTACAGCACCAATGAAAATAATATAAGTCAGAATTCTGTTCAGATAATCCACTGTAGGCTTACCCGGACGAATTCCAGGAATAAATCCGCCGCTCTTCTTCATATTGTTAGCGATCTCCATCGGATTAAATGTGATCGATGTATAGAAATATGCGAAGAATACGGTAAGGATAATGTAAACGATCAGACCCCATGAATACTTGATGTATGCCGGGTTCAACCAGTTACTCTGATTCATTCCTCTCAAGATTTCTCCGCCGATTCCCGCTGAGTTTGATTTCCCGGCAAACTGGGCAATCACGATTGGGAACTGCATGATTGAAGATGAGAAAATGATCGGGATAACACCTGCTGTGTTAACTTTCAACGGAATATGCGTTGACTGACCGCCATAGGTCCTTCTTCCAACAACCTTCTGCGAATACTGTACTGCGATTCTTCTCTCTCCGTCCTGGAGGATAACAACAAATACAACCAGCACAAGGATAATTGCAAGAATGATGATAGCTGCAAGTCCGCCTGACGCTAAACCTTTTCCTTTTATGAACTGTTCATAAAGATCGCTTAGATCGCTTGGCATTCTTGAGATAATGTTGATCACGAGCACAATGGAAATTCCATTGCCAACGCCTCTCTCGGTGATTCTTTCACCAAGCCACATCAAAAGTGCAGATCCGGCTGTAAGAGTAAGAATAACGATCACCACGTTTACAAAATTGTACTCTTCCAGAAGGCCCTGACGTCCAAAGCCGATTGCCATGGCAGCCGACTCCATCAGTGAAAGCCCTACTGTGAGATAACGTGTAATAGCTGTGATCTTCTTTCTTCCTTCTTCACCGTCCTTATGAAGCTCTTCCAGTTTTGGAATCGCGATCGTGAGGAGCTGCATAATGATTGAAGATGTGATATATGGCGTAATGCTCAATGCAAATATTGACATCTTCTCAAATGAACCACCGGTAAAGGCGTTAAAAAGATTGAACGCCTCACCGGAATTTTCTGCGAAAAAGTTCTGAACATAGCTGGCATTTATTCCCGGTGTCGGAAGCTGAGATCCCAGTCGGATTACGATCAACATCAAAAATGTATATCCAATCTTCTTGCGGATGTCAGCTATCTGAAATGCTTTTCGAACTGTTTCTAACATTCGTCTACCTCTACTTTACAGTTGTTGCTGTTCCACCTAAAGCTTCGATTTTTGCAACAGCACCTGCGCTGAATGCGTTAGCTTCTACAGTAAGCTTCTTGGTAAGCTCACCATTGCCAAGGATCTTAACTCCATCTCTTGGATTCTTTACGATTCCCTGCTCGATCAATGACTCAACTGTTACAACAGCGTCATTCTCGAATACTTCGAGAGCGCTAACATTGATACCAACGATTGTCTTTGTATTTCTGTTAGTGAAGCCTCTCTTAGGAATTCTTCTATATAATGGCATCTGGCCACCTTCGAAACCAGGTCTTGTGCCGCCTGAACGAGCTCTCTGACCCTTGTGTCCCTTACCGGCTGTCTTGCCATTTCCAGAACCGTGTCCACGTCCTCTTCTGAAATTATCACTCTGCTTTGCTCCGTCAGCAGGTCTTAAGTTTGATAAATCCATTGTGACACCTCCTTCTTATTAAACTTCTTCTACTTTCAACAGATATTCAACCTGTTTGATCATTCCCTTTGTAGCTGCATTATCAGGTAAAACAACTGATTTGTTTACCTTCTTAAGTCCTAAAGCTTCTACTGTTCTCTTATGCTTTGGTACAGCTCCGATTGGGGATTTAACTAATGTAACTTTCAAATTTGCCATCGTAATTTCCTCCCTAGCCTAAGATTTCTTCAACAGTTTTTCCACGAAGCCTTGCAACTGCTTCAGGTGATTTGATCTGGCTTAATCCATCGATCGTAGCCAAAACAACATTCTGCTTGTTGTTTGAACCAAGAGATTTTGTACGAATATTCTTGATTCCTGCCATCTCACATACGATACGGGCCGGACCACCGGCGATAACTCCGGTACCTTCCTTAGCCTTCTTAAGAAGAACGGAAGCTCCGCCGAACTTACCTGTGAAATCGTGTGTGATACTTGCATTTTCATCTAATGCAACAGAGATCAGATGTTTAGAAGCGTCCTCTTTACCTTTGCGGATTGCCTCCGGGATTTCTGCTGCTTTTCCTAAGCCTGCACCAACATGACCATTTCCGTCTCCAACAACTACTAAAGCTGTGAATCTCATATTACGGCCACCTTTAACAACTTTGGTTACACGCTTAATTGACACTACTTTATCTTCTAACTCAAACTGAGTGGCATCAATACGTTCCTGTCTCATGTGTGCTCCTCCTTCTAGAAATTCAACCCAGCTTCTCTAGCTGCGTCTGCCAATGCCTGAACTTTTCCATGATAAATGAATCCGCCTCTGTCAAAGACAACATCTTTGATACCAGCCTCGAGAGCTCTCTCGGCGATCACTTTACCTACATACGCTGCTGCATCAACGTTGTTAGTTTTTTCAAGCTCTGCCTTAACATCCTTCTGAAGTGTAGATGCTGAGACAAGAGTCTTTCCAACTGTATCGTCAATAATCTGAGCGTACATATGATTATTGCTTCTGAATACTGCCAAACGTGGGCACTCAGGTGTGCCGCTTAAACGGTTGCGTAATCTTCTATGTTTTTTAACGCGAATTTCGCTTCTGCATTTTTTGCTAACCATTTTAACACTCTCCTTACTTATTTCTTACCAGTCTTACCAACTTTACGTCTAATAACTTCATCAGCATACTTGATACCTTTGCCCTTATATGGCTCCGGTCTTCTCTTATCTCTGATTTCTGCTGCGTACTGGCCAACTTTTTCTTTATCGATACCCTTGATCACGATCTTGTTCTGTCCCTCGAGAGTTGACTCGATTCCTTCAGGATCGATCATCTCAACCGGGTGAGAATATCCAAGGCTCAGTGTTAACTTGTTACCTGATTTAGCTGCTCTGTAACCAACACCGTTGATCTCAAGAACTTTCTGATATCCTGTTGATACACCAACAACCATGTTGTTGATAAGAGTTCTTGTAAGACCATGTAAAGATTTCATCTTCTTAAGGTCATTTGGTCTTGTTACTACAACTGTGTCGCCTTCTACTTTGATCTCCATCTCTGTAGGAAGTGTTCTCTCAAGAGTTCCCTTAGGACCTTTTACAGTCACTTTGTTGTTTTCTGCAACCTCAACAGTTACGCCTGCCGGGATTGTGATTGGCAATCTTCCGATTCGTGACATTTGCCTTTCCTCCTTAACTTAGATTCTCGGAGCGGATGCTTATCCTGTCCGCTCTGTTTTCAGTTTCTTCTATGAATTACCAGATGAAGCAGAGAACCTCTCCGCCGATGCCAAGCTTTCTGGCCTCTTTATCTGTAATTACACCCTTGTTTGTAGAAATGATAGCTGTTCCGAGTCCACCAAGTACTCTTGGAAGATCCTCAGAGTTAGCGTATACACGAAGACCCGGTTTAGAGATTCTCTTAAGGCCTGTGATAACTTTCTCATTCTTGTCTGCACCATACTTTAATGTGATGCGGATTGTCTTGAATGCGCCATTCTCAACAATGTCATATTTCTCAATATATCCTTCGTCTAATAAAATGTTAGCGATAGCAAGCTTCATTTTTGATGAAGGTACATCTACTGTATCATGTTTAGCAGTGTTAGCATTACGAATTCTTGTAAGCATATCTGCAATTGGATCGCTCATTGTCATGATTGTTTCCTCCTTCCTCTTACCAACTTGCTTTCTTAACGCCCGGAATCTGTCCCTTGTATGCTAATTCACGGAAGCAAACACGGCAAATTCCATATTTTCTCAAATAAGCATGTGGACGACCACAAATTCTGCAACGGCTGTATTCTCTGGTAGAGAATTTCTGGGGACGCTGCTGTTTTACTTTCATTGATGTCTTAGCCATAATTTTCCTCCTTATTTAGCGAATGGCATGTTGAACTGCTTTAACAGCTCACGAGCTTCTTCATCAGTCTTAGCTGTGGTAACAAAGATAATGTCCATACCTCTTACCTTGTCGATCTTGTCATACTCGATCTCAGGGAAGATCAGCTGCTCTTTGATACCAAGAGCGTAGTTACCTCTTCCGTCAAATGCGTTAGGGTTAACACCTCTAAAGTCACGTACACGAGGAAGTGAAAGGTTGATGAGACGATCAACGAATTCGTACATCTTCTCTCCTCTTAAAGTAACCTTACAACCGATTGACATGCCCTCTCTTAATTTGAAGTTGGCAACAGATTTTTTAGCTTTACAAACAACTGCCTTCTGACCTGCAATCTTCTCCATATCGCCGATTGCTGCGTCTAAAAGCTTTGCATTGTCTTTTGCTTCGCCAACACCCATGTTGATAACAACTTTATCGAGTTTTGGCACTTCCATGATATTCTTATAACCGAACTTTTTCGTCAAAGCATCAACGATCTCGTTCTGGTACTGTTCTTTCAGTCTATTCAAAGCTTAGGTCCTCCTTCCTCAATTAATCAATGACTTCGCCAGTTGATTTAGCGTAACGTACTTTCTTATCGCCATCCATCTTGAAGCCTACTCTTGTAGCCTTACCGCCGACCATGAGCATAACATTGGAAATGTCAATCATAGCTTCCTGGTGGATAATTCCGCCTTCCTGGTTCTGCAAACTTGGTTTTGCATGTTTTGTGACCATGTTAACGCCCTCAACAAGAACTTTAGCTTTCTTCTGATCTACTGCGATAACCTTGCCTTCTTTGTCTTTATCTTTTCCGGCGATGACCTTAACTGTATCGCCCTTCTTAATCTTTAACATTGACATCTTCCTCCTTACAGTACTTCCGGAGCAAGAGAAACGATTCTCATGAACTGCTTCTCACGAAGCTCTCTCGCTACTGGTCCAAAAATACGAGTTCCTCTTGGTGTCTTGTCGTCTTTGATAATAACTGCAGCATTCTCATCAAAACGGATGTAAGATCCATCTTTACGACGAGTACTGTTTACGGTACGAACAACAACAGCTTTTACTACATCACCCTTTTTAACAACGCCGCCTGGTGTTGCATCTTTAACGGAAGCAACGATAACATCGCCGATCGTAGCATATCTTCTTGTTGATCCACCCATAACACGGATGCAAAGTAACTCTTTAGCGCCTGTGTTGTCTGCTACTTTAAGTCTACTTTCTTGCTGTATCATGCAGGTTTCCCTCCTTATACTATTTAACCTTTTCCATAACTTCGACAAGTCTCCATCTCTTATCCTTAGATAAAGGTCTTGTCTCCATAACTTTAACCTTGTCGCCGATGTTGCACTCGTTAGCTTCATCGTGTGCTTTCAACTTGTAAGTCTTCTTCACAATCTTATTGTAAAGCGGATGTTTTACATTATCCTCAACGGCAACTACTATGGTCTTATCCATTTTATTGCTGATAACTTTACCAACACGTGTTTTTCTAAGATTTCTTTCCACAGTCTATCTCCTTCCCGGATTATTCCGCTGCATTTGCCTTCTCAGCAATAACTGTCTGAATTCTGGCAATGTTTCTTCTTACTTCTTTGATTCTGCTAGTATTGTCCAACTGGTTTGTTGCGTTCTGGAATCTTAAATTAAAAAGTTCCTTTTTAGCAGCTACTAATTCTTCATTCAGCTCTGCAGCTGATTTTGTCTTTAAATCTTCTACAAATGCATTAATTTTCACTGTTATCACCGCCTTCTAAATCTGCGCGAGAAACTATTTTACATTTACAAGGAAGCTTGTGGGTTGCAAGACGAAGAGCCTCTCTTGCCACATCCTCAGGTACACCTGCGATCTCGAACATCACGCGACCCGGTTTAACAACAGCTACCCAGTACTCTAAGGTTCCTTTACCAGAACCCATACGTGTCTCAGCTGGTTTCGTAGTTACTGGCTTATCTGGGAAGATCTTGATCCAAACCTTACCACCACGCTTGATATGACGTGTCATAGCGATACGGGCTGCCTCAATCTGGTTTGAACGGATCCAGCATGGTTCTGCTGCAACGATACCATACTCACCATTAGTAATCTTATTTCCACGGAGTGCTTTACCCTTCATGGTACCGCGGAACTGTTTACGACGTTTTACTCTCTTTGGCATTAACATGATTATTTCTCTCCTTCCTTAACTGCTTTTTTTGGAAGAACTTCGCCCTTATAGATCCAAACCTTAACACCTACTTTACCGTAAGTTGTATCAGCCTCTGCGAATCCATAGTCAATATCTGCTCTTAATGTCTGAAGAGGTGTTGTTCCCTCATTGTATGTCTCTGTACGAGCCATATCAGCACCGCCAAGACGTCCTGATACAGTAGTCTTGATTCCAAGAGCTCCGGCTTTCATAGTTCTAGACATGCATGATTTCATGGCACGTCTGAAAGAGATACGGTTCTCAAGCTGTGCGGCAATGTTCTCTGCAACTAACTGAGCGTCTTTATCAGGTCTCTTGATCTCCTTGATATCAACGATAAGCTTCTTGTCAGTGAACTGCTTAAGCTCTGCTTTTACCTTCTCGATCTCAGCTCCGCCCTTACCGATAACTACGCCAGGCTTAGCTGTATATACAGTGATCTTAACTCGGTCGTTTGTTCTTTCGATCTCCATCTTAGAAACACCGGCGTTATATAATCTCTTTTTAAGATATTTTCTGATTTCATGGTCTTCTACTAAGTAGTCTGCAAATTTCTTCTCTGCATACCATTTTGAGTCCCAGTCTTTGATAACTCCAACTCTCAAGCCATGAGGATTAACTTTCTGTCCCATGTTTGTCCTCCTTATCTTTCGTCAAGCACAAGTGTGATGTGGCTCATTCTCTTCTCGATTCTGTAAGCTCTGCCCTGTGCTCTAGGTCTAACTCTCTTCATTGTCGGTCCCTTATTTGCATAAGCCTCTGCAATGTAAAGGTTTTCAATGTTCATACCATTATTGTTCTCAGCGTTAGCGATTGCTGACTCTAATAACTTCTTGATCAAACTTGAAGCGTATCTTGGGTTGTATGTCAAAATACCAAGTGCTGTAGTTACATCCTTGCCTCTGATGGCATCCAATACGAAACATGCTTTCTGAACAGAAACTCTTGCGTAAGATAACTTAGCAGAAGGTCTTGTATCTTTGTTAGCATTTCTCTCTCTCTTAATCTGGGATCTATGTCCTTTAGCCATGGATGAACCCTCCTTTCAATCTAATTATCTAACTCTTGATTTCTTTTCGTCTTTTCCGTGTCCTCTATATGTTCTTGTTGCAACAAACTCGCCGAGCTTATGTCCAACCATATCTTCTGTCACATATACCGGAACGTGTTTTCTGCCGTCGTGAACGGCAATTGTATGTCCAATCATGCTTGGGAAGATTGTAGAACGACGTGACCAAGTCTTGATTACAGACTTCTCATTCTTCTCGTTCAAAGCATCGATCTTCTTAAGCAAGCTTGCGTCTGCGAATGGTCCTTTTTTAATTGAACGTGCCATAATTTCCTCCTTAACTATTTCAACGATTTTCCGTCTCTTCTTCTTACAATCAGCTTGTTAGAAGCTTTGTTCTTCTTTCTTGTCTTAAGACCCAGTGCCGGCTTACCCCATGGTGTAGATGGACCCGGACGACCGATACCGGTCTTTCCTTCACCACCACCGTGCGGATGGTCGTTAGGGTTCATAACAGAACCACGAACTGTTGGTCTGATACCCATGTGACGGATACGACCTGCTTTACCATAGTTAATCAGGTTGTGATCACCATTGCCTACTACTCCGATTGAAGCTCTGCAGATGATCGGCACCATTCTCATCTCTCCTGATGGAAGTCTGAGTGTTGCATACTTACCTTCCTTGGCCATTAACTGAGCTGAGTTACCTGCAGAACGGACAAGCTGTCCACCCTTTCCAGGATAAAGCTCAATGTTGTGTACCTGAGTACCTACCGGGATGTTAGCAAGCGGGAGGCAGTTACCGATACGAACCTCAGCGTCTGCTCCGTTCATTACTTTCATGCCATCCTTCAGTCCTGCAGGTGCAAGGATGTAAGCCTTCTCACCGTCTTCATAGCAGATAAGTGCGATGTTTGCTGTTCTGTTCGGATCGTACTCAATACCGATTACTGTAGCAGCGATACCATCTTTATTTCTCTTGAAGTCGATGATTCTGTATTTCTTCTTAGCTCCGCCTCCGCGGTGTCTAACTGTAATTTTTCCCTGGTTGTTACGTCCAGCCTGTCTGCTCTTAGGAGCTAACAGAGACTTTTCCGGTGTGCTCTTAGTGATCTCAGCGAAATCAGAGCCTGTCATCTGTCTTCTGGAAGGCGTATATGGGTTATATGTCTTAATTCCCATGATTGTTCTCCTTTCAATCTAATTATTCATCTCACGGAATTGCACCGTATACTAAATGGATTCCCGATCTTATAATCCCTCAAAGATCTCGATATCCTTGCTGTCAGCTGTCAACTGAACAATGGCCTTCTTTGTCTTTGCGGTTCTTCCATATGCAAAAGTGCCACGGACACGTTTCTGCTTGCCGTCTTTGTTCATTGTGTTGACGCTATCTACCTTTGTTCCATCGAACATTTTCTCAACAGCTTCTTTGATCTGGCTCTTTGTAGCTTCCGGGTGAACATAAAATGTATATTTCTTCTCGCCCATAAGCTCCATGCTCTTCTCTGTTACTACCGGTCTAAGGATAACATCATAATATTTAATATCTGCCATTATGCGTACACCTCCTCAATGCTTGCAACAGCTGCCTTTGTAGCGATCACTGTGTTGTACTTCAAAATATCAAATACGTTGATTGTATTTGTCTTAGCTGTCTTAACATCAGCAATGTTTCTGGCTGAAAGCTCTGCGTTTGTGTTGCCGTCCTCCAAAACTACCAATGCTTTTGCTACATCTAAGTTCTTTAACATTGTTGCGAAATTCTTTGTCTTGATCTCATCAAATGCGATCTCATCGACAACGATGAACTTATTCTCCTCAACTCTTGAAGTAAGTGCTGAAAGAAGAGCAGCTCTCTTCTCCTTCTTGTTCATCTTGAATGAATAATCTCTCGGAACCGGTGCGAATACGATACCACCGCCTGTCCACTGCGGAGCTCTTGTAGAACCCTGTCTTGCATGGCCTGTTCCTTTCTGTCTGTATGGTTTCTTTCCACCACCGGAAACTTCAGAACGAGTTTTTGCTTTCTGTGTTCCCTGACGGTTATTTGCAAGCTGGCTGATAACTGCCTGATGTACGAGGTGATCGTTGATCTCAACACCGAATACAGCATCGTTTAATTCGATTGTGCCAACTTCTTTACCTTCGATATTATAAACGGATACGTTTGCCATCTTAAGCATCCTCCTTCCTTCGTCCTAATTAGTTCGCTTTAACAGCTTCTCTGATTGTTACTAAAGATTTCTTTGGTCCCGGAACTGATCCCTTAACCAGAAGCAGGTTGTTCTCTACGTCTACGCGTACAACTTCAAGATTCTGGATCGTGATCTTCTTGCTGCCCATGTGTCCAGGCATCTTCTTTCCCTTGAATACCTTACTTGGATCAGATGCAGCTCCGTTAGAACCCTGATGACGATGGAACTTAGAACCGTGAGTCATAGGTCCTCTGTGCTGGTTATGTCTCTTGATTGCGCCCTGGAATCCCTTACCTTTAGAGATTGCAGTTGCATCGATCTTATCTCCTGCTTCAAAGATATCAGCCTTGATCTCCTGTGCAAGTGTGTACTCGCTTGCGTTCTCAAGTTTGAACTCTCTTACAAATTTCTTGCTTGAAACACCTGCTTTTGCAAAATGTCCCTGCTCAGCTTTTGTTGCGCCGTGTGGATGAGCGATCTGCTTAGAGCCGCTTCTGTCTTTGCTTACAACTCTGTCTTTTGCGTCAACGAATCCAACCTGAACAGCCTCGTAACCATCTTTCTCTACAGTCTTGATCTGTGTTACTACACACGGGCCAGCCTGAAGAACAGTTACAGGTGTCAATGTTCCGTCTTCGCTGAAGATCTGAGTCATTCCAACCTTTGTAGCCAAAATAGCTTTCTTCATTATAATTACCTCCTGTGATTTACAGCGGAACGCACTTGTGCGTTCATCCTAAATATAGGAACTACCGCATTCTTACTTGTTTTTCATCTTGATATCAATGTCAACACCTGCAGGCATTTCCAGTCTGGATAATGCATCAACAGTCTTCTGTGTTGGTGTAATGATATCGATGAGTCTCTTATGAGTTCTCTGTTCGAACTGCTCACGTGAATCTTTGTACTTGTGTACGGCACGGATGATCGTTACAACTTCCTTCTTAGTCGGAAGTGGAACCGGCCCGCTCACCTGTGATCCATTCTTCTTTACAGTTTCGATGATTTTCTTAGCGGATGCATCTACTAACTGATGATCATACGCCTTCAATGTGATTCTCATTACTTGACTTGCCATAAAAAAAGCCGCCTCCTTTTCGTACTATTAACTTCAGTACGACAAGTGGTGACTGTACACTCTCCCGTGTGTGTCGTGAGTTACTCACACGTTGTTTCATACGTTTTACCTATCGGTAAGCAGTAATCAGTTTCGATTGGTACAGTGACTTGTCGCCAGTTTCCTAACTTGACATTCGCTCCACGGAAAACCTA